>VFSW01016392.1_pt1 | contig 10109 bp, 15 predicted proteins | sample 5358111 | NCBI WGS metagenome assembly VFSW01 (sample SAMN11554181, study PRJNA540505) | mine drainage metagenome | isolation source: sediment from site ElyBrook_90M | place: USA: Ely Copper Mine, Vershire, VT | collected 2017
AATCCCGCTCGGGCTCATGTAGACGACAGCATCGTCCTCGGATGCCTTCCTATCCTGTCGAGTAACCTGTTGGCTTCGAGTTCGAGGAGCTCTATGTTCTGCTTACCCCTCTGATAAAAATCACCTTTGTTGACCGCCTGTTCGGGTATCGAGTACGAGTTCAGGTAGTTGTAGCTTCCCCCCAGGAAAGTAATCCACAGCCTCATTCCGGCGAGGCACGTCGCGAGATTCCTGACGGCCACCGGGACCGCAGAATATCCGTAAGTGTATACTATCTTCACACGGTTCTGGCCCGTGGGATAGTTCTGGACCTTCAACACGACCTTTCCGTTGGGGACGGACGTGTTGGTCAGTGGATCGTTCTTGGCGTCGAGCCAGTAGTCCGCGGTATCGTAGGTGCCGGCGGCTATCTGGACGCTCGTCAGGTTGGCCAGCGTATCCGTCACGTTCCCGTCCATGTCGAGAAGCAGAAAAGATGATATGCTCTGGATTGGGTAATGGGCGAGCTGTATGAACGTCTGGTAGTTGCCCACCACGTCCACGTCGCGGCACGTTATGAACTCCGTCATGCTCGACCCGTTGAGAAACTTCCTCGCGCACAGCTGCTCGAGCTCCTGCTCCGCGTCCTCGATTATCACCTGCAGATTGGGATCGGTTGAAAGGCTCACCTCAGTAGAAAGGCCCGTCTTGGCCTGGACGAGCGCAGCCGTTGTGTAGATGGGCGAGTACGTCATTGATCCTCACTCAAAGCTGGCTTTTAAGTCTGTTTGCGAGCTCCTTTATGCTTTCGCTTGGGATTCCGTTCTTGGAGATCTCGAGTATTTTCTTCATGGTCTCCACATCCTGCGGATTCAGTGTAAGGGTCACCGTCTTCGGTGCCGCAACCGGAACCGCCAATGGTGCCGGAACTGCTGTTTCTTTTTTCGTCGTCATTGTGTGTTGCTCCTTGCCATGGTCGTGCCCAGGTATCCCGTAAGATACTGCTCACGGCTTGTCTTGTTTCTTCTTCCCTTTACGTCGTTTGGGCTTTCCGTCTGCTCTTCCATCACCGGTGGAATCTTTGGGTCTGCCATTGCGGAACCTCAGCTTGAACATGCCGATCACGCGTAGAGGACCATTATCCTCGACCTCGTGTTCGATATGGGTATGCAGAAGGCCCCGTATATGGATGTGTACGTCACCGCATTAAGAAGGGCGGCTATGGCCGAGTCGGTGTCGGAGACGTTGTCTATGACCGTCGACTTGACCACGAGCGTTACTGTCATTTTTTAGCCCCTAAAATGCGAACAACACGAGAGTTCCACCGACTGTGTTTGCGGAAGATCCGGTTGATACATAGGTCAGTGTTCCCGTTGTGACGGATGTGGTTCCCGTTGCAGCCACGACCACGCTTCCTGCGGTTGTTTCCTCGAATGCCAGGAATCCCGCGATGTTCTTGCAGCCGTATTTGGAGAGGTCTACCACTATCGAGTCCGTTCCCCACACGAATGTGGACGGTACCCTTACCTGCAGGACCTTGACTCCCATCTGTGGGACGACGTCCTTTGTGACGACTCCCGCCGTTGTTCCGTCTGTGAATGCTACCATGTTTTATTCCTCCTGTTTGATTATTTTATGAAAATAAATGGAAGGGAAAATCCCTTACGCTTCCATCTCGACGTATGTCACCGAGTTGCCCGCCACAGGCTTGAAGTTGCCGCTCTGGAAATCCGTCGCAGCTGCGCTGTAAGTCTGTGCGCATGCGAACCAGTTACCGGCCACGAGGTGCACTCCAGTTCCCTGGAACTTGACAGCGTACGTCATGGATGAGCTCGGCCCGTCGAGGAACGTGTTCCTGATGACCTGGACTCCTATGTCGGTGTTCTCGTTCGCCTTCAGCACTCCGTATGTCGAGCACCACTGGAAGTGGTTGTCTCTTATTATCGGTGCCTGGTTGGTCTTGCCGCTTCCCGAGGCTATGTAGACTCCCACGTCGCACTTTCGGAATACGTTGTTCTCCACGATCACGTTGGAGCTGCATCCCTTGAGCACGAGTCCCGGAAGTCCTGTCCCCGCGTTGTCGTTGTCGAAGAGGCAGTTGAGAACCCTGCAGCTCGCCGCGTTCTGGGATGTTCCCTGAGTTACGTCGCCCACTCCGTATCCGTCCCCGACCACCATTCCCACGGTGTTGCCGTCGGAACCATCGAAGCAGAATCCGTAAACGAGAACATTTCTCGCTCCCACGTAGAGGGCTATTCCCGTCGCGCTACTCGCCTCTGCGTTCGTGTCCGTGAACGTGTGCTTTGTGGTTGCGTCTCCGCCCCTCCACTGAGTCTCCCACGGGCCTGCTACTGCCACGAGCTTGAGTGCGTCGTGGGTCTTCTCGATGAGGACGTTCTCCTGTATCTTTCCGGGTCCTACGAATACTATGTCGTTCGTCCTGTCCCCACATGAGTCGACTGCATGCTGTACCGTCTTGAATGCCGTTGACCATGACAATCCGTCGCTGGAATCGACTCCGTTCAGCGGATCGACATAGAAGCATTTGCCCCCCGTGTTGGCACCCGCGAGGCCTCCCGTAAATGTAATCATCTGGTCCATTGTGTATGGGCCTGCCGTGAATGGCGGTGCGGCCACTCCTTTCATTCCTCTCATTCCTACTACCATATTTTATTCCTCCTTTTCTACGTTTAAGGCACGTAACAGCCTGTTTGACTTAAGGAAAATAAAAAAGAAAAGGGCTTACGCCCCGATGTCGAAGATCACGTGGTTGAACTGAGGCGCCTTCACCACAAGAGCCTCGTAGACCTTCAGGTGGAACTTTATGCTGTCGTTTGTCTTCGCGAGTTCCTCGTAGCTGACGTCCTGCAGCACCCTCATCTCGATGACGTTTGTGTCGAGGATGAATAGGCTCCTTCCGTTAGCGGGAGTCATGGCTCCGGTTCCGGCTGTCGTCGACAGGAATCTGGACGCTATGATCGGTATGCCCTCGAAGCTCACGGTCGTGATTCCCCATGCGATTGTGGAAGTCGAGACGTATCTCAGCTGGTCCTGAATCCTCTGCTTTATGACATCGTAGGTCGCGTAGTCGCACGCCATGAGGTTTGGCTCACCGCCTGCTGTTCTGCATGTCCTGATGCCCGTTCTAATGTTGTCGATGCCCAGGGATGCGCCGTTCATGTCCGTCCGGTAGCTTGCACTGCCTCCGAGTCCGCACGAGTTGGCGTCCGTTATGATGTTGTACAGCCCGTCGAATGACCTTCCGAGAGGGACAGTCGAAGAGTTGACCGGCTCCGTCCATGCGGCTATTGTGTCTCCGAGGAAGATGGTGGATTCCTCCATTCTCTTCAAGCTGAGCGTCTTGTTCTTGACCTCTAGGCTTAGAGCGTCCACGTACCCTCCTGAGGATAGGAACTGCTTGCTCGCGGCGAACATCTGTCCCGTGACCCTTCCGATCGAGTAAAGGTATCTCATCGGGACGCTTCTCCTGACGTACGTGTCGTCCTGTTCGGACTCCGTCGCGTCCTGGAGCAGCCACTGGGCCGTGCCGAGTGCCGTTATCTGGTCGTAGTCTGCCGTCAGTCCGTAGTTGGTGACCCTGGGGATGAGCTCCACGAGCGGGGTGGCTCTCCTCGTCAGGTCGACTATTTCCGGGTCGACGTAGACTGGAATAAGTACCGGTAGCGTTCCTGCGGCGTATGTCGACAGGGACGTCGAGAGGGCCTTGCTAAAGTCCATTCCCTCCGTGCTGATTCCGGCGCTCTCGAGCCTCACTTTCGTGTAGGCTTCCTTGAAGAACGGGAACTGCACTCCCTTTGCTGGTTCGTGCCCGAGAATGTCGGACGCGATCGTCTTTCGGATGTCATAGTCTTCCATTGCCTCGTTCAGAACCATCTTTCCGGGGAACTGAAGGGACTTCTGTATCTGTTCTATTGTGTGCATTGATATGCCTCCTATTTGCTGAATTTTATTTTTCCTTCGGCCGCTTTCTTAGCGAGCGATTCATTGGCTTCTACAGGGGCAGCTTGGCCGTCGGTTGAGGCTGCTTTGTACAAAGGCATGTTTTCGATTGCCTTTATTCCCTTTTCCAGGTTAATCATCCTGTCATTCATGGACTTTAACGCCGATTCGAATTTCTTGCTAACCACGTCCTTCATCTCGTCCATCTGCTTGTTCAGGCTGATGAACAAAGGACTCTTCGTCATGTCGGGCGCAACCGACTTGTGCATGCCGTCCATGGGCGTGCTCTGTGTACGCTTTCCGTCCACATCCGAAGAGGGGTTAAAAACATCCTGCTTGGCTCCGGTCATCTTTCCGGGTGTAGTCGAGTGCGAGTCGCTTGTGCTCTCCTCGCCGGATTCCTCCGGGTTCAGAGAAGTTCCGGCCTTTCTCATCTTGTGGGCTTTGATCTTCTCCTTCATGGCGCGGAACGACTTCTTCTCGTCCTCGTCAAGGGCCTCCTCGTCTTCTGCTTCTTTTTTTGCTTTTTTTGATTCTTTGTCGCCCCCCGCTTCGTCGTGGTCTTCGTCATATCGATCGGCAGAGTCTTCGTCGTCTTCCTTGGATTTCCTCTTGAAATTATCACGTCTGTCTTCAGTTTCTTCCTCTTCATCTTCGTCCTCGTCTTCCTTCACGAGCTTTCCCCCGACTCGGTGAGTCGGCTTTTTGGCCATCTCGTCCTCGGATTCCTTCTTAGTTTTCTTTCCCATTGAGATTCCTCCATAATATGTGCAATTTATATGATAAGCTTTTGCCAAACCCGTTATTTAAGCATTTTCTTGGCAAAAACATCAGTGTTAATCGACTTGCCGAGGACGGTCTGCTCTTCCCCAACGGATCGGCCGGTCTTCCTTTTCGGCTGTGCGAGCGGGTCCTCTCCAGCTGCTGTGGGTTCCATCATGACCTGAGAGGCCGGCATGTCTTTTTTCATATATGTGCAAGGTTTACCTGGATGACATGTATCGTCCTCATTATTCATAGGATGTCCACATATTTGACAATTTGGTATTTTATCTTTCAGTGTGGTCCCATCGTCCTCGATGGTCTTGATCTGGGACTCGTCCACGTGCTCGAAAGTCCCGTCGACGAACTTGACCTTGTGCTTGTCGCCTATCTCGACGACGGTCCCTCTTTTTCCCTTGACCTCGACCATCTGGCCGAGCCTGCAATGCTTTTCAATATCCATATTCACTCCTCCTTGGTAGAAACATCTTGAGCATGAGTTCTTCACCATGTAGTTCCAGCACGCCGGGCACTTGTCAACGTCCTCCCAGTCCACCATCTCGCCGGACTTCGACATCGGGGTCAGAAACGCGTCGGGATTGCTTGGTATCCCCACGACAGATATCTCGTATATGTTGACGCTGTCGAGGACCTTCACTTTTTTCCTGAGCTTGTTGTCGTACTCCCATTTGAAGCTCGTGACGTTTCCCCCAACGGAGAGGCCGAGCTTGATCCCCCTGTTGAGCTTGTTCAAGAGCATGGGTATCTTCGGGTTCGTGCTCGCGTCGTCCCAGTCTATGTCGACGGAAAGCTTGTCTCCCAAAACCATGGCCCTGTAAGTGGAGCCCAGAGTGTTCTCCCAGTTGTGCTCGTGGTTCCCAAAAATGTTGACGCCGGAGGAGTTTATCTCGTCCGCCATGTTCTGCATGGCTCGCTCCGACATCTTTTCGTCGTCCCTATCGAGTGACGTGGCACTCGCTATCCCGGTCATCGTGTCGTCGGGATTTTTCTTTAGCGGGAGGAAGAATTTGAATTTCTCCATTTTGATGTAATATGTTGACCGTTATTTAAGCGTTCTTTTTGACCGTGTAGATGCCTCTTGATACTTGTTTCACGTCGGGGAACTGCTGTATTATCTTAGAGAAGCTGATGACCCCCCCTCCGCACCCGCGCCTAACCACATCCGGGTCGGCCATCTGTAGCTTCATGTAGAGTATGTTGGCCTTCTGGGGGCCGTTCTCGAGCACGGAGACCACGAGGCGGTGGACCTCCTTCCTGGCGGCCTCCTTGCGGGGGAGTTTGTCCGGGGAATCCATAAGCATTATTTGTCGAGCAGCTTTCTTATGGCCTTCAACTCGTCGCGCATCTCCATCAGGAGGGCGACCGTGGCCATCTGCTCCGTGTAGACGAAAGGCGAGGCCCTCCTCTCCTGGTGGTCGAGCGGGGTGGAGCTCGCGTCCGTCAGGTGGGCCTTTGTGATCCTTTTCCTTTTGCTCTTATCGATGGGCATAATCATCACTCAGTCGTAGTATTCGGTGTAAACGCATCTGCAGTTAGGATGGGTCGGTATGTTTCCCCTTGCCTCCTTTATAGTCAGAACCTCGCGATCGAACTTGGCGCACTCCTCGCACCTTCTCCCGTCCTCTGGGGCCGCGATCCTCATCACCTTCTCGGTGCCCTTGCTCTGGAAGCTGGCGAGCTTGCCTTCGTTGGATATCCTGACCATCTCGGTTCTGGCTATTGCCTCGGCCCGGTCCTCGGCGTCGATTATCTTCTTGATCTGCTTGGCGATGTCCCTCATGCTTTTCTTGCTCCTCACGCCGTTCTTCAGTATGTTGACTATGAACTCTATCTGCTTCGCGGTCAGGTCGGAAAGGTATCCCCTTAGCATCTTCTTGTACTCTGCGCTGTTCGCGAAGTTTATGGACTGCCAAGCCGACTTCGACGTGTCGAACCCGACGTAGTCTTTCACGCTCATGTCGAGGTCGAACTCTTTTGACATGCACTTCGGCTTGATCCTCGGTATGCTCACCGGGTCGACGGAGTTGCTCGCAGTCAGGACGTTGCTGATCTCCTCGATCATCTTGGCGTTTACTATGTCCTCTGTCTTGAAGCGGGCTCCGCACTGCGTGCACCTTATGTCCTCGGGGAGCCTCTCCATGGAGTTGATTACCGTGAGGGTCGGTTGTCCGCACATCGGGCAGTGTATCTCGTCCGCCTGGGAATTCCACTTGTGCTTCGACGGCCTCGAGTAGGTGTCCCCCAGGTGAGACGGGTCCGTGTCTATCTTGTTCCTTTGGTCGGACCAATTCGTAGGCTTCCTGTTCTGCGGCTGGAAGTCGGCCCCGCTCGGTCGCCTGTGCTGCGTGATCGGCTGGTCGTTGTAGAACTGCCCTCCCGGCATGACGTATCCCTTGTCCACCTTCGAGTTGGTGATCCTGGCGGCGCTCTCTTTTGAATGGCCCTCTCTCCTGAGCGCCTCGTAGACCTCCCACCACTTGTCGGAATGGCCCATCCCAGGCTTCCCCATTTCCGGCTCCGTTGCCTTCTCGGCCTCTGAAATATAATCTTCCAATTCCTTCTTCTGTCGTTCGGCCTCCTCCCTTATGTCGTCTGGCTGCCCCTCCTCGAGTATGGAGACCAGTCTTTTATGCTCCGCTATCAGCTCCGAAAGCGGCATGGTCTTGTATTTCGACTTCGCCATCTTCAGATGAGTGTTGTCGCTGTAGGGGTGATGTAATTTATCCTCGGTCTCGTCCTGAATCTCCTTGTCCCTCTTCCCCTCCTTTCCCTGCTCGCGGTCGAGGTTTTCCTTGTAGTCTCCCTCCTCCCTGTCGGTCGCGTCCTCGTCCTGCTTCTGAGGGTTGGCCGAGTTGGAAGACTGTATCATCATCCTGTTGACCGGTATGTCTCCCCCGTCTATGGGCTCGAGTCCCATCTCGGTCCTCACCTCGTTGGGAGTCTTCACTCCCATGTTGAGCTCGGTCTGCCAGTTGGCCAGACGAGCGGCCTTCTCTGCGGGATCGTCGTAGATGTACTGGAACTCTATGCCCTCGTACTGGAACTCGGGTATTATCCCCTTGTTGATGAATCCCTCGATCAGCTTCAGGAAGGGTCGAATCCCTTTCCTCTTGACGACCTCCGCCTGGGTCGCAGAAGTGGACTTATTCAGGTCGTCTGTGATCCCGACCTCGGAGGGGGTAAGTCCGTACATCGAGATTACCCAGTTGAAGTATTTCGATTGCGTCTCGAGGAACTCCAGTTCAGTATTCTTCATGGTGAACTGCTGCCAGGTCGCCTTCTTGTTGACTATCGCCACCTTGTGCGGCTGAGCCTTGAATTGCGTGACCCACCAGTTCTTGAATATCTCCTGCTCGGTATCGTTCGTGTCCTCGAGGGATATCATTCCGTCCGGGATGGAGCTCTCCTCGAAGAACTTCTTGTTGTAGATTGTTGACCAGTAAAGGGACTTGACTATGTCTATTATGGCCTGCGTCCTCGCGTAGCCGTAGCAGGACATGCTCCTCGGCTGTTCCACGCAGTATACCACCTCGTCCCTGTTGAACCACATCGGGTGGGCCGGTATCTGGTAACTGTACTGCCAAAAGCCTTTTAGAAAATCGAACTTGTCTATCTCTTTTAAGAATGACGCCCCGTCGCTTGCGGTGATCTCCACCATGTGCCTCTCGCCTATGGGCTTGAGAAGGGGCGCCCCGGACTTGGGCTCGATATTATCATAGTCGTAAGAGGAGATGTCGAATACTTTCACGAAAACTCCTGCGTCGATCTCCAGAATGTCCTTCATCACTTTCCTTATGAGAGACTCGAACGTCTCATTATTTTTATTTGGATGCTGCAGGAAGAACTTGACTTCCTCGATTGCCTCCTGTACCCACTCGTACTCCCATCCATCTTTGGGCACTATGTCCCATTCGAGCTCGGCTATCTCGTCCACTATCGTCTTCACGCACGCGTTTATCCAGAAGCTCTGCGCGTAGTTTCGTAGCTCGTTGGTGTCCACTCTTCTGGGCTGTCCCCTCAGAGGTTGCCAGAAATACTCGGTCAATACGGCCTTCCTTCCCTCGCCGCTCACCCATGGCATTCCGGTTTGTGTCCAGTAGTTTCCCGAGACGATTCCGGTGAATGGGTTGATCTCCTTTCTCGTCTCTTGGATTTTCCTGAGTTCGGAGCGGACCCTTGATATCTCCTTTTTGACAGAAGCAGGTATTTCTTCCATTCTAAATCTATCGGTTCCCTGTTATATAAGGTTTCCCAAAGCTTCCCAACGAATACTCTTTGATCCCCTTGTCGGTGACGAGGTAGAACCTGAATCTCTTCTGAGGGAAGGCACTCATCGCCCGGTGGAACTGCTCCAGAGCCCTCTTCTCGGATTGCCTGGTCATGTGGGATTTGACCTCGTAGTAGCTGTCGCCGGCCAGTATGTCGAACTCCCCATCCAATCCATTACTATGGTAACGCACATAAGGTTGGGGATTGTAACCTTTCCTCTTGAGTTGCTCCAAGGTTTTCTCCACAAGCTCGTCATGCCTGAGGCCCATGCTAATCCTTGGGCCTTCCGTCCTTTAAAGAATTGTACTTCCTGTTCAGGGCCACGAAGCACCTGTACGCCTGCGCCACGTAGGGGTTCCTGCAGAACGACTCGTAGTTCCCGTCCCTTTGGAGCCTCTCGTAAGCCTCCGCGTGCCTTTTGATTGTCTCTCTCCTCATCTTGAATTGGACGTACATAGCATTTCCCCCGCTATGGAGTTGATATCTTCGAAGTCCCACATATCCATGACGTCGTAGATCTGGGTGACGAAGACCTCCATTACGCCGCCGTGCTGGACGGTCTGGATCACGTTGTATCGTGTAATCACCAGCTTGACGTCGCCGAAATCTTTTTCCATCTTTCTTTTCCTAACAAAAACCCTGTTCACATCCATGTGACCACCCACAGTTTAACCATTATCAGGAATACCGCTATACCACTATAAAGAAAGTAGTATTTCGGTATGTACCTCCATACCGGCATCCAGTCCTGGTTCGAGTAGCTTGTGCCGGAGCCTATGACCTTGCACCACGCGAAATAGGCCACGTCCTCCAGCACGCCGTAGAGGAGAAGCGACGCGGCGGCGAATAATAAAGACTGCGTGATCCACAGAACCGGAAAGGCCACGAGAAGCGGGTGGAGCCACCAGTACATCCTGTCGGATATTATAATGCCCTGCTTCTTGATCTTCTGCTCCCAGTAGTAGACCTCTATCGCCCCGAACAGGACCGCGTAGAATATCGCGAAGATTAAAAACTCTATCAGAAGCCCGTCCCCCTGTGGTCGTTCCAGATGTGCAAATCGACGTCCTTCTGGAAGTAGAATCCCCTCCCGCACTTGGGGCAGGAAAACGGGCGCC
>VFSW01016393.1_pt1 | contig 10109 bp, 10 predicted proteins | sample 5358111 | NCBI WGS metagenome assembly VFSW01 (sample SAMN11554181, study PRJNA540505) | mine drainage metagenome | isolation source: sediment from site ElyBrook_90M | place: USA: Ely Copper Mine, Vershire, VT | collected 2017
CGCGCGCGCGCGTCCCCGGGCGTTGCCCACTCTGGCGGGGGGGGGGGGCGCCGCCCCCCCTCCGTGCCGCGGGCGGGGCGCCGGCGGGCGCCGCCCGCGGGGCCCCCACCGAGGAGCAGCCGAGGCCCAGGCTGGCTGGATAGGGCAATATTTGCCGGTGCGACTGGGCGGAGGGCAGCCGGGGGCGCAGTCAGTAGGTCGGCACCGAGGGGTCGATTTCCCGCGACCAGGCCGTGATGCCACCCTGCAGGTTAAAGACCTTGTCGAAGCCATTTTGCAGCAGGAAATGGGCCACTTGCGTGCTGCGGCCACCCGTACGGCACATCACCAGGACATTCTTGGATTTGTCCACGTCATGCTGGCGTAGCGGCACGGTGGCCATGGGAATGTGGATGTGCTGGAACTTCGGGTGACGGATCGAGGCGCGCTCCAGTTCCCAGGGTTCACGGACGTCGATGACCTGCCAGTTCGCCAGTTGTTCGGGTTGTGCGTCGAGTAGCGTGGACAGCTCGCTCACCGTCATTTGTTGGATCATGGGAGGCCCTCAAAAGCGAAAATGTGGCACATCGGGAAAACCGTGCAACCTCGGCGCCATGGTGTCGAACAGATCGACCACTTTCGATTCCAAGGCGCCGGTACGCGAGAGCAATTGGGCGCGCATCATAGGCGCCTGGCCGACGATGGCGCACAGCCGCCCACCCGGCTTGAGCCGCTGGACGAGCGCATCGGGGATCTGCGCGACTGAACCGGACAACACGATGGCGTCGAACTCGCCCGGGGGCAGTTCCTTCGAGGCGTCGATGCAGCGCACAGTGGCATTCATCACACCAGCCTGACGCAGATTATGCTGCGCGGTTTCAGCCAGATCGGGGTGAATCTCCAGGCTGAGCACATGGGCGGAGCGATGGCCGAGCAGGGCGGCGAAGTAGCCACTGCCGGTGCCCACCTCCAACACCCATTCGTGCTTGCGTACGCTGAGTTCCTGCAGTAGCCGACCTTCGAGCTTGGGCGACAGCATGCTCTCGCCACCGGGCAATGGAATATCCATGTCGGTGAACGCAAGACTGCGATAGGCCGCAGGCACGAAATCTTCGCGCTTGACGGCACCCAGCAGATCCAGAACGTCCTGATCCAGGACGTCCCAGGGGCGAATCTGCTGCTCGATCATGTTGAAACGGGCGCGTTCGAAGTCCATGTTTTTCAAGTTGCAGGCAGAAATTGCCATTTTAGATGGCACAGGCTGGTGGTGCGTGCAGTGAGAACACGCTGTAACTGCTGGTTGGCGACGCAACCGAGAGGAGGTGCCAGCAAGTTGGGCGGCAAAAGTAACGGAAGGTAATACAACTCACCACTCAATCAAGAACAATTATCATTTGCGGAGAAAATCAACCTCCCCGAATAGCCCATGAGTTCTCCCCTCGTCGCTGGCACGCCTCGCCCGGACCTGTCCGCGACACGCTGGAAAATCTTCCTTGCCGTGCTCGGCCCAGGCTTGGTTGTGATGCTCGCAGACACCGATGTTGGCAGCGTGCTCACCGCAGCGCAAAGTGGTGCGCAGTGGGGCTATCAACTGCTTAGCCTTCAACTCATCTTGATCCCCATCCTCTACGTGGTTCAGGAGGTCACCGTCCGCTTAGGTATTTTCACCGGCAAGGGGCACGGGGAACTCATCCGCGAGACGTTCGGCCCTGTGTGGGCCTGGGTTTCGGTCACGGGACTGGGCGTGGCCACGGTTGGCGCCCTGCTGACAGAGTTTTCCGGTGTGGCTGGAGTGGGAGAACTATTTGGCGTGCCGCGTGCCTGGAGCCTCACGCTGGCCGTCGGTTTCCTGCTGGTCATCGTCTGGACGGGGAGTTACCGGCGGGTGGAGCGGGTGGCCATTGCGCTGGGTTTGTTCGAATTGGTGTTCATCTGGGTGGCCATGCAGGCGCCAATCAAGTCGCATGAGTTACTCGAGGGCCTGAAGCATGTGCCGGTGCACGAATCGAACTTCTGGTATCTGGTCGCCGCCAATATCGGCGCGGTCATCATGCCGTGGATGGTGTTTTATCAGCAGTCCGCTGTATCGGACAAAGGCCTCAAACCTGAGCAGTACACCGCCGCACGCTGGGACACGGCTTTCGGTGCAGTGCTCACCCAGGTGGTGATGGCCGCTGTGCTGCTGGTGGCCGCAGCCACGCTGTGGGCCGGGCACCTCAGCCCACCGCTCAACACCGTGGGGCAGGTCGCGCAGGCGCTCACGCCTTTTTTGGGCCAGACGCTAGGGCACACGATATTCGGTCTGGGCATTCTGGGCGCCGCCATGGTGGCGGCCATCGTTGTCGCTCTGGCTGCGGCCTGGGGCTTTGGCGAAGTGACCGGCTACAAGCATTCGCTCGAATACCACCCCCTGGAGGCGCCCTGGTTCTACATCGTGTTCACGCTAGGTGTGGTGGGTGGGGCCTTGATCGTGGCGCTGGTGCCTGATCTGGTCGCGCTGTCTGTGGGTGTGGAAGTCATGAACGCCTTGATGCTGCCCCTGGTGCTGGGTTTCCTGGTGGCCTTGGCTGTCAAGGCCCTGCCGCCAGAACACCGCCTGCGCGGCGGCTATCTCTGGGTGGTCTTGGCGGTGGTTGCACTGACATCAGGGCTCGGGGTCTATGGTGGCTTGAGCGGCTTGCTCTGACGCTTCGGCGTTCAACGAGCAGCCCACCGCGATGGATGTGCAATTCTGGGCACGGCCTGCGCCGCCCGTGATAATGCGGGCTTTTGCATACAAGCTGCATGGACACCCACACTGCATTCGTCGCCATCATTCTCGGCTTGGTCGAGGGCATCACTGAATTCCTGCCCATCTCGTCCACCGGTCATCTCATCCTTGCCGCCAGCCTGCTGGGTTGGGTGAGCGACAAGGCCAAGGTATTCGAGATTGCCATCCAGAGCGGCGCCATTCTGGCGGTGATGTGGCACTACCGTCAACGCCTCATCGGAGTGATGACGGGCCTGGCCTCGCGCCAACTGGCGCGGCGCACTGCGGCCTGGCGCTTCAGCCGCAACCTGCTCATCGCCTTTATGCCTGCGGCCTTGCTGGGCCTGGTGTTCGCATCCGCCATCAAGCGCCATCTGTTCGCCCCCGTGCCCGTGGCCCTGGCCTTCATTGCTGGCGGGTTGGTCATTTTTTGGGCCGAGCGGCGGCAGGTGGCCAGGGTGGGTGCCATCCGTGTGCAGACCGTGCAGGCCATGACTGCGCTCGATGCCTTGAAAGTGGGCGCGGCGCAGGCATTCGCCCTTGTTCCGGGCACCAGTCGATCGGGCGCCACCATCATCGGCGGCATGCTGTTCGGCTTGAGCCGCATCGCAGCCACCGAGTTTTCCTTCTTCCTCGCCATTCCCACCTTGCTGGCCGCCACTGGTTACGACCTGCTCAAGCATCGTGCGCTGCTGGGTGCCGCCGATCTGCCAGCCTTCGGTCTGGGCATGGTGGTGTCATTCGTGTCTGCGCTGGTGGTGGTGCGCTGGCTGCTGCGCTATGTGGGTGGACACAGCTTTGTGCCCTTCGCCTGGTACCGCCTGGTGTTCGGTGCCGCAGTCCTGATGACGGCCAAGATGGGTTGGGTCAACTGGGCGGCTTGAGTCGATGCTCGCCAGCTTCGCTGGCGCGGGTCTCAGTCAGGGATGGGTCGCTTTTCAAACACCAGATCCCACACGCCATGCCCCAAACGCAGGCCGCGCTGCTCAAATTTGCTGAGCGGCCGCCAGGCGGGGCGTAGTGCATAGCCAGTGGCGGTGTTCACCAAGTCCTCGTTCGCCGATAGCACCTCCAGCATCTGCTCGGCATATGGCTCCCAGTCGGTGGCGCAATGAAGATAGCCGCCAGGCGCCAGCCGGCTGGCCGCGAGTTCGACAAAACCAGACTGAATCAGGCGACGTTTGTGGTGGCGCTTCTTGTGCCAGGGGTCGGGAAAGTACACATGCACTCCCGCCAGAGCGTTGGGCGCGACCATCTCGCGCAGCACCTGCACAGCGTCGTGCTGAATGATGCGCTGATTCTTCAACGCCAGTTTTTCGATGCACAGCAGCAACGCGCCCACTCCTGGCGTGTGTACTTCGACGCCGATGAAATCGCGCTCGGGCTGGGCTTGGGCGATTTGCGCCGTGGCCTCGCCCATCCCGAAACCCACTTCCAGGATGCGCGGCGCCGTGCGGCCGAACACCGCGTCCCAATGTGTTGCCTGCGGTGTGTAGGGCAACACGAAGCGCGGCCCGAGTTCCGCCAGCGCACGCGCCTGCCCGGTGGTGGTGCGCCCGGTGCGCAGGACAAAGCTGCGAATGCCGCGTGCGCGCGGTGCGTCGGCCGACGTGGAGTCGGTTGCTGCGGCAACGGGCTCGGGAGGTGAGGCGGCAGGCATGGTGCTGAAACTCGGAGAGGCGGCGTAAAAAAACCGGCCGGGCCGGAAGAGTTTCGCTGCAATGTCAATGCGAGTGGAGCGGGCGATGGGAATCGAACCCACGCTATCTGCTTGGGAAGCAGAAGTTCTACCATTGAACTACGCCCGCATGAACCGCGATTATAGGCAGGGACCCCTGCCGGCACCGTCTGTGGCACCGCAAGCGACAGTGGGTCCGTCGCGAGCTGATGCGCAGCCTCCGACTCTCGCGACTCCCTGTCCGGGCACATTGCACTTTCCATATCCTGTTGCGCCTTCTCGACGTTCGGCTGCACGATGTCCCCATCATCATCGATCCGTTTACAGGGCCTGCCGCCCGCGGTCACGGCGCAGACCCGCTTGCTGCTGCTCGGCAGTTTCCCGAGTCGGGCGTCGCTGCAGGTGCAGCAGTATTACGCCCACCCACGCAACCAGTTCTGGCCCTTGCTCGCCGCCCTGTTCGAGCTGGACCTGATGCGGCTCGACTATGCCGCGCGGCTGCAGGCGGTGCTGGCTCGCGGACTGGGCATCTGGGATGTGTACGCCACCTGTGAGCGGGAGGGCAGCCTCGATACCGCCATCACCCAGGCGCGGCCGAACGATTTGCCCGGGTTGGTGGCGCGGTTGCCGAGACTGCAGGCGATTGCTCACAACGGCGGCGAGTCGGCGCGGATGATGCGTGTCACTGCAAGTCTCGTTCCGGTTTGCCACCGCCTGCCTTCCACCAGCCCGGCGAATGCGGCGTGGAGTTTGACGCGCAAGCTGGAGGCTTGGCGCTTGGTGTTCGCCCGTCATGGCTTGATCGCCAGCGCAGGCTCGGATCCTCAGACGGGCCTCAGCCAGGCTCTACACTCAGGGCATGCAAGCATCCAGGCCCGCAACGCCCAAGGCTGAGGCTCATTCCCGATCCGAGCCCAAGAGCGCGCCGCGCGCGATGCATGGGCCGCTGGACTGGCGCGACGTGCTGCATTGGCTCCACGACGACAACTTCATCGACGATGCCGGTCTGCGCCAGGGGCTGGACCGCTGTGCCCATGCCAGCGAGCGCCTGCACGCGCTGCACAAGGTGGCCAATGCCGGGTTGATGCGTGTTGCAGACGCCAAGGCGCTCGATCTGGATCAGCTGGCCGCCTGGCTGGCCGGACGCGCCGACATGCCCCTGGTGCGCATCGATCCGCTGAAAGTCGACATCGGCAAGATCGGCGATCTGATTTCGCTCAACTACGCCGAGCGCCATCGAATCCTGCCGGTGGCAGCCGACGCCCTGGGCGTGACCATCGTCACCGCCGAGCCCTTCGACCTGGGCTGGAAGACCGAGCTGGAGCGCATGCTGCGCCGGCCCATCCAGCTGGCTGTGGCGAACCCGGTGGACATCACGCGCTACACCATCGAGTTTTTCAACCTGGCGCGCTCGGTGCGCCAAGCGCACAAGAACAGCGCCACGGCGGGCATGAGCGGGGTCAACCAGTTCGAGCAACTGGTGGAACTGGGCAGGAGCGGCCGTGCTCTCGATGCCAATGACGCCGGCGTGGTGCAGGTGGTCGATTGGCTATGGCAATACGCCTTCGAGCAGCGCGCCTCCGACATCCACCTGGAGCCGAGGCGCGAGCTGGGCGTCATCCGCTTTCGCATCGACGGCGTGCTGCAAACGGTTTATCAGCTGCCGCCTGCGGTGATGAACGCCATGACCAGCCGTGTCAAGCTGCTGGGCCGTATGGACGTGGTGGAAAAGCGCCGCCCGCAGGACGGGCGCATCAAGACCCGTCGGCCCACGGGCGACGAAATCGAGTTGCGCCTGTCCACGTTGCCCACGGCCTTCGGCGAAAAACTGGTGATGCGCATTTTCGACCCCGACGTGGTGCTGCGCGACATGGCTGCTTTGGGTTTTCCCAGCGCCGAGGGTGCGCGCTGGAACGAACTGACCAACCGCCCCCACGGCATCGTCCTGGTCACCGGGCCCACCGGCAGCGGCAAGACCACCACGCTGTATTCCACGCTCAAACGCCTGGCGACCGATGAGGTGAATGTCTGCACGGTGGAAGACCCGATCGAGATGGTCGAGCCCGCGTTCAACCAGATGCAGGTGCAGGCAGGCCTCGACATCGGCTTCGCTGATGGCTTGCGGGCCCTCATGCGGCAGGATCCGGACATAATCATGGTGGGTGAAATTCGTGACCGCGAGACGGCCGACATGGCGGTCCAGGCCGCCCTCACCGGCCACCTCGTCCTGTCCACCCTGCACACCAACGACGCGCCGGGCAGCATTGCCCGTCTGCTCGAACTTGGTGTGGCACCCTATCTGGTCAGCGCCACCGTGCTCGGCGTGCTGGCGCAGCGTCTAGTGCGCACCTTGTGCGCTCATTGCAGGCAACCCGACGATGCGTTCGACCAGGCCACCTTCCAGCAGGCCGTGACGCCTTGGAAGCCGAGCACCAAGGTGTCGCCCTACAAGCCGATGGGCTGCCTGGAATGCCGCAACACCGGGTATCTCGGCCGCGTCGGGTTGTACGAGTTGCTGGTGTTCAGCCCGGCCTTGCGCACGCTGGTTGCCGCTGCCGCGCCGCTGGATGCGCTGCGTCAGCAGGCCGTGAAGGACGGCATGCGTCCGTTGCGCCTGGCGGGTGCCCTGAAGGTGGCCGAGGGCAGCACCACGCTCGACGAAGTGTTGCGCGCCACGCCGGCGGCGCAAGGCTGAGCGCTGCCGCTTGCGGCCCTCGTGTCACGGCAACTCCAAAGGAATTTTCGATGTTCAAGCACAAGCATGTTCTGGGTGTGGCGGTGTTGCTGAGCAGCGCGGGTGTCGCTGGCGCCTTCAATCTCGGCGACCTGCAAAATCAGCTCGGCGGTGCCCTGCAGCAAGCCCAGCCGAACATGGCGCAACAAACGGCGCCGCAGGCCGACAGCGGCGCCATGGGGCAGGGCGTATTCACCCGCACGCCGGCGCTGGCGGCTCTGAGTTCAAGCGAGGTCGGGCAGGGCTTGAAGGCCGCGCTGTCACGCGGGGTGGATACGGCTGTCAGCACCCTGGGGCGCGCCAATGGGGTCTATGGCAGCCCGAAATGGCGTATTCCGCTGCCTCCGGCGCTGGACAAGGCCAGCAGCTTGATGCGCATGGCCGGCATGGGTTCGCGGGCGGACGCGCTTGACCTGGCCATCAACCGTGCCGCCGAGGCCGCCGTGCCCGAGGCCAAGACCCTGCTGGTGAATGCGGTCAAAAGCATGAGCATCGCCGACGCCAAAGGCATCCTCACCGGCGGCAACGAGGCCGCGACCGCATACTTCAAGCGCAAGACCGAGGCGCCGCTGACGCAGAAGTTCCTGCCCATCGTGCGCCAGGCCACGGCCCAGGTCGGCCTGGCGCAAACCTACGATCACTACGCCGGCCAGGCGGCGCAGTTCGGGCTGGTCAAGGCCGATCAGTCGAACATCGACAGCTACGTCACGCAGCAGGCGCTGGATCGCCTGTACCAAGCCATCGGTGAAGAAGAAAAAGCCATCCGCAGCGACCCGGTGGGAACCGGAAGCGCCCTTATCGGCAAGGTGTTCGGCGCGTTGCGCTGAGATCGAAGTCAACAATCGTGCGGTTCGATCCGTTCGCCAGTCTCGTCGCCATGCCCAGCGTTTTTCCAAGCGACTTGCTCCGTACCAGGGCGCGACATGGCACGCGGCGACCATCGCATGACGCCGACTGAACCCCCGTCTGTCTTGCAACCAGCGTGGGCGCTGTGGTGCGCGGGCGACGCGCCGGACATGCGCACGCTGACCCTAGGGGGTGCCTGGACGGTGCATGGACTGGATCCGGCACCCGCGCTTCATCTGCCGGCGGGCTGCACCACGGTGCGCCTCACGGTCGTGGGAGATGCAACCATCCATGCCGCAACCCTTGTCACCACCCGGGACATGCCCGCGGCCGAGCCCGCGGCCGTGGTGCCCTTGCAACTCGACACGGCCGGCGCCCTCGTGCTCGGGCGCAGTCTGAAGGCCTGGGCCGATGCCGGCATCGTGGTCGATCGCAGCGCGCTCACCCCGGCCCACCGCCAGTTGCTCGATCTGGTGCTGGCCCGTGCCGCGCCGGCCCCGCAGTTGCAGCCCAGGGCGCATGCCGGCCTGCTTGGCGACATCGGCCGTGCCGCGGTTGCGGCCGTGCGCGAGGGCCGCGAATTTCTCGCCTTCGTGGGCGAACTGGCGTGGCGTGGCGTGCCCTTGTTGCTGACCTTCTGGCGCATTCGCTGGCGTGAGGTGGTGGCCGAAATCGATGCTGCCGGGCTGCGCGCCCTGGGCATCGTTGGTCTGCTGTCGTTTCTCATCGGCATGGTCATGGCCTACCAGGGCGGCGCCACGCTGGCCACCTACGGTGCCAACATTCTGATCGTCAACCTGGTGGCCATCATCACCCTGCGTGAACTCGGTCCCTTGCTGGCAGCCATTCTGGTGGCGGGGCGTACCGGCTCGTCGTACACCGCGCAACTCGGCACCATGCGCATCACCGAGGAAATCGACGCGCTGCAGGCCTTGGGCTTGTCGCCGTTCGAGATGCTGGTGTTTCCCAAAGTCGTCGCACTGGTCATCACCCTGCCGTTGCTGTCGCTGTTTGCCGATGTGATGGGGTTGATCGGCGGCGGCGTCGTAGCTTCTGCCGGCTATGGTGTGCCGTGGAATGAATACCTGTCGCGCATTCCCCAAGTGGTCGGGGTCCAGACCTTGATGCTCGGCCTGGCCAAGGCGCCGGTCTTCGCCGTGATCATTGCGCTGGTTGGCTGCATGCAGGGGCTGCGCGTGTCGGGCAGTGCAGCCAGCGTGGGCCGCGCCACCACGGTTGCCGTGGTGCAGTCCATTTTCCTGGTGATCGTGATCGATGCCGGGTTTTCCATCGTCTACAACCTGCTTGGGCTATGAGCGGCGCAGACCTGGTGATCGAGGCCAGCGGCATCGTCAACCGCTTCGACCACAACGTGGTGCACGAGGGGCTGAACCTCGCCATTCCGCGTGGCTGCATCATGGCCCTGGTAGGCGGCTCGGGCACGGGCAAGACGGTGTTGCTGCGCACGCTCATTCTGCTGCGCGAACCCCAGGGTGGAAGCCTGCAACTCTTTGGCCAGGATGCGCGGGCTGCTCAGTATTCGGCACGTCAACGCCTGCGTCAGCGCATCGGTGTGCTGTTCCAGGGCGGCGCGTTGTTCAGCGGCCTGACCGTGCTGGAAAACGTGCTGCTGCCGATTCGCGAACATGGTGCGGTGGCGCGCGCCGACCTGGCCGACTTGGGCATGCTGAAGCTGCGTCTCGCCGGGCTGCCGCAGGACGCCGCGCACAAGTATCCGGCCGAGCTGTCCGGCGGCATGGTCAAGCGCGCAGCGCTGGCACGGGCGCTGGCGCTCGACCCGGAGCTGCTGGTGCTGGACGAGCCCACATCGGGCCTCGACCCCATCGGCGCCTCGGCATTCGACCGACTCGTGCGGGAATTGCGCTACCTGCTCGGGCTCACCATACTGCAAGCCACACACGACCTCGACTCCATCTGGCATGGCAGCGACACCGTGGCCTTTCTCGCACGCAAGCGTGTGCTGGCGCTGGGCCCGGCCGCCGAGCTGGCGCAGCGCGGCGAACCTGCACTGGTGGCCTATTTTCGCGAGGGCCGCTCGCTCGCCGTTTTGCACGAGTTGCAAGCTGCAGCGGGCACGGGCGCATGATGAACACGATTTTTTG
>VFSW01016394.1_pt1 | contig 10108 bp, 10 predicted proteins | sample 5358111 | NCBI WGS metagenome assembly VFSW01 (sample SAMN11554181, study PRJNA540505) | mine drainage metagenome | isolation source: sediment from site ElyBrook_90M | place: USA: Ely Copper Mine, Vershire, VT | collected 2017
ATCAGCACTGTTCTTTGCCGAAATAAGTTCTAAGATTGGAGTACAGACCCACAAAGACAGAACTAGTCTGATTTTCAGAGAAATTTTGACGAGCTGCGCGGAGCGCAGCGTAAGGGGGCAACGGGTTAAATTCAATACGACGATTTTTTAAAGACGGGTTCGAGCCGAAGATTTTTTGGAGGGAGGATTTTAAATTAGGGACCTAATCAAAGGATTTTAATTTCTTCTTTATAGCAACCGCTAGCCTATAAACGTTTTGCCATTCCATGACATAACCCAAAAGCTCGCTGTCTTTCTGGGCTCCATCTTTAATCGACTTTAGGGCTTCTTCAAATCTTTGCCTACCCTCGCTACGTTTATTTAATGTCTCTCTGAGATTGTCGGTGTGCTCGTCTAAGATCATAGCGTTTGGACTTTGGAGGTTGAACTTTTCTTGTCCGATCTTCTTATTAAATATGTCGGGAGCGTTTTGCGCTTCACGGATAGCATCATCTAAACTTTGGTTCTTGAGAATAAGTTGCCATAAGGAGATATGGAAATTTTTTCCTCCTATGAGGCATGAGAAATACGACCACGAAAAGTCGCGGTCATTCTGCTGAGCCGCTTTGTCATAAAGATTTTCTGGTAAATGTCCCTTAGCCGCATCTACTACGCTCTTAGAAATCAGCGTTGCAAGCTTCGGCGTTTGCTGAACGGAAAGATTCCTGAACTTTATTAAATCAACGTCGAACGTTTCAATTTCGTTTGCCATCCTCTTTTTAACCTGAGAGTAGAGGTAGATATTGGAATCCCTCACGCTTGCTAGATCGAACGTTGTGATTCCCCTCACGACGTTATTTTCTAGATCACTGATTATAAAGCTGATCTTCTTAATGAGAGGATGGAAAATCGCTTCGGCAACTTGCCTTCGGAGGGCCGTTTTCTCTTTTTTACGATCCCACGATAAAGCAGTGAATGTTGCTATAGCTAATAGGAGAGTTCCGATTGCCGTTAGCGCTTCCCAAGACTTCGCGTGAATCCCTATGGCAACGCTGATGATTACCACTATTAGGATTACTATGTTGTAAATCACGTTCATGTCTTTAACGTTTACCCAACCAGGTTTTTGGGGGAGACGCCGAGGGACTTTGCTAGTTTTGCAATAGTAGCAAGTGTCGGATTGGTTTTCCCGCCCTCAATGTTGGTTATGAAACTCCGGTCAATGTTGAGCTTTTTGGCAAGAGCGTTTTGCGAAATACCTCTCCTCGTTCTAATGCGTTTAAGGTTCTGACCAAGTTTTCTAGATTCCGCATTTTCGTTTCGCATGTGCCAATTATAGCGCTGTTGCACTGTACAGCACATTGTGTAGTATAATACACATATGGTTTATTTCCTCTACGCCCGCAAATCCACCGATGTCGAGGACAAGCAGGTGCGTTCGATAGACGATCAGCTTGCCGTCTTGCGTGCGCTTGCGAAGGGAGAAGGAGTAAAGATAGCCGCCGAGTTTGTGGAGAAACGCAGCGCCAAGACTCCCGGCCGTCCCGTGTTCAACGAGATGTTAGAACGTGTAGAGAAAGGAGGAGCACGGAGCATCTTATGTTGGAAGTTGGATCGGCTAGCGAGGAATCCGATAGATGCCGCCCGCGTCCAGTGGCTTTTGCAACAGGGCACGCTTGCTCATATCCGCACCAACGACCGAAGCTACTATCCTTCCGATAACGTGCTGATGATTGGTTTCGAGTTTGGAATAGCTAATCAATACATCCGCGACTTGAGCGCGAACACCAAACGCGGATTGCACGAGAAAGCGAAGCGTGGCGAGTATCCCACTTCCGCTCCGATCGGATACGTAAACGACAAAGGACGAAAGACAGTCATCGTTGACCGAGGCGAGGCGAAGATTGTTAAGGCCGCCTTTGAGTTGTACGCCGAGGGCAATTCTCGATTAGAAGATATATCGGCTTTCTTTTTCAAGAACGGTATCCATACGAAAGGTGGCAAGCCGCTATTCCGTAGCCGTATCAGTGTCATACTTTCAAACCCCTTCTATTACGGCCATTTCCGCTACGCCGGAGACATCTATGAGGGCAAGCACGAACCCATTATGTCGAAAGCTCTTTGGGACAAGGTGCAAACTGTATTGAAGAAACGCGGCTGGCAGGACAGAAAGGAGAACGACCCTAGAGCATTCTGCGGTTTATTGAAATGCGGCGAGTGCGGGTGTTCCATAACCGCCGAAATAAAAGTGAAGCATCAAAAGAACGGCAACGTCCACCGCTACGTCTACTATCATTGCACGAAGAAACGTGGCGTGTGTTCCCAGCCATGTACCCGCGAGGAAGCGTTGAGCGCCCAAGCGTCCGAGATCATCGGGCAGTACGCTATGCCTACTGATTGGGCTAGTGAACTATCCAAGCTCGCGGACAAGGATGAGCGAGAGGTCGTTCAGTCGTCTAGCCTTGCAAACCAAGCCATGCGCGAGGAACTGGATACCATCTCTCAAAAACTCCAACGACTCTTTACGCTCTATTTCCGAGACGAGGATATAGACCGCGATACCTATCGCCGAGAGAAGGAATTGCTTCTCTCGCGCAAGAAGTCGTTGGAGGAGGAACGATCCTTATTGCACAAGGGTCATGTCGCTTGGTTAGAACCTCTGCGCGAATGGCTGAAAGATGCAGAAATGCTTGGCGAAACTGCCGTTTCGCCCGACTTACGTATCAAAAAATCCTCCCTCCAAAAAATCTTCGGCTCGAACCCGTCTTTAAAAAATCGTCGTATTGAATTTAACCCGTTGCCCCCTTACGCTGCGCTCCGCGCAGCTCGTCAAAATTTCTCTGAAAATCAGACTAGTTCTGTCTTTGTGCGGGATGGGAGAATCGAACTCCCGACCCAAGTTTGGAAAACTCGTGTTTTACCACTAAACTAATCCCGCGTCGGTACGCCCAAACCACAACAAAGGCGACCTTGATCGGCATTAAATCACAGAACTTGAGCCGACGCTCTATTGCTCGTACTATTGCAAGACAAAATGACCTACTATTCACGTGTAGTGTTGATTCTCGGTTCACTCGTAGTTGCTGCGATCATTGTTTTGCTGCAAGCGACTCCCCTTTCGGAGCACATCGCATCATACACAGCGTCCACTTCTCTGGCCGTTACCACGACCAACACGAGCACCACCTCGCCCATAGCAACCACGATTGCAACGACTACCCCGCATGTAAAGCGCGCGCTTCTTTCTTCTGCCCGCGCGCACTCAAACTCCGTACCGCAAACAGCAGACGCAGGTAACACGACCGCCTCAAGTCCGAAAACCGGCAGCGCGCCCGGTGTGGCGACACGCATTGAAAATCCTTATGCCTTCCCTCCCGAGTCGTCGGATCAGATCAACGTCGACGCGCGGGCCGCGCTGGTCAATATTATCTGCCTTTCCCGTGGAGCGGTTCGTCCCATTTCGGGCAGCGGAGTCATTATCGATCCGCGTGGCGTCATCCTCACCAATGCGCACGTCGCCCAATACGTGCTGCTCTCGGAAAATCCCCTCCTAAACCTTTCTTGCACCATTCGCGCCGGCTCTCCTGCCCGCGCCACATGGACTGCAAACGTTCTCTACATACCGTCCGTGTGGGTCGCAGCGCACTACAGCGAACTCAATATCGACAATCCAACTGGTACGGGAGAACACGACTACGCCTTGCTCCTGATCAACGGCTCTGCAAACGGCGATGCGCTTCCGCAACAGTTCCCCGCCATTCCGTACGATACGCGCAACGGCATCGGATTTGCGGGCGACCAGGTACTGGTAGCGACGTACCCTGCTGAATTCATCGGTGGTACTCAAATCGAAACGGACCTCTTCGCAGACTCGTCGGTCACCACGATCGGCCAACTGCTGACATTCGGAGAAAATACGATCGATGCGATTTCACTTGGCGGTATTATCGAAGCCCAAGCTGGTTCTTCCGGCGGTGGTGTAGTCAATCCGTGGGGTCGGCTCATCGGTATCGTGACCACAACCACAGAAGCTACTACAACCGCAGCGAGGGATTTGCGTGCAATCACTCTCTCCTATATCAGTAGCGACCTTAAGACGCAGACTGGTTCCACCTTGAATGTCTTCCTTGCGGGCGACCTCTTGAGCCAACAAGCGAATTTCAACACTAACGTCCTGCCGTCGCTCTTGAGTCAATACATGACACAGATTAAAGTTCAGTAGCGATAGCGTTCTTCTTTCGGGGCGCCGAGAATCGGACTCGGTCTACGTGCTCCCAAAGCACGCGTACTACCGGTATACTACGCCCCGTTTCGCGCATGCTACCACAAAGAGAGCGCCGCAGCGCATCACTGCGGCACATTTAGGTTTTCCTGCAATCAGACCTGCCGGTATTTACGATCGATCTTCTGAGCCACTCTCCGGCAGCAACAGGTACGATGTCTTCTCGGTACTCCAAAATATTCCAACCAGAGAATATGTGGTATGTATCCCCTCATTGCAAGTATCGAAGGAATTTGTATTATACTTTGGCTTATGGGTTTTTTCGGTTCAATTTTCACTTCTCCCGATGAACTTCAGGAGAATTTTAGTCGAAGACCTATACGTACAAGCATCATCGTGCTTGGTTATATCATAGGAGCCATGGTAGTTGTTTTTGTCGTAGGGGCTCTAACCGTATGGGGAGGCGCGTCGATTTCTAAAGTGCTGGGTATTCAAAGTGAATCTGCTACTTCGACAGCAAATGTCCACATGTTAGTTGTGGGCGCAGGAGGGAATGCCGGACCCTGTGGGGGTGCGGGGGGCGGTGGTGGTGTTGTACCCATCGAATCTTTTACTGTTGTTAGCGGTGAGCATTATCAAATTCATGTTGGAACCGCGACTAACGGTGGCGAAACTTACATTACAAGTCCAAATGGTGCGCCTCTCATCGCTGCTTATGGAGGTCAAGGTGGTCAGGCTGCCCCCTGCAAGTGATATACTCTTTCAATGACTGACGAACGCGAATACTTTTTTAGCCTGTTAAAACGGGCTATTTCGCCGCACGAGCAACAAGCATCAGGAACCGTGGCACCGCCACCGCCCGATGATTATAACGATACGCAAACTCATCCACATAGCTCTGAAGATGCTAGCGAGAAACCGACACATACGTCCCCCGAATCGAGCGTTTAAGCTGGCTCCAGAATCCCTCTATAGTATTCGTGTGAATTGAACCGCACACATACCGTTTCGCACTGTGATTGATTATTTTGCGATCATAGTGTCGATCAAGCCAGTTGTATGCCTTGTAGTCGTCGGTCATGAGTTTGGTTCCACTCTCTACGTTCGCAAGAATGTGAGTAGCAAGCACGCCACCATGTGTGCGCTTGGCCGTCTTAGCACGTACTGAACCGCCGCGCTCCACAACACCAATGACTGCCGCTTTCCCTACGCCGCGGCCTCGTAGTTTATTCTTGCCACCGATGTATGTCTCATCGGCCTCCACAATGCCCGTGAGAAGTGTATTGCCCTGATCCAGGAGCTTGCGTATCTCGTGCGCCATTCTCCATGCGCATTTATAGGTAACCCCAAGCTGACGTTGAAGCTCTTTAGCCGATACGCCATTCTTTGAAGTCGAGAACAGGAAAATGGCGTGGAACCACAAAGTGAGCGGTGTCGAGGATTTAGCGAAAATCGTCCCCGCCAAAGGGTGTATCTGGTGCCCCGTATCCTTGTTCGCCCAGCATTTTCTATCGGACACGCGATAGTAGCCCTCCGCGTTCGGATGTTTCATTTGGAACACGTATTCGAGGCACTTATCGTCGGTCGCAAACTGCTTGCGGAGGTCTTTTATCGTGAATTTCATGGTAATATGGCTAAATCCTTGTAATGGAGACATTATATACCTATGCTACTTGTTCTCAAGGGATACTCACACATGATTTTATGTGGAAACTTAGCTAATTACAACGGACATTCTGAATTGTCCTTTACGTGTCCCTTATAAACTACTGCATCTTACTTCGGAGCGCTCAATCCGCTTTCGGATTTTTAGATAGAGGAATGTCAGCGTCGATTTAATATCGAAGTATAATATTTATTTTGAATCTGTATCCGATGGAGACTACGCAACACAAGGGGTAGTTTCCCCCAGAATATCCCCACGCCAAGCCCTTTTTATCCTGTAAAGGACATTCCTAGAGTTCTTAGTATTTGCGTGGCTCGCCCTGGATAAGGCGAATACCCGGGTTGACTCCCGATAGAGTCAGGCATACGGACGAGCCGACGAAACAGGCTTACCCACACATATGTGGAGTAAACTCCTCCAGGTGATTATCCTGGGATTGCAGATGATCCTGGTCATATTCAAGTAAACCTAATCGCACAGACCGCCGAAAGGCGGTTCTGTGTTGTAGTTAGTTTACCCCTTGTGTTGCGCAATCGCCGTATCCTATTATATATGCCGTATGAAGGAAAAAGTTTCACGTGAATTTTTTTCCTCCAGAAAATTTAGCGGATCGTCTTCAATGAAATAGGGCTAATTTCTCTCAAAATACCTTATCTGCGCCAACATTAAATACAAGGATGAATCTCGCATGGGCGAATGGTTCACGGGAAACGTAATCCAGATATGTTTCTTACGTAACATTTTGTTGATCTTCATGAAAATCTTACTAAAAGACATGTCCTTTATCCACATATCCACCGACTTTTCCCCAGTTTTGCAAATACGCCCTAAAATCAGCCCCGATTGCAAGTAAATCGTATCGGACAACGTGCGAGTGTCTTTATGCGGGCAGGGAGAATCGAACTCCCGACTCGACCTTGGCAAGGTCGCATTTTACCACTAAACCATGCCCGCAAACGCGCTGAATTATACAGGAGTATTGTGCGTGGGCAATTACGCAGAGCCGTGCCGTATGCTCCCGCCAGGATTCGAACCTGGAATAGCAGTTCCGAAGACTGCTGTGATATCCGTTTCACCACGGGAGCCGAGGACTAACACGATGAGGATACTACGTATTTACATTTTTTCCGAACAGTATGCATCTGCATTCGCTCTTGGGATCCCCATGCACTACAATGTGCCATATGAAGACGGCTGAGCTGCGCGTTCCTCGGGAAATTCGCGCCGCGTGTGAAACGTTAAAAAAAGCAGGATTTTCAGCGTACCTGGTCGGCGGGTGTGTGCGCGATCTACTCCTTAATCGAGAGCCGAAGGATTGGGACGTCACTACCAACGCGCGGCCCGAGCAGATACAAGGTCTTTTTCCGGAGACGTTTTATGAAAACGACTATGGGACCGTTGGTGTCGTGACGGGAAGCGACGATCTGCGTCTGAAGGTCGTCGAAGTAACGCCGTACCGCATCGACTCAGAATATTCTAATGCGCGCCACCCCGACTCAGTGGCATTCAGCGAAAGCCTCTCGGACGACCTAAGGCGCCGCGACTTCACCATCAACGCGATCGCGTACGATCCGGCGACAGGGGAGCTCGTGGATGAGCACGGCGGCCAAGAAGACATCGCACGGCGCATTATTGCGACAGTAGGGGAGCCAGGGGAGCGTTTCAGTGAAGACGCGCTACGCATGCTGCGGGCGATCCGCATTTCCGCCGAACTTGATTTTGCGATCAGTGCGGAAACACTCTCCGGCATCGCGACGAGCGCCTCACAATTGGAAAAAATATCCCGCGAACGCGTGCGAGATGAGTTCGTCCGGATCGCGCAAAGTTCGCGCCCGATGCAAGCTCTTTTTGTGGCTCAAAAGCTTGGTATTTTACACTTTATTATCCCCGCGCTCGAACAGGGGATTGGCTGCGCGCAGAATCAGGCGCATTCATACGATGTGTTTGAGCACAATCTGCGCTCGCTACAGCACGCCGCAGACAACGAGTGGTCGCTCGATGTGCGACTTGCAGCTTTGTTTCACGATATTGGAAAGCCGACGGTGCGGGAGTGGTCGGATGAGAAAAAAGATTGGACATTCCATGGGCACGACATGGCAGGTGCAAAGACTACACGAGAAACGTTGCACGACCTTCGCTTTTCACGCGAAACCATTCAAGCGGTCTCGTCACTCGTGCGCTGGCATATGTTCTTTTCGGATCCGGATACCGTGACGCTTGCCGCCGTGCGTCGTACGATACAGCGTGTGGGCGTGGATCACATTAAAGAGCTCCTGCAGCTGCGCATGTGTGACCGCATTGGTACCGGACGACCAAAGGAGCAACCCTTCCGTCTGCGCAAATACATGTCGATGGTCGACGAGGCTCTGCGTGATCCTATTTCGGTGGGCATGCTCAGGATTGACGGCTCAACAGTCATTGCAATGGGGGAAAAACCGGGACCACGCATCGGGTGGATATTGCACGCGCTCCTTGAAGAAGTGCTCGATGAACCCAAAAAGAATACCTCTGCATACTTAGAGAATCGCGCGGCAGAACTTTCAAAGCTGCGTGATGACGAGCTCAAAAAAATAGGCGAAGCGGGCAAAGGGCGTCGCGCTGAGGAAGAAGGGGAGGCGGTAAAACAAATTCGGGCGAAACATCACGTCTCATAAACAAAAGAAAAACCACCTAACGAGGCGACCCGGTTTCTCTTTTAAGGTCGCCACCGTCAGGTGGCTTTACGTTGCGTCTTCGTTCTTCTTTTCTAAGAACTCTTGGACACTTGAACAAGGTACGGTGGAAGCCAATACCAACTAGAGAGTTGGTTTTTTATATATGTGGCGCGTACTTGTACTTATGTATCCCGATTGTCTTGTTCAAGAACAACGAGAGATGCGAAGAACTACCGAGGTGAAGCATAAGAGACATAAGAGACAGTGTAAAGGAAATGCATGGGGATAACCTGTGTCCCTTATAAAACCCTTATTTTTCGTTATATTTTCAGGTCCACCAGGACAGGGCAGTGATCGGAACCCATATAGTCTGGCAAGATCACCGCCTTTTCGATTGTGGAAACAAGCTTCTTGCTCACAAACACGTAATCAATACGCCATCCAATATTGCGCTCGCGGGCGGCTGCCCAGTTCGACCACCAGGTGTAGTGACCGTTTCCTTTGGTAAAAAGCCGAAATGTATCCACGAATCCTGCTTCAACAATACTGTCGATGCCTTCGCGTTCTTCGGAGGTGAATCCTTTCATTCCTTCATTCTCTTTCGGGCGCGCGAGGTCCTCCGCCGTATGTGCCACGTTGAGGTCGCCACAGAACACAACGGGCTTTTTCTTCTCTAACTCCTTGCAATAGGCCAGGAAGGCCGGGTCCCAGTGCTCACGTCGCAGGTTCAGTCTGCTCAGGTCGTCTTTTGCGTTGGGCGTGTAGACCGTCACCACATAGAACTCTGGGAACTCAGCGGCTATAACGCGCCCCTCGGCATTGGGATCACCATATATATCCCCTGAAACCTTGTATTTTTTGACGATATGTTCTGGGAGCCCGAATATGACCTCGAGCGGACGTTTTTTGGTGAAGATAGCAGTGCCACTGTAGCCCTTTTTTTCCGCGGAGTTCCAATACTCTTCGTACTGCGGCAAATCAACCTCCGACTGGTGCTGCTGTGCCTTCGTTTCCTGCAAACAGAGTACGTCGGGATGCGCCTTTTCTATAAGCGGTATGAGGAGGCCTTTCTTGTGAACCGCGCGAATGCCGTTGACGTTCCACGAAACGATGCGCATGCGAACAGGGTACCACACGACGCTTCATCGTATTGTCATCCCTCATGAATACAATTGTCATATGCAGCGCGGAAGTACGTCTGCATAACATGATATGAACACAATCGAGCTAAAAAATCCGATCCACGCACATCGAACACTGTCGCTTTTCGACAGGCATGCACCGCGCGAAAAGGGAAGTCGCGAGTGGAACGCGTTCTCTGCGATCCGAGAAGATAACGTCGGCATGTTCCGGGTCGTCACACCGCGCAAACCGATGGTCGTCAAAAGTTCGCACAACTTGCTACGTATCATCCCGACTAACTCGTCACTGAAACGAGTCCAATGAACTACGCGGGGGCAAGCCCCCGCGGTTTTCGCTGCGCGGCTAAACACTTAGGCGCGACGCTTGCCGTGAAATGCTTTATGCACGTCGTGCAGGTGCTTGTCGGTGACGTGCGAGTATATCTGGGTGGTCGCGATGTTGGCA
>VFSW01016395.1_pt1 | contig 10108 bp, 8 predicted proteins | sample 5358111 | NCBI WGS metagenome assembly VFSW01 (sample SAMN11554181, study PRJNA540505) | mine drainage metagenome | isolation source: sediment from site ElyBrook_90M | place: USA: Ely Copper Mine, Vershire, VT | collected 2017
TTGCATGAATGCAGAGGAAGCCCACACCGTTTACGGGTGGGAGGATGTCACGAGCTCTTTTCCAGTATTTTTCTCAAAATAAATCGGCGCGACGGCGGAAGCTCGAATGTGAGCGCCGTCGCAACGCCAAACGGCGTTGTCACAACGACCGAACGCCAGTCGGGCCCTCTTCCGGCATCTTCGGAGCAGGTTTCCCAGTCCCTCACGCGGCCTTCGCAGGTTCCGGGCGTTTTCGACTACGCCGCCTTCGGCAACTCCGCAACGGCATCCTCAAGCGGAGGAGAGTATCCTACATACGTCGTCACCGGCACGCTGCCCAACGGCCAGAACTACTCGGTCACGACGACAGTCCCATACATCCAGAATCCCGAATACAAAGATCAGGCGGTGAGCCAGGCATACGGCACGTTCGTGCAGAACCCTTCGCTGAACGCAGACATCACGCCGGGAAGCAGCGCGGCGCTTGGGCTAAATCTCAACACCGGCGCAGCTTCGATCATCGGCTCGCCGGCGGTTCCGTTCTCAACCGGCGGATCTTCGGGATCGCCCCCGCTGCAGCCCGGTTATTATCTGGTGAACGGCCAGGCCGTCGCGGTCAATTCGCCGGATCTCTACTTCTCCCAGACCGCGCCGGGCACATCCCTGAATTACCTCGGGCCGTTAAGCGGCGCGGGCACGCCTTCGCAGCAGTATCTATCGTTTCTCAATTCCGGCCAGAACGCCGGCATATACTTCGGCGCCTCGCCTGCGGCCCAAAGCCTCGCCGGCGCGCAGCAGGCCGCCACGCAGGCGCCCGCGCCGCTCACTCCCGCTCAGGGCGCCGAGATGGCGCAGCTTGCGGGCGAGCTTGGAAGCTCGGGGACTATCCTCTCTTCCGCGCAGAATCAGGCCTTCCTGCAGAGCTTGGCGCAGGCCGGCCTTTCGCCTGCCGAAGCCTCGGACTTCGTCTCAGGGCTCAGCGCCTCGCAGCTGCGCCAGCTTGCCTCTGGCTCTCCGTATACTCTCTACATCCGCCCAGACCTTTCCTCGGCATCGGGCCTTTCGCTAAGCGTGCCTGCGCTTATGAATGCCGGGCAGCAATGGCCCAATGCGAGCCCCGCCATGCTCTCGCCGAGCCCGCAATACTCGATGCCTATGCCCTACCCGCTTGGGAATGGGACTGGCCAGTACGCGCCGCAGTCGTCCGGCCAGAACGCCGGCGTTCCGATATCTTTCGGTAGGCCAGGTATAGGCCTGCCGCAAACGCTGTCAGGATCGCCGTCGATAGCAAACTATACACGACTGTCAGGTATAACGAATAGCCTACATGGAGGCTTTCCTCTGCAAGGAATAAGAACACAATCACCGAACCAATCAGTAGATTCCAGAACAGCTTCTTCATTGTCATCGTATACTAATTGGGTCGGTTCTCTTATAAATAACCTCGGTTCCAGCATCGCCCAGTGGTTCCCCGATACGGCGCAGCGGCTGCAGCAGTTCAACGCCCAGAACCAGAACTACGTCAACCAGAATGCCGCCGCCTTCCGGAGCGGACAGATTTCGCAGGCGCAGTTCCTTGAGAATACCGTCGGGATACAGGCGAACAACGCCTTCGGCAGCATCGGCCTTCTGATGAATGCCCTTCCGATCATCGGCCCGCTGGGAAAGGCGATAGATGATTTGACTCCCGGACTGAAAGGCCTTATTCTTAGTCCGAATCCCGAGCAAAAGCTGGTCGGGATCGGAATCATGACAGGCGAAGCCGCAATCCTCACGAGATTGCTTCTTGCGGCGCCCGGCGCCGTCCCGGAGGCCGCCGCCGGCGCGGGACTGACCGAAGACAAGCTTGCCAGCATTGCCGCGTCGCCGTTCAACCAAGCCGATATCCCATGGGGTACGTTTGCCGCAAGGATAGGAAGTGGCGCCGCAGTCATGGGCGGCCTGAATGTGGGCCTTGGCGCGGCCTTCGCCGGCCAGACTTCGCCCAAGCAAGTGTCGTCCAATCTTCTCTCCGGCGCAAACCAGGGCGCGGCCTACGGCGGCATCCTCGGGGGCGCCGATGAGCTTGTGCCTGCCCTCAAAATAAATCGGGGAGTTCGAGATTTGAACTCGAGTCTTCAGAACCCGAATCTGAAAGCCTGCCAGACTAGCCTAACTCCCCTTTATAGAACAAGCGAGCCGTCAACAGCGACCAGCACGTCATCCTCTATTCTTACGCCACCAAAACCATTTATGTATATGCCCGGCTCAACCGTGATCACCATCCCTTCCTTTATTATTGTCTCCTCGTTAGGGGAGAAACCGGCCCCGTCATGGACCTCAAGTCCCAACGAGTGGCCTAACGAGTGGATGAAGGTGCCCTTATACCTTCCGTTCTCTGCACGGTCGATGTAATTCCTTGCAATCTTGTCAATGTCCTTGCCCTTCACCCCAGGCCTAATGCCGCGTATTGCCTTTACCTGGGCCTCCTTCACTATCTTGATAATCTTCTCCTTCTCGTCCCAATCTGTTATCCTTGCTTTGTCATCGCCAAAAACGAATGTCCTTGTAAGGTCGGAGCAGTAGTTGCCCGATCGCGAGCCTGCATCTACCAGTATGAAATCGCCATACTGAAGTCTTGTCTGGTCAGGTGAGTGGTGGGGCAATGCTGCATTCTTCCCGAAGCACACTATAGTCTTGAATGAGGGTCCGTCAGAGCCCAAAGAACCGCAGAGCGCATCGAATTTTGATGATAGTTCGAGCTCTGTCATGCCTTCCTTAAATTCCTTCTGTATCAGGACCTGCGCGAGTTTGGTTATGCCTACGGCCTTGCGTATGTTCGCTATCTCCTCCTCATCCTTTATGAGTCTTGCCCTCTCGAACGCCTTCGTGGCGTCAAGGAGCCGTTTTGTCTTGTAGTTCTTCCTTATCGACTTGTAGGACCTCACCGGCACAAAGGCCTCGTTGATTCCGATCCTCAAGCCGTCAAGCTCCTTTCCCATGGCAGACTTGAACTGCTCCGCGCTCTCTATCCTGATAACCTCCAGCCCTATGGACTTCTGTGCGACGGCCGTCTCGTACTCTAGCGCAGAGGTGAACAGTCTGGCCTTCTCCTTATCGAGAACCAGATAACTGTACTCAAAAAGCCCGCTGGTAAATCCGGTCACGTACAGAAAGTTAGGGTCAGCGCTTCCAGTATTGAGTATCAGAATCTTGTCAAAGTTGGTTTCATCGAATACACGCCCCAACCTTCTCTTAAGCAACTCCGGTGTCATAATCTTACCATTAGCTAGCAATGCCCAACAAAGTCCATTCTTTATGTACCTCAAAGTTTATTATTCCGGCACTGTACTCCAATCTCCTATCATAAGAACATCCTTTTGGGATAGCACACTCAGCAACGCCCTAAAAAGGTTTATATATGAAGTACCTCCCTTTTATTGTGTTAAAATGGATTCACTGAGGCAGAGATCTTCCGAAAGGGAAGAAGTGCGGCCGCAGAGGGACACCACGGCCGCTCATTTGAAGGGTCTTGCCAGAAACGCAGTCATAGTCACTGCCACTCTCAGTGCGGCAATGGTCTTTTTTCCAACCAAGGCAGTCGCATGGCGCAGAGACGATGACGACAGATTCCGCGGGGGTTTTCACTTGTTCTTTAGGCCTTATCCTCCAGTATACTATGCCGCTCCTCCGGTATATTACGCCCCTCCCCTATACTATAACCAGTTTCCCCAGATAGTTTATCCACCATCGCCGCCCCCTCCCGTTTATCCTGCCCCAGCGCCTCAGCACCGCGGTGAGTTAAAACCTATCTTCAATCCCTCAAATTCAAGTTCCGTAATCGGCGCATCAAGATACGGCTCCCCAAAGAAAGGCATACTTCCCCCGCTTGTATTCGGCGCGGGTTCGCAAAGTCCCAAAACGTCTCAGAGGCCACTTCTCCAAGGGTCTCACCACGCAATAAAACGCGGCGAACAGCCCACGCCGCAATACGGCCTCACCTTAACTGTAAAAGTACCTCCCGGATGCACCTCCAAGACATTCACAGCGCCCTCTGGCATTCCTACTGAAGTCAAAGTGACATGTACTGCCGCCGGGGTCAAGACCGAAAAATTCTACCCACTACGGCGATAGACTAGCGAACAGCCAACCTCATAAAGGCACGATGCACTAAACGAGGCTCAGTATTCTGAAATAGCACGTTCTCCAATCAGCATAGCCCGTTTACGAGCCCTCCCTCCCCGACCAGAATAATTGCCAATATCTCCTTCGCTTCTAATAACCCTGTGGCACGGTATGATCGGCGCAAGCGGGTTCTTATTCAGCGCGCTGCCTACGGCCCGGTACGCCCCTGCACGGCCCGCCTTCTCGGCAACCTGCTTATAGGTCAGGGTCTTCCCCTTACCTATTCCTGCAGTGACAAAGAGAACCTCCTTCTGGAACCCAGTCAGTTTGTATCCTTCCAGCATTTTCATGACTTTCCTTCTAGAAAACGCCAAGGAGTCAGTCCTTTATCGACTCAAGGAGGCTGAGTATGTTCCAGATGACTGTTCTCGCATAGGGAGGCAGATTTATGTCATTGCTCACCTCGTCTATCTTGTACGTCGCGTTTGACGACCTGACCGAGTAACTCTCCTGCTGGTCCAGCGCCTTCCTCGCAGCGTCAAGCGCCGCCTTTACGTTCCTAGGTACGCTGTTGTCGTTAAGCAGCATCTCTATCTGCTGCCTTATCTGGGCAATTGTCTCATCGTGTTTTTTCTCGTCTGCCATTCCATACACCTTAATTCGGGCCCGGCGGGAGTCTCAAAATTCCGAAGAATTTATTTGAACCCGCGACCATCAGATTAGAAGTCTGCCGCTCTGTCCAAGCTGAGCTACGGGCCCTTGATGACTATATGTAGAAGTACTCTTTAATAGTTTTGGTTACGCGCTCTCCAACCTCATCCGTTGAGATCCCCTTCAATAAGGCTATCCTTTCAAGCGCAAAGAGCACATCCGCCGGGCTTCTTCCGACAGCAGGCGAATCGGATTCAACGACAAGGCTATCAAGTTCAACTTCCTTTATGGCCCTCTTCCTCCTGCTGGATTCTACCGGAGGAACCGAGATCAGCCATCCTCTCCTCTCGATAATCCTTGCCTCCTTCTCGTCTCCCTCGAAGTAGTGGAAGACCACCCTTTCCATCTCCTCCTTCTCGAGAATTTCCATGGCTGCCCCAAGCGCCCTCCTTGCATGCACTACCACCGGAACCCCAAGCTCCCTGGCTATATCAAGCTGCATTACGAAGGCCGCCCGCTGCTTCTCCATGCCTGCTTTCTCAATGGCCGTAGCATCAAGTCCTATCTCCCCAAATCCAACGATGTTGCGGTTCATCTTCACGAGCTCAGCAAGCTCTCCAATGCGTGAAAAATCAGCCGAAGAGAAGTCGGGGCTTATGCCGGCGACGCCGTAAACGTCCTCCCTGCAAAGCTCAAGCATTCTCAGGTTGCTTGCGGCGTCGCTTCCCGCGGTTATCATGATGCCGATCCCAGCCTTCCTCGCATCTGCCACGACCGTGGCGGGATTATCAAAGAGGTCAAGATGGAAGTGCGCGTCTGAAAATACAACCTGCTCATTCATCTTCATGAGTCTGGGGGATATCTGCGCTGTCTCTTCCAAAGGATTACCTAGGTCCAAAACCTTATCGCACAGAACCTTTATATATGGTTTTACCTATAAAAATAGAACAGTAGAAAAAGGACTAGCCATGCCTTCAGGAAAATCACGAATGGGCAATCCAGCGGCGGGCATCAGGAGGCTACGCATCCTATGCTATGCTGCAATACTGCTGAGCCTCATAGCAATAATCCTCTCATCATATTCCATGGCAAGGCCAGGAAGGATCGAGTACGTAAATAAGACCGTGTACATTGGCAATTCTACAAACACCACAACAAAGATCCTGCAATACAACATAACCGGCAGCCTGATAACTCCATTATACTACCTTCCCTCCAGCCCTCCGATAACAGTCAACGAGTCATTTGGCTCCAGGCTAACTGGAATAAACACTCAACTCAACGCATCTGACCTTTCCGTGATAAACAACGCCTCAGAAGCCTACTTCGAGGAGGCCGGGATGATGTACCTGAACAGGAGCATTGCAGACAGCATAGTCGGAAGCACCAAGCACGTTCCCGCATTCATAGTCAACGGCAAGCCCTCTGTGATATACTTCGGCTCCATAACCTGCATCTTCTGCGGAGAAAACAGGTGGGCGATGGCACTAGCGCTATCAAGGTTCGGAAACTTCTCCGCCCTGTTCAAAGGATATAGCTCACTTGGAGACGCTGACGTTCCGACTCTATATTGGGCACCTGCACACTATAACCAGTCAACTGTGGACCTCGGATCGTTTTATAAGAGCAAGTACATCAACTTCATAGCGATAGAGGATACGGACCCGATAACCGCCGGATTCAATCTGCAGAACTTCGGCACGATACAGCAGGAAATCAACTCCACCGGGAACAACGTCTACAACGCGGCTTTCAGCTTCATACTTAACATAAACAACTTCCAGGGAACCCCATATACCATATGGGGAGAAAACCAGCTAGGCGGGGCGGACGCAATAGACTTCGGAAACAGGCCTCCGACCAACAACACTCTCCCTCTAACATACATGACCCACTCCCAGATCCTCGCCCAGCTCGCCGATCCGACGACTCAGTTTGCCTGGGCCGAGTATGCCGCCGCCGACCTCTACGTCGCAATGGCATGCGGCTCACTGGGCAGCAACGCCCCTCCCATATGCTCCCTTCCGGCAATACGCGGAATCGAGAAACAAAACGGGTATTGACGTGCGGGCCGGGACACATGCAAAGCCAAGCCGGCTCCTACTTCTCAAGGATATCGCCCGCAAGCCTTCCCTCGCCTCGCTCTTCGTGGCAGGTTCGATACTATACTACCTCTTCATAAGGTACATCATAACCATAAGCAGTCAAGGCGTCTTCCTGATAACAATGCCCCTTTACCTGCTCTATGCCGTATCAATCTCATCCGCGCTCCTGCTCACAGTAAGTGCGTACTCCATGCGTCTTTCGTATGCGCACGGCCTTATGGGGATTAGCGACGGAACCGCCAGTGCGGCTACCACCGTGGTCGGAAGCCTTGTGACCAGCTGCGGGTGCAGCGCGCCGGTTCTTGGCACCATCCTGTATCTGCTTGGTGCAAACGCAATAGGCGTGAGCGGCGCGATCGCATTCATAGCTACAAACCAGGAATGGCTCATGGCCGCAGTCATACTTGCAAACCTCCTCCTCGCCTATTACTCGCTGGGCAGGCTTACCTACGGATGCGTGCTGGACTCCTCGGGAAAGGTGAAGGCCAAAAAAACACGCTGAGCGCATCCCGCCAAGTAAGCCGGGCAGGCACCCGCTACGGGGACAAAATCAAATAGTTATATAAAGCCCAAAAACAAATTCAAATACCCTGCGAACTTCGGCCCAAAGAAACTGTTTATATACATAACGTTCAATAGATAATCGCGGCGCCTATATACTACCTGTAGTAGTTCCGGTCTCGCATAACACTATATATTGGGGGTTTTTATGGCTTGGGACAAATTTGAGAATGTAAAGAAGCGTGACGGAACGGTTGTGGAATTCAAGTCAGAGAAGATTGCCGACGCAATAAAGAAGGCGGTCCTTTCAACAAGGGGAAACGCCTCAAGTGTTGATATAAACTCATTGACGCAGCATGTGCTAGATGCGATAGAGGTGCAGTATGCGGGGTACAAGACTCCGGACGTCGAAGGCATACAGAATCTCGTAGAAAGAACCCTGATGGAGTTCGGACTCTATGACGTCTCAAAGGCCTACATACTCTACCGCGAGAGGCACAGGGAGATAAGGGAGCAGAAGCAGAAGGACATAATAAGGGAGATAGAGGCCGGACGGATCCTCGTGACAAAGAGGGACGGAAGCAAGGAAGTGTTCAGTCCCTCGAAACTCCGGGCGTTCATCGCTCGCGCCTGCCACGGCTTCGAAGGCGTCGTAGACATAGACGGCCTGGTCCGCCAGATAGAGGTTGGCATATACGAAGGCATAAAGACCTCCGAGCTCGCAAAGCTGGCAGTCATGTCCTCTAAGGCACTCATAGAGCAGGATCCGATAGCCTACGAGGCGATAACCACAAGGCTCTTCCTCTCATCGCTATACAAGGAGACTCTGGCGGCAGGCTTCTCAAAGGACATACGCGAGGCGTATTCGAAATCGTTCGTTATCTCCATAAGGAAAGGGGTCGAACAGGGATTCCTTACCGACGGGCTTCTTGCTTTCGACCTGGAGAAGCTCTCCCGCATACTAATATTCGACAGGGACCTCATGATGAACTCAAGGGGCATACAAACCCTCTATGACCGATACTTCATAAAGGACAAAGTGACTGGCCTTCCAACTGAGACGCCACAGTTCTTCTGGATGCGCGTGGCCATGGGTCTTTCGCTAAATGAGAAAGACAGGGAAACGAAGGCTATGCAGTTCTACGAGGTGCTCTCCTCGATGAGGTTTGTCGCATCTACGCCAACCCTCTTCCATTCCGGAACCATACGCCCGCAGCTAAGCTCGTGCTACCTAACCACCGTAGAGGACGATCTGTCCCACATATTCAAGTGCATAGGGGACAACGCACAGCTTTCAAAATGGTCCGGAGGCCTGGGCAATGACTGGACCAATATAAGGGCCACCGGCTCGCTGATAAGAAGCACAAACGTGGAAAGCCAGGGAGTGGTACCGTTCCTAAAGATATCAAATGATACTACTGTTGCTATAAACAGGAGCGGAAAGCGGCGCGGCGCCACATGCGCATACCTCGAGACCTGGCATCTTGACATCGAGGACTTCCTTGACTTAAGGAAGAGCACAGGCGACGAGAGGAGAAGGACCCATGACATGGACACGGCAAACTGGATTCCCGACCTATTCATGAAACGCGTTCTAGAGGACGGAAACTGGACCCTGTTCTCCCCTGAGGAGGTCCCCGAGCTGCACCACACGTACGGCAGGAAGTTCGAGGAGAAGTATCTCGAGTACGAGAAGAAAACCGCCGAGGGGAAGATAGCCCTATTCAAGGTAATAAGGGCGCAGCAGCTGTGGCGAAAGATGATAACCTCCCTATTCGAGACGGGACATCCGTGGATGGTCTTCAAGGACCCCGCCAACGTGAGGTCCCCGCAGGACCATATCGGAGTAGTCCACAGCTCAAACCTGTGCACCGAGATAACCCTAAACACGTCCAAGGACGAGACCGCAGTCTGCAACCTGGGCTCGATAAACATCGCGAACCACTTGGTAAACGGAAGGCTCGACGAAGCGCTGCTAAAGGAGACGGTCTACACCGCGATGCGCATGCTTGACAATGTAATAGACATAAACTATTACCCGACAATCGAGGCTAAAAACTCGAACATGAGGCACAGGCCTGTGGGCCTTGGCATAATGGGCTATCAGGATGCGCTATACATGATGGGAAAGAGCTTCGACTCAGAAGAAGCGCTGGACTTCGCCGACGAGAGCATGGAGACCATCTCATACAATGCAATAATGGCCTCATCGGAGATGGCCAAGGAGCGTGGCAGCTACGAATCCTTCAAGGGATCAAAGTGGGACAGGGGCATACTTCCCATCGACTCCCTGGACCTCCTGGAACAGGAACGCGGGGTAAAGATAGACATTCCAAGGAAATCCAGGATGGACTGGGCCGCAGTCAGGGATGCGATAAGGCAGAACGGGATGAGGAACTCCAACACGATGGCGATAGCCCCAACCGCCACTATCTCAAACATAGCCGGATGCTATCCCTCCATAGAGCCGATATACAAGAACATATACGTCAAGTCCAACATGAGCGGCGAGTTCACCGTGGTGAACAAGTTCCTGGTCGAAGACCTCAAGGCCCAGGACCTCTGGAACAAGACGATCCTCGAGAAGATAAAGGAGAACGATGGAAACCTGCAGCACATCCAGTCCCTGCCAAAGAAGATAAAAGACAAGTACAAGGAGGCCTTTGACATAGACCCGGAATGGATGATAGCAGCCGCAGCGAGAAGGGCAAAGTGGATAGACCAGAGCCAGTCCCTGAACATATTCTCGGCGACGAGCTCCGGAAAAA
>VFSW01016396.1_pt1 | contig 10108 bp, 6 predicted proteins | sample 5358111 | NCBI WGS metagenome assembly VFSW01 (sample SAMN11554181, study PRJNA540505) | mine drainage metagenome | isolation source: sediment from site ElyBrook_90M | place: USA: Ely Copper Mine, Vershire, VT | collected 2017
GCCATTCGCTGTTGGCAACCCAGCTCATGTCCCGCGTGCGCGAGGCATTCCAGGTGGAAGTTCCGTTACGCCGTCTGTTCGAGGCGCCGACTGTTGCGGGTCTGGCGGAGAGCATCGACGCTGCCCGCCAGGCCGGACATATCTTGTCGGCGCCCCCCGTCCTGCCGGTACCTCGCAACGGAGATCTGACTCTTTCGTTCGCCCAGCAGAGATTGTGGTTCCTCGACCGGCTGGCACCGGGCCTGTCCGCTTACAATATTCCGGCCGCCGTTCGTCTGCAGGGACCGCTCAACCTGGCGGCGCTGGAGCAGGGTCTCAATGCGATCATCAATCGCCACGAGGCCCTGCGCACCACCTTTCGGGAGGTGGATGGATGCGCGACACAGGTGATCGCTCCGACCCTGGCGATCAAGATACCGGTCGTCGACCTGCGGGATCGGCCGGCAAGCGCCCAGGAAGCGGAGGTCCGGCGCCTCGTCAACGCCGAAGCCGAGCATCCCTTCGATCTGTCGCGAGGACCGCTGCTGCGGGGCACCGTTCTACGGTTGAGAGACACGGAGCATGTCGGGCTGCTGACCATCCACCATATTGTGTCCGACGGTTGGTCGACGGGAATCCTGGTTCGCGAACTGGCGGCACTCTACAGCGCGTTCTGCGCCGGCGGCTCGCCGCAGCTGCCCGAGCTACCGATTCAATATGCAGACTTCGCCCACTGGCAGCGGGCATGGTTGCAGGGTGACGTCCTGGAAGCCCAGCTTGCCTATTGGAAACGGCAACTGACGGACGCCCAGGACCGTCTCGATCTGCCCACCGATCACCCGAGACCGGCATTGCAGACATTCCGCGGCGCACACCGGTCGTTGGCACTGCCCGAACAGCTGCGGGTAGAGATCCAGGCGCTGACCCGCCAGGAAGGCGTGACCCAATTCATGGCGTTTCTGGCCGCGTTCCAGGCTCTGCTGTACCGCTACACGGGTCAGGAAGACCTGATCGTGGGCACACCGGTTGCGAACCGAAACCGGCTTGAGACCGAGGGCCTCATCGGCCTCTTCGTCAACTCTCTTGTCCTGCGCACCGACCTTTCCGGCAATCCGGGTTTTCGCGAAATCCTGCGCCGGGTGCGGGAGACATGCCTCGGGGCATACGCCCATCAGGACCTGCCCTTCGACCGCTTGGTCGAGGAACTGCAGGTGCAGCGGGATTTGAACCGAAATCCGCTCTTTCAGGTGATGTTCGTTCTGAACACCGCCTCACCGCGGGCCATCGAACTGCCGGGCTCCGTCCTGAGTCCCGTGGAGGGGGACATCGAGACCGCGCATGTCGACCTGACCCTCGTGGTCGCCGATACCGGGCAGGAGATGACGGCCACACTCGTCTACAATGCCGATCTGTTCGATGCCGACACGATAACCCGGATGCTGAGGCATTTCCGGACCCTGTTGCAGGGTGCGCTCGCGGACCCCGGGCAACGCCTCGCGGATTTGCCGCTGTTGGACGAAGCGGAACGGCGGCAGCTGCTGGTGGAGTGGCACGGCACCCCAGGCGACAGCCGGCACGATGTCTGTGTTCATCAGTTGTTCGAGGCGCAGGTGGCGCGAACACCGGACGCCGTCGCCGTGGTGTTCGAAGCACAACAGTTGACATACGCGGAGCTGAACCGCCGCGCCAATCACCTCGCGCACCACCTGCGGGCTTTGGGTGTCGGGCCCGAGGTGCCGGTGGCCATCTGCCTGGAACGCTCCCTGGAGATGGTCGTCGGGTTGCTGGGCATCCTCAAGGCGGGCGGGGCGTACCTCCCATTGGATCCGGCGTACCCGAAGGAGCGCCTCGCCCTCATGCTGCAAGACGCCCGGGTGCCGGTGCTGCTGACCCGTGAGCAATTTGCGGCGGGGCTGGCCGACCAGGGCGCCGCCGTCGTCTGTCTCGACTCCGACTGGGACGCCATTGCCCATGGCGGCGCAGACAACCCCGTCGGTGCGGCCGGCCCGGAGGCGTTGGCCTACGTCATCTATACGTCGGGATCGACGGGGCAGCCCAAGGGCGTACTGGTCCCGCGCGACGCGCTCCTCGGGCACTGCCTTAATGTCATCAGCGCCTATGGGCTCGACACCAGGGATGTCGTTCTTCAGTTCGCTTCTCCGAGCTTCGACGTGTCGTTGGAGGAAATCCTGCCGACGCTGATCGCGGGGGCCCGGCTGGTGGTGATGGGTCCGAGCGTCTGGTACCCGGCAGAGCTGCATCGGAAGATCACGGAATTCGGGCTGACCGTGCTCAATCTTCCAACCCCCTACTGGCAGGAACTGGCGCGCGAATGGGAAGAGACGCCGGATCTCGTCCCGGTCATTCCGCCACGGCTCTGCGTTGTCGGCAGCGATGCGATGTCGCCGGATGCCCTCAGTATCTGGCGGCGGGCCCCGGTCGGGTCGATACGCCTCCTCAACGGCTATGGCCCGACCGAGACGACAATCACGGCGACAGTCTTCGAAATCCCGTATCATCTCGGGCAGACCACGGCTGACCGGAGCGTGCCCATCGGCCGCCCCCTCGCCGGCCGAACAGCCTGTATCCTGGACCAGCACGGCAACCCGGTTCCCGTCGGCGTCTCCGGCCATCTGCATATCGGCGGAGCGGGCGTGGCCCGAGGATACTTGAACCGGCCTGACCTGACCGCCCAGGCGTTCGTTCCGGACCCGTTCAGCAGCCGGCCCGGAGCGCACATGTACAGGACCGGTGACCTTGCGCGCTTCCGCGCCGATGGGAACATCGAGTTCCTGGGGCGGGTGGATCAGCAGTTCAAGATCCGCGGGTTTCGTATCGAACCGGGAGAAATCGAGGCCGCGCTTGGACAGCATCCGGCGGTTCGCGAGGCCGTCGTCCTGGCGCGCGAAGACACACCAGGCCACAAACAGTTGGTCGCCTATGTGGTCGCGGACACCACGAGCGACGAGCTACGCCGCTTCCTCAAGAACACGCTGCCCGAGTTCATGGTGCCGGCGGTAGTGGTGCTGCTCGACGCCCTGCCGGTGACGGCGCATGGGAAACTGGACCGACGGATGTTGCTAGCACCCGATCGATCCAGGCTGGAAGCACCGAAGGCGTTCGTCGCTCCCCGTGATCACCTGGAGCAGCAGCTCGTCGACATCTGGGAGGAGATACTGGACGTTCGCCCGGTCGGCGTGAACGACAATTTTTTCGAGCTCGGAGGACACTCGCTGCTGGCGGTGCGTCTGTTCGCCCTCATCGACAAGCGGCTCGGGAAAAGACTCCCGCTGACCTGCATCTTTCAGGGAGCGACGGTTGCGGATCTCGCCCAGGTTCTGCGTCAGAAGGCCACGTCCGACCCGGGGGCCTCGCTAGTCCCCATCCAACCCCGCGGAAGCAGACCGCCGCTCTTCCTGGTGCATCCGGCCGGCGGGCATGTCTTTCCCTACATCCAGTTGGGCCAGCTTCTGGGTGCCGATCAGCCCTGCTACGGGCTGCAGGCAAGGGGCGTGGAAGACGGCCATGACCCGCTCACGCGGATCGAGGATATGGCGGCCCATTACGTCCAGGCGCTGCAGACCGTCCAGCCGACGGGGCCGTATTTCCTGGGTGGATGGTCCATGGGCGGCGTGATCGCCTTCGATATGGCGCGGCAACTTCTCGCCCAGGACCAGAAGGTGGCGTTCCTCGCGATATTCGACGGACGGGTTCCCTCGCCGGGTGACACGTTTCCGGAGCATGACGCCGAAGCCGCCGCGATGGCTGAGCGGTACTTCGGGATGTCGTTGGGCCTGACGGACTCCATCGCTCTGCTGCCTGAAGACGAGCAGTTGGCCGTCGTGCTGGAAGAAGCCAAGGCCGCCGGCCTGGTGCCCGCGGAGCTCGACGTCGTACAGGCGCGTCGTTTTATCATGCTCCTGAGGAACGACCTGCGCGCGACGGAGACCTATGAACTGCATCGCTACCCCGGTCGTGTGACCCTCTTCAGGGCCAGCGAAGCGCTGGCGGGCGCGTCGGGCGACCCGACGATGGGCTGGAGCGAATGGGCCGACGGCGGTGTGGAGGTCCACGTCGTTCCCGGCAATCACGCCAATCTGATGTATCCGCCGCACGTTCAGGCACTGGCGGAAACTCTGACAGTCTGCCTCGACCGGATATATATTGTGGTAGAACAACAAAATAGAGCCGCCGTTCAGACCGATGACTGACTCAATCATGTCTAGCTCCTGGATCTTCGGCCGCCGACCGAACCCCCACGCGGGGCTCCGCCTGTTCTGCTTCCCCTATGCGGGAAGCAGCGCCGTCGTTTATCGCTCCTGGACCGAGGGCCTGCCGGCCGGCGTCGATGTCTGCCCGGTTCAGTACCCGGGCCGCGGAACGCGGCTGATGGAACCTTCCTTCACGCGGCTGGAGCCTCTCGTCGAAGCCCTCGCTCGGGCCCTGGAACCGCTTCTTGATCGGCCATTTGCGTTCTTCGGTCACAGCCTGGGGGCATTGGTCAGCTTCGAGCTTGCCCGTCAGATCCGCAGACAGTCTGGCATTCTGCCGGTCTGCCTTCTTGTCTCCGCGGGTCGCGCCCCACAGGTCCCACCCCGGCACCGGTCGATCCATGCCCTGCCTGAAGGGGAATTCCTCGAAGAGATGCGTCGCCTCAACGGCACGCCGGTGGAGGTGCTGCAAAACATCGAGATTATGCGGATCCTGCTTCCCGTCCTGCGCGCCGACTTCGCCATCGGGGAGACGTACGCATACTCCCCCGAGCCTCCTCTGGCGTGCCGTATCATCAGCATTGGCGGCGAGCAGGACCACCGGGTCAGCCGCGACGACCTCGACGGATGGCGCGAGCAAACGAATGCCGGTTTCTCGCTGCGGATGTTTCCCGGCGACCATTTCTTTCTGAACACCGATCGTGAACTCCTGCTTCGGTTCGTCTCCGAGGAATTGCACGGCGGCAGGTGAGAACCGCTCCATGAAGGCAGCACCCGTCAGCCTTTCCGCCCCCCCGTGGCGGACTCCGCCGGATGCGCTCGTGTTGGCGCACGATGAGGTACATGTCTGGCAGGCAATGTTGGACCAACCCAGGTTCCGCCGTGAGGCGTTCCGCCGCACCCTTGCCGCCGACGAGCAGACCCGGGCGGAGCGCTTCCATTTCGCGAAAGATCACGAGCACTTCATCGTTGCGCGCGGCGTGCTGCGGGCCATCCTTGGCCGCTATCTGAACCGGGTGCCTGGCAGCCTGTCTTTTTGCTACGGCGCTCACGGAAAGCCGGGCCTCGCCGGAGCGGTTGGCGTGGATACCATCCGCTTCAGCGTGTCCCACTCGCACGGCGCCGCCCTCTATGCGCTCGCTCGTGGCCGGGAGGTGGGCATCGATATCGAGCGTGTCCGTAACGATCTGCCTGTCGCGGAGCTTTCCGAGCGGTTCTTCTCGCGATCGGAGGCCGCACGGCTCCGGGCGCTCCCCGTCGCGGCGCAGGGCGAGGCGTTCTTTCGCTCCTGGACCCGCAAGGAGGCGTATATCAAGGCCCTGGGGGGCGGACTTTCAATTCCCCTGGACCGTCTTGACGTGACGCAGGCTGCCGGACAGCCGGGTACGGTACTTGCCATGCAACGAAACCCATCCCAGGCCTCGCGCTGGTCGGTTCAGGAACTTCCCGCCACTCCCGGCTACGTGGCCGCGCTTGCCGTGGAAGGGGAGGGCTGGCGTCTTGGCTGCTGGCAATGGCAGGACCCGGCCCTTAAACAGTCCCACCGGACCGTGCTCTAGGATTTATCCCTTTGCCGCGCCCATCTTTCCGCGAGCCATTTGACGACGAAGTAGGAGAGCAACGCGACGGGGCTGGCGATGATGATAGAGCCGACGCCCATGGCAGCATACGCATCCCACCCCATTCGCAAGATATCCCAAGCTCGTCCCGGTCCCGATATCGTTGGATGGTGTATCCGCAGAACTATCTGCCCCAGCCGATATTCGGCCAGCCAGATCAAAGGCAGCAGCGGCGTATAGAGAAACGCCACCGTCGCCCCGGCGATGGCGGCGATCACGTTGCGGCTGAGCAACCACGCGACCAGAGTCGCCACGATAATCGGCGACGGATTGAGCGGCAGGAAACCGGCAGCGATGCCGATGGCGAATCCGGCTGCGATTTTCCCCGGCGGGACATCCAGTCGCGATAGCTTTTTCCAGGTTTCCCGAATGCGCTGTCTCAGTCCAGGCTTGATCATGCCTCAGAGAGCGGCGCTGGAATTCACCACGTCGGTGGTGATCTGCCCGTCATGCAGGCCGATCAACCGGTGCGCCCGGGCCATGACCTGCGGATCGTGGGTGGCATACAAAAACGTTGTGCCGTGTGTACGATTGAGTTGCTCCATCACGTCGAGCAGAGCGGTCGCCGTCGTCGAGTCGAGATTTGCGGTGGGCTCATCCGCCAGGATCAGCGCTGGTTTGGTGACCATCGCCCGCGCGACCGCGACACGTTGCTGTTGCCCGCCGGACAGCTCGCCGGGGCGGCGACTTTCGAGGCCGGCAAGACCGATTTCGGAAAACAGCTTCTCTACCCTCTCCCTTCTTTGCTTCGCTGGCACACCCTGCAGGAGCAAGGTGAATTCCGCGTTCTCCAGGGCGCTCAGAACCGGCAGAAGGTTGAAGGCCTGGAAGACAAAGCCGAGACGCTCCAACCGAAGACGGGCCAGGCCACTTGCGGACAAGAGCTGAAGATCCTCTCCTTCCACCAGGACCTCTCCGCTGTCAGCACGATCGAGACCGCCGATGATATTCAGCAGCGTGGTTTTGCCGCAGCCGGACGAGCCGGCAATCGCAACGAATTCTCCAGCGGCAATCCGCAGACTGATCCCGCGCAGTGCCGGAACCTCGATCGGCCCCACACGGTAGGTCTTCTTGACGTCCCTTAGCTCCACTGCCCATTCAGCCATCGTGCTCCCCGATCTTGCTAACGCACCCGTAATGCACCAGGCAGTTTGGTCCGTGCGGCCTTGAGCGCCGGATAGAAGGAGATGGCGGTCGCCGTCAGGAACACAATGAAGACGGACGCGGCGATTCGCGTGACGCTCAGACGTGCATAGATGATCGGATCGAAAACCAGGGTCGCGGGGCGGCTGCTTTTGAAGAGCCAGCGCAGATCCAGTCCGTAGGTTGCAAAATAGTACTCGATTCCCAACCCCAGGACGAGGCCAAGAGCGAGGCTGATCGTCGTGAGCGCCAATGACTCGCCGATGACCATGACGGCGAGCTGCGCGGGCCGCAGGCCAAGAGCCGAGAAGAGACCGAATTCGTAACGGCGTTCAAGCACTCGCATAAGAATGGTATTGAGTATACCTAACCCGACTACCGCGAGTACAACACCGTTCATGACATAGTTGAAGGCGTTGTCCAGCAGGAAGAGCTGGGCCAGCTCGGGCATGGCTTCCCGCCACGGAAGGACTTCAACGGGCAGGCCGGCTAACGGCTGTCGCAGCTCCTGGGCCACCCCCAGCGAGTCGCCCTCTCGGTCCAGCAGGACCACGATTTGGCTGACCCTGTCCGGCACGCCAAGCAGAGTTTGGGCTTCCGGCAACGGCATCTGGATCAGGTGTGCATCGATCGCTTGGACGCCGGTGCGAAAGATGCCGCTCACCCGCAGCAGAGTGCTCTGCATCTCTCCCCCGCCCGCACCAGTCGCTTGCGTGGGGGGCGGTTGGAGCATCTGGGTCATCAGCACGAGTTTGGCTCCGACCTTCACCGCGAGCTTACGGGCCAACGTCGCCCCGATTACAATGCCCGAACGTTGATCTTCATTGAGGTAGGTGCCCTCAACAATCCGATGGGGGATAAGCGAGACGGCCCGCTCCTGTTGGGGGATGACCCCCATGATGCGCACCCCGTCGGCGTTGGTCGCGGAACTCAGCAATCCGGAGGCAAGCAGCCGGGGGCTCACGCCTCGCACGACGCGTTTCATGGAATCGGTCTGCAGGAACGCGGCCGCCGCGGCTGCGGCTCGGGGCGGCAGCAACGATTTCGGGGAGGCGGCGTCCTGGTACCGCCGCGCCTGGACGACGACGTCCCCGGTGCCGAGCCTGACCGCGCTGGCGATGGTCTGCTCGTGGCCGCCATCAAGCAGGCCCAGCGAAACCAGCAGCAAGGTCAGACCCAAGCCCAGGGCGAGCGCGGTCAGCAGGGTACCGCGGGGATTGCGCCATAGATTCCGCCACCCGATCTTCGCCAGCAGAAGCACGCCCCTCATCGCTAGACCTTTCGGAGGGCTTCCGCCGGCCGAAAGCGAGACGCTCGCCATGCGGGATAGAGGGCCGATGCCAAAGCCGTGGCGGCGAGCCCCAGAGCTGCCTGAACGTAGACCGTGAAATCCTGCCGCCCGTACCAGAGCGGGCCGACGACAACCCCGGCCAGAGAGATCGAGCTTCCTTTGCTGCCCAGGCTCAGGCCGTGAACCTGCAGATACCAGAGAAATGGCGAGCCAAACACCGCCCCCAGGATCAGACTGGCTCCCGCCAGACTTGCCGCCTCCGCCACGATCAGACCAACCATCTGGGTCGGACGCATTCCCATGGCCATCAGCATGCCGAGCTCACGCGTGCGCTCGATGATCGCCATGAGCATCGTGTTGACGATTCCCATTGCTGCCAGCAGGAAGAAGATGAAAAACAGAATGAACGTGACTCGACGGTTGAACTGCACGTAGCTGGCCAGCTCCGGTGCCAGACCCTGCCAGGGCGTCACTTGAACCGGAATTATTTTGCTCAATTTTACCTCGAGTGCCGCCGCTGTCCTCGTCGCGGTGGTGACGTCATGGAGTTTGATTCCGACTTCATGGATCCTTCCCGGCGGGAAGCGCAGCAACCTCTGCAGGGACGCAAGCGGCATGACGACCAGCCCCTGGTCCATCGCAGACAGCCCCGTATGGAACAAGCCGGCGACGGTGTAGAGGTCGTTTCCCAGAGAACCGTCGGCCGCCGTTGTCAGCAGGACGATTTTCGATCCCACCGCCGCGCCGATCGTAGCGGCCAGTTGATCTCCCATCAGGACAGCGTTGGGCATCTGCGCGTTCAGATAGCTCCCTTTTACAATCCGGTTTTGCAGCACGGTGATCTTCTCTTCCTGATCGGGGACCACGCCGAGGAGCTCCACGCCAGCGGATTGATCGGTCGCGCTGACCAGGCCGTTGGAGTACACGCGGGGGCTCGCGGCCTGAACCCTGGGGTCGGCAGCGATGGCGGTCATCAAGGCGCTGACGTCTGTCCCGCGTCGTCCTCCCAGGGTCTGCTGAAGGGGCCGATCGGGGTAGTAGCCGGGAGCGTGCACCTCGATATCGGACAGACCAAGGTCGGTGGCGTTCTCGATCATCTGAGCGCGCAGTCCCGCCATCAAACACGCCACGAACAGCAGCATGGCGTAACCCAGGCCGATTGCCGCCATGGTGATCAGCGTCCGCGCGGGATTGTACCAGAGATTGCGCCACGCGAGCCGCAGGAGCGACATGCTCATGGCTTCAGATTTTGCAGGGAGAACATGCTCTCGCTGATCGGCACGTCGAATTGGAGGCTGTCGTACGTGACGACCGTGTATTCGCCCGTGCGCTGCATGGGCCGCATGACCAGGCGCGTGGGAATGAGCCTCCCGCCTACACGTGCATAGTTGGAAAATTTCAGTTCCCGGACCAACGTCCCGCTCTCGTCATAATATCGTTGCCAAACGGGCATCAGGTCGGATTGGCGTACTTCCAGAGTGATCTTTCCCCACACCACGGGCGCCGCCGGCTTGGGTGTCAGGGTATACTGGGTAACAGCTACTCCATTCCGCTGCCCTGCGAAGGCGGTCGTAATCGCATAGTCCTCAGTAAGACGGGCCTGGTTCACCAGATCGTTGAGGGTGAAGTCGCTGCCCATCCACGGGGTCGTCATCATCGCAGCCGGCATCACAATCGTACGGTCGGCCTTAGGCAGATACATCCAGGCCTGGTTATCAACCTTCAGAATCGCAGTGCCGGCGTCCTCGGGCGGCTGCCTGAGGCGGACAAGGATCTTCGACTCGCCGAGCGACCAGAACTGCATCAGGATCTTGCGTTGGGAGAATGGCTTGACGATCTGCATTTCCACGGTGGCGGTGCTGGAT
>VFSW01016397.1_pt1 | contig 10108 bp, 13 predicted proteins | sample 5358111 | NCBI WGS metagenome assembly VFSW01 (sample SAMN11554181, study PRJNA540505) | mine drainage metagenome | isolation source: sediment from site ElyBrook_90M | place: USA: Ely Copper Mine, Vershire, VT | collected 2017
CCGCCACCGCGCCCCGGCGCCGCTGTCGGGGGCCCCGCTGCGTCTCCGGGCGCGGGAGGGGGTGGTGGCGGCGCTCCCATCATCGGGGCGCCGGGTGGTGGTGATGTCTGCGGCGCCGCCTCGCCTGGCTTCGCCGGCCGCGTCAGCGGCGTGTTGCCCAGTCCGTCATGGACGACTTGGGATGTATCCTCCTTGGCCTTGATCAGCTCGGGCACCGGCGTTTCGGAGAACGAGAACGCCTTGTCGTCGATCGGCAGCAAAATCTCGCCGATCTTCGCCGAGCCGGCATCGACATAGCGCGCCGTCAATCGCACGAACGCCGTCGATTTGTGGTCGGTCTGCCGCGGCGCGCGCCCGGTCGTCACCGGCCCGGCCATGCTCATCGGCTTCGACCATTTCGCGTCCTGGAACTCGATCCGGTTGGCGTCGTCTATGCCGACATAGGCTTCCTCGCATTCCTTCCACGTCCGCTCGATACCGGAAGATGTTCTCGCCGCCTTGGCCTCGTCGCGCCGCTGCGCGATGGCAACGCCGATCGCGTCCAGCATGGCCGGACTCTCGGCCATGTGCGGAGCGATGGCGGCCCGAACGTCGTCGGGCAAGGAGGCGAGAACGTCTTTCATTCTTTGACGAGATCGCCCAGCGCGATGAACTCATTCGCCTGGATCGAGCCATCGCCGCCGAGGTCGAGATACGCGAGCGGAATCGGCTCGACATCCACCTCGATTTCCTCCGCCGCGATCTTCTTCCAGGCTTCGTTGAACTCCGCCAGCTTGTCGTCGGGCACCTTCCATTCCGGCGTCTCGATCTCGATCACGATCCCAGTCGCGGGGTCGACGCTCTTGTTCGTCGCGTGCGTGTCGTATGCCTTTATCATCCCGTCACGGGTCTCGTTGATCGTGTTGAACTCCGGCAGCAGCTTCGCATGCATGCGGGCGAGGCGGTATTTGCCCTTCTGCGTCATCGGCCGCTGCTCCCGGATGACCTGCGAAAGGGTGAGCGTCGCGTCCATGACGTGTTGCAGTGTCAACTTCATTGCGGTCCTCCAAAAATCCTCAGGCCAAGATGGCCCCGAGGCAGAAATATCAGATCGGAATCAGCGTCACCGTGACGATCGCGCCGGTGATCGAGCCGACCGTGCCGGCCCATTTGGTCGAGAGGCGGTCGCCGGCCGCGAGCGCGATGTTGGCGAGCGTGCCGCTCACCGTGCCGACGACGCGCGTGTTCGCGGTGGTGTTGAAGGTCATGACGCCGGTCAGCACCGATGTTCCGGCGCCGGGAGCCCCGGTGCCGGTATCCTTGATCACGTCGACCGTCGGGACGGTCGCGCTGCTCGAGCAGCTGCAGGACGCCGCCTTCACGCGATAGGCGCGGTTGGCCATGAAGAAGGTGTAGGAGCTTCCCGAGACCGGGACGCTTGCCGGCAGGTATTGCTGCCACACCGCCTCGCTGAAGCCGGAGACGCTGTTGACCTGCACTTCGCCGGGCATTCCGGTTCCGACGCCCGCGCCGCCGATCAGATTGATGTTGCCGCCGGCGATGTTGCCGCCGGTTCCCGCGGCGCCCGCCGTGAGCGTGATCGAGCCCGCGGCACCCGAGGTCGTGCCCTTGCCTCCGGCGCCCGCCGTCAGCGTGATTGCGCCCCCCGCGCCGCCCGTGGTCGATGAGCCTGCGCCGCCTGCGCCTGCGGGGACGGCTACCGCGCCGCCGACGCCGCCGACCGTGCCGCCGACCGTCGCACCGCCCGCGCCGGTCGTGACCGTGAGGCCGCCGCCCGCGCCGCCTGCAGTCGCCGCGCCAGTACCCGCGCCGCCGACGCCGGTGAGGATCGAGACCAGGCCGCCGGCACCGCCGGTGCCCGTGCCCGTCGTTCCGCCGGCCAGGGTTTGGACGGTGATTGCGCCGGAGGCTCCGCCGGTGCCCGCGCCCGAGGCGGTAGCGCCGGCAGCGGTTTGGATCGTCATGGCCCCGGAAGCCGCGCCGCTCGTCGCCGTGACTGCGCCGGTCTGGATGGTGATCGTGCCCGAGGCCGAGGTCGTCCCGCCGACGCCCGTGGCGAGCGTGAGAGCACCGGAGAGGCCGGAAGTCCCGCCGGCACCCGTGGTGACTGAAATAGCGCCGCCGGTGCCCGTCGTGGTTCCGACGCCCGCAACGACCGTGACGGCACCGCCGGTGCCCGCCGTCGAAACCGCAGCGCCGCCCGTGACCAGCGCCGCCCCGCCATTACCCGTCGCGCCGGTCCCCGAGGCGCCGCCGGCTACCGTGCCGGTGCCGCCATTGCCGGTGCCGCCATAGCCGCCGGCACCGCCAGTCACGCTGGCCGCGCCGCCAGGTCCCGAAGTCGTTCCGCCAACACCGCCCGCGACCGCAACGAGGCCGCCGGTCCCCGTCGACCCGACCGGGCCGCCCGTGAGGTTGATGGCGCCGCCCGCCGCCGAGGTGGTCGACGTGCCGCCCGTCAGCGTGAGCGCGCCACCGGCCGTCGCTGCTGCCGTTGCCGTGCCGCCAGTGAGCGTGATTGCGCCGCCGACGCCGGCGGCCGTCCCGCCCGCGCCGCCGGCCAGGACGACAGCGCCGCCGATAACCGACGTTGCGCCGCCGACGTTGTTGGTCGAGAGCGCTGCGCCGCCGATCAGCGATGCCGCGCCGCCCGCGCCCGTCGAGCCCGTGCCGGAAGCGCCACCCGTTATGGTGACCGCGCCACCCGCACCGGTCCCGGCTCCGGCACCGCCCGTGATCGGAACGGCGCCGCCGGCATTGTTGGTTGCCCCGGCTAGGCCGCCGGTGACGGCGAGAGCGCCGCCAGCGTCGCCGCTACCGGGCTGACCGGCGATGGCATTGGCGGTAATGATCGTTGCTGGCGTCGAGGCCATGGATATTTCCTTCTCTCGGGGAGGGGCGGCGTCTCACGACGCTGCGATGGATTTGGATCGGTTACGCCGCCTGCGCGGACACGTAGAGCTTGCCTTGCACGCTGACGCCGTTGGCGCTCTCGACGGTGAAGGGCGACCAGACATCGAGATAGGAATCGGCGCCGATCACCTGGAGCGCGGCACCGGGCGGCACGGTCTGGAGCACCGCGCCCGGCATGTTCGTTCCGTCGGGACCCGCCGCGGCCAGTTCCACCAGGCTCGAGCCGTTCGACTGATAGCGCGTGTATGGCGCGACGTTGAGGCGATAGGTGGCGTTGAGATCGGCGATCATCAGCGCCGAAGGTGCTGCGATCTGCGCCGCGGTCAGGTCGACCGGAACCCAAATTCCGTCCGGACCGCCGGCGTTGGGGCTCTCGATGCCGACCGGCGCGCCGGTGAGATTGTCCACCAGGAGCCGGAGCGTCGATATCCAATTCCGCGGCTCCCAAGGAGTGGCGGTGGACCGGAACGACTTGAAAATGCCAGGCATTCAGTCCCTCCCGCTAGCCGGCGTGGAACGGCTCGACCACGGTCATGTTGACCTGGCCAGCCACGGTGAGATGCAGGCGGATCGCCTTGACCGCGGTAGTGATCTGGCCGTCGAAAGTGGTCGTCTTGCTCGCGATCGTCGCGTGCGCCAGCCATGACGCGGCGGTGAGGCCGGCGGGCGTTGCATCGGCCGTGAAATCGACGCCATAGGTCGGGCCGCTCGCCGGCACCACGCAGAACACTTCGACGTTGATGACAGGCACGCGGTCTAACTCGGGGCGGACATGTGCGCCCACCGCGTCAGCGGTCCAGCCGATGTTGAACGTGTCGGCGCCCGTCGTGGCCGAGGCTTTGACCGAGGTCAGCGTGAGATAATGCCCGGCCGTCGTGATCGTGGCATTGCCGGCGGGGCCGGTCAGCGTCTCGCTCTGCGGGTTGCCGTTCTCATCGGTGCCGGCGAAGGTGATCGTCTGACCGGCGTGGCTTGTGCCGGTAAGATTTGCGAACGTGACCAGGTGGCCCATCTTGTCGTTGGGCGTCGTGGCCGCGAGCGCATAGCCGCCGCCAGCGTAGGCGACGGCCGACGCGAAGCCGGTCGCGTTCAGCGCAACGCCGGTATAGGTCTGGTACGTGGTGCGGCTCATGGCGGCTCCATCTGAGGGACGCGGCGTCTCGCGACGCTGCACTCCGCGTTGCCAGCGCGGTTTAGGTCAGCCGAGCATACCCATTGATGGCTCGGGGTTGCTGAACCCCGGCAGCGTCTCCACCGGCGGTATCTCGCTGTCATTCCTGATCTGGTCGACGATCTCGGCGAAGCCGCCAAAGGCATCGGCGGCGTGCGAGTATTGATCGTGTTTTGGCGCCGCCGGCTCGCCCGTCGTCGTCGGGATCGTGCGGCAATAGCGCTTCAGGCAATCGACCAGCCGCTGCGCGCCGAGATAGCCCGTCGCGCGCTTGCGCTCGGTGTTGTCGATATAGATGCGCGGGAACAGCATGCGCGCGGCCTTGATGCGCGGCTCTTCTCCGGTCCTTTCGATGATCTTGACCTTGCGGCCAAGCGCCTCGAGCGTCTGCTTTGCGTTGGTCCCGGACTTCGGGTCTTTGTTCTTGCCGTCATGCGGCAGCCAATCGGTGCCCCAGTTGTAGCGCAGCCGCTTCATGTCATCGACAAACTCGTCATAGCGCCGGAAGCTGTCTTCCAGGTAATTGATGATGTTGATCACCGAGGGTGCCACCTTCTGCACCATGATGATCGACATCGCGTCGTTCCAGCCCAGGTCCCAGATCGTGTGGACCGGGAAGCGCGGATCGTAAGGCGTCGGCCGGATGCGCTGCTCTTCGACCATCGCCGCGATCTCGCGCGCATAGATCGCGCCGGCGACAGCGGTCCTGGGCTCGCCCAGCCATACATTCGGATAATCGTCCGGATAGTATTTGAGGTCGTGCAATCGCAGCGCTTCCATCTTGTCGGTAAAGAAGCCGCACGCCTTGGCATATTCGAAGGTCGTCTTCAAGACCTTGGCGCCCGGCGGCGGATGCACGATGAACCGCTGCCAGACCGGATCGGATTCCATGCCGGGATTGAACGAGACCCAGACCTCCGAGTTTGCCGCGCGGATCGTCGGCAGCAGCAGCGCCCAGCTCTGGTCCTTGACGGTCTGCGCCTCTTCGACCCAGAAGATATCGACGGCCTCGAAGGACTTGATCGATTGCGCGGTCTGATCGCTGAGACCCGCATAGCTGATCTCGGTGCCGTTGGCGCCCCTGATCTTGTTTTCCAGGATCGCGTAAAAGCCGCCGAGGCCAAGCGCCTCGATGCGGTCGGAGAGCAGCTTGTGCGCGCTGTCGGCCAGCGATTTCAGCACCTCGCGGCCACACACGATGCGGAGCTTCTGCGCGCCACCGAGCGCCAGGATGGCGTCGGCGAATGACCACGATTTGAGGCCGTACCGGCCGCCATAGGCGACCTTGTACGGGTACATCTCGAGGAGGAACCGGAAACGGCGCGGAAGTTCGATGCGGACTTGCTTGATCGGCGCGGCGCGAGCAGCTTCCATCACCACGCTGCGATCTGCGGATGCTCGACCGACTTCCGCACCAGGCGATCGACGGCGTCGAGCAGCGCCGGACCATTCTCGGCCGCCGCCTCGTCAGGCTCGCCGTCGGGCAGCATCACGGCTGCGGCGAGCTTCACGGCGCCATCCGCCTCGACCATGATGAGATAGCGGCCGCCGGCATCGATGAACCGGGCGGCGATCTTCTCGATCTCCGCGGACCGGCTGATCTCGGTGAGGCCGTTGCGGCCGTTGGGGAAGACGCGGATGAATGGGATGGTCATTACTCAGGCCCGACCAGCACCACTTGCAGCGTCAGGCTCTCGGCGCGGCTTTGCGCGTTGTCGCGCTCGTAGAGACCGAGGTGCTTCATCGCCTTCTCGAGCGCGGCGTTCTTGTCCCAGCATTTCAGCTTGGTCGTGCGGCCGGAGGGACCGTCTTCGTCGCCGGAGAGAGTCTCGTGCTCGATCGACGCCACGGTTGCGGCGACTTCGGCGTCCATCTCGTGAATCGGGATCAGCGAGCCGTCGGCGCGGAACATCTGGCGCGGGTCGGCATAGGCGAGGCGGGCGACTTCTCGAAGCGTGCGCTCGATCGTCAGGCCGGCGATTTCCGCGGCGGGAGCGGCCAATTCGGCGATGAGCGCGGCAACCTCAACGTTTTTCAACATGCGCTGCCCGCTGCTGCCGGCGGTTTTGGCGCTGAGGCCGGCTGCAATCGCGGCTTGCGTGGCGTTGCGGCCGTTCGCGATGTAGGCGCGCGCGAAGGCCAGGCGGCGAGCGGCGGCCTTGTCAACGGCGATCTCGGCCCTAGGTTTGCGCGGCATTTCGCATCGCTCGCGCTGGGAACGTGCCGGCCGGATACTTCACCGGGCCGTCCAGCTCTTTCACTGCCGGCTTCTGGGGTGAGAGCGCGACCATGCCGCGCGCCGCGTCGAACATCGTGCCGAGTCGATCGCTGCTCATGGCGCTAATATTTCTGCGCCAGAGACGCTTTTGGCGGGCTCGCCGAGCTGCCGCCGACGAAGCCGGCGCTGAACGCATCGTCACCGCTTTCGCCGCCGTCTGATTCCTCGTCCGATTTCAAGATGTCCAGCGCGGCCTTCAGCGCGGCACCGATGCTGTCGCATTTCTGGCCTTCGGACTCGCCTTCCCCGCCGCCCGCGGGAGCGGCGGCTCCGGGCGCGGCCCCTTCGCCGCCGGCATCATCTTCGCCTTCCTCCGGCTCGTCACCGGTGTAGACGATATACCCGCCGTCCGGGTCTTTGGCGATGGTGACGAGCACCGTATCGCCATCGTCCGCGGCGCCCGCATCGGCGTCCGCGTCTTCGGGCGCGCCGGCATCGGCGCCTGGAGCTGCGGCAGCGCTGGCGTCATCATCATCTGCGGGAGCTGGTGCGGCGGTGGCTTTGGCCATCAAACGGATCTCCTGACTAAGCGAAATTCCTAGAGCCCGAGCTTACCACTGCTGTTGCCGTCGAAGCTCCTGCGCCGGTTATAGCCGAGCGTGGTCTCGAGGCGGCGGTGGCGCAGCTGCTCCTTGGCTTTGAGCGCGTCGGCGCCGTTGGCGAGCGCTTGAGTGACGTGGCCGACGCGGAGGCTGTGCGCACCCAGTCTCGCCGGGTCGAGCCCCGCCGCGGCGGTGCAGCGCTTGACGAGGCGCCAGACCATCTTGTCGGAGAGCCGGCGCGGGATGGCTTTGCCGGCCTCGACCGCGCGGAAGAGCGGTCCCGCATCGTTGATCTCTGCCGCAGCGATCCAGCGCTTGAGTGCCCGCACCGGGCACATCGCCTCCCGCCTGCCATAGAGGATGCCGACGGCCTGGCCGCGGCCCTCCTGGTCGGTCTTGGAGCGCCGCAGCGTGAGCAGCAGGCCGTCGCGGCGCCATGCGATGTCGTTGACTTCTATGTCGACAATCTCGGAGCGGCGCAGGCCGCCGGCGAACCCGATGAGCAGGATGGCGCGATCGCGCAGGCCCCGGAGGTTCTTGGGCAGGCCCTTCAGCATCGCCTCGAGATCGTCGGTCATGATCTCGGCGCGGCCGGCGGGCGCGGTGCCCTTCTCGCGGGCGATCCGGCGCATGAAATTGGCGATGGCGGGGTCGCGAGTGTCGAGCTTGGCGCCGGCCTGGAGATGGACGCGGGAGACGGCGGCGAGCCTGCGGCGGAGCGTCGACACCTTCTTGCCGGCGGCCAGGTCGGCGAGGTAATCGCGGACCGCGCGGGGTTCGGCCGGAAGGCATCGGTTGTGGGTACGCTCGCACCATGCCGACCAGTCTCGCCAATCGGCGCGGTAGGCGCGCATCGTGTTGAGCGCATAGGCGCCTGCCAGATCGGCCCTAAGCTCCGCGTCGGATTGGGCAAATCCCGGATCGGAAATCGCCGGTACCGAGGGGTGAATCGCGTCCGGTAATCCCCTCTTATCGGACGCGGAAATGGGCTCGTCTGGCGCGTGGTCGAGCATCGGTTATCGGCCCTCGCGGCGCTCTGAATGCGGCGATCTGTGCAGCAATGATCCCCGCCAAGGCGCAGGCAAGGATCATCCTCACCGTCTCGCGGACTCTGCGGGGGTTGTAGGGTGGGTCTAAGTCCGGCGGCGTTGGCGTGACAGTCTGCATCTCTGACGGCGACTCTCCAGCAGAGTCGCCCCCAGAGCCGACCGTGGCGCCCGCGGGCGCCCCGGTCGGCTTGTCATGCTGTCCGCTCACCTACGGGCTTCTCACCTCTTGGATGGTCCCATCGGCGTGTTTGATTAGAACCTTCGCGCCCTTCGCTCGCTCGCGAACAAGGAACTCGCTCACGCCAAGCGCGCGGCCAACAGTGTCAGCTACGTTCTCGGAGCGGGTGCCTCGGATGGTTTCAACGGCTTTCAGCGCGTCGTTGCTCAACTTCACTGACTGTTCGGACATCGATGCGGCCCTCCTGCTCGATACCGCGCGTCATGACGGCATTCTGGGGAAATGAACACGGCCCCCGCTGCTGACGCAGTCCGGGAGCCTACGTTCCGGAGGCTATCCCCATAGCAGTTGACGCGAGGTTAACGGGCGCAGAAAGCAATAATCTTGCGCACTACGCGATTGCCGTAGGTACTGGGATCGCGTAGTATCACTCTCATGAGCGCGGCAATGGGCCGGGCTCGGGATGAGGGAGAGACAGATGGCTGATTTTGCGCAACAGGCCACCAGGGTAGATTTCCGCAAAGTGGCATCCGAGATCCTGGCCTTGGGCACAGTTGCCGAGCTGGCCTATGAGGAGGCCGATGGTCAGATCGTGCGCCGAGAGAGGGCGGGGTTTGTATCCCGTACAATCGAGCGTCCGTGGCGCGACATCTGCGGTCAAATCACCGAGATATTTAGCGGGCCGCTCCACAGCGGGCCGACCTGGGTCGAGATTTACGAGATCGGCGGCCCGGCGCCGTATCGCTACGCGATCAAATTTGCGATCGACCGGGACGACGCTCAAATTTGGCTGGTCGGCTGACGATGACCGACGCCGAGCGGCCCGTGGTGCGACGCGCTCCTCGCAAGCGCAAGCCCTGGACCGCTGCCGATCTGCGCGCCTGGCGCGACCGCCTCGGCCTATCGCAGCCCCAGGCTGCCGAGCGCATCGGGATATCAGTCGCGACGATCCGGGATTATGAGCAGGGGCGGTACTATGCCGATGGACTCCCCGGCTACCTCGCGCGGCTCTGCCGCTATGTGGAGCGCTATGGGCCGCTCGACTGAGTCAGCGCCTGCGCCTGCGCCACCACGCCTCGGCGGCCGCCACCTCGTCACGGTTCCGCTCCCAGCCGGCGAGGTCGGCGTAGACCGCGAGCGCGTAGGAGAGGAGGCGCGCCGCGGTCGTCCAGTGCATCGCCCGATCGGCGGCGCATTCGGCGAGGCCGCGGCCCTCCACCACCATGTCGATCGCCAGCACCAGCGCGGGCGGGCAGCGGCCGATGCGGCTCTGCTGGCCGGGATGCTTGCTGGTGGCGGGGCCGGCCGGCTCGCCGCCGAGGTAGAAAGCCCATGGCAGATAGCGCGTGGCGTGGAGCGTGGCGATCCGGTCGGAGGGGCCCAGACCCCCGCCGCCGCGGCTCGAGGAGAGGTCGAGCGCGCGCGACCAGAGGCCGGCGACCAGGCGCTCGAAAATCTCGCGTATCTCGGCGGCGGCATCGCCGCGCGCCCGGCTCAGCGTCTCGTTGGCGACCATGCGCTCGATCGGGTCGGGCCGCAGCCGCGCCTCGGTGGCGGCCGTGGGCTTGACGTAGCCGTGCTCGACGCCGTCCAAGACGAACGAATGGCGCGTCCGCTCGAAATGGTCCTGGTCGGCCGCGCGGATCAGATCCATGCGGCTACCGCTCCCCGCCGGCTTGCGGCCGCTCTGTCGCCTGCTCAAGGTGCGTGCCTCCGTCGAGGGGTAGCTGCGGCGCTTCTGGCGTGGTCACGGGCGCGTAGGGAAGGGCGCTGGCGTGCTGGTCGAGCGGCGCGGCCATGGCGAGGCCGGCGCGGACCTCGCGCGCGGTGGGGCGTCTATGGCGGCGCACGCGCACCGGCGGCTAGCGCAGGGCCTGCAGGGCCTCGATCGCGAGCGGGTGATCCCAGAATGTCGCGGGCAGCGAGCGGCGCAGGTGCTCGAGCGCCTCGAGGCGGAGCCGCGCCCTCGTGATGTGC
>VFSW01016398.1_pt1 | contig 10107 bp, 10 predicted proteins | sample 5358111 | NCBI WGS metagenome assembly VFSW01 (sample SAMN11554181, study PRJNA540505) | mine drainage metagenome | isolation source: sediment from site ElyBrook_90M | place: USA: Ely Copper Mine, Vershire, VT | collected 2017
CACGAACAATTACGCGGAGATTAAAAGCAGCGGCGACCAACAGATCAGCACCAGCGCGCCCGCCGGTATCGCCATCCAGGGCGGCGGTGGAACATCGTATGGAAATTATGCCCAGATCGGTCATGGCGGCGGCAGCGGCAACCAAACGATAAATATCAACGGTGGTGGTTCGGTCACCCTTACGGCAGGTAGCGGCACCGGAACGACAACGAACGATTCCAATCTGGTGAATGCGGTTTGCGCGACCGATACAAACTGCCTGGCTCAGTCCGTCACCGGCGACTGGGCAGGCATTGGCAACGGTGTTGGCAACCAATCGCTGACGTTCCAAAACGCCGGTGGGGTGTTGTCACTCACGGGTGGAAGTGGCGGCAACGAGAACAAGGCGTATATTTCGAACGGTGGATCCGGCAAGCAGACCATCACCGGACTACCGAGTATCACGCTCACCGGCGGGGCATCGGGCGGCAATAGCTACCAGTCGACCGATGGGATCTCTTATCTACGCAACAGTGCCTCGCTCTTCTCGCCCAACGGCGCGCAGACGATACAGGCGAATTCATTGACCCTGAACGGCATGTCCGCAGGGGCAGCAGCGGTAACACAAGCGGACGCTGCAGTCTACGGTAATGGCCAGAACATCACCGTCAGCAACGCGGTGGCCCTTAACGCCGGAACCTCCACCGTCGCGTACACGTTAATCAAGAGCCTGGGGGATCAGACCATCACTGCCGGATCGATTGGCCTGAATGCAGGCTACGGCGTCGGCGCCGTGAGCGGCTATCACGGCGATAGCGCTCAAATCCTCGCGGTAGGTACTCAGAGCATTACCCTGACCGGGACCGGCAACGTATTGTCGATTGTCGGGGGGGGCGACACCGGCGGTTATGACGACTATGCCGGCATCAGTCAGAATGGCACCACGGCTGGCAGCCAAACGATCGCGCTGCAGGGAGCTAACTCGACGGTAAACATGCAGGCTGGCAGCGGCAGCGGATTGGGAAGCACAGCTCTGAATTCCAGCTGTTACAGCGGCACCTCGTTGACTTACTGCGATTCATCCTTGCTGACCAGCCACAACACTGCGTTTATCAATAACAACTATGGTAGTCAGAGCATCGATTTTCAACAAGGCGGCAGTTTGAACCTGACGGGTGGCACAAACGGAGTGTTCAACTTCGCTCAGATTAAGAACAATTCCACCACCGGGCAGCAGACGATCTTCTCGTCCAACGGCGGCGCGCACTTACCCAATATCACATTGACGGGTGGCGCGTCAGGCGGCGCCATCGCAACCAAGGGCGGCGTTTTGGCCTATGACGCCGCAGGTGTTCCGATTTATCTGCGAAACGGCGCGTGGATTCAGTCGCCCAACGCAACCGCGACCGCGCCGCAGACAATAAATGCGGGCACGATGACGCTCACGGGCGCCGGCAACGGCACGACTTATGGCGGGGCGTTGATACTTGCGCCCTACCAGAGCATTACTACCACGGGCAACATTAGCCTTACCGCGGGTGCCGGCAACAACGCCAGCCAGCCTGGCTTGACGACTGCTTTTATCGGGAACGTCGAGGCCGCAGCCGACGTGCAACTCAGCGTTGGCGGCCGTCTCAGCCTGCAAGGCGGCAGCGGGAACGGTTCGGGCGCTTTGTTGGGGTCGCGCCAATTCGGGGCCACGGTCGTTGCCGATGCGACAAGTGACATTAGTGTGAGCGCCGGGCAATCGGCTTCAGGCCCGGTGACGGCCGTCATCGGTTCATCCGAAGGCCACGGCGGTTCGGTAACCTTGAAAGCCGGACGCGATATTGCGTTGGGAAACAATACGGGCATCACCGCCAAGCCCGGGTCCACGCCAAACGCGGCGATGGATGTGACGCTGCTCGCCGGGCGCGACATTACTCTGGGACAAGTAAGCATTAACCCCCTTGGTAGCGCCGTTGACCTGATGGCCGGGTGGAACGGCAACGCGACGACGCCGGCGCTGGCCACGGTGGCTCCCAGCGGCGGCTCCGGCGGCAGCATCAGTATGACCGGAGCCAATATTCAGAGTGCGGGCTCGGCCAACCTGCAGGCGTACGGCGCACTCAATCTCGATTCGATCTCGGGTGCGACGATCCTGGGCGTGGCGCATAGCGGCAATCTCGCGCTCAACAGCGGGGCGGGCTTGATCGCATCCGGCACGGGTGATTCCCTGGTGCTAGCAACGGGAGGTAATTTCATCGACAACGCCGGTGCAAGCGCGCTTTCCGCCCCGGCCGGGAGTTGGCTCGTGTACTCGACCAATCCGACGCTCGATACCAGGGGAGGTCTCGCCTACAACTTCAAGCAATACGCCATGGGCTACAGCGGAGCACCATACACTGGGACGGGAACCGGGAATGGTTTCATCTATAGCGTTGCACCGACCGTGACAGTCAGCCTGACGGGCTCCACGAGCAAGGTCTATGACGGAACGACCGTGGCCGCTTTGACTCCCGCCAATTTTGCGACGACGGGCGCGTTGGACGGCGACACGATTGTTCTCAATACTCCGACGGTCGGTAGCTATGCTGACGTCAGTCTCGGTACCGGTAAGAGCGTTTCGGCGACAGTCGGTTTCGTCGGCGCTTATAGCGGTGTACCCAGCGTTCCCGTATACGGCTATCAGCTCGCAAACAGCCTCGCCACTTCGCCAGGGGGTACCGTTAGCGCCACGGCTAGCGGCAACATCGGTCAGATCAATACATTCGCGTCGACAGCTAGCGGACAGGCGGTTGCCGCTGTTACCAGCACAGCGGTAGCCAACATAGTCAGTGCTTCGCCTACGGCTGTGGCAACCATGACCACAGCGAGCGTAACCGGCGCCGTCAACGTGGCGCCATCGGTCCCGGTACTGCCGGCGATTGTGCCCGGCATTTCGGGCACGTCAGTACTGAGTGACCCCAACCAGACAGTAGGCGGCACCGAAGGAATGTTCGGCGGTAGCACTGCATCGCCTGAGGCGACCCCCGCCGGCAGCACCACCGCCAGTTCCAGCGGGGCTGCGCCAGGAGAACAAAGCGACAAATCGACCGAAAAGAAATCGGATGAGACAAAGACGCAAGGAGGTCAATCTCCGGCGAAGCAAGCGGACAAAGCGGCTCCGAAGAAACCCGCCTCATGCAGCTGACCGGAGACATGACCATGCGCAAATCCGCACTCATCCTGGCCGGGCTGCTGCTCACAATGGCCGGTAGCCTATGTGGCATTGCGCATGCGGCGAACATGGTCGGGCAGGTCACGCACCTCTCTGGCACGCTAATCGCAAAGCGCGCGGACGGCACCACTGTAGTTTTTTCGGTGAAATCCGAAGTCGAAGAGGGCGACACGCTCGCCACCGAGCAGGACACCTATGCACGGATCAAATTCGTCGACGGTGGCGAAGTGGTGTTGCGACCCGGTTCGCAACTCAAGGTCGCGGCGTATTCGTTCAACCAGGCCAAGCCCGCGGCCGACAATATTGTTATGGACATGCTAAAGGGAGGATTGCGCGCGGTAACTGGACTGGTGGGCAAGCGCAATCACGACGCGGTGAAATTCAGGACCCATACGGCCACCATCGGCATTCGCGGCACCCACTTTGGCGCGCTGATCTGCCAAAACGACTGCGGCAGCATCCCCACCGTCACCGGCAAGGCGCCAGAGAACGGCCTGCACGTGGACGTTGTCGAGGGCGCCATCGTGGTCAAGAACGCGGCGGGCGAGCAGGTGATCAGCGCCGGCCAGTTCGGTTATGTGCGCAGTGCCACCACGCTGCCGGTGATCGTGCCGCCGCAGCAAGGCGTCCCGGTAACCATTCCCGTGAACATTGCCCGTAACAATTCTTCTGGCAATGGCATCGGCAAGACAAAGGCGAACGAGTGCACGGTGCAGTAACCCGGGCCGTTGCCCGATAAGCGGCAGGTTCTGTTAATGCTGCGTGATGGGTTCGCAGATCGCTATTCCGGCGAGCGCCTTGTTTATCCTGGCGCGCTTTGCGCTCTTGCGATCCTGCTCGGGCCGTCATTTGCATATCAGCGACGATTGCTAGGCGCTTCACGTGGTGGCCGGCAGACCGGTCACCGGCGTCGGCACCCAGGCGGCGCGCTCGCCGTCCTAGGCCATCCCAGGCAACCGGCTCAATCGCGTTACGCTCGTCCTCGGATGCACAACGGATACACGGGATATTTCAGAAAAACGGAAAACTGCTCTAAATCATTTATTTTACTTGGCTCCCCGACCAGGGCTCGAACCTGGGACCTGCGGATTAACAGCGCGACTCCCTGCGCCTTCCTCGGCCATACGGCCTCGCCCGGTTTCGAAAAATCAGCCAGTTACGCGCACACACCCGCATACGCGCGCACCCGACCGAAGCCCACCGAACGGCTCTGAACTATCACGGGAACTATCAAATTTCCCCCGCAATTGCCGCAGCGCACACACTCTATCGCAAGCCAAGGGCGAAGTCACGACAAGGCGTAGCGGGGTGCATGCTGTGTAGATACTATGGACCGCCCCGCCTTCTGAGCCGAATCGGCTCAGAGTAAACGGGCCCAGCTCGGGCTTAACCACTGGAGGCTCACCATGGCACTACACGCAGTCGGTATTGACTTGGCAAAAACGGTTTTCCAGCTTCATGGGGCAAACGCGCACGGTAAATCGGTGCTGCAAAAGCGCGTTTCTCGCGCCAAGCTGATGGAGACGGTAGCGCAGCTGCCGCCGTGCCTCATCGGCATCGAGGCGTGCCAGGGCGCCCACCAGTGGGCGCGCCGCTTCGAGGCCCTGGGGCACACCGTGCGCCTTATCAGCCCGCAGTTCGTCACGCCGTACCGGCGCGGCAACAAGAACGATGGCAACGATGCCGCGGCCATCTGCGAAGCGGTGACGCGGGCCGACATGCGCTTTGTGCCGGTAAAGCAGGCGCAACAGCTAGACGTGCAGGCGGTGCATCGCGCGCGTGACCGAATCGTCAAAGCGCGTACCGCACTCATCAACCAGATTCGAGGCTGCCTGGCCGAGCACGGCATCGTCATGCCACAGGGCGCGAACAAGGTCCGGCAGCGCCTGCCAGAAATTCTGGAGGATGCCGAGAATGGTCTATCCGGGCTTGCCCGGCAGACCCATCGCCTTCTGTTCGAAGAACTGCAGGCCCTGGATGCGAGGAAGTCTCAGTTTGATGCAGTGCTAAAGCAGGCCTTCAAAAGCGATGAGGCGTGCCAGCGCCTTGAAACTGTTCCAGGCGTTGGCATCCTCACGGCCACCGCCATGGTGGCCGCGGTAGGCGGCGCCAGGGAGTTCAAGAACGGCCGCCAGATGGCGGCCTTCCTGGGCCTTGTCCCGCGTCAGCATTCCAGCGGTGAGAAACAACGCCTGGGCGGCATCAGCAAGCGCGGCAATACGCCGCTGCGAACTCTGCTGATACACGGAGCGCGCGCTGTGCTGCGCTACGCCGACAACAAAACCGACGCCCGCAGCCGCTGGCTGCAGGCGCTCGTCGCGCGACGCGGCATGAACATCGCTGCGGTCGCCTTGGCCAACAAGACAGCGCGGACTTGCTGGGCGCTGCTTGCCAAGGGCGAGAGTTACCGGCCGACGCCGGCGTAGGGCAGTAGCAGTACCGTCTTCGATTGCACTGCGGTGATTGTGATGAGCAAACAGGTCGAACCGACGAATGCAGAGCCTGGCGTTCGCTACGGCCGTGGTCGAGGCCGATGTATAGTTGAGGCGCGTTCGTGCGGATTTCATCAAGGCCACGGGCGGTTGCTCGCTAGGCCGAATATAAGCGTGCAATCGACCCTTCCTGCTCACCCTCAAAAACCGCTTGCAAAGGGGCGGTCCATATAAGCGAATGCGTTTACGCCCGGTCCCGGGCTTCGCCTGATGGCGATGCGCACGGACCGCGTTACGCCGTTACAACGTTAGGCGGCCACCACCTCTCTACCCAAACCCTGTCACTTTGCGTGCGCTGCGCAGCGCGTCGCAATCCATCCTCGGATAGTTACCCGCTTCCCTCGAGCGCCGCACCTATCGCAGATGCGGAACGAGCGACTTTCCGCATTCGCTACAAGCTTGAAGATGTGGTCGTCGGCGCGATGCACGTAAAAGCGCAGACCACCAAGTTTTTCCTTGACCTGGACCGCAATCGGGTCGAGGTTTGCTTTTGCAGCGTACTTGCTAATATCGGCGGCCAGCGAGTACACCAAGTCATACCAGCCGTCGCCGCATTCGAATCCGAATGGCATAAGATTTTGCGTAAGAGGCAGGTCCTTGCCGCGAAATAGCCTCGGAAAATGCTTGAAAAGCCGCTCGGTATTTTCGTCGTTCACGCACGCCCTCCATCGGAGCGGCCCACTGTGGTCTGGCCCGAAATCACGTCCTCGCTTATATCGTCCGCCTTGGTTACGCGGTTCACTTTGGCCCATATCCGCCACACATAAGCTGCGTCTGGGTCTAGACCTGGCGGTCCGTGCAACTCATAGACGCGCCCGCTGCTAGTGATGCCTCGAAGTCGTTCAGCGTCGAATTGCACGATGGTCGTGCTCACCCTTCCGTCCTGGTCGTCGACGTTGAAGCCCATAAAATGGCATTCATCTCCCTCTGTCCGCAAAATGCGCCAGCGCACAAGATTTATGCATGGCTGGTCTGACACCGCTTTTGTACTGTAATAAGGCATGAGCTCATGTCCTGGTTTCAACCGCGGTGACCCACTGATGTTTGCCCAGCGAGAACCACCTCGGTTATATCGAAGCACTCAACCCGTTCATTGATGGCCATCCAGCATTGCCACGCGTAGCCTGCGTGGGCGTCGCGGTCCGGAGGGCCCAGCAGAACGTAGCGCTGACCACACTGCGCCCGGGCCTGCCGCAGCCTGCAATTGAAACTCGCCATCGCCGGACTGATATGGCTGTCCCCCGAATCCACGTCGTGCCCAACCAGGATTTCGTCTCCTTCCCAGGTTCGCATAACCAGCCATTTCGAAAGCCGCGTGCATTGCTGACCTAAGTCTGCCTGGTTGCTACATTGACGCATTGGTCGTCTCCTACCCTCAGTCATGATGATGTTCGCCGGCATCGAGTTCTATCGCCTCGCGGCGTTCGTCCACGCGCTTTTGTATGATTTCTCCAAAAGCGCGACCAACGTCGCTTGACTGAATTTCGTACCCAAGGAGACCCAGAAACTCCAGCGGCGGAATGACGTCATTGAGCGCAAGCTGCAATCCGATTCGCATGTCCGCCATGCGTTGCTTATGCGCGTCTGTCATCGGGCCGCCTTCGCCTTTGCTTTTCCCAATTGAGCCCGGAGGGTTTCGACAAGCTCTTCCAGCGCAGCCACGTCAACGACAGCCGCACCAATCTCGCGCACCGGTGCGCTATGTGCGCCCGCGTAGCGCGCCTGAATGCCAACGATGGCGAATCCGGACGGGAGCCCTGACGGCGCCGGTGCAGGCGAGCGTCGATTGCGCTTCGGTGACTTATTCATTGCGCGCCGCCACTTTGCTCATCGTTTGAACAGCTGAACGGGTGCCTTCGTCCGTGTCCGACTTTTCCAGCGCGTCAAAAAGCGCCGCATATTTGCTAGCGCCCGGCCTGGGCGGGTCTGGCACATCCCCGGCCGGCGGCGCATCTCGCGCCGGTTCGGTGAGCGCCAGCCGCAACCCTTCCTCTACCCAGTCTGCGACAGACCGTCGGTCGCCGCGCTTTTGATGCCGCAGAATTGCGTCCAGCTGACCCGCGTTGATGTACACCCTGAACGGCAGCCGACGTGACGCCCGTGCGTGCCTCGTGCTCTGCTCCATCGTTTGTATCCTCCTGTCGCGTAGTGACGAGTGCATTGTCAAGCGCGCGAGCTTTTTGTGACACTAAAACGTGTGACGATTCATTACGTTACAGTTCCAATGCTCTCCAAAAACAATCACCAGACCCGCCTTGCACCTGGCAGCCCGGTCAGTCGCTATACGAAGTGCCGGCATCACGATGCGGGCGACCAGGACATCAACAAGGAACATCTATGAGCAGACCAGGCATCACAAAGGCAGACGTAGCGAGAGCCGTGCAAAAGCTGCACGAGACTGGGCATCCAACCACGACACGCGTCGTCAGGATTGAACTCGGACGTGGCTCGCACGGCACGATTTCTCAGTTTCTGAAGGAGTTGCAGGCGAAGAGCGCAGCGCGGCCTGCGCAGCTGCCGGAGCTTCCGGACGACATTCAGCGGAAGTTCGCCGATGCCGTATATGGCGTTTGGGAAGCGTCGACGGGTCACGCCGTAAAGCGCGTCACGGAAGTGCAGGCGCAGTGCGAACAGCGCATACGCACGCTCAGCGCAGACCTGACGCGGGAGCGGCAGCTGCGCGAACGGTTGGAGGCTGAGTTATCGTCCGCAAGCACAGACCTCGCGTCGTGCAAGCATCGAGCGCATTTGTTGGAGGAGGAGTTGTCAATGCTGCGCACCGAGCTTCGCATTCAGAAGGAGCTGCAGCGGCGCGCGGAGCGCGACCGCGACCTCATGTTGAGAAAGCTCGGCTCCGCAGCGCAGGTGACGCCGAGGCGTCAGAAGAGATAGACAGATTCGCGCCGCGGACGCCAGTAGTACGAGCGGCCCGACGCTAAGGACTATTAATTCAATTTCCGGCTCGCACACGCGAGCCGGCTCCTTTGCAAGCAGTGCGCAGAATGGCCGGCCTTCCGCCCTGCAGCGAGACATGGCGCCCGGCAAAAAGAACTGCGCCGTCCGGTACCGGATGGCGCAGCAAAATCAGAGAATGAACTTCGGCTTCAGGCGTTTCGTGCCCTCGTTCCGGCAGTGTCCTTCTTCCTGCGTACTGCGCTTTTCACCACTTCAGCCAAGTGCCCGTCAAGCAGCTCACGGTGAGCCTCGACCTGCGCCTCCGCCGTCACGACTCGCGCGGCAAGCGCGTCACGCTCGGCGTTCACCGCGTCAAGCTGTGCCTTATAGCCGTCGCGCTCGGCTTCGAAGAGCTCAGCAAGCGACGTGATTTCGTCTACCTGCTGCTGCGCACCCGCCTTGGCCGCTGCAAGCGCTTGGCGCTCGTTGGCAACGTACTCAGTTGCGCCCGAAAGTGCTGAGGACCACAGTGCCTCGAAAGACGAGCGAACGCTCTCGGGTATCGGCGCCACAACGTCCGCCACTGGCCGCTCATGTTGCCCGCGCCAGTGCTTCATCGCCTCGGTGACGTCACGCATCGAGCCGCCGCCAGCCGCCAGCATGACCGAGCGCAATGTCGGTGTCTTCCCCGACGCAGCGACTTCGTCTGCCGCTCTCAGGAATCGCGAAAGTGTTTCAGACTTTTCTGCCATAACAATGTCCTTCTGTTAACCCGCAGCGCAGTCGTTGCTCGAACGAGCGTAGACCGCCGCGTATTACGTATAGCGACGGCTTTATATGTTTTGGATTGCACAACACCCCGTGGCCTTTGTTAGCATCAGAGGCTTTAGTCCTGCGGAACCGCGGCTACGGGACGGGGAACTCGTAGAGCCGGTTGTCTCGGTTCATTTAAGTATATCTTCGGATGTTTCTGACAGTATTGACGCAATGCCAGCGCCGACGCATTGGTAGCAAGGGGTAGCGCTACCTGCTACCCGGCGCTACCAGAATTCTTTAGCCTCACTTCTCGGCGTGTCGGTCCGGGGGAACGCGCGTGGGTCATCCAAGCAAGGATGCAAAGGCGGCATCGGCTTTGCACGGTGAAAATCCGCCTACCCGCTGCACCCCGAGCCGCCCGTCTTGTCGCCCTGCATTGCGGGTCATGCGCTGGCAGTCTCGTTTCGACCCTTTGCTGCCGGTCAGCACCTCGGAAAGCGGACTCAAAGTTTGAATTCGCGCGAGACAGAAAGCGAACCGCTTCATTGTAACCAATTAGCTACGATTCAACAGCGCGACCATGCCTCGCTTAATCGTAACGGTGCGTCCAAAAAGAGAAGGGCCAGCAACGAGGCTGGCCCTTTAGTACCCGCTAGTTCGGGTTGATATCAGTTCTTACCCAGCTAATTAGATTCTGAATCGCCTCCGAAACCGGCAATTGCCTTCCTGGATTACTTGGCGGAACACTCGCACGCTGTTGCCGTGTGCTTTTGCGCCGTATTGCAA
>VFSW01016399.1_pt1 | contig 10107 bp, 7 predicted proteins | sample 5358111 | NCBI WGS metagenome assembly VFSW01 (sample SAMN11554181, study PRJNA540505) | mine drainage metagenome | isolation source: sediment from site ElyBrook_90M | place: USA: Ely Copper Mine, Vershire, VT | collected 2017
TATATATGGTTTAATTGAAACGCTTACCGGTCCTTTTGAGTGCGGTTTTTCACTGGATTGCTTTAAGCAGAATAATATACAGATGTATTCCCATTATCTGTACGATACCTGTATAACATATTATGAAAGCGTTTCAACAATACCTCATCCTCAACTTTCATTCTCCATCTACCCAAACCCTGCAAACAAAGAAGTGTATCTGAAATACAATATACCTTCAGATGAAAGTAAAACAACATTGAGCCTGTATAACCCTCTGGGGCAGCTAATAAAAAACGAGCCCATTACAAATAGTTCAAACGTCCTCTATGAAAATGTATCGGCACTACAGGATGGTATATATTATTATACTCTTATGCTTAATGGCAAAGTAGTTGCGGTAAAAAAGCTGGTAATAATAAGATAATTATGTAAAGCTGATAGCCTTATTAAAATGTCTCTTTGTCCACCCTCGCTTTTCAATCTTCCCTTTTAACTTATCGTTCCCATTTCCCAATCTTTACTATTTCGTATTTTAGCCCTGCATTTTCATTTTTTAATCAATCTGACGCCGGAAAAATTTTAATTTCTAATATATACGTGGAATATCAGGGTACGATAAGAAGCAAGCTGCCTACGGCAGGAACAACCATCTTTACTGTAATGAGCGCCCTTGCAAACAAGCACAACGCGCTCAACCTGTCGCAGGGGTTTCCAAATTTCGGTTGTTCACCTGCTTTGGTGGATCTGGTGGGGCAGTATATGCGGAGGGGTTATAATCAGTATGCGCCTATGCAGGGCATTTTGCCTTTGCGCGAGGCTATAGCCGAAAAAATGCAAAACCTATACGGGGCCTCATATCATCCCGAAAAAGAAATAAACATTACCGCCGGAGGCACCCAGGCCATATATTCTGCCATTACAGCATTGGTACACGAGGGCGATGAGGTTATTGTTTTTGAACCTGCATACGACTGCTATGTGCCTGCCATAGAGCTCTGCGGAGGCATTCCGGTATATCTGCAACTGAACCTGCCCGGCTTTACAATAAACTGGAACGAGGTAAAAAAAAGGGTGAACCAGCATACACGCATGATTATAATAAACACCCCGCAGAACCCCACGGGAGGCGTGCTTACTGCCGGCGACATGAAGGAGCTGGAAAAAATTACGGCCGGAACCGACATTATAGTGTTGAGTGATGAGGTGTACGAACATATTATTTTCGACGGAAAGAGGCACGAAAGTGTATGCCGCTATCCGGAACTGGCCAAGAGAAGCTTCGTTGTATTCTCTTTCGGAAAAACATATCACTCCACGGGCTGGAAGCTGGGCTACGTGCTGGCGCCAGAAAAGCTAATGGAAGAATTCAGGCGGGTGCATCAGTTTGTCGTTTTTTGCGTAAACACGCCACTTCAATATGCCTTTGCCGACTTCATGAAAATGAAGGATGAATACCTGAAACTTGCAGCCTTCTATGAGGAGAAGCGCAACTATTTCATCAGCCTGCTTAAGGGCTCGAAGTTTACGTGGACTCCGGCTTCGGGTTCATATTTCCAGTTGCTGGGTTACAATAAGATAACCGATGAAAAAGATACGGATTACGCCATAAGGCTTACCAAAGAAAATGGCGTGGCAAGCGTTCCGGTATCGGTATTCTATCACGAACGGATTGACAACAAACTGCTGCGCTTCTGCTTTGCCAAATCTAATGAAACGCTGGAAAAAGGGGCAGAAAAACTTTGTAAAATTTAAAGTATGAATGATTTACGCATTACTTTAGTGCAGACAGGGCTTGTCTGGGAAGACCGCGACGCCAACCTTACAGGAGTATCTGATAAACTTTCTGCTCTGGAAGCAGGCGCCACTGACCTTATCGTACTGCCGGAAATGTTCAGCACAGGCTTTACCATGAATGCGACAGGGGTAGCCGAAACAATGAAAGGCAGGGCTGTGGAATGGATGGCAAAACTGGCTGCAGAAAAAAATTGTGCGGTAACCGGCAGCCTTGTAATAAAGGAGGACGACTGCTATTACAACCGGCTTATATGGATGCTCCCCGGCGGTTCCTTTGAGATTTATGACAAGAGACACCTCTTCAGAATGGGTGAAGAGCAACATACTTATACGGCTGGGGAAAAAAGAATCATAGTGAACCTGAACGGATGGAAAATATGTCCGCTAATCTGTTATGACCTGCGTTTCCCGGTTTGGAGCCGGAATAACCCGCCCGCTTACGACTGCCTTATTTACGTGGCTAACTGGCCTCAAATGAGGAGTTACGCATGGAAGCATTTACTTATTGCCCGCGCCATAGAGAACCTCTCTTATGTGGTAGGTGTGAACAGAACCGGAACTGACGGAAATGGCATTGAACATTCCGGCGATTCTGCAGTAATAAACGCCAGGGGAGAAATCATCAGCAAGACCAGAACCGGGGAGGAATCGGTTGAAACCGTTAAATTATCGTGGAATGAATTGGAAGAATTCCGCAAGGCATTTCCGGCCGCGATGGATGCAGATAATTTTAAATTGACTGTTTAAACCACGCGCCGGGTGAAGAGGATTACTGCTTTTTTCGCACTGCTTTCGTCTCTTATATTTTCCACACTTAACGCACAGACATACAGAGCCGATTCGCTGATTACAGCATTGAAAACAGCAAGGGAGGACACCAATAAAGTGAATTTACTGAATGCCCTTGCCTATATGCTCTATACCGGCAAACCCGACAGCACCCTGCTGCTTGCACAACAGGCCATCACATTATCCGTAAAGCTAAACTGGAAGAAAGGTGAATCCGGCGGTTATAATAATTACGGAATAACTTGTGCTGTAAAAGGCAACTACCCCAAGGCGCTCGATTATTTCCTTAAAGCATCAAAAATAGATGAAGAAACAGGGAGTAAGGCAAGTCTGGCATCGGATATGGCGAATGTCGGAATTACATTCGGAGAATTAGGTAATTATCCGAAAGCCCTTAGCTACTTTTTCAAAGCAATTAAAATTGATGAATTTCTTAACAATAAAAATGAACTGGCAAACAACTATGAAAACGTAGGCACTATTTATCAAGAGGAGGCAGATTACCATCAGTCCCTTGAATATCTGTCGAGAGCATTGCAGTTAGATGAGAGTATCGGAAACAAACAAGGCGAGGCATCAATTTTAGGCAATATCGGAAATGACTACGAAAGCCTGGCAAATTACCCCATGGCACTTAATTATGACATGAAAGCATTGCATTTGGACGAGGAGACCGGCGACAAACTGAATCTGGCAGGCACTTATGGGGATATTGGCATCATTCTAACCAAAACCGGAAAATTTAAAGAGGCGGAAGAGTTCCTGAATAAGGCAATCGCCCTTGACAGCGGTATAGGCGAGCAAAATGATTTACGGCAATTTTCAGAATATTTATCATACTTATACGACACAACAGGGCGCTACAAACTTGCCCTTGAGTGGTATAAAAAAGCAATGGTGTTGAAAGATACCCTGTTCAACATTGATAAGGACAAAGCCCTCACCCGCAAAGAACTCACCTTTACGTTCGAGCGACAGGCTGACTCCGCTAAAGCCGCACAGGACAAGAAAGACGCCGTGGCGGCTTCCAATAAAAAGAAACAGGATGTTATCACTGCATCTGTATCTGTTGGGCTGATGCTGGTACTGGCTTTCTCCGTCGTACTATTTAACCGTTTCCGCATCACACAAAAACAAAAAAGGGTTATAGAGAAACAGAAAAATATGGTGGAGAAACGGAAGGAAGAAGTGGAGCATAAAAATGTGCTGATTGAAAACCAAAAGAAACTTGTAGAGGAAAAGAATAAGGACATACTTGACTCTATTACTTATGCCAAACGATTGCAGGATGCCATATTGCCGCCTGTCTCTCTTGTGCAAAAATACTTCCCTGAATCGTTTGTACTCTACAAGCCTAAAGATATTGTTGCTGGCGACTTTTACTGGCTGGAAAGGGCTGGCAATAGCATCCTTGTTGCTGCCTGCGACTGCACAGGGCATGGGGTGCCGGGAGCGCTGGTGAGTGTGGTTTGCTCCAATGCGCTGAACAGGGCTGTAAAAGAGTTTCACATCACCGAACCGGGAAAGATACTTGACAAGGTACGCGAGCTTGTGCTGGAGACCTTCGACAAAAGCGAAGGCAACATACAGGACGGTATGGATATATCATTAGCCTCCTTAAGTCCCTCCGAAGGAGAAATTTTAATACAGTGGAGCGGGGCCTACAATTCACTTTGGTACACTATCCCTACTCTGGGGGGCGAAAGGGCTGAAATGATTGAAATACCAGGAGACAAGCAACCCATCTGGATATCCGATAACCCCAGGCCCTTCACCACACACACCCTAACTTTGAACCCCCTTTCGGGGATAAGGGGGGCGGTTTATCTCTTCACCGACGGTTTTGCCGACCAGTTTGGCGGACCAAATGGCAAGAAGTTTAAATACAAGCAACTTCTGGAAAAGCTATTGGCAATCAGCCATCAGCCATTGGCTGAACAAAAAGCGGAGCTGGAAAAAGAATTTGAGCAGTGGAAAGGTTCTTTAGAACAAACCGACTATGTGTGTGTGATTGGGATAAGGATATAGCTTCAAAATTAATTACCCCTTTGGGAGGTTGGGGGCTGTTATGGAGCAAACGGACGATGTATGTGTGATCGGAATAAGAATATCCGACAGATGATTTTTGCCAACTAATTTTTATATTTGCCCAACAAATAAAACACGAATAAATTATGAATTTTTCACTATCCGAAGAGCACCTAATGATTCAGAAAGCTGCGCGCGACTTTACCAACGATGTTTTAAAGCCCGGCGTAATTGAGCGCGATGAGCACCAGAAATTCCCTGAAGAAGAGATAAAAAAAATGGGCGAACTTGGTTTTCTCGGCATGATGGTGAACCCCAAATACGGGGGCGGCGGAATGGATACCATTTCCTACGTGCTCGCCATGGAAGAAATATCGAAAATAGATGCGTCGGCATCGGTGGTTATGTCGGTGAACAATTCTTTGGTTTGCTGGGGACTTGAGACCTTTGGCACCGAGGAGCAAAAACAGAAATACCTTGTTCCGCTCGCCAAAGGAGAGTCCATCGGGTGCTTCTGCCTGTCGGAACCGGAAGCCGGCTCCGATGCCACCTCACAGCATACAACAGCCATACTCAAAGGCGGTAAATACATTCTGAACGGCACTAAAAACTGGATTACCAACGGAGGCCATGCTTCCACCTATCTGGTAATTGCCCAAAGCAATCCGGAGAAAGGCCATAAAGGCATCAACGCATTTATTGTTGACCGTAAATCGCCGGGACTTACGGTTGGGAAAAAAGAAAATAAGCTTGGGATAAGGGGCTCCGACACGCATTCCATTATGTTCACGGACGTGGAGGTGCCCGTGGAGAACCGCATAGGCGAAGATGGATTCGGGTTCAGATTCGCCATGAAAACATTAAGCGGCGGACGCATCGGTATCGCTTCACAGGCATTGGGCATTGCCTCCGGTGCTTATGAGCTCGCTCTTGCCTATTCCAAAGAAAGAAAAGCTTTCGGAAAGCCGATATGCGAGCATCAGGCTATTCAGTTCAAACTGGCCGATATGGCTACGCAAATTGACGCGGCACGCCTGCTATGCCTGAAGGCTGCATGGCTGAAAGACCATCACCTGGACTATACCCAGGCGGGAGCCATGGCAAAGGTTTTTGCTTCGCAGATAGCGATGGAGATTACAACCGAAGCGGTGCAGGTGCATGGAGGCTACGGTTATGTGAAGGAATACCATGTAGAGCGGCTGATGCGCGATGCCAAGATTACGCAGATATACGAAGGAACTACCGAGGTTCAGAAGATAGTAATATCAAGGTCTGTGCTTTCGTAACCGGTTAATACGAGACCGCTACCGGTTTCATTATTATTTTACCAGCTTCGCCAGTTCATTATCCAGCGCGTTGCCCCGAAGGTCTCTTGCTATAATAACTCCTTTGGCATCGAGCAGCCAGTTACTGGGGATAGATTGAACGCCGTAAATGGATGCCGCTTCCGAACTCCATGCTTTCAGGTCGCTTACATGGTCAGGCCATACCAGCCCGTCGTGCTTAATGGCATTTACCCAGGCCGCCTTGTTCTGGTCGAGCGAAACGCTGAATATCTTGAACCCTTTTGCGTTGCTGAATTTTTTGTCTTTGAATTTATTATACGCCGCAACTACGTTCGGGTTCTCCATACGGCAGGGGCCGCACCACGATGCCCAGAAATCTACCAACACGACATTGCCGCGAAGGGCATACAAGTCGAGCTGCTTGCCGTCGGGATTGTTGAATTTCAAATCGGGCGCTACGTTGCCGACCTCTAAACCGTCGGTGTTTCCGGTTGGCTGGGCTTTAATGAATGCGAGCATGGCCAGTACTGCAGCAAATGCAAAAAGAAGGATGTTGATGCGTTTCATAAAATGTTATGGATTAAATAATGGGTTATTGGTAAATATGCCGGTTAAACTGTGTCTGAAAAAACAAAACAAATTTAGTCATTTTCTCACAATATCTGCGCCTAAAGCACGCAGGCGTTTATCAATAAACTGGTATCCACGGTCTATCTGTTCAATATTATGTATGGTGCTTTTACCTTGCGCCGATAGTGCGGCTATAAGCAGTGCGACTCCGGCGCGTATGTCGGGCGATGTCATTGAAATACCCCGCAGGCTGTGCTCGTGGTTCAGTCCTATTACAGTAGCGCGGTGCGGATCGCATAGAATTATCTGTGCTCCCATGTCAATGAGTTTATCTACAAAGAACAAGCGGCTTTCGAACATCTTCTGATGAATAAGCACACTTCCCTTTGCCTGGGTGGCTACCACCAGCACCACGCTAATAAGGTCGGGGGTAAAGCCCGGCCAGATGGCATCGGAAACAGTTAGTATGGAGCCATCGAGGAAGGTGTCTATTTCATAATTTTCCTGCGCCGGTATATGTATGTCGTCCCCTACCCTTTCAAGTTCTATTCCGAGGCGCCGGAAAGTGGACGGTATTATTACCAGGTGTTCAAATCCTGTATTTTTAATTGTAATATCGCTCTGTGTCATGGCGGCAAGGCCAATGAAACTGCCTATTTCGATCATATCGGGTAGTATGGTGTGTGTGCAGCCCCCAAGCTGACTTACTCCTTCTATTACCAGCAGGTTGGATGAAATACCCGATATTTTGGCGCCCATGCTGTTCAGCATGCGGCATAGTTGCTGTACATAAGGCTCGCAGGCGGCATTATATATGGTGGTGGTTCCTTTGGCAAGCGATGCGGCCATCAGCACATTGGCCGTTCCTGTTACCGAAGCCTCATCCAGCAGCATGTTGCATCCTGTAAGTCCTCCGTCGGCGTTAACGCTGAACAGGTTGTTATCTTCCTCAAAATTGAACTTCGCACCCAGCTTTTCAAATCCCAGAAAGTGGGTGTCGAGCCTTCGTCTGCCAATTTTATCGCCTCCCGGACGGGCCATATATGCTTTACGGTAGCGGGTTAAAAGCGGCCCTATCATCATGATGGAACCCCGCAACCTTGCACTCTTTTCCTGAAACACAGGCGAGGCAAGCACATCAAGGTTTACATCCTTTGCCTGAAAAGCATAGCTATCGGGCGAAAGCTTCTCTACTTTTACGTCAAGGTCCTGCAGCAGGCTTATCAGGTTGTTTACATCCAGTATGTCGGGTATGTTTTTTATGACCACCCTAGAGGAAGTAAGCAGCACCGCACTGATAACCTGCAAGGCTTCATTCTTGGCGCCCTGCGGAATAAGTTCACCCTTCAGTTTCTTTCCGCCGTTAACTTCAAATGCACCCATTTTATTTTCCTTATTTATCTGTTGTCTCGCAGTGTGAACTGCATTTTGCGCAATCGCACCGGTATTGTTCAGACGGCAATTCAGATTCAGTACTGTCCGCCGTTGCCCTTTTGATGTTTCTTGTTCTTCCGCCTGTCCTTATTTTTGCGCTTGTTCCTTCCAAAATGCACCGGCTTAACCACTATTGGCATTTGCACCGATACGTTCCCGAGCCTTGTCAGGTCTTTCAGTTCAAGTTTACCGCCCGAAAGTTGTTTCAGGTCATCCACTATGGTTTTATCGTTCACCGAACTTTTGTTCCATGTCATAAAAGCTTTTTTCATAAGCATGGCTATTGATTCCACCAGCGCGTCCTTTTCGGATCCGTCCTTATATTTTACGGCTTTTTTTATCAGTTCGTTTATTATTTTGCCGTAATGCTTGTAATTAACCGTGTATATAGGATAATTCAGCCTTTTGGGTTTTGATTCGAGCAGCGACGGCGAGGGTTTGGGATATGGCCCGTCTACATCCAGTTTATAGTCGGTTATTATATAAAGATGGTCCCACAGCTTGCGGCGGAGTTCCTCGCTATCCTTGGCATACGGATGCACCTGCGTCATGGTTAGAATCACCACTTCGCTTGCCCGGTTCCTCTCCTGTCTGTTCTGGATTCCCAGCAAATGCTGCGCCATTTTCTGGACATGCCGCCCGTATTCCGGTATAATCATGTGCGGGCGCTGGGAATTGTATTCTATCTCTTTCATTGTAGGTTGCGTTTTTTCATTAATATCTTTCAGCCGTTAAGTATGTCAAAACCGGAAAAATTTTAAAACGGCTTTGCTTTCCGGCATGTTGCAAAGTTAGTACAATTACGCGAAGCTGCAAAACAGAGTTAATTTTCAATAAGAAGCCGTCCGTTGTAAAAGCAAACAGGGCGGCATTATGATTTATGCCGCCCTGCCATTATGTTTTGCCTGTTGCCTGTTTATTTTATCAGCGTTACCTTGCCAATGTAGCTGTGCGTGTTGTTGAAGCCGTCGGTTACGTTTATCTCATACACATAGGTGTCTTCGGGGCATATCTTGCCGCCGCCGTTAACCGTGCCGTCCCAGCCTTTGTTTATATCATTGGTATAATATATCATCGTGCCCCAGCGGTCGAAGATGTACATAGAATACTGCTGTACGGCCTCGCCCCTTGGCAGGAATACATCGTTCAGCCCGTCGCCGTTAGGCGTAAAGGCATCGGGTATGTACAAACTGTAGTTGTTGCTGATTACTACGCACTGCGTTAAAGAGTCCTTGCAGCCGTGTATGTTCGTTACCGTCAGGTTCACGCAATAGATGCCTGTGTCGCCATACTTGTGCATGGGGTTCTGCAGGTTGCTCAAGTCGTTTACCCCGCCACTCAACGGATCGCTGAAGTTCCACTGCCAGGTGCTTATCGGACCATACTGGTCGGTGCTCCTGTCTGAAAACTGTATCTCGGGATTAAGTATAGTGGTCGGCTGCGGACTCATCACAAACGACGGTACAGGAGAGGTATATACCTCTATCATATTGGGTATCGTAAGCTTGTTCGTGCAGCCTTTGTTGTCTTTTACAGTTAGCGTTACTCCGTATAAGCCGGGTGAATTGAAGCAGTGCCGCGGACTGGATACATCGTCCGTATCGCCATCCCCAAAGTCCCAGTGCCACCTGTCCAAAGCATAGTTCGGGTCGTTGCTTACATCGCTGAAGTCGGTGCATAATGGCGAACATCCTTTAACCGTGTCGGCGCTGAAGGATACAACTATCGGAGGGGGCTGGGTTACTGTGGCCACTGCCTTGTCTATGCACCCGTGGGAATCTATCACCGTTATCGTATAATTGCCTGCCGTTAAGCTCCCTATAGCCGGAGTGGTGGAGGTGTTGCTCCACGAATACGTATAGGGCGGAACGCCTCCCGCCGGTATCACGTTGGCCTGACCGTCGTCGCCGTTGTTACAGGTGGTCGGGAAGGCTGCCGTGTTCAATACTATTGCCTGGGGCTGGGTGATCTGTACATCTGTGCTTACAACGCACCCCCCTGCATCGGTTACGGTGCAGGTGTAATTGCCTGCCGCAAGTCCGGTTGCCGTTATGGTGCTCTGTGTATGTATGTCGTTCCACTTATAGGTGTAGTTGGGCGTGCCCCCGCTTACCGATACGCTGGCCCGCCCGGTGCTGTCGCCGTTGCAAAGCACTTCGGTAGGAGTAAGCATGGTTACCGTCAGCGCCGAGGTGGGCTGGGTGATAGTTACTGATGCCGAGCC
>VFSW01016400.1_pt1 | contig 10107 bp, 9 predicted proteins | sample 5358111 | NCBI WGS metagenome assembly VFSW01 (sample SAMN11554181, study PRJNA540505) | mine drainage metagenome | isolation source: sediment from site ElyBrook_90M | place: USA: Ely Copper Mine, Vershire, VT | collected 2017
ATGCGACAGAGTGATGGTTGAGAGGTGGAGTCGCGTACGGGCGATGAACTGATCGCGGAGAAGCGGTACTCTGACGTGGCTCAACGTGTGGGAGTCAGCGGAAGTGTGGCCGCGTGGCGAACCTGCTATCGGGACGATTTCGTCACCTCATCACCCGTCTCGTCGGCGAGCCTCTGACTCACGTGCTGGATGACTCGTTCAGCGACTCGTCGTCGACCGGCCGCCACGGTCAGTCCATGATCGAGGTCAGGCACCACTTCGAACGGATAGGCCCGAGCAACGCCGAGTTGGCGTCCGTCAAGTCGGCGAACAAACGGCACCCGATCGAACGCGACGAATTCGTCGACGCTACTGAGTACTAGGACATCCGTACCGCGGGACTGCGCTCGAGAAATTATGTCCGCCCGCCAGCGAGGCGGCCGCAACACGCGAATCAACTCCCAGAGAGTCACCACAATCCAAGTGTGAGCACGATATCGTCGGCGTAGCCATCGTCCCCATTGACGGCCCAATGAAGTTCGCGAGTCCTGCCATTTCGAGATGTGGTGCAGAACATTGATACCCAGCGGTGGATTGATGATACAAAGTCCACCTGCTCTCAAGCGCCACGCCGCTTCAATGGCCAAGGTCGCGCCGGAACACAAACCTACGAGGATGACGTTCGATGGGTCCGAAGGCTCGAGCGCCTCACATACGCTGACAACCTCCCTCGTCCACTCTTCGTCGAGGTATTGAGCTGGAGGGAGCCCTTCGCCTCGTTGGGTATCCCCGAGGCCACTGACATCGATTCGGGCGCTTCGCACACCGATTCCGGCCAGTTGGCGCGACAAGTCGACCCACATTCGAGACGGACCGTTGTGGTCCTCGTGCACATTCTGGAGAAAGACTACGTGCGGCCCCGTGTATCCCGAAATGGGTTCGGTGATCACCCCGAAATTGCGTTGAAGACCTATGAAGCCTGCTCGCTCACGTACGAGATAGCCCTCCCCACTGTCCAGGACGGCTTGACTCTCCCCACTCGCCCGAGGAAAGGTCGATTGGGAACTACTCATTCGGGTCAGCCAACGGGCGATCTGCTCAATTGTGTCTTGGGGGAGCCGCGCGTAGAAGGGGAGAGCATCGAAGCAGGCTTCTTGCTCGTCGGTGAGAAGGAAGTCAGCTTCCTTCTCCTCCAAAGCTTGGCGAACAGCGCTCGAGGGCGGACGGGTACGTCGTGACACGAGCAGGTATCGGGTCGAGCCCACCGTATCCCCAATGACTCTGACGTTTAGCGTCTTAAGTGAGTTGACCATGTCGGCGTTGAAAAGATACTCGATGGTCTCAATGGCACCGTCCTCGGATTCGACGGTCTGGTCGCTCCGCAGCGCGCCAAGGGCGTGGACTTCTCGTAGGTACGCTCTGCCTGATTCGCAGGGATCCCAGAGAACAACGGCGTGAACACTGGGTGAGAGTCGCGCGATAGCGTGAGCGGCCAAGGTGGCACCAAGTCGCATACCGACGATTGAGACTTGTTCGAAACCGGCGGCGGCGAAGTACTCGACAGCGTGAGCTACGTCCTCAACCCAGTCTGGGTCGGGGAGGGCGGATCCGAAGGTCCCGCTGGAATCTCCGGTACCTCGATAATCGATACGGAGAGTGGCCAGTCCCTCGCGACTCAATTCGCGCGCGAGCTGCTGAAACGCGGCTTTGGCGTTGCGAGCCTCATAGCCAATGGGAGGAGCGAGGACCACGGCGCCACGAAGTGGACTTGCGGTCGGTTGCGTGAGCCAGCCGAAGAGCGGGTGATCGATTCCATTAAACCAAGTGGGCTCTTCGGATACGGGAATTGTTAACAACTCACGACGAGACATTCGTGTTCCTCTGCTCGCCAGTCCCCGTGTTGCCCCTGTGCCATTAGCGGAGCGATTCCAAATTTGGAGGTCCCCAAATCACGCAAGGTGTGCAAGAGGCGCTCGCGGTGGTCCCCGGTGATCACGCCGCGCCACTCACGCCCAAGGATTCAAGGGTTTCGTTGATCGAACCGATCGATTGGAAGGTTGTTCGACGAAGCAGCACGTCAGGAAATTCAATCGAGAACTCGGCTTCGATGGCCAACATAACGTTGACGCTGGCGTGTGATGTCATTCCATATTCGTAGAGATCGTCATCGTCTCTCAACGACGTCACGTCCACCATGAGCTGTCCGTGCGTGGCCACAATTGAGCGAATAACGGCGACTGTTGAATCCATTTCTTGTCCTTAGTCCTCTTCGGCGGCCAGATCAGCGATCGCCACTGCGATGGCGAACTGACGGGTGCTGCTCATAGTCAGGTGTATCTTAGGAAATCCGAGTTCAATGGCACGTTCTCTACTGCTCCCGAACAAGATAGTGCGGGGAATAGGCGAGTCAACCGTCACCACCGAGATTTCCCGCCAGTGCGCGAAGAGATCGGAAAGTTCCAAGAGTTTCAGTACGGCTTCGCGGGCGGCGAACCGCTCCGAAAGGAATCTCGGCGCCACGGAGGGATGCGCCATGACGAATTTCAATTCCTCGTCACTGAAGAGTCGTCGCGCGTACGTCCACCCGAAGTGGGCGAGAGATCGCTCGGTATCGGCCACTGAGTGGAAATCCACTCCCACGGTGGTATTCATAGGAGATCGGCGCCCAATTTCCTGTGGGGACTCTCACCACGGGAGAGATCGTCGGACACCCGCCGTGCTCGAATCGTCCCCAACTTGTACCGCCTTCTTATAGATTCATAATACTGTTCCCAGGAATCGTTCATGAGTTTGACGATGGCTCCGCAGAGAATCTGGTAGTGATCCGCTGCTGGTGCCGCAGCCCTAGGGAATCGACCGTCGAGATGGAATCGGACGCGTGGAGGAGAGTGTGATGTCGTGGCAACGCCAATCGACGGGTCGACCCATTGAAGGGGAGCGTGACGAGGTGCTGCAGGGAATCATGGCGGTGGCGTCGCAGCAACCGCGGCATATTGCGGTCAAGGACCTTGATCGCAGCCTTACTTATGGTGAGCTTGTCGACGAGTGCGCACGGGTGAGTGCGTCACTGGTCGAGCGGGGTGTGTCGCGGGGCGATCGGGTGGTCATTCTCATCCCCAACAGCGTCGACTACGTCGTTGCAGCGCTCTCGTGCTTGTGGATAGGTGCAATCTTTGTGCCCCTAGACGTGTATGACGTGCCCCGGAGAATCTCTAGCTTCCTTAAAGACTGTCAACCGTCAGTAGTTCTGATGAGGGACGACGAGCAACGGCTGCTCGAAGAGGCATTGGGTGAGGATTCGCGACGTCACCTTCTTCGTGAATTCGCCGCCTCGGGTGGAGCATCGCGGTATCCGCTGGTTAGTGGGGAGAGACCGGCGTACATTATCTATACCTCGGGCACCACGGGCACACCTAAGGGAGTCACGATTGGCATAGGGGCATTCAGCGCGGCGGTCGAATCGGGGTCGGCCACCTTCAGCATGGACTCGGCGACGCGGACTTTGTGCGTCAAGCCGTTTCATTTCGATGGCTCTTTCGCGACCTTGTTTCCAACTCTTGTCTGCGGTGGCACCGTGGTGCTGCGTACACCCCAAGCCCTGCTCTTTCCACGGGTGTTCTTCAACGCAGTGATCGGTGAATCCATCACCAATACGGGAGTCACCCCAAGTTACCTGCGAACTCTCATCACCAGCCCACAACTCGCGCAGCTTCGCAATTCCACGCTCGCCACACTGGGTCTCGGCGGTGAAGCAATCTCGGCCGCCGATTTACGTCGTCTCTGGGAAGTTGCGCCCCATATCCGAATCTTCAATCGATACGGTCCGACCGAAACAACGATCGCGGTGACGCAGTTCGAAATAACGCCATCCATGGCGGAGCGCGACGAGGTGCCTATTGGTGTGCCACACCCCGGTGTCGATTTCGTGCTCCTCGACGACGACAAACGTAGGGTAACGATCCCCAACCAACGAGCTGAGTTGTACATCGGGGGCCGTCAACTCATGGATGGTTACTGGAATGCTCCAGAATTAACTGCGGAGGTCATGAGCGAGAATTTCCTACCGGGACAGCTTCTCTATCGAACTCGCGATATCGCATTCTTTGACGAGGACGGCCGATACTTCTTCGTTGAGCGGTCAGACCGTATTGTCAAGCGGGGTGGATCGCGAATTTCAATGGCGGAGATCACCCAAGCCTTCCGGTCGCATTCCGAAGTCAGTCACGCCCTCACCCTCACATTTGATAATGAGGGGGTCGTCGGAATTGTCACGTTCGTCATGCTTCATCGGCCGCTGTCGAAGGTCGATCTTCAGCGGTGGGTCCGAGGGCGATTGCCCTCCTGGTCACTTCCCGATCGCATTGAAATCGTGGACTCGCTCCCGCGAACGAGATCGGGTAAGACCGACGAGAACGCCCTTCGCCAATCGCGAGGTCTTGCACCCCTATCGAAGACGAGCACCCCGCGCGCATTCACGGACGTCGAATCGCCCTGAGTTCGTTTGCGCCATCGACGAAGTGTCGTGGTCCGGCATCGGTGATGGTGGACGTGGACCAGATCGCCGGTGCGGGAGCCGTACACCCTAGGCCGTCCTCTGCTCGCCCCGGCGATCTTGTGGGGTGACCCGCTAATGCGGTCAAGGCTTGGAGAGTCCGACCTAGCAACATTGCCGAACGTCCATCGCGCGCCTCTGCTCCGGGAGCCGTCGGTTTCCGGGGGGGGGGCAGTCTACGACTCGTGACGCCCTCGCAGTGGAGGTCAACGAGTCCAACCGGCGCTCGAGGCGGTAGTGTACGAAAAGTGACACGTCAGGCTTCTAGCTCACCATCAGGTATCTTGAAGCGCCTTATGAGTCGCGATCGACGTCGAGGTCCACGAGTGGCGAAGGAAGAATAGTGTTTGACGCGATGAACGACCTTTTGAATGCCCCCAGCGACGCGCACGGAAAGTGGGAGACGGCAGCGTGGCAACTTGGCGTTGATGTGGCAGGTCCGGCATCCAGCGACGTGGATGAGAAGAGTCGTTTCCCTTACGAGAGTCTCGAGGCACTGAAGGAGGGTCGCTTCCTCTCGGCACTGTTGCCGAGCTCGGTCGGGGGAGGGGGCGCTTCACTTTCAGAGATTGTGGGTGCCGTTCGGGCGCTCGCTGCACACTGCGCCTCGAGCGCATTGGTGTTGGCGATGCACAGCATTGAGATCATGAACTTGAACCGTCACGGGAACACTGATGGACTGCGCGCACTTGCGCGCTCGATCGCCGAGAATGAGTTGTTGATAGCCAATGCGAATAGCGAGGTGGGTCTTGGTGGCGACGTGAGTCGCAGTGCCTGTGCTCTTGATACCTCGAGTACCCCGTTGACCCTGAACAAACAGGCACTCGCAATCTCGTACGGTGAAAATGCGGACGTCATCATGTCTACCGCCCGCCGCTCCCCGACCGCAAGCGAAACCGACCAGGTCTATGTCGCGCTACGCGCCGCGGATACCGTGCTGAGCCCAATCTCGGAGTGGGATACTTTGGGTCTTCGTGGTACGTGTAGCCGCGGGTATGCCCTGAACGCGATAGTCGATGAATCGTTGATCTATCCCGTGCCTTTCGCCGTTGTGGCCAATGATGGTGGAGGGCAGGCGGGTCAATTACTGCGTAGCGCGGTGTGGGTGGGGTTGGCGGAAGCGTCGGCTGCACGTGCGCATTCCTATGTACGCGCCGTCGCACGCAAATCCGTGGGCACGGTGCCGACGAGTGCCATGCGTCTAGCGAAGTTGGTCGCTGATGTCGAAGTGGTTCGCGGATTGTTGGCGTCGTATTCGCGCGTCTACGAAGAGTGTGTGGCCAATGGCGACTTGCAGAGCGCCCGCCTTACGATTGGCTTGCGCAACCTTAAGATCACCAGTTCTGAAACTGCAATCAGCGTGGCCACGGATGCGTTGAGTGTGTGTGGGATAAATGGGTACCAGAGGAATTCGCCCTACAGTCTCGACCGATTGATTCGCGACGCGCACGGGGGATTGGTAATGGTGTCCAACGATCGATACTTGAGTGATAACGCCCAACTTCTGCTGGTGCGCAAGAATCTATGATGCAGGCGTGGTGGAACCCTCCTCGACGCTCCCCGTACTTGCGTACGTGTACCACCCTCGTTCCTTCGCAACCTTGTCATTGGTCGAGGCGAGCGGCGGACGATGCAAAATCCTCTGGGTAGTGGATACCACCGAGCCGGAGACCAAGTCGATGGTTCAACTCCTACGACGTTTCGGCGCGTGTGTGGACGTCGCCGGACTCGACATTGACGCCGCGGCGACCGCAGTCGCTGCTCATCGGCCGGACGCCGTACTGACTCTCGCTGACGATTGCTTGATGTTCACCGCCGAGTTGGCGCAGCGACTCGACCTCGTCTTTTCGTCTCCGACCGTGGCGCGACGCTACACCGACAAATATGAACAGCGCGGTGCGCTCGCGCGGGGCGGACTCGTCGTGCCTCGGCACTGGGTCATCGACCCCCGTGATACTTCGGTCTTCGAGGAGATCGCACAACTCGTCGACTTTCCCGCCGTCTTGAAGCCGCGTCGTGGTCAAGGCAGTCGGGATACCTTTCCGGTGGCTTCGTATGAGGAGCTGATCGACATCTGGGCATCAGAGGGATATTCGTCGTCGTCGCGGATTTTCGTCCTTGAAGAATTCATCCCCGACAGTGACGATTCCCCGGGCGGAGAGGGTTTTGCGGGCTACGTCTCGGTCGAGAGCGTGGTGAGCCGCGGCGAGATATGCCATCTCGCCATCAATGGCCGAATGCCCCCCGCTCACCCATTTCGCGAGACGGGTTTCTTCATTCCGGCCGCGCTTCATGATGATCTCGCTCGCGAGGTACTGATTACCGCGACCCAAGCCGCGCGGACCCTTGGGGTGGAGACTGGTTGTCTGCACACGGAGATCAAGCTCACTCCGACGGGACCGGTGGTCATTGAAGTCAACGGCCGGATCGGTGGTGGGGTTCCGGAGATGCTGAAGGCCGCCACGGGAGTGGACTTGCTCGGAATCGCGTTCGATCTGGCGCTCGGTCACGAGGTGACGTTGTCAACGCCCTCGACACACTGCGTCTCCTACCTTTTCTACGTGCAACCTCCGTCGCACTTGCACCATATCGATGCCGTTGACGGGTTGAATGAGCTTCGATCGACTCCCGGGGTCGCCGAAGTCGTGTTGAATAGGGGACCTGGTCGCGACGTCGATTGGCGGTACGGCAACCACGGACACGTCTTCTCCGTGTTTGGCACTTGTGCAGACCACGACGAGCTCCGACGCGTGTCGGAACTCATCCCTGAATTAGTTCAGATTCGGGGCTCGTAGGATTGTTTTGTGATTCGGATTAGGAACGTACTTCTCTCCGCCGCGGCGATCACTACGGGGCTCGCGTTCTTGGCGGTGCCGTCCTCGCGCGGGACTGACCTCCACCATCAGTCGTCGGCCTCGAGTCACCATGTTCTTTCGGTCGGTTATCACTGGGAGTCGCTGGTGTGGGGTGGCCTCACGCGAACCTACCTTGTTCACGTCCCTAGCGGACGGAGCCTGGTGGGTCGACCACTCATCGTCGTGTACCACGGCGCGGGAGATACGGCAAGTTCCACTGTGGCCGCGACTGATTTCGAACAGGCCGCCAGTCGAATGGGCGATGACGTGGTGTTTCTCCAGGGCTATCGCAATACTTGGAATGACCTCGCGGGGAACACGCCGGCCGAACAAGCCAACGTCGATGATATTGGCTTCACGAACGCAGTCCTCAATGCGCTGAAGCCCCTAACTCAATACAAGGTCACCCGAGTTGCGTTAACGGGATTCTCTAACGGGGCCCTGATGGTGGAGACCTTAGGGTGTCGCCTGGCGGGTCGAATAAGCCTCATTGTGCCGGTCGAGGGAGAGTTGGGTACCGCCGTCAGTGCAACGTGTCGTCCGTCGCGTCCGATCAACGTTCTCGAGATTCACGCCACGGCCGACTCCAGCATCCCCTACGGAGGTGGCACGTTCGCGGGAGTTGGGGGCAACGTGTCGGTCTTATCTGCGCCCGCGACCGCGGCCGAGTGGGCGAGGCTCGATGGCTGCAGTCTGCCACCGACGACTACCACCGGTTCGGGAGTCGACCTGGTTCGCTATTCGGGGTGCCGGGCCGGTGTCAGTGTGAGACTGCGAACCATCGTAGGCGGATCACACACGTGGGGCACCAACATTGGCCAATTAGTCGCGGCGACGCTCGGACATTGACTCCGTTCGGAGACGAAGTGGACCTGCGGTCCCTTGCGTGAGCCAGCCGAAACTGTGTGATCGCCCTGGGGCACCTGCTCACCGCAGAACGTGACCAGTGCGACGAAGGGTCGCGCTCCAGTGGGGTGCGCCAGCGTCACGGAAATTGGCACCGCTTACTTGATGGATCCCTGAACATCATGACCGCGACAACATCGAGCGGACGCCTCGTCACTGGCACGCGCTCGAGGGAATCGCGCCGGTGGATTTCCCCGGCACGAGCAATACTTCTCCCTGATCGCTGGCGAAGATTTCGCGTAGGGACAGTCGCGACTTGAGAGCGCTCGGCGAAGGTGCCGATGTCTCGGCCGCCACGTTGCTCGAGCTTCCAAAATAGCTATCGTCCAAATGACTGAAGTAGACGACGCGGGCACCAGGACACGCGAGAATTCCTCGTGCCGCCTCGATCGAGGCGGGGAGTTGAAGGATGTTGTTATTCCCCAGCCTCGCCCACAGACCGGGCACGTTGTTGGTGTACACCGTCGTCGTTCCCGGGATCGACTTTGCAACCTGAAGGAGGGGTGAGTTTCTCCACGCTGTCGAGTTGAAGTCGCGGCCATTGGCGGCGAAGTCGGCCACGAGGGCACACGTCATGAGAATCTGTGCACCTACGAATAGGAGAAGAATCCTCCTCACGTAAAGCTTCCACTTGTTGCCAAGTGTCCCGCCCTTCAGCACGGATTCGACCAAACCAACGCTGAGTACCACGCACGGTACGTAGATCGGGATCAGGAGGCGGGAGTCAATCGGGTCGATCTTCGTTGAGAGTTCAGCCACGTACAGATACAGTGCGTACGCGGAGCAGAAGTAGATGATGACCGCCCACGGCGCGAGCCGACGCACGAACTCCCTCAAGCCTCCAACTTGCGCGCGGTACACCATCTGAAGGGCGACGCCACTTGCCACCACGACAGCGATGAAGACGACGTCTTCAAGGATTGCGGGGCCTGGCAAGAAGAGCTTGGCGATCGTTTGAACGTATTGGTGGGCGACCGTAGAAACACCGACCACGGAAGGGTAGCGGGGGCCCAACAAGGTTCCGTTGACTGATTTGTTGCGGAGCATCCACAGGACCGGTCCGATGAAAGCCAAGAGTGCCAGGACGGAGGCCGAGAGAATTCGACGAGTGAGGCTGTCGCGTCCCCGTCGTTCGATGAGCACAATGATGGTCGCCACGGGCACGAACGCCAAGCCGGCGTAGTGGATGAAGAAGATGAGGTTCAAAAGCACCGCGATGCTCAAGAGCGATGCGATCGGACGGCTAGTGGCGTTGAAGTCCTCCAAGACGAGAATGAGGAGCAGCACCGTCACCACGGTGAGCGGCTCGGAGAGCGCGAGCGAGTTGACCTGTAGCAGCGGCCACCCTAGGGCCACGAGGACGCTCCCCCCGTTGATAAGTCGCCGGTCGGAAATATGCCTCATCAGCAAGGTTCGCCCCAGAATCACCGTGAAGATCGCACTGGTGATATTGAGAACAAGGTCAGTGGTTTGAGCGGAGAGGCCAAAGCGCACGCCCACGGCGATCAGACTCGAAAGCGCCGGGGCAAAGAGGGTGAATGTCGTATTGCCGATTCCAGTCAGACCGCGGCCGTGGGCCAGGTTGAGGGCCGCCGCGAGATACCCCGTGGAATCGACGTCCATACTGAGTCCGTGGGCGGCGCAAATGAGAACCGCGGTGGCGGACATCAAACAATAGAGCGCCGTCGAGCGGCGTTCGCGGGTCTGGAGTGCACTTACGCCTAGCGTCATGACATCCAGAATCATAAGACTCCAGCGGTGCACCTCCGCGTTCTCGCAAGCGACGGGGGACGGGTGTTGACACTGCGGCGGCCA
>VFSW01016401.1_pt1 | contig 10107 bp, 4 predicted proteins | sample 5358111 | NCBI WGS metagenome assembly VFSW01 (sample SAMN11554181, study PRJNA540505) | mine drainage metagenome | isolation source: sediment from site ElyBrook_90M | place: USA: Ely Copper Mine, Vershire, VT | collected 2017
CGTCTGGTTGACGATTACGTGAGGAATACCGGCGGAAGACGCCGCCGGCGCAAAGCCCCGGCCTCGCATGATCGGGATGCTCATCAGTTCAAAATAGTTCGGATCGACAATATTGGTCCAAACTTCTTTCGCGACTTCGCGTGAGGCGCCGGCGCAATCCACGCCTACGCCGGGAAACACCTCCCCGGCGAGCGTTGCGTCGATCACGCCGGGCAACTCGCGGGCTCGTTGGACAAGATTGGAAAAAAGCAAGGTGTTGTCTTGTTTGTTGGAACCGCGGTCGGCCGTCGAAAGATTTACGTAAAGGCGGTTGTCGATGGCAAAGCCCGGTTCGGCGCTTTGCACGTACTGCAAGGCGTGTACCAGCAGGCCGGTGGCAATCAGGAGCGTGAGCGAGAGCGCCACCTGGATGACCGAATATACTTCCCGCTGGCGAGAATTCCGGCTATCGTGGCCTTTCATCGCGGGATTCAGACTCTGACGGCTACAGGCGAAAGCGGGCGGCAAGCTGAAGAGAATCGCGCAGAGGATTCCTGCAAGAGCCAGGAACAGCGCTACGCGCCAATCGATTCCCAGTCGAAGCCCCTGATACAAGGCAAAGGGGACGCCGGGTAGAGCCCACTCCAGGGCGCTCTCGGACGCGTACCCGAACATGACTCCCAGCAGCAGACCGCCGGAAGCCAGCACCAGGCCCTCGGCAAGAGTCTCACGAAATAGCCGCGCGCGGCTAGCCCCCAAGGACTGCCGTACAGCCATCTCACGCCTCCGCACCGCCGCACGCGATAGCAGCAGGTTGGCCACATTGACGCAGGCGATCAACAATACCGCCCCGGCGACCGCGCTCAACAACATCACAATCGGCATGAAAGTCTCGCGGCCACCTTGCCACAGGAAGCCGGAGGCGGGTTGAACGCGCACGGCGCCCTGAAGAAGCTCATCGCTGGGATAGGCCGCGCGCACTCGCGCGCCTACCACGCCGAGTTCCGCAGCCGCGTCCGCCGGAGTAGCTCCCGGCGCCAGGCGAGCGATCAGGTCTACCCGGGACCTGTCAGACGCGGGCAGCGGAACCCAGACATCCATCCTCATGGGAGAAAACGTCCCCGTGAATTCGCGCGGCGCCACGCCCGCGACGCGGAAATCGCTCGTCAGGAGGCGGACCTGCTTGCCAACCACGCTGTCGTCGCCTCCAAAGCGAGTCTGCCAGAGACGGTAGCTGATGACCGCTTCAGGATCGCCCGCGGAGTTTGCGTCCGCCCGAAACCAAGAGCCGATGGTTGTGCCCAGGCGGAGCACTTGCGGGTAGTTCGCCGAGACGCCCTCCACCTGGACCATAAAGGTGGTGTGGTCGACTTCCATAGGGTCAACGGACCGTTTCCTCGCGGCCGCCTGAACCGAACGCAAACTATCGCGTAATTCGAGAAATCCGCGCCAGGTACAGAAGTCCCCAAATTTGCGGTCGATTTGCACGACCCGGCCAGCCTCGGGCACCGGCAACCGGCGAAAGTAGAGGCTATCGAGAAAACTGAAGAGCGTGGCGTTGACACCCAGCGCGAGCGCCAGGCAGAACATCGCCGTGAGGGCGTATCCGGGATTGCGGCGAATGCGGCGCACGGCGCGGCTGAAGTCGGTGCCGATGCCGGGGACTGAGCGGCGGTAGCGCGAAAACCCCACCGCCATGCAACTGATTGCCTGCCACCAATACCAGAGACGGCCACTCCGGCGCGCTTCGAACGTCTCGCGCAGATCGCCGGCCACAGCGTCGGCATCTCGCCCGCCTACCAGGCATCGCAACAGCCACTCGGCGAACTTCGGGGGCTCAGACATTCAGCCCCTCCCACACGCGGTCGAATACAGCCTTCCATCCGGTGAGCGCCTCCACGCCTGCCGGCAGGAGTTTGCAATCTCGCTTGGAGCGGCCGAACTGGCCCAGGTGGACAGCAGACATTTGTTCTATATAGTAGATCAAACCAGGCCCCAGCACAAGAGCATCATTCGTCCCGTCGATTTGCCCGTCTGGGCGCCTGCTCTGGCGGGTCCCGCGTTTCCTCAGAGAGGTTGGCTGTATACTGGCAACGTGCTGTCCGGAGCTTAGACCGATATGTCAGAACTCAAGAACCAGCGTGAAGCCCTCCAGCAGAGGATTATCGATAAAGAAAATGCCACCGCCATTATCCAGGGAGATCGCGTGGAAGCTGCCCGATTGATCCAGGCATGGTGGAAGGCATACCAGGATTGGGAAGCAAAAGACACCTTCAACAAGGCTGTTGCGGACCGCCGCATGACGATGAGGTCGTTTGGGTCCGACTTCGGCAAACAACTGAAGAAGTCCATCCCTATGAACATCGCCGAAGACGACCGGTTCTATTCCAACTCTGAGCGCGGAAAGGTCAACAACCCGAAGTCGCACCAGACGGCTTTCCAAAGCGCGGTCAATCCCACTCCCCCGATGTTCGGATGGTCGAAAAAAAACCCTGAACCACCGAAAGTTTACCAAAAGCCGTATCGCGGCTTGGACACCTCGCCGTTTGCGGATTCCACGAATTTCGCGACCCGCGAGCAGAAGTACAAAATGGGCCTGCACGACCTGAGCGTAAAACTGCTGATACCGGGCAACATCACCGAAACGCATGGCGTCAAGGAACAGAGCAACCACCAGGAAGAGCCGAAGCCGCACTTCTGCTTCCTGCCGATCTCCAAGCCGGCGGACCAATATATAATCTATAAGCTCATCCAATATGCGAAGGACCTTCGCAACACGGTCCCCGAGCTATACACCCAGGTTCGCGAGATTCGTGCCAGTATGACGCGCGTGAAACTGTCCCACCACTATGACATGGGCACTGGTTATATCGCGATTCCGACACCCGATCGCCCCGGCAACCTCCCGTACAAAGTCGGCTTCAGCGTCGGCAATTCAGCCAAGTTACGAGAGGATGAAAGGAACGATACCAGAACGGCCGTCCCGATGACCCTCGAAATACTTCGCGCGCGCCAGAAGGCTTACTTCGAACAGACCGCCAGTGTCTTGCGGCTCGGCAACGAGTTCGTAATCGCCATGCGCCGGCATAATGGACCGTTCCCCGTCTACGCCTATTATGATGGCGGACTGCTCAAGTGCTTCGACATCGTGGACGGCGGGAGAGCGGAAAATGGCCGGACTATCTCCGCCCTTGGACACGCCAGTTGGTGAGCGCGCATCCCAGCGGCATTGGCCTAAAATAATCGATCCTGCTTCTTGAGCGTCCCGAACGTCCCCACGTTGGCAATCGCAAAGGCAAATGTGTACCGGCTCTCGTCCCTCAGCCCGATGTTGTATCGTCGGTACTGTACGCTGAACCCGCAGCAGTCGGTGTTGTATGTCACCTGCGCCGTCATGTACTCCAGCACGCCCTGGCGGACATCGTAGACCGAATCGATTCCCGCGTTCCAGCCGCGATGCTGGGGATCGCCCCATCCCACGCGCCAGCGGTATTGATTCGCTTGCGGCGTCAGCAGCGGATCGGTGTGCACCTCGTTGTTGCCGGCGGAAACCACAAAGTATTTCTTGAAGCGATAGTCGATGGAAAAGCTGCTGTCCACCACTTTGTGATAGAAGGGGTCGTAGTCCGCCTGCCAGTTGATTGCCAACCCGGTCACCGGACTCGTCCGCAGCATGGAGACCACCGGCGAATAATTGCGCGGTCCCAGCAGAAACGGATACGCCGAAAGATCGGCCGTCGCGGTAAACACGTTCGGCTGTCCGGGTATCAGGGCGCCGCCGAACGTGGGATCGAAGTAGCGCTTCTGCGACAACTCCCAGGTGAAAATCTCGGTGACGTTATCTCCGCGCTTGGCAAACAGCCGGTTGGTCAGCGAGTACTCCAGCTCGTTGGTGTTGGCCAGCAGATCGGTCTCATCGAACCGGATGAAATTGTTGAAGTCGTCGCCCACCCCCGTCACGTACCGGTAGGTGGCGCGCGTCTCGATCACGTGCTTGAGCTTATCGCCGAAAACCGTCTTCTTGTTGAACACCCGCGCGAACGAGGGCAGAATGATGTCCAGCGAAAAATCGCGCGCGCTCCGCACCAGGTCCGTGCCCGCTACCTGAAAAAGATTCGGCCCCGCCGTTGATGGCTTTTGGCTTTCCCCGTAGTACGTCTCGTCCAGCCCCATGCTCGGCACCAGGTTGATACTGCCCAGGTGCAGCGCGCTGGTAACGTGCGGCGCCAGATGTATCCGAGGCATGAACTGCTTGGTTTGATAATTCTCGATCAGGGTGTTGGAGGCATCGAAAATCGGGTACGACCGGTACAACAGACCGGCGGCGGAATAAAAGGAAAACCAGATCGGCACGTTGCCGAAGATCTTGCGGTCCCTCCCGCTCCATTGCGCCTCCGGCAGTTTGTGCAGCAATACCGCATCGCGTGTGAAGTTCGTCTGGCCAGGCTGCTGAATCTCAGATTGCTGGAAGTTCTCCACGCGCGACGCCACCAGGTCGAATGTGTAGTTCGACCAGTTCTTCTCCAGGTAGCCCACGGAGTGAATTTCCGAGCCGATCGCCTCGTTGAACGATTCCGACCATTCCTGCCGGTACCGGAACGAACTGACGTAGTTCATATACCCGTTGGCGCGCCAGCCGTCCGGAAGTTCGCTGTGTCCCGCGAAGTAGACGTCCAGCCCGCTGAATCGCTGGTAGCCGTTGTTCGGGTCGCCGTTGCGGTCCTGGACGCCGTTGATGATCACGTCGAAATCCGTACCGGCGCGCGGCTTGCCCCGGAAATCCACGTGATGCCCGAATGCGTCGGTGTTGTAATCCTCGAACCGGTAGGTCAGATCGTAGCTGCGATTGATCGCCCAAAAATAGCCCAGCCCGATCATGAATCCGCGCTGCGAATGCGGCACCAGGTTGGGAATCAGGAATCCGCTGTGGCGCGGCTGCTTCACCAGAGAATGGTAAAAATAGGGAAAGTAGAACAGCGGCATCTTGCGCAGGATGAACCAGCTCTTGTATGCCTTGGCGCGCTCCCCCGGGATAATGTCGAACTTCGGACCGCGCATCTTCCACCACGGATCCGGTATCTTGCAGTTGGTGATCCAGCCGTCGTGTAAGATGTACTGCTCGCCGATCCGCTCTGCCCACACTCCTTCGAAATGGTACGGGCTGGTGCCGCTCAGTGTGCCCGGGTGCACCACCAGGCGAGGCGTGGCTTCCCCGCGGACATCGTAGAATTTCCCGCGCTGTTCTTCGGAGTTGTATTCCAGGTGGTCGCACCACAACTGTTCGCCCCGCTCGAATGAGTGGAAATAGACGTTGCCCTTGGCGATAACGTCGTACGTCTCCGTGTTGAACTCGATTTCGTCCGCCCGCACCAGCAGGCTATAGCTCTGCACTTGTGCGTGGCCGCGCAATTTCCGGATGGGACCGTCGGTTTCCTGGTCGGTTGCTGTCAAATCCCACACATTCGGAGGGATGGTTTTGCGATCTTTTACCGGTGGCCATCCCGATTTGATGGTTTCGGTCGATGCCGGTGTCTGCGCCGGGGTGGCGGCCGGCTGCTGGGCTGCGGCTGTACAGGCTAAGATCAGGCACGCCAATACACTAGGAACGAAAATATACGTATTACTCGAAGATTTTTCGTGACAAGACCTCAGAATCATGTTAAGAAAGTTGAGAGAGGTTTTCAGGAGAGGCCTCAAGGCTGAAGTTAGCATAATTGGTGCGCTGACTTCGCCTGTGAATTTCCGGAACTCTGTGTTTCAAAATGACCTGTAGCTATTGTGGTTCACGAAACGGCGAAGGAGAGCATCGCTGCCAGCGATGCGGCCGGCGGCCATCCGATACTCTGACGAATGCCTATCGCACGGACGGCGCCCTGGCCACCAAGGCTCAGCCCGTGGTGCACAGGGAGCCGCGGGAAAGCGCCAGAACCAGCCCGCCGCCCAATTTTTCGGGAGCCGTCCAGCGCAGCCTGTTTCAGGAGCGCCCGGCGTCCAACGTAATTCCGTTCGAATCTTTCAGCCCGCCGCCTCCACCCAAGCCGCGCGCCAAGGCGCCGGCCGCCGCCAGGAGCGGCGAGAAGCCCGCTGCGCGCCGCGCCACGAAATCTCCCGCAGGGCAGGGAACGCTGGCCATTCTCCCGCCCGCGCCGGTCAAGCCCCGAACACTCGGCACCACCGTAGATTCGGTTATCTACTGCGAAGCGCCGGTGGCCACGTCACTGCATCGCACCGTCGCCGCGGTTCTGGATTGGAGCCTGGTGCTGCTGGCGTATGGCCTGTTTCTGGCCACCTACTATGTCTGCGGCGGGCGATTCGCGCTCGACAAACTCAACCTCATCGTGTTTGGCGCGGCCCTTTCGCTGATCGCCATGACCTACGGACTGTTCTGGGCCATCGCCAACCGCGAAACCGCCGGCATGCGTTGCGTGCACCTGCGGCTCACGACTTTCGATGGATTCCGGCCGGACCTGCGGCAGCGCATGGCGCGTTTTGCCGGCTCGTGCCTCAGCCTGTGTACGGTGGTGGGCCTGCTCTGGTCGCTCGCCGACGAAGAGAGCCTTGCGTGGCAAGACCACATTTCCGGCACGTTCCCCACGCCGCGCATCGTTGACGCGCAAATCTTCCGTCGCCGCTAGCGGAAAGAGGCCGCGTTGCGCGCCTCATGGCGTTAGAATTGAGGCGCATGAAACGCATCTTCGCCCTGATTCCCTTCGCCGCCGGTATCCTGTCATGTGGCACGCCGTCTGCCGCTGCCGGCCCCATCAAGCTGATGCTGCTGGATGGACAAAGCGGAGGGCCTTACCACGCCTGGCAGCTCACCACCCCGGTCCTCAAGAAAGAACTGGAAGAAACCGGCCTGTTCCAGGTGGACGTGGTCACCGCTCCGCCGTCGGGCGGCGATTTCAGCAGCTTTCAGCCTGCCTTCGACAAATATCAAGCCATCGTCTGGAACCTGGATTCCCCCGAATGGCCCGCCTCGCTGATGACGTCCTTCGAGAGGTACGTCAACAACGGAGGAGGCGTGGTGATCGTGCACGCCGCGGACAATGCCTTTCCGCAATGGAAAGCCTTCAATGCCATGATCGGGATCGGCGGATGGCGCAATCGCGATGAAAAATCCGGCCCGCTCTGGTATTTCCGCGACGGCAAACTGGTCTCCGATTCGTCGCCCGGCAGAGCCGGATCCCACGGGAACCGCCTGCCCTTCCAGTTGACCATGCGGGATACCGAGCACCCCATCGCCAAAGGTCTTCCCAAAGAGTGGATGCACGCGGGCGACGAACTATACGCCGCCATGCGCGGTCCCGGAGAGAATATGAAAGTGCTGGCTACGGCGCATTCCGATCCCGCCAACAGAGGCACTGGCCGCGATGAACCCATTCTCATGGTGCTGAGCTACGGTAAGGGGCGCATCTTCCATACCATTCTGGGGCATGACATTCCTGCGCTGGCTTGCGTGGGCTTCATCGTCACACTGCAGCGTGGCGCTGAATGGGCTGCCACGGGCAAGGTGACGCAGAAAATCCCCGCCAGCTTCCCCACCGCCAACACCGTAAGCTATCGCGTGGACATCGCCGCCATGCAGCCTCCAGCCGCCGCCTCCCGGTAATGCGGTAACCAGAATAGCGGCGTTCGCATCCTAGGTATTTGACTCTTCAGCGAGAAGTGAACGGGTGACACACTTGAGATGGGGTTCGGCGGCGCTCCTGCTGGTATGCCAGGCCGCCGCATGGGCAGGGCCTATTCCGCCCGCGGGCCCAACCCTGGAGGTCTCCACCCTTGATTCCAGCGGCCAGGCGATCTCCGGCGTCGCCGTCGTCTTAAAGATTGGCGCCAGCGTCATGGCCATTGCGCAGACCGATGCCAAAGGCCACGCCGAGTTTGTCGACATGAAGCCCGGCCGCTACGATATCACCGCCACCAAACCGGGCTTCGAATCCACCGGCCAAAACGGCATCGAGATCACCGAGAAGCCGCCTCCGTTGCTGGAACTCGTAATGGTCCCGACGCTGAGCCACAAAGAGAGCATCGAGGTTAGCGCCCAGGCAGCGTCCGTAGCGCCCAGCGCCACTACCTCAAATTCGCTGTCCGCCGAGACTGCCAAGGATCTGCCCGGCCGCCCCGCCACTGTTAGCGATGCCCTCCCGCTACTGCCCGGCGTAATCCGCAGACCCGATGGCGGGCTGCAGATCTCGGCGTCCGGTGAGCATCGCAGCGCCTTCATCGTCAACTCCGCCGATGTCACCGACCCGGCCACCGGGCAGTTCGGCCTCACCGTTCCCATCGATATCGTGGACACCATGAACGTGTATCAGACGCCGTTTCTCGCCGAATACGGCCGCTTCAGCGCGGGCCTGGTCACGGTGGAAACCCGGCGCGGCGGTGAAAAGTGGCATTGGGAGCTCAACGACCCTTTTCCCGATTTCTACATCCGGAGCTGGCATTTGCGCGGCCTGCGCGACGCCACCCCTCGCGTGAACGTGGATGGCCCGCTGATCCGCGGCAAGCTCTACTTTTCCGAGGGCCTGGAATACGACGTGCGCAAGATCGAGATCATTACCCTGCCTTTTCCTAACGACCAGAGGAGGAGCGAGGGTTTCAACTCCTTTTCCCAGTTTGACTGGGTGCAGTCGGCCAAGAACCTGGTCACGCTCACCACGCACGTCGCTCCGGAGCGCCAGGATTTCGTCAACCTCGACTATTTCAACCCTCCCTCCACCACTCCGGATGCCAGCATCCACAACTATACGGCCACGCTGGCCGATCGCTACACGCTGGCCGGCGGTGTTCTGGAGACCACCTTCTCGGCCACGCAGTTCGGTGCGCGGGTGTGGGGCCAGGGACAAGCCGACATGATCCTCACCCCCTACGGCAACGCGGGAAATTATTTCAGCAACCTCGATCGCACCGCCACCCGCTACAGTTGGGCCCCCAGTTACGCGCTACCCGCGCTGAACTGGAAGGGCGTACACAATATTAAGGTTGGATTCTACGCCGCTCAAAGCGACAATCATGGCGCGCGTTCCGTGCGTCCCGTCGACATTCTGAATGCCCAGTACCAGCTCACCGAGCAGATCACCTTCACCGCGCCGCGCTCTTATGCCATCGAGGATACCGAGTACGCTGTATATGCGCAGGACCATTGGAACCTCTCGTCGCGCCTGGCTCTGGATTTGGGCGTCCGCGTGGAATCGCAGGAAGTATCTCAGAGTTTTCGCGTGGCGCCTCGCGTGGGCATCGCCTGGACTCCTTTCGCCGCCACCGGCACCGTCATTCGGGCCGGCGCCGGGTTCTTTTACGATCATGTCCCGTTGAACGTCTACACCTTCAACCGCTACCCTCGCGAAATCGAGACGTTTTACGGCCCGTCGGGCGCCATCACCGCCGGACCCTATATATTCGGAAATGCTCTCGCGCAGGTGGACGTGTCCATTCCCTTCGTGTTTCGTCATCAGGGCGATGGTAATTTCTCACCGCAAACGGCAACCGGCAGCCTGCAACTGGAACAGCCTGTTTCGAGAAGGCTCAAGCTCCGCGTGGGGTATCTGCAGAGCCAGTCCGCTGGCCTTGTTTACCTGGACCAAGTGCCGCCGAACCCGGCCACCGGAATCGGCTCGAACGAACTGGTAGGCTCCGGACAGGCGCGCTCACGGCAGGTGGAAGATACGGCCCGAGTGAAGCTGCAGGCATCCAGCACCCTGTTTTTCTCTTACGTGAACAGCCACGCGCGCGGCGATCTGAACGACTTCAACAATTTCCTGGGCAGTTTTCCGGTCCCTTTCATCCGGCCGAATCAGTTCGGCAATCTGGCCGGCGATATCCCCAATCGGTTTCTCACCTGGGGAACCATCAAGCTACCGCTGCGCTTCCAGATCTCGCCCATGCTGGAAATTCGCAACGGTTTCCCTTACTTTCTTACCGACGCGGCGCAGAACTATGTTGGCGTCCCCAATCAGAACCGGTATCCGCCCTTCGTCGCCCTGGATTCGCGCCTCTCCAAGGACATTCAGGTCACGCCGAAGTATGGCGTTCGCCTCTCGGTGAGCGGCTTTAACCTGAGCAACCACTTTAACCCCGAAACCTTCCACAACAACATCGCCGACCCCGCATACGGTATCTTCTTCGGCC
>VFSW01016402.1_pt1 | contig 10107 bp, 6 predicted proteins | sample 5358111 | NCBI WGS metagenome assembly VFSW01 (sample SAMN11554181, study PRJNA540505) | mine drainage metagenome | isolation source: sediment from site ElyBrook_90M | place: USA: Ely Copper Mine, Vershire, VT | collected 2017
CCGAGCGCGACCATCAGCGCCATGGCGAATTTCTCGGCATCGCGGGCGATGCGCCGCGCCGGCTCCGACTCGACGATCGCCTTCACGACCGGGTTGTAGCGGCCGAGACCGAGGAAAAGCATGACCGCCGCCATGACGACGTATCGCGGCACGGCCCGGCGCGCGATGGCCACGGCGATCGCCGGGACGACGATCAGTCCGAGAAAGATCGTGGAGAAGAGGCGGCCGCGAAATTCGGGATGGCCGGCATCGGTGAGAAATCCGAGGATCGGGCCGATGGCGATCTCGAGGACCCTTCGCGGAAACAGCGACGCGTTGAGTGTGGTGGTCGCCGAAAATCCTCTGGCCCGCTCGACCTCCCCCGCAATTTCCGAATAGGCCAGGATCTGCGGCAGCACGATGACCACCGAGATGGCCACCGCCGCGGCGGCGATGGCGGCGCGCCGCAGCGTGAGCCGCGCCGCGGCGACGATGATCGCGCAGATGGCGGTCGAGATTACGATCACCGGCTCGCCGGCAAGACCGATCAAACCGAAGGCCAGGCCGAGAACGAGCGCGTCACGGACGCCCGGCCGCGGATCTTCCGAAAGGCGCTCCACGCCCCAGAGGGCAAACGGGATGAGCGCGATGGCGGTGACCAGGTTGTAAAACGCGGTCGCCGAGATCGCCAGTCCGCTGAATGCATACATCGTCGCTGCGAACACGGCCGCCTGCCGCGACACGCCGACCTGGCGGCAGAGCGCGCACATGGCGAACCAGCCGAACAGCAGATGCAGCAGAAAGTGCAGGTTGAAAGCGACGTGCGGCGGGAGGAACAGATAAAGGATGTTGTCGGGATAGAACGTCAGCGTGTTGGGATTGCCGGCGAGCGGTTGACCGCCCCCGTCGTAGAAGTTCCACCACGGGACCTGGCCGGCGCGAAACATCTGCGCCGAGATGACCTTGATGGGATAGTGCGTGCCGAAATTGTCGCGGTAATAAAAAAAGCCGAACTGTGCGATGACCGCGAACGCCACCGCCAGCAGCAGGACGAAAACGACGCGGCGGCTGCTCATGCTATCGGCGATTATCGAGTAAGATCGCTTCCCAGGAGAATCACGCCATGTCCATCCTCACGGAGCATGTCGCCACCGGACACGACTTCCTCCAGCGGGAGCTCGGCGATGTCGACCCGCAGATCGCCGACGCCATCCGCCTCGAAACGCAGCGCCAGAACGACACGCTCGAGCTGATCGCATCCGAAAACCACGTTTCCCGCGCCGTGCTGACGGCGATGGGATCGGTGTTCACGAACAAGTACGCCGAGGGCTATCCCGGCAAGCGCTACTACGGCGGCTGCGGCCCGACCGACATCGTGGAGAACATCGCCATCGAGCGCGCCATGAAGCTCTTCGGCGCGGAACACGTCAACGTCCAGCCGCACTCCGGCTCGCAGGCCAACATGGCCGTTTACTTCGCCGTTCTCAAGCCGGGCGACACGATCATGGGAATGGATCTGTCGCACGGCGGACATCTCACGCACGGACATCCGCTGTCGTACAGCGGCCGCGACTTCAAAGTCGTCGCCTATCACGTGCGCAAAGACGACGAGCGGATCGACTACGACGAGATGGAGCGCCTGGCCGATGAGCACAAACCGCGGCTGATCATCTGCGGCGCATCCGCCTATTCACGCGTCATCGATTTCAAGCGCATCCGCGAGATCTGCGATCGCAATGGATCGCTGATGATGGCCGACATCGCGCACATCGCCGGCCTGGTGGTCACCGGAAATCATCCGTCGCCGGTTCCTTACGCCGCCTTCGTCACCACCACCACGCACAAGACCCTGCGCGGACCGCGAGCCGGACTCATCATCTGCAAGGAACAGTTCGCGAAGGATCTGGACAAAGCGGTCTTCCCCGGCGTCCAGGGCGGACCGCTGGTGCACATCATCGCCGCAAAAGCGGTCAGCTTTCAGGAAGCGCTCTCGCCGGAATTCAAGGAGTATCAGAGTCAGATCGTACGAAACGCGAAAGCGCTGGCGCAGGCAGTGGCCGATGCCGGATTCCGCATCGTCTCCGGCGGCACCGACAACCATCTGTTCATGACCGACGTCTTTTCCAAAGGCATCACCGGCAAGGACGGCCAGAACATGCTCGAGGCGGCGAACATCACCGTGAACAAAAACACCATCCCCTTCGATACGCAGAAGCCGATGGTCGCCTCCGGACTGCGCATCGGAACGCCCGCGGTGACCACGCGAGGCCTGCGCGAGCCGGAGATGAAGACGCTGGCTCAGCTCATCGCCCGCGTGCTCGATTCCCACGGCGACGCAGGAGTGATCGCCCAGGTGAAGAAAGACGTGAAGGTGTTGTGCGAGCGGTTTCCGATTTACTGATCAGTGAACAGTTAACAGTGAACAGTGAACAGTGAACAGTGAAAACAGTGTTCTCGTCTCTGTTAGCTGTTAGCTGTTAGCTGTTAACTGTTAACTGTTCACTCATGAAGAAAAAACGCCCTTACTACCCGATCTTCCTCGACATCGAGAACCGCGACGTGCTGATCGTCGGGGGTGGAACCGTCTGCGCGCGCAAGGCGGAGACGATGATGAAATACGGCGCGCGGGTCACGATCGTGGCGCCGGAAGTAACCGAGGAGATCGCCGCCTGGGCGAAGGCAAAGAAGCTCACCGTCCGGCGCAAGCAGTACGCGGAGGACGATCTCGACGACGCGACCATCGTCATCGCATCGACCGACGACGTCCACGTGAACGCCCGCGTGGCGCGCGACTGCCGCAAGCGGCGCATCCCGGTCAATGTCGTCGACGTCACGTACCTCTGCGAGTTCATCGTTCCGGCGATCGTGGAGCAGGGCTCCGTCACCATCGCCGTCTCCACCGGCGGAAGATCACCCGCCCTCGCAAGGACGCTGAAGGAAGATCTGCAGAAATTCGTCGGCCCGGAGTACGCCGAAGTGAACGACGTGCTCGGTTCGCTGCGCGAATCGGCCAAACAGGTGCTGCCGACCGACAGCGATCGCAAACGGTTCTTCGATGGCATCCTGGCGCGCGGAATCCTGCAGATGCTGCGTGACGGCAAACGGCGCGAGGCTTACGAGACGATTGCCCGCGCCTGCCGCGAGGCCGGGGTCGAGCTGAGCGACTCCGTGCACGAGGTTCTGTCGAAAAGCGCATGAACGATCGCCGCGCGATCGTCCTCATCATCGCGGTGTGGCTGCTCTCGGCGCTCGTCTGGCTCCGCCCCGGCGTCACCCGCCCCGACGGCGTCGCCTACTTCGTCTATCTCCCCTCGACCTGGCTCGATCGCGACCTGCTGCTGTTCGACGAGTGGCAGCGCTTCGGCATGCTGCCCAACGGCATCGTGCAGTCCGAAGGAGTGTCGCCCAACGGGCACCTCGCCGATCACTGGACGGTCGGGAGCGCCGTGGTCTGGTATCCGGCGTTCATCCTGGGCGATGTGCTGCACGGCCTCGTGCCGTCGTTGCAGCGCTTCGCGCGCGACGGAATCTCATTGCCGTACAACGTCGCTGCCATTTCCGCCAGCGCATTCTGTGGACTGATCGCCCTTCTCGCCGGCTACGCGGCCGCGCGGCAGCTCTTCGGAATTCCGGCATCGATCCTGGCCACGCTGGGGACGTGGTTCGGATCGTCGCTGCTGTGGTACTCGACGCGCGAAGCGCTGATGGCGCACGCCCCCAGCGCGGCGGCGTGCGCGGTGGTGGTCTGGGCGTCGATGCGACTCCGGCGTCATCCATCGATCGATGATTTTGTCGCCGCCGGCGTCGCCGCCGGCCTCGCATTTTCGATCCGGCCCCAGGATGCGACGTTTCTCGCCGTGCCGTTTTTCATCGCCGGCATTCGCCGGTGGCTTCCCCTCCTTGGCGGATTCGTCGCCGGCGCGCTGCCGCAGATCGTGGTGACGTTCGTGCTCTACGGCAATCCGATGACCCTGTTCAACATTTCGGCCGCCAATCCGGCGAGGCCGTGGCACGCGTTCGAGCGCTTCTGGCTGTGGCAACCGATTTTTTCCTGGTATCACGGTCTGGCAACGTGGACGCCGCTGATGCTCGCCGGCATCCTCGGCTTTCCGCTGCTCGTGCGGGCCCACCGGGGTCTCGGCGCGGCCGCGATCTCGATGTTCCTCCTGCAGTGGTTCATGAACTCCACGTTCGATCGCTTCTTCTGGTCTGGATCGTCGTTTGGACAGCGGCGCTTCGACAACTGCACGATCCTTTTCCTGCTCGGCGCGGCGGCGTTGTTTGCGGCGATTCCGCGCTGGGCGGCCGCGCTCATTGCCGCGGTGGGATCGCTCTGGACCATGGCTCTCTTCTTCGCTGCCGGAAGCATGAACCTGAATCGCTATTACCTCCCGTCGGAGTTGATTCATGCGATCGGCGCGGTTCGCCCGCGCATCGGACTGCTCGTGTCGGTGCCGGCCGGCTTCCGCGAACTGGTGGTCGTGGTGTTCGCTTCGGTCGTCGTTCTGTACGCGCTGCTGGCCGCACTGATGCGGATGCGGCCCGGCGCCGCGGCCGGCGCGTTCTGCGTCGTCGTCGCCGCGTTTTTCGCGTATTGCGGCATTCGCGACGCGCGGCGGATCGGCGACTGGAGCGCGGTGATCGCCAGGAACCAGGCACTCGAGCCGTACAGCGGCGCGGTGCACGACCGGCTCGCGTTGCTGCGCGATGAGGAGCACTACCTCCAAGTGACTGGAAAAAACGCGGAGGCCGCCGCGACGCAGCGGGAGATCACGAAACTGGAGCGAGCGGTTCGTTACTGAGCGCGGCGCGCACCGGATCGCGGAAGATCCGCGCCGAATAGATGTGCTTCTTGTGCAGTTTGTACAGGACCATCGTCTTCAGAATGGCGAAGCCGTAGCGCACGGAGCGCCAGAAGCCGATCTGCGATGCCTCATCGAAATAGCGCGTGGTGATGGGGACCTCCCGGATGTGCATCCCCTTTGCCACTCCCTGGGCAATGATCTCGGTGTCGAAGACGAAGTCGTCGGAGTTCGCTTCGAAGTTCACCGTCTGCAGGTAGCGGCGCGAATAGGCGCGGAAACCGGAGTGATATTCGGAAAGGAACACGTAAAACGTCGCGTTCTCCACCATGGTCAGGAAGAGGTTCGCGAAGTACTTCCACTTCGGCATGCCCCCTTCGATCGGGCGCCCGCCGAGCATCCGGGAGCCGAAGACCGCATCGCACTCACTGCGCAGCAGCGGCTTGACCAGCTCCGGGACGATCTTCGGATCGTACTGGTGGTCGGGGTGGACCATGACCATGATCTCGCCGCCCATCTCGTCCATCGCCGTGCGATAACACGTTTTCTGGTTGCCGCCGTAACCGCGATTCTTCTCGTGCACCACGACGCGAATCGGCAGCGTGCGCGCGAGCTCCACGGTGCGGTCCCGCGAGCAGTCGTCGACGAGGAGAATCTCATCGACCCAGCCGCTGGGGATGTCGTCGTAGGTGGCCTGCAGCGTTCGCTCGGCATTGTACGCAGGGAGCACAGCCACAACTTTCTTCTCGTGCAAAGGCATAGGGCGGGCAATCGAGAATAACACAGCCGATTGCACCGGCGGTTTCCGCTCCCCATCAGGCTAAAATCCCCGCGGCGTGAACGATGCGCTCGCGAATTCCCTACCGGTGCAGCCCCCTGCTGCTACGAGCCGCCGCGCCGATGTGCTCGCCGTCCTCTCGCTGGTCCTGATCGTCACGGTTCTGTTCGGCGACGTCCTGCTCGGCGTCAACGAGTTTTACATGCGCGATCTGACGCGCTACTACTACCCCGCCAAAAAAATTCTGCGCCACGTCGTCTACGGCGGTGAATTCCCCTACTGGAACCGCGACTTCTCCGGCGGCCAGCCGCTGGCCGCGAACCCGGAGCACGAGGTCTTCTATCCCCTCACCTGGCTCGTTCTGCTGCCGAGCTACGATCTCGGATACCGGCTGCTGATCCTTCTCCATCTCTACATCGGCCTTCTCGGAATGTATGCGCTGCTGCGCTCGATGGAGCTGCGCCCGTTTGCCGCCTGGTTCGGGGCCATGTCGTTCGGCATGGGAGGCCTCTACCTCTCCGAGGTGAATCTGCTGCCGATCTTGTTCTGCGCCGCGTGGATTCCGCTGACGTGTTTGTACGTCCGGCGTTTTCTTCTACGGAGGAATCTGCGCGATTTCGCCATCGCCTCGCTGTTCCTCGGACTGCAGTTCCTCATCGGAGAGCCGACCACGATCATGCAGACGGGATTGCTGATCGGACTCTATGCGCTCTATCGCGGCTGGTACTCCCGGCCGCGCATCGCCAAGTCGATCACTCGCGTCCTCTGGATCGCCGTCATCTCCGCCACCGCACTGGCCGTCGGAGTCGCGCAGATTCTGCCGGCCATCGATCACGTGCACGACTCCGCCCGCTCGCGCCCGTTCGACTGGGGCCTGGTGAGCGCCTGGAGCATGCCGTGGGCAAAATTCGCCGAGTTGATTTATCCCAACATCCTCGGCCACATCTCCATCCATCAGGTGATGTGGTACTGGGGCGGCGGCCTCTACCCGGGGATGGGATCGCCGTTTCTATTCAACATCTATCCCGGTCTGCTCGTTGCCGCTCTGGTCGTCGGCGGCGCGTTCGCCCGCCCGCGCGGAGGGAGACTGGTGCTCCTGATCTGCGCCATTTCCTCGGTCCTCGCCCTCGGGAGCCACACGCCGCTGCTCAAGGCGATGTACGAGGGCGACATCGCCACGTCGGTCCGCTATCCGGAGAAGTTCGCCCTGATGGGAGTCTTTGCCCTGATCGTGTTCGCAGCGCAGATGTTCGACCGCATGCTGGCCGGCGACACGGTGATTCGCGACGGCGCGGCAGGATTCGTCATCGCCACGGTCGTCGTCGCCGCGGCCCTCGGCATTCTCGGCTTCACCGAAATCTACCGCCGCACCTTTCTGCACATCTGGGGCTTGACCGCGAACGCGGTCGGCCTCGCCATGGTCAGGCTGTCGCGCAACGACTGGATCATGGCCGCGAGCCGCGGCGTGCTGGCCTTCGTCATTCTGGTGACCGCGCGAAGCCGCTGGCCGCGAATCTGGGCCATCGGCGCCGGCCTGCTGATCGCCGGCGATCTTGCCTGGGTCACCGCGGAGTTGAACCCGCGGATGCCGCGCGCGTTCTTCGATCCCCCTCCCGCGGCGGCCGCATTTCCGGCGGACCGCTCGCAGTTTCGCATCTTTCACGAGGCCGACTGGTACGGGAACGAGGAGATCGCCCGGAAATACTTTTCCACCGGCGCCGCGGTCTACTGGATGGTGCGCAACGGACTCTTCCCCATGACGCCTGCCGGCGCGGGACTGCAGACGGTCATGGAGCGCGACTATGACAAGACCGAGCTGCTGCCGACCGTCGACTTCACCGATTCGGTGTGGGACGTCAAGCGCTCCGGTCGCGGAGACTGGTGGCAGCCGTTCATGGCCATGTCGAACGCCTGGTATCGCTCCGCGTTCCGCAATTTCGAGTCGCAAAAGCAGCAGGCCCACGGCCAGCTGAAGAACATGCAGCCGATTCAGTTCCTGGAGAGCGAGCACTGGCCGCGCTACTACTTCGCCGACCAGATCGTGTCCATCCGCAACCGTGAGGATTTCGTCCGCGATCTCAGCAGCGAAAGCTTCAGCCGGGCGGTCGCTTTCGTCAATCGCCCCAGTTTCGTCCCCGCGCGTGGCGTCGTGCGGCGGGTCGTGGAGTCTGCAAACCGCGCTACCATCGACGTCGAAAGCTTCGGCCAGGGGTTCCTGGTGATGAGCGTGACGCCGCACAAATACTGGAGGATCAGCGTGGACGGGCGGCCGGTGCCGGCGATCGTCACGAACATCGGCTACCAGGGCATCATCGTCACGCCCTGGCGCCACCGCGTAGTGATGGTCTATCGTAATGATCTGGTGGTCATCGGACTCTGGATCTCCTCGATCACGATCGCGCTGCTGCTGGCGATCGTGTTCTTCTACCGGCCGCGCGCGGATGCCCGCGGTATCGAAGCCTACGAAGAGCCGGTGCATGTCGTCTCCGACGCGAGCGGCACACACACCGAGCCGGTGGTGCCGTCATGAAGCGCACAAGAATCCTCATCCTCGTTCTGGTCGTCGCCGGGGTCGCGGTCATCGCTGCCCTCCGGTTCTACAACGCTCGCGCGACCCGTCAGATGGGATCGGAGCTTTACATTCCGAAGCAGGCGCGCATCACGCCGGAAATCGAGCTGCTGCGGCAGTACGTCCGCATCGACACATCGAATCCACCCGGCCGCGAGCTGCCGGGCGCCGAGTTTCTGGCCGGCCTGCTGGAGAAAAACGGGGTCCACGCGGAGATCATCCAGTCCGCTCCCGGCCGCGCCGCCGTCTATGCCCGGCTGAAAGGACGCCAGGACGGCGAAGGGCTGCTGCTGCTCAATCACATCGATGTCGTACCGGTGAATCCGAAACAGTGGACCCATCCACCGTTCGCCGCCGACATCGCGCTGAATCAGCTCTGGGGCCGTGGGTCGCTGGACATGAAATCGATCGGCATCTGCGAGCTGGAGGGCTTTCTGAAGGTTGCCCGGAGCGGCCGCCAGCCGGAGCGGGATCTCGTCTTCCTCGCCGTCCCCGACGAAGAGCAGGGCGGATCGTTGGGGACCGCCTGGCTGGTACAGCATCGCCCCGACATCTTTCAGGGCATCAAGTACGCGCTGAACGAAGGCGGCGTCACGGAGACGCGAGCGGAGCGCCTCCTCTATTTCGGAATCGAGATCGGCACGAAGATGGCCGTGCGTGCCCGGCTGCGCGCGCCGACGCGTGCGCAGATGGAGCGCGTGCGCATCGCCCTGGAGCCGTACTTCAGCCCGCCGGATCCCGATCGCATTCTCCCCCAGGTGCGATTGTTCCTCCATCAGATCGCACCGGAGCGGGTGGAGCAACGCACCTTGCTCACGAACATCGATGCGACCATCGCCGAGGGGAAGTTCTGGCTGTTATCGCGAGGGTTCAAAGAGCTGACCCAGAACGTCGTCTGGGCCGGAGGAGTGTCGACCACTTCCGATGGCGCGTTCCTCGACGTGAACATGTATGACCTGCCGGACGAAGATCCGAATCGCCGCATCGCCTGGCTGCAAACCCTGATCGCGCCGTACGGCGCGACGATCGACAAGATCGTGGACAAGAACGGACCCGCGCCGCTGAGCTCCCCCGACACGCCGCTCTACCGGCTGCTCTCGGACGAGGCCCGCCACGAGTATGGCAACGTGCGGGTGGGGATCGAGATCCTGGCGGCATCGAGCAACGATTCGCGTTTTCTTCGCGCGCGAGGGATCACGTGCTACGGGGTGTGGCCCTTCCCGGTGGACTACTATCAATCCCTGGGTATCCATGGAATCGACGAGCGGATCCGCCTCGACTGGTTCATGGAGGGAATCGACCTCATGCGTTCCGTGGTCTCCCGGTACGCCTTCGGCCCGTGACGGATTTTGTCGGAAGCTCGTCACCAAAAGTGTCACTTCGGCGCCTCTTTGCAGCCATGCAAACCGGGGAATCTCTTTGATATCAACTCTTTGACGGACTCGGCCATCGTGGTATGCCGGTTGCGCTGAGGAGCCTGCAAGGAGGCATCGGATGCACAGGAAAAAACAACACGGTTTCACCCTCATCGAGCTGCTGATCGTCGTGGCGATCATCGGCATTCTCGCAGCCATCGCTATTCCGAACCTGCTCACCGCCATGCAGCGCGCGAAGCAGAAGAGGTCGATGGCCGACATCCGTACTATCGCAACCGCGTGGGAAGCGCGCGCGACCGACGTCAACCGCTACAACGCGGCTGGCGTAACGTTCCCCACCACCAACGTGACCATCGATAACCTGACCTCGTACCTCGCTCCGACCTACGTCAAGACGTTCCCGCAGGTCGACGGCTGGGGCAACAACTGGGGTCTGGGCATCGATCAGGCCTGGGGCACGACGACCGCTGCGCAGGTCTACGCCATCATCTCCTACGGCAAGGACGGCCAGTCCGACGGCAGCTGGAGCGGTGGCGCGACGACCAATTTCGACTGCGACATCGTCTACTCCAACGGCACGTTCATCCAGTATCCGGAAGGCGT
>VFSW01016403.1_pt1 | contig 10106 bp, 19 predicted proteins | sample 5358111 | NCBI WGS metagenome assembly VFSW01 (sample SAMN11554181, study PRJNA540505) | mine drainage metagenome | isolation source: sediment from site ElyBrook_90M | place: USA: Ely Copper Mine, Vershire, VT | collected 2017
AGGTTCGCCCAGGGCTGCTCTCCGATGAATAGGACCGGCGTCGCATTGCTATTCTCAGACAGAAACGCGACCATAGCGTCATTCGTAGCCAACTCGCCGTCGAACATCACGAGAGGCTCGAACTCGTTTCCCGTCGCGGTGAGGGGGATTGGGTGGTGGGCCGCTTCAGCCGCGGCGCCGCCCTTGACCGGAAACTTCGCATTCGGCATGATAGTTGTGGCTGAGGCGCTCGGATCCACGAAAAAAAATCTTCAGGCAGGCCATATTCAATCCAATGCGATGCGCCATTGTCGCCCTCGCTCAGCATGCGTCTCCCGATCGGCTCGACTTTTCCCGTTCATAACGCCACATTATTTCCGAACGCAGCAACGCCCTGCGGCAGCATCGTCGTCGTTCGCATCGCAGCCAGGAGACGAGGCTGTACCTGCAGCCGAAGCCTTCGACAGCGCGGACGACATGGCAAAGCCTCATGTCAGCGGCCTCTTGAGCGTCATTAACGAATCGGTGCGAGGAGGCCTCAACATGTGATCATGCATGCACCACAGTGTGCCAGCCTCGCCCATCCATCATCAGACCAAGTGGATTGTGTCGGGAGCCGCGGCCGCGTTTCTTGTCCTTCGTCATGACGCCCCCGTGATGTGGTGTCTTTTGGGGTCGATAGTGTCCTCATTTCTCAACAAGGTGAGCGCTTTGCTTACCTGAAGTCAATGGGGGAGCATCATAATTTCAATCACTTGCGGAAGGTTCTGAAAAGAGTGATTAACGCCCAGCGACCTGCCAATGCGCGCAAGGCTGACCCGGGCATGCCTTCCTCACACGCAAACAGTGAGAGAGGGAGTGGTCTTGCCAGGATCGTGCATCTGGAGGGCTTCGAAACGCTCTTTTCCCGCAGGTTTGGCTTTCCTTGCCACGTACTGTTGCCTGTCGCTGCTGGTCTGGGATTCTTCTGCTGCCGCTGCTGGGTTCGCAGCCTCGGATCACACGAAAGCACGGTTGGGTGCTGCCGCTTTGATGGCCGGGTCCATCTTCCTGGTGAGAATCAAATACCAACAGAGCGAGACGCTTGATATGTTCCATTTTTCCTTCTTCTCCTTCAGACGTGGCTTCGCGTCGCGCTCGGCTACCACACCTTCCCGCAAGTGGCCGTTGGTTATCTCCTAGGGTCCATCACTGCAGCGGGCTGGCTCAAAATCGGCGTGACTTCTGCCCTGCCCGCTCTCGACCGAAGTCCAGCCTCGATGACACTGCTCGCCACTGCGACGTGGATCGCGGCCGCCGCCTTTGCGGTACGGAACCTCAGGCCCTGGGTGCAGGGCTTCGTCGGTGGAGGCGGGTCTCGCACGCGCAATTGACGGTTACTTGCCAAAAAAGTAACTTCAGCGGTCACGTCGCGTCGATTATTCGAGTCGATTCCATCGCTGAATGGCCGAATCGTGGACGCCGCTCATCACCTGCGACGGCGAACATCTTCTCCCTTGCACGGACGCCCTGTCGACGCTCGAGGACAGCGGAAATTCGGTTTCGCTCGTCGTTTTCGGAGATCTGCTGGTCGGCGGTCATCAGCAGCATCTTCTGGTCTATCCTCGGCTCCTCGCTTCTGCGGGCACGGTCCACGTGACGCTACTGCCTCGAGGCACGCCCGCGACGAGACTCGTGCAGCAGCGACTACTGACGGTCGCTCTGACGCAAGCTTCCGTGCTGCTTGTCCACTGCAGCGAGTCGCTGGACTCAGAGGTCTCTCGGGCGCAACTGCGGCTCGTGGCCGACGCCCTTGGCACGCTGCATGATGATGGTTCGCCGTTGGCAGTCCTTCCTCTCATCATTGCAGTCCCAGAATTTGAAGCCGGAGACTCTGGTTGCATTCTCGAGAGCAGTCCGGTGATGATGGAGCGCGAGGTGCTGCGCGAGCTGCAGACCAGAGCAGACGTACACCTTGCCGACGTGGCTAAGAATGCAGTGCTTGACCCGTTGACACTGTTTGTTTCTGCTGGAGAAGAGGGAGGAGCTGTTTCCAGTCCGTCCTCTCTTCGAGAAGTTCTCAAAAGGATCTTACAATCTGCTGTGATCGTGTCACAGTTTGAATCCTACTTGAGCGGGTGAGCGACTCAAGAAATGTGTTCATTGCATATTTGAGAGTTGAAGTTTTCCTAAACCTCATCCAGGGGACGGTGGAAGGCTGCGATGATCCGGGCTTCGGCAGAACGCGGCGGGGCCTGCTCTCTGGCTTTGTGCCGCGCCATCGCACAGGCATCGAGGGCCGAGGACTCGGAGTTGGAGTGCTTCAGTGCGTACAAGAGCAGGTAACCTGCGTGGTCCGAACTGATTTAACAACGCAATAACAACCTCCGTAGGATGGCTGTGGCCGTGGGTGGAGCCGTGGACCTACGAAGGCTTGAGACGATGCATCAGAATGCCTGGAAGAAGACCAGCAAGGATCTGATGGATTTGCTGATAGACTCGAGGGATGTCGAGGCAGTGACCATGTCCTACAGGCGAGTCAGGGAACAGGGACATGTACACCGCTCTGATGATGAATGTGTTTTCAAGTGGCGTTCGCCCATTATTGCGTCAATCAGGAACCTAAAATCCAAGTGTGAGGCTGAACTGGAGCGCCTGCGGCAATACGGCCTGAGTCAGCAGTGGAGGTCGAGCAGGCTTAACAGCAGGACTCGTCTCCCGCCGCTGCCAGAGGCTGAATCAGTGTCGCCTGATCTTATTATGAGAACACCTCCAGCGGCCCAGGGATTGGAGAAGAGCACCTCTCTCTCCCCTCTCGTCAGCAGGCGGCAGAAGGGCAGCGATGTACAGAGCAGAGGCATGCCTCAGACACAGTCTGTGGAGGTGCCTCGCTCATTTCCAGTGCCGCAGTATCTGTTAAGAGCTTCCGTTCCGCCTAATCTTTCGGACGTGAGCGATAATCCTTTGATCAGCAGGTGAGAGAAGGGTAATGGTTGCGATGACTGCTACGAGTCCATCACCATCTCACCCCCGCTCCCTTAAACCAAAGGTCCTGCCTTGACAGCGGCACAGCCAGGATCCTGTCCCGGCCTTTTGGGAGCCTGGCGCCGCTCCACCCCCGACGTCCTCCCTGTCGTGACCAAACAGATGATTGCAGTCTCGAGTCTGATCATGACAGGCGGATTGATCAGCAGCGACAGCACCATGATGCGGCTGGACAGGGCAGTCGACTCCACCGGCGCGAGGCTGGTGGCGGCAGATTCACAAGGCTGTCTTTGGAGGAATCGCAACGAGATTCCGGCGGCGGTCAAGAGTCCTCAGATCAGGTGGTCCTCGGGAGCGGCAAGTGGGAGTCTGCGCGGCGGGCTCTCGGGATCAAGTGCCAGGCACAGCAGCAGGCCGACGTGGATGCGAGGATTGATCGCCTGGTGAGGAGCTGGGATGAATCCGGCAATGCTGCTGCGGTGGCCGCCTCTGGCCGGCGAGGCATGCGGCGCGCTCTGATGAGGCGGCATTTGTGACGCTTCAGAAACGATTCCTCTGTTAGCTGATTACGGGATTCGCATCGCTGCGAGTGGCGGGCTCTTGAGGATAACGTTTTATCGCCAGGCGTGGTGCAGAGATGCTGCTAGGGGGGCCTGAGACCGAGGAGCAGATCCGGCTCCTGCCTCCCGCGTTTCCGGCGCACTTGCTGTTGCCCAATCGTAGCCCCCGCACGCTTTTCCGCCCTCGCGCCTCATCTGCTGACTCATCGGCCAGCACGTCCGATGGATCGCATTCGACAGCAGCAGCTCCATCCTCCACGTCGAGCAGCTCCCGTGTCTCCTTCAACCTTCCACTCTCCATGCCCGGCGGCGTGTCTCTCGGCGTGGGCGGAGCTGCGTTTGTGAGTGTCCATTGCCCATCTCGGTGGCGCCATGTGACCATGCGCTGTGCAGTTCGGGGGCGCCAGGCCGGGCAAGGCCGTCTCTCTCTGGCCGTTCGCGCACCGGCAACGCTGCTCGAGCTGCCCGGCCAAGGTGTGCAAGCGCATCCTGATCATGATGTCCAACACGGGCGGCGGCCACAAGGCCAGCGCGGAGGCCATCAGGGCCGCCTTTCAGGAGAAGCACGGCGACGCCTACGAGGTGAGTGGTGCGCACGCTGCGGGCTGTTCTCTGTTTCAGGATGCCTTGGTGATGCCCCCCCAACAGAGGATCACAAGGAACAAATCGCCCGTTGCACCTCCCCGCTGCCTCATCTCCCCCTGACTTGTTTGGCTCAGGTCGTCATCGAGGACATGTGGAAGGATCACACGCCCTATCCCTTCAACCAGCTGCCCAACAGCTACAGCTTCCTGGTCCGCCACGCCTTCCTCTGGTGGTTCAGCTACGAGGTCATGCAGCCAAAGTGAGGGAAGAGGCAAAACACGAGGAGGGATAGGGAGGTTCCTCTTCTCATTGCTTACCTCCTGCCGCGTGAAACGTCCAAACCTTCACGGCGACGACACCGAAGTTTTTCTCTGCCCGCCGCCCCCCCCACAGGTGGATTCACTCCTCGTACCTGCGGGTGCTGCATGCCTTTGTGAACAAGCGGCTCAACCAGGCAATCAACGATCTGAAGCCGGATCTCGTGGTGAGCGAGGGAAGCTGGAGAGGCGGGCTTTAGCAGGTATCATCAGCTGCAATGTCTTATCCCTCGCTTAGCAGGCATATTGTCAAATATCACCGCCGCTCTGCTCCTCGATCAGGTTTCCGTGCACCCTCTGATGCAACACATCCCCATCAGAATCCTGACGTCCCGCGTGCGCAGCGGAGTGAGCCAGGTGCGCCCTCCTACCCTCGAATCTTTAGAAAACTCAATACCGATGTTGAATGTCGTGCGCAGCCCATCAACTTTGCGACCGTGGTGACAGACTTCACGACTTGCCACAACACTTGGTTCCACCCGGAGGCCACGAGATGTTTCGTGCCCACAGGTGAACGCAGGCCGGCCAGAATTTCTGGTGCATCACACGGTCTGTTCGCCCCTTACCAATCTGTTACTTATCGCCCCACAGAGTTCTGCAAGGATCTGGCAAAGAAGAACGGGCTCGTCGACGAGCAGATCATACAGCATGGTGAATGCCACTTTCACGATTTCACCTGAGATCCATCTTTGTGCCCACCTCGTCCCTCTCAACCCCCCGGCTTTAGGTCTTCCTATCCGACCCATCTTCTCCAAGCCCTTGCCTCCTAAGAAGTCTCTCAAGAGGACGCTCGGCCTGGATTCCTCGCTTCCGGCCATCCTGTTGATCGGTGGCGGCGAGGGCATGGGCAAGCTGGAGGACACCGTGGACCAGATTGCGGAGAAGCTGGGCGGGAGCTGCCAGGTGAGAGGCCGATGCCGCATCCCCAGGAGGGGGCGCATCAGAGGAAGCTTTGCGCAACGATTGTGGAAGCCCGCGAAGAGTCTGTTTTTCACTGTTCGGGCTCTGGCACAAGGTATATAACATCCCTTCTTCTCCTCACAGGTGGTGGTTGTCTGCGGCCGCAACAAGAAGCTGCAGGAGAAGCTGCGGGCCAAGAGGTATGAAAGCGGCATGCCTGTTACGGCCACGGGCTTCATCGACAACATTCACGAGTACATGGTGTGTAACGCCCGGAGAGGGGAATCATGAGCGTCACAGGGTATCCAGGAATTAACAGACTTGCATCTGCCGCCAGGAGGTAGCTTGCATCGTCCCTTCTTCCTCAGAAGATAGGGTTCAGGCTTCACGCTTATGTCTTGTCATATCCTCTTCCTCCTATGACCCAGGCGGCCTCTGACGTCATCGTCACCAAGGCGGGCCCGGGAACGATCGCCGAGGCCCTGATCAGCGGCCTACCCATCCTCCTCAACGGGAACGTGCCCTGCCAGGTGCACGAGCGAGAAGTAGATTTCAATCCCCTGCCCGTTGCACAGCATCGTTGTGAACCTGCCAGGTCCTTGCTGCACCCTGATCTCTCGCCCTCCAACCTTGTTCGCCGCCCGCCCCCAACGGCAGCCTGAGAGTGACGCCATCTGCATGCCATTTGCAGTGACTGACTGCACGATGCTTCCCTTGTTCTCAGGAGGAGGGCAACATCCCGTACGTCGTGGACAACGGCGTGGGCGCCTTTGAGACCAAGCCGCCGCTCATCGCGAGCACCCTGGCCTCCTGGCTGGCGCCCGAGGGCAGGCCCGAGTTTGAGCGCAAGGCGGCGCGGGCCAAGGCGCTGGGCAGGCCCGAGGCGGTGTACAAGATCGTCGAGGACCTCGCCAGGCTGGCGTACGTGCCCGACTTCCTGCACGGGCCTGCCAAGGCAGCCGTCAAGGCCGGGCGGGTGCCGGCGTTTGCCTGATCGCGTTCATTAGGCCTTTCAGCAGCAATTTTGGCGTTTCATCTGTTGAACTTTCCATCCGCGTCCGTTTGGATAAGAATTTCGATAAGAAATTCAAAATAATTCTGAGCAAGACAACGATCACTTCTTCCGCTCCCTCTTCCACTTGTAGACTGTTTTTGTTGCGTTCCCCTGCTCCCCATTAGCAGCATCTCGCCCCAGCTCGGCCGGCGTCAGCTTCCTCTTGCGCCCCTTGCCCATGCACTGCTTTTCGTAGGCCATTTCGGCGGCCATCCGGGCAACCTTGCCTTGCCTCTCCGACCTCTGAATCAGCTCCTTGTACGATGACTGTTTCCGCCTGGTGTGGAGCAAAGCAGTGTCATGAACTGGAGGATGAAGAATTCACCTCTCTCCTTTTTTACAGAGGAACGTGGAACATGGATGTTGCGAGGCCTCGCACTCACCTCTCAATCATTTTGAGCTGCTTGCTGGCAGCTGGCCCCGAGGCCTCGGGCACTGACGCATCCAGCAGCTGCCCCTCCCTGGGCCGATTGTGCGCCCTGCCCAGAAGCTCGGCGGGCGTCCCGAAATACACCTGACAGGAAATCACGACAGCATTAGAGCCATGTCAGGGATTTTCTCCTCCTTTCTCTGCCTCCTCCCAAGGAGAACAGAACCCCTCCAAAGCACCTCCGGTTTGAACGCCTTTGCCTCGGCCGCGCTGTCAACAAACACCGTGTGCTTCCTTGCGGCAGCGCCCTCGGGCTGCATTCCGATGAGGTGAAGCGCCGCCTGCATCTTTTTTACTTTCTGAATCGTGAGCAGCGTTGGAGGTGAGAGCGAGCTTCTTTGACAGTCTCCTTTTCACTCCTCTCACCTCTGCCTCCGTCCTCTCCTTCAAGGCGAGGTACTTGATATCTTGGGTCTTCATCAGCCGCAGCTCCTCTTGCGAATACTTGTTTTGCTTGGTCAGCCTAGCGGCAGGAAGTGGAGGTTGGGATCACAACAGCGATCCATGCTACTGTCGGCACTCGCACCTTCCGTCGTGAACGCCATCTTTCGTTTTCGACTTTTGCATGGCAAAGTAGAACTCGTCGGGATTCCGCTCCTCGGCCTTGCGCTTGAGCGCCTGTCGTTCGAGAGAGGCATCCATGCATCAGCGCCGCTTGTTTTGCCTCCATGCAAGCGAAACATGACACTGAGTCGAAGGACCTTGATCGTGTTCTCTTTCTTGTGGAAATTCTTGGCCCTTTCCACGTAGTCCTTCTTCTTCTCAAGAAGACCGAATTTTTTCCTGGCCGCCGGCTGAGCCCGCTCCTTGTGCGCCCGTCGCTTGATCGCATTGTTCAACGCCGGCATGGTGTTGCGCAACGAATGAATCAGAGCAGGTATGGGAGATTTGGCGGCGAATGCGCATCAGAACATCTGGTGTTGCGCAACATGCCGTCTGCCGTCTCCCAGGCTCTTGAAGCGGCTCGTTTGGCCTGCTGCAACGATGTGAGTAGGCCGATGCCATGCATCGAGCTTGTCATGAATACCCTGCATCAACCACACAGGAAGACGCCTACTGGCTTGGCTCCATGCAACCTGATTTTTCGGCACCTCTCAACCCACGCAACGAGGCTGCGGCGCTGTCCAGACTCATCGCAGCCAAGGCAGGCTTGTGCAAGACCGAGTTAGAGCCGGCGGAGCTGGACGAGCTTTGTGCGGGCTACGCACAGAGAGTAGGTTGCAGTGCCCTTGACGGCGGCCCAATCGGCACGGCCTGTCCGGATACGTCCGCCGAAGCAGCGCTCAAAAAGTGGTGCTGCGAGCGTGGCATGGAGGCCATGGTCGATCCAGCATACTTTGCATTGTCTAGCAGTAGCTCGGGCTCCGAATCGGTTGCAGGAGAGAACGGTGCCGCCTGTGCTATGCCATCGCCATCAGGATCCGCTCCTCCCCTCCGCGGCCTGATGGCATCACGTGATGTCAAGCCCGGCGATGCTGTGGTTTCTGTACCATTGGATATGCTAATTTCGTACGATTTTATCATGGCCACAGACCTGGTAGGTAGGGAGAAGAGAGTTGAAATGTTAGAGCATCTATCGAGAGTCAAAGTTAGAGGAAGAAATGCCATCATCCCTGTACAATTGTTACACCACTTCCGCAGGGAAGGGTGCTCGCGCGAATCCCCGTCCTCACCGAAGAAGCCTCGGCTGTGGTCTGGACCATGGTGGACCGTCGCGACAACGAGTCAGAGCTCGCTGCGTTCTGGCGCTCACTGCCGGATCGCTTCGGGACGGGGCTCAGCGCCGAGGAGCAGCTGCTGAGGCGCGGCTTACCGGAAGGCTGCTCGCTGCTGGCAGAGGCGCTGGCTGCGAGAAAGGTCAGGATCAGCTGGGCGGGGGTGTATCTCTGGATGCTCCGCTGCCTCGTGGCCCTGGCTCTTCCTTTATTCTAACTCTCCTCTCCATCCTTCAGCCCACATCCTCGCACTCTCTTCAACCATCTCCCTCCCACTTGCACTTCAGCACCTCTTGGAACAGCATGAGCAGCTCAAGCCGGTGTTCACATCGCTCTGTCAAGCTTACCCAAGCTTCATTCAGCCGGAGCTCTTCACTTGGGAGGCCTTCCTTTGGGCCGCAGAGTTGTGGTGCGCGAGGCCAGGGGTCGGGTGTCACCGGGGATGGGCGGTGACGAAGGTCGTTTGAAATAAAGCTAGACCGTCTGTCTTGCTTGCCATCTTGTTCAGATGTGAGGATGAGGGTTCCAATCTGCCCTCATTAACCGACTTCTCTTCCCCTCGCTTCCCTCGTTTGCACAACAGGTACGCGTACGCCATAACGGTGCAGCTCGCGGGCGGGAATGAGCAGCCTTGCCTCGTCCCCTTCGTGAGCCTCATGAACCACGACGCCGCGGCGCCTCACATCGTGCACTTCAGCAAGGTGGACGAGCAGAGCAAACGCCTCAGGTGCGTCCAACGGCGCGGTGTGGACATTGCTCACCTCGCTACTGACCAAACTTCCTCCCTCTTTCAGGCTCATTGCTTTTCGACCATGTCCTGCTGGCCGCCAGGTCATGCTCTCGTACGGCCCCTTTCCCAACTCGAAGCTCCTCCTCTTCTATGGCTTTGTTCCCTCAAACAACCCTTTTGACTCACTCTCCATTCCGAAAGAGGTGAGAAATCATGATTTCTCTGTTCTTTGACCCGGTGAAAATCCATCCATGCTTTCTCGCTGCCCTTGACTTGATCTCAAAGGCCTTTGACGAAGTGGTCTCCAGCCCGAGCAAGCTGTCCCTCGCCGATTCCACCGGCCTAGACTTAGACTCGCAGCGAGTCAGGGCGGGCTGCCCCCTGCCGCAGCCACTGCTGGCCGCGCTGCGGCTGGGGGCTGCCGGGAAGAAGCACGTGCAGCACCTGAGGAAGATAAAAGACAGGGCCGGGCTCCTGGAAGCTCTTTCGCAGGTGGATCGAAGGAAATATGATGGTGGGCGATTGCTTGTGATGAGACGAGCGACAAAGATCCCTCCGAGGTCCTGTTTCCGCCGCCGATCCTCACTCTCTTCACTCGGCAGGCCTCCTTCCTTGGAACAGTGGGCGAGAGCGCGGCCAAGGCCACCCTGGCTTTCTGGCTGCGGAGGGTGCTGCAGCAGCAGCTTGAAGGCTCGCCCAACGATGAAGGGGGACAGCCTGGTGGTGGGGGCGCCGGCAGCCCGTCGCGAGGAGATGATGCTGCTTTCCTCGCCTGTTGCGAAGCTTGGTTGCGAGGGCAGAGGATTGCGGCCAAGGATGCTTTGCGGCTCCTGGAGTAGACTTCTTGAGACAACGCATGGTGCATAGTGTGA
>VFSW01016404.1_pt1 | contig 10106 bp, 5 predicted proteins | sample 5358111 | NCBI WGS metagenome assembly VFSW01 (sample SAMN11554181, study PRJNA540505) | mine drainage metagenome | isolation source: sediment from site ElyBrook_90M | place: USA: Ely Copper Mine, Vershire, VT | collected 2017
GCCCTTCTTCTTCAGGGACCGCGCGGCCTCGTGGCACGCCCCGCACAACTCGGCGCCGTAGATGCCGACCGGGGCGAGCGACGAGGGCTTGCCGGGATCGGCCGCCGCGGAGCTCGCGCTCGCGGGCGCCGACGGGCTGGGAGGGGCGGCGCTCGCGAGGGTGGGGCCGTTCTTCTCGCGACGCGCGACGGCGAGCGCCTCGAAGTCGGCGCGGGTCATGCTGCGCAGGGGGAAGGTGCCGTCGGCCCCCGGAGTGCGCAGGTCGGCCACGAAGATGCGATCGGCGTGCGTGCCCTCGTCCTTGTTCGGGTCGACGACGCGCACGGCGTCGCGCCCCATCATGGGCACGTCGGCCACCTTCATCTCGACGTGGAAGTCGCCCTTGTCGTCGATCCACGTGAGCAGCAGGCCCTCGCTGTCGGCCTTCACGACGAACGGCGCGGGGTCGTCGGCCGTGACGGGCGCGTCGTGGCGCTTGCAGGACCACGCCGCCGGCAGCGCGAGCAGCGTGACCAGCAGACAGAGCCAGCGCATCCAGCCACCGCGCACCTTACTTGACCTCCTCGCTCAGCCGGGCCCACTCCACGAGCATCGTGTCGACCTTGCGGGTGAGAGCCTGCTCTTCTTGCGCCATCTTCGCCAGCTTCTCCCAGTCGTCGCCCGGGCCCGACCTCAGCTTGCCACGGAGCGCGTCGAGATCCTTCTCCCCCGTGGCGATGGCCGTCTCGAGCTCCTGGATGCGACGCTTCTTCTTCTCGACGGCCCGGGCCGCCTGCCTCTGCTCCTCGAACTTCTCAACCGCCAGGTCCTTGCCGTCCTTCCCGCCGGGCGCAGCTTTGGCGGGCCTCGGTGGAGGTGCTGCCTTCTCTGCAGCGACCGGCTTGGCCGTCCCGACGCGCTCGTAGTCCCGGAACCCGCCGGGGTAGGTGTCGGCCTTGCCGTCGCGGACGCTGACGACGCGCGTCGTGACGTTCTCGAGGAAGCGGCGGTCGTGGGACACCAGCAGGACGGTGCCCTCGAAGCCCGTCAGCGCCTCCTCGAGGATCTCGCCCGCGGGGATGTCGAGGTGGTTGGTGGGCTCGTCGAGGAAGAGCAGGTTGCGGGGCTCGAGCAGCAGGCGCGCGAGGGCCAGGCGCGAGCGCTCGCCGCCCGAGAAGCCGCTCACGACGCGCAGCGGGTCGTCGCCCCAGAAGCGGAAGCGCGCGAGGTACTGCCGCGCGGCCTCGCCGGTGAAGTCGCCCCGGACCTGGCGGACGTTGTCGACGGCCGTGACCTTCGTGTCGACGTCGCCCAGGTGCTGGTCGAAGTACCCCTCTTGCAGGTTGGTGCCCCGCTTGACCGTGCCCTCGTCCTCGGGACCTCCGCGGCCGGCGAGCAGGCGCAGCAGCGTCGTCTTCCCTGCCCCGTTGGGTCCGACGACGCCGATGCGCTCGCCGCGTCGAACGAGCAGGTCGAACCCCTCGAACAGCACGCGCCCCCCGCGCTGCGCGCCGAGGCCCTTCGCGTCGAGCACGATGTCGCCGGTGCGCAGCGCGGGCGCGAAGCGAAACGACACCCGCTCGGCCGTGGCCCACACGTCCTCGGGGCGCTCCAGGCGGTCGAGCTTGTCCAGCATCTTGCGCCGGCTCTGCGCCTGCTTGGTCTTCTGCCCGGCGATGTTCTTGCGGATGAAGTCCTCGGTCTTGGCGACCAGATCCTGCTGCCGCTGCACCAGCGCCCGTTCGCGCGCGAGATCCTCGGCGCGGGCGACCACGTAGTCCGAGTACTTCAGCGGATAGGCGCGGAAGCTGCGCTTGCCGAGCTCCATGGTGCCCGTGGTCGTGTTGTCGAGGAACGCGCGGTCGTGGCTGACGATGAGCAGGGCGCCGCGGGTGTCCGAGAGCCAGCTCTCGAGCCAGGCGATCGTGTCGAGGTCGAGGTGATTGGTGGGCTCGTCGAGCAGCAGCAGGTCGGGCTCTTGCGCGAGCACCACGCCCAGGCCCAGGCGCCCTCGTTCGCCGCCGGACAGCGAGCTGACGGGGCGCGCGAGATCGCGGTCGGCGAAGCCGAGGTGGCTGGCGAGGGCCTCGACGCGGTGCTCGAGCTCGTCGCCGCGCGCGAGGTGGTAGCGGTCGGTGACGCGGGAGAGGGTGTCGAGCGCCTCGGGCGTGCCGCTGGCGGCCTGCTCCTGCGCGCGGTGCAGCTCGTCGCGCAGCGCGACGACCTCGCGGAAGCCGGAGAGAAACGCGCCCATCACGTCGCCGTGGGCCGACAGCTCGTGCGATTGGCGGTAGTAGGCGAGGGTCGCCTCGCGCTTGAGCACCACCGAGCCGGCGTCGGGTTCGAGCTCGCGGGCCAGAAGGCGCAGCAGCGTGCTCTTGCCACTGCCGTTGGGCGCGACGAGCGCGACCCGGTCGCCCTGGGCGAGGGTGAAGGTGACGCCCTCGAACAGGGTGTCGCCGGCGTAGCCGAAGCGCAGGTCGGCCACCTGGAGGATGGTCATCGAACGAGCGCGCGAACTAGCACGACCCGGGCGCTACTTCACGGCGGCGGCGAGCGAGGCGACCGTGGTGTCCATCGCGCTGCGCTCGGCTGCGTCCTGCGCGAGGAACGCCTCGATGCGCGGGATGCGCGCGAGGGCCTCGTCGAGCTCGCGGTCGCTGCCCTTGGCGTAGGCGCCGAGCGTGACCAGATCGCGCTTGGCCTCGTAGGTTGCGACGAGGGAGCGAAGGCGCCGGGCCGCGTCGCGATGCGGGGGCGGGACGATCGAGTCCATGACGCGCGAGAGCGACACGGTGACGTCCACGGCGGGGTAGCGACCGCGCGCCGCGACGGAGCGGTCGAGGACGATGTGGCCGTCGAGGATGCCGCGCACCTCGTCCGCGATGGGCTCGTCCATGTCGCCACCCTCGACCAGGACGGTGTAGATGGCGGTGATGCTGCCCCGGGCGCCCTGCCCGGCGCGCTCGAGCAAGCGCGGGAGCATCGCGAAGACGCTGGGCGGATAGCCGCGGCGCGCGGGCGGCTCGCCGGCCGCGAGGCCCACCTCGCGCTGGGCGCGGGCGAAGCGCGTGACGGAGTCGACCAGCAGCAGCACGCGAGCCCCCTGGTCGCGAAAGTGCTCGGCGTAGGCCGTCGCCACCTGCGCGGCGCGCAGGCGCTCGAGGGCCGCGACGTCGCTGGTGGCCACGACGACGACGCTCTTCTTGCGTCCCTCCTCGCCGAGCGAGCGCTCGAGGAACTCGCCCACCTCGCGTCCGCGCTCGCCGACGAGCGCGACCACGACGACGTCGGCCTCGGCCCCGCGCGCGATGGCGCCGAGCAGCGTACTCTTGCCCACGCCGGAGCCGGCGAACAGGCCGATGCGCTGCCCCTCGCCGAGCGTGAGCAGGCCGTCGACGACGCGCACGCCCGTCACGAGCGGCGAGGCGATGGGGCGACGCTCGAGCGCGGCGGGCGGGTCGCGGTCCACGGTCACCAGCTCGCCGCGGATCGGCGCGCCGCCGTCGAAGGGCCGACCCAGCCCGTCGAGGACGCGACCGAGCAGCGCCTGGCTGGCGCGCACCTGCAGCGGGCCTCCCGTCCCCTCGACGAGGTCGTCGGGACCGACGCCTGCGAGCGGGCCGAGGGCCATGCCGATCGCCTCGCCGCCGTCGAAGCCCACGACCTCGCAGGCCAGCGGCTCGCCGCGACGCTGCACGAGCACGACGTCGCCGATGCGCACGGCGGGCAGCGCGAAGCGGAGGCTCAGGCCCGTCACGCCGAGGACGCGACCGGTGGTGCGCACCGTGGGGACCGCGGCGAGCTTGGCCCGGATGGCCTCGAGATCGAGCGGCATCGCGGGGCCTCGAGGCGCTACTGGGCGCCTGCCGCGCGCTTGCCCGTCGCCGGCGCCGCGCCCAGCTCGCCGTGCAGCTCGGTGAGCAGCTGCCTGGCCCGCGCCGTGAGCGCCGTGGGCACGTCGACTTGCACGACCACCACCAGCGAGCCGCGACCCCTCCCGTCGAGCCGGGCGACACCGTGCCCCTTGAGCGTGAAGACCGCGCCCGACTGCGTGCCGGCCGGGATGGCGACGGCGAGCGTCGCGTCTTCGGCCTCGGGCTCGAGGGCCTGGACGCGAACCTCGGCGCCGAGCGCCGCCTCGGTGAAGGGAATGTGAAGCCGGGTCACGAGATCGACTCCGTCGCGCTCGAAGCGCTCGTCAGGCTCGACGTCGACCTCGACGTACAGATCGCCCGCGGGGACTCCCGGCGCGGCCGCCCCCTGCCCGGGGACGCGCAGACGCTGGCCGGCGTCGATGCCGCCAGGGAACGTGACGGTGACCTTGCGGGCGCGCTCGACCGCCCCCTGCCCCGCGCAGGTGGGGCACGGCTGCTTCACGACGCGCCCGGCTCCGCGGCACCGCGGGCACGTGGAGGTGAACATGACGAAGCCGCGCGCGTTGGATACCTGTCCGGCGCCGCGGCACTGGGGGCAGACGTCGGGCTTCGTGCCGGCCTTGCCTCCGGTGCCCTGGCAGTCGGTGCAGGCGACGGGCGCGCGGACCGTGACCTCGCGCTTGCAGCCGAAGATGGCCTCCCGGAAGGTCAGACGCTGCTGGATGCGCAGGTCGGCTCCACGGCGGGGACGGGCGTTGCCGCCGAAGCCCATGGAGCCCGAGAACATCTCGCTGAACAGGTCCTGCATGTGGGCGAAGACGTCGGTGATCCCGTCGAAGCCGGGCCCTCCCGGGCCCCCGCCCTGCAGGCCGTCGTGGCCGAAGCGGTCGTAGATCTGGCGCTTCTCCTCGTCGGAGAGCACCTGGTAGGCCTCGTTGACCTCCTTGAACTTCGCCTCGGCGGCGCCGTCGCCCTGGTTGCGGTCGGGGTGGTGCTTGAGCGCCTCGCGCCGGTAGGCCTTGCGGATCTCGTCCACGGACGCCTCGCGCGAGACACTCAGGACCTCGTAGAAATCGCGCTTGGAGGACATCGGCAGCCGAGCGCGGGCTGCACCGCGCGGACGGTGCGCAACTTAAGCGCCTGGAAAGGCCTGTCAACTTTGGGAGAGGATTTTCCCCGCCTAGGCGGTCGGCTCGGCGCCGACCCCGCCCACGCCGGGGGTGCGCCCCAGGGCGGACTCGGCGCGAACTCGCTGCTCGTGCTCCTGGGTCAGGGCACGGCGCAGGGCGTCGATCTCGTCGAGCGCTGCGACCAGCTCGCGGGAGCGGTCGGGGGTGGACGGCGACGGGGTCGAGCCGGTGGAGGCATCGCCGAGGCGCCGCTCCAGCTCGGACACCCTCCAGGCGCTGGCCTGCACCTCGCCCTCGCGCCTCGCCAGCTCGATGGCCATGGCGTCGAGGCGCTCGCGGAGGCGATGGTTGTCGTCGAGCGCCGCGTCGGACGGGCCGGTGGCTGCGCCCTGTGTGGGTGCGGATGCGGCCTGCTCTTCCAGCGTCGCCAGCAGCTCGTGGACCATTCGCTCGCGTCGCGCGACCTCGACCTCGAGGCTTCGCACGGCCGCGGCGCGCTCGCGAAGGGCGAGCTCGAACTGGTGGAGCTCGGCGGCATGGGCCTCCGCCATCCGTTCGAGCTCGGGCTGGGCCCGCGCGAGCGCTCGCTCGGCGCGGTCGGCCCGCAAGCCGAGCTCCTGGATCTGTGCGGCCGCCGCCGCGCCCGCCTCGGCTGCGGCGCGCACCTCCTCGACCTCGGTCGACAGCTCGGCGAGGGCGCGTCCACGGGCGACGACCTCGCGCTCCAGGTCCATGACGCGCGCCAGCTGCGGCCGCAGCGAGTCGAGCTGGGTCGAGAGCGCCTCGGCGCGCAGCCTTTCGCGCGCGAGCTCGTCCTGCACCGCGATGAGGGCGGCGAGATCCGGCCGCGGCGCCTCCTCCTCCAGCGGCTTCACCGGCTCCACCGGCACCGCCGGCGGCAGCTCGAAGATGGCGTAGGCCTCGAGCTCCGCGCCTCGCTGGCTGGCCAGGGCGACATACGCCTGCGGCACCTGAGGCTCGGCGGCCAGCTGCGTGTCGACGCTGACCGCGGGCGACTCGTCGTCCACCCCCAGCTCGGCGAGGACCACGCCGTGGAAGGGCACCTGCGCGATCATCTTCACGTCGGCGAACTCGCCGGCGACCAGGTCGAAGAGCTCGTAGTAGTCGAAGGCGCGCGCCTCGCGATCGGGGTCGCGGACGGCGTCACGATTGGCCGCCACCACGAGGGCCGCGCCACCGTCGCCCAGCAGCCGACGTAGCACGGCCAGCAGGAGCGCCGGCTCGTCGAAGGCGCCCAGGTCCGTCACGAGGGCGAGATCGAAGGAGGCGCTGGGGAGGCGATCGAGGTCATCGCCGTCGCGCAGCAGCCGCACCTCGCGCGCGCCCAGGTCGAGGAGACGGTCGGCGAGGGTCTCGTCCTCGCCGAAGACCGCGACGCGACGGCGGGCAGCGAGCGGCTCCGCGTACACGGCGAGGGCGTGCTGGGACGAGTCGGGTGGCAGCCGGGGCATCGAGCCTGCCGGCGGTTCTAGCCGGGGTTGGTCGCGGCCACCAGAGGCGGGGCTCGCCCGACGCCGGGCCGGGGTGCCGTCGGGGAGCGTCGCTCGGAGCCCTGCCAGGGGGCGAGCTCGGTGCGACGGTCGGTGAAGGCCTCGGTCAGGGCCCTGACCAGAGCCGCGGCGTGCCGCTGGGAGGGTCGACGCGGAAGGACGCGAACGACACGCTCGTCGGGCCGCCGCCCCGGGACGGTGCGCGCGCCCGGCAGCTCGCGGGACAGCCTGGCGGCGGCCGCGCTGCCGTCGAGAAAGCGGGCGAGGACCTCGGGGGTCGACGCCCACCCGACGGGAGTCTGGCTCCAGGCGAGGCCGACCTCGACGCCGACGAGCCCGGGCATGGCGGCCCGCGGCAGCACCAGCAGGCGCAGCTCGTCGGGGCGGACACCCTCCACGGGCACCCGGGCCCACGGGCTCGCGCGGAGCGACGCGACGCGCGTCAGCAGTGCATGAACGCGCTCCAGCCAGCGCGCTGCGCTCCCCGCACCGTCAGGCGGAAGCTGCGAGGGCCGACCCGTGAGAGCCAGCGGCAGCAGCGCGACGGAGTCGATGGCGACGAGCCAGGCCCCCTCCGCGTCGAAGCGCTGGGCCAGGGCACCCGCCAGGAGGAGCATGCCGAGCGCGATCCCACCGGTCAGGACCTCGGCGATCGTGACGCCCGGGGGCTCGCGGAAGGCTTCGTCGGGCGTCAGCACGAGCCAGCGGCCGGGACCACGCGCGGCCGGGCGATACTCGGGGGCTCGAAGCGCAGCCGCCACGGTCGCCAGGGCGACACAACCCGCGCCCCAGGTCGCGCGGCCCGTCATCTCGAGCCACACGGCAGACGCGAGCGCGAGGCCCGCGACAGTCGGACGCAGGCCGTCGGGGAAAGGCAGCAGCGCGCGGCTCTTCGCGCCCAGGGACGCGGCCGCTGCGCCGAAGGCGCGCGCCTTGCGGTGCACCAGCCCTCCGAAGATCAGCGCCAGCATGCCCAGGCCCGCCGCCACGAGCGACTCGCGCACGCGATCAGGCTCCGGCGGGGGCTTGGCCTCGGAGGGGGGACGCAGGACGGGATCCACGACCAGCCGCAGGGCGCGCGGATCGACTCTCACCGTCCACACGGGGGCCTCGCCTCGCCCGACGTGCGGGCGCACGAGCTCGAGCACGTCGGTCCCGGGGTCCCGCTGGAGGGACGAGACAGCCGCGTCGTCGACGGCCCCGGTGTCCGCCACGATGGCGACCGGGGCGTCGGGAGCGGCGGGCAGCTCGAAGACGGTCTTCGCCGCGTCGAAGCCATCGGTCGCCACCGGCGAGGACCACGAAAGACGCCAGGTCGCACCGTCGCGGGTCAGCGCGCGGGCGGCGACGAGGTCCACGTGCCAGCGGACGTCGAACTCGAACGTGCCCCGCATCAGCAGGCGCGGCTCGTCGACCGTGATCCGCACGCTGTGGTCGTCCTTCCGGGAGGCGTGGGCGGTGAAGGTCTTGCCGTTTTCCGCGAGGATGGCGACGTCCGGCTCGAGCTCGGCGGACGGATCGACGCTCAGCAAGTCGACCGACTTGAGCGGCCCCCGGACGACGTGCCACCGCACCCTGTGCTCGACCTGGGCCGCGCCGGCAGCGTCGACCTGGACGCGAACGTCGTCGCCCGTCTGGTGGGACTCCTGCCAGGCGTGGGCTCCGCGGGCACCGAGCAGTGCGATGGCCGCCGTGGCGGCGGCAAGGACGTGGCGGGGGCCCATGTAGGCGCGATACTCACCTCGCCAAGCCAGGGAGGCCAACTTTCGACGAAGGAGAGGCCTCAGAGCCCGCCGCGACGGAGGATCGAGGTCACCACGTCCTCGACGAACCCCCGGGGCACCGTCACGTTGCCAGTGACCACCGAGGGCGGCCCTCCCGCCTTCGCGGTGCTCGTGACGATGACCGGGGTCATGCCCTTGTCGGGCATCTTGTCGAGATCGTCGAGCGTACTGCTCGTCCCGGAGGTGGCCCCCCCGAGAGCGAGGCCCAGGCGGACGGGCAGCAGCGACAACCCCCGAGCCGACAGCAACGCGGCGGCGCCCACCGATGCGCTCTTGAGCGAGGCGAGCTCGGGCCGACCGCCCAGGCTGTTGTTCCCGCTCGGGGCCAGTGAGCCGGCGATCTTGCTCGCGACGACAGCCTCGTCGCCGCCGAAGCCGACCCAGGTGCGCCCGCCATCCGGCACCAGGAAGATGTGGGCCAGCACGGGCTTCGGGGCGGGGGCGGGCTTCTTAGCGTCCTTCTTGCCGTCGCGATCGGCGTGGTCACCGCGGGGGTGGTGAACGCTCTGCGGCAGCTCGAGGACCCAGTGCACCGCTCCCGCAGGCAACCCTGCCGCTCTCGCCACCGGCGCCGAGCGAAGCACCAGCAGCGCGGCGTCCTTGTTCTGCGCGCGTCGCGCGGCCACAAGAGAGGGCTTGCTCAGGCCCGTGGCGAGCTCCTTCACGGCCGAGGCCAGGGGCGCCATCGGCTGCTCGATCCCCAGCACGCTCCATCCGAGGAGAACCTCGGCCGTGGCGTGCTTGGCCTCGACGTGCGCAGCCGCGTCGCCGTCGCTGCGCTCGTCCGCGAGAGCCTTGCGGAGCGCCGCCGGGTCCATGCCGCTCGCATGGACGATGGGCGCGCCCGTCAGCAGCTTGCCGAACGCCGTGGCCACGGCCTTCGCGTCGGTGTCTTTCGCGCCGTCCTCGACGAGTCCGCCGCCCAGGGCATCGGTCAGGAGCTCGCGCGCGTGCGCGGTGAGCGAGTCGTCCCACCCGCGCGTGAAGAACGCCGCGTCGGCGTCGGCAGGCAGCTGCCAGAACGCCGCAGGGGGGGTGCCGGTGCGCTCCGGGTGAGCGACGGCGAGGCGCCCCAGCAGCGACGTGCTGCCCGACAGCTGCACGCTCGCGGTCTCGGTCGCGCCGGAGTCGGCCAGCGTGAAGTCGAGGGTCGTGCCATCCATGTCCGAGGCGAAGTCGGCGAGATCGCCCACGACGGCGAGCGCGAGATCGTGAGCCCAGGCGGCGTGGAGCTTGGTACCGAGCACGGAGCCGAGCATCACGCTCGCGAGCTTCTTGCCCTCGGTGATCGTCTGCTTGAGGGGCTCGAGGCGCACGTCGACGTGGAGGTCGGCGGTCGCCGGCGTGCGCGGGGCCGTGCGGGTGAGCCACGGGCCCAGCGTGGTCATGTCCTTCTTGGTGACGCCGCAGACGAGGCGCACGGGGGCGTCGCCGAAGGAAGGCGCGAGCTCGCACGTCCGGTGGTCGTCGTCGCCATCGTCTCCGCTGCCCCCGGGGGCGGGTGGCTTAACGCCGTCGTCATCGTCGTCGTCGTCGTCCTCGGCCGCAGTCTTGTGTCGAGGCTTGCCGAGGCCTTCGATGAGCGTCGTGCCGTTGTCGCCGGGGACGAGCTTGTAGCGGTCGCCGAGCAACGCTTTCACCTTGTCGGGGTCCTTGACCGCGGCGGACATCGCGAACAGCGGTGGCTTCATGCGCAGGCCGCTGCCGACGACCGTGAGCGCGAAGTACACGGGCTGATCGAGGTCGATGACGGGACCGATGGCCTCGGTCGTCAGCAACTCGCTCACCTGCTCGCTCTGCAGCATGGGGAGGTTGGTCAAGCCG
>VFSW01016405.1_pt1 | contig 10106 bp, 12 predicted proteins | sample 5358111 | NCBI WGS metagenome assembly VFSW01 (sample SAMN11554181, study PRJNA540505) | mine drainage metagenome | isolation source: sediment from site ElyBrook_90M | place: USA: Ely Copper Mine, Vershire, VT | collected 2017
AAGCGCCGTTGCCCCCGCCGGCGCCGACCACCACCGGCTTGCCCGCCAGCGTCGGAAACGCCGAAGCGAGCGCCGGCCGGTCGACGCCGGGCAGCATGCCCTGGGTCATCTTCGCGGTAGCCATCACGGCCCCGGTGTTGCCCGCCGAAACCACTCCCTGCGCCACGCCGTCGCGCACCAGGCGCGAGGCCACACGGATGGAACTGTCGCGCTTGTTGCGAACGGCCTTGGCCGCGCTCTCTTCCATCGTGATCCACTCGCTGGCGTGGTGGATGCGAATGGGAAGATCGGCCGCGCCGTCGTGCTGCTCGAGTTCCTTACGGATCCGTTCTTCGACGCCTACCAGGATGAGGCTCACCGCCATCGAACGCGCGGCGCGTATCGCACCTTCCACTTCCGCCTTCGGGGCGTGATCGCCGCCCATTGCGTCGACGGCGATGGTCACCATGGCTTTTGCGGGCGCATGCGTCTTACTCAGAGGCGACTTCGATCACTTCCCTGCCCTTATACTGGCCGCAATGCGGGCACGCCCGGTGCGGCATCTTCGGCTCGTGGCAATTCGGGCATTCGGCCATCCCGGCCGCGCGCAGCGAATCGTGCGCCCGGCGCGTCGAGGTGCGCCGCTTGGAGTGTCTGCGTTTTGGATTTGGCATCGTTAGGTTCCTCTTTTAAGAAAATCGTTTTCGGCTAAATTTGTTTTAAAGCGGCCCAGCGGTCGTCCGGCAGGGTGACGTGGCAATCGCAGGGCTGCAGATTTCGATTCCGCCCGCACATCGGGCACATCCCCTTGCAGTCCGGGGAGCACAGCCGCCGCATGGGCAGCGACAGCAGAACGTACTCGCGAAGGACGTCGTTCAATTCGATTCCGTCGCCTTCATAAAACGCGACGTCGCTCTCGGCCTCGTCGACGGCGATCTCTCCGCCCGCCGGCGCGGCAAAGCGGGCGGGACGGTAGCTCAAATCGAAGTCCCCATCGACTGCCACGGCGGCCGGCTCCAGGCAGCGATCGCAATCGGCTTCCATATCCACCGAGAGATGCCCGTGAACGCGGATCTCCTCGAGCGTGTCGCTGGACAAATCGGCTTTCCCCGAGGCATGGAGAGGCCCGGTCTGGCGAACGCGCGGACCGAGATAGTCGATGCCGCCGGAGGGGACCTCCACGGTGAACTCGATGTCCTTTATTTCCAGTTCTTTCAGGCTGATAAACACACGCACCCCGGCCTCGGCGCCCAGACGCAAAGTCTCAGTATAGCAGGGCTTGCGCGCCGTACGTTAAACGCCTGGCCGCAGGCGTCGGCGAATCCCCGCGTCATAGGCGAATCCGCCCAGCAACCCGCCTAGTAACGGGCCGACGATGGGCACCCAGTATTCGTTCGTCCCGTCGGTGATCCCGTTGTGGCGGAATCCGGCCGCCACCGTGAACAGCCTGGGGCCGAAATCCCGCGCCGGGTTGATGGCGTACCCGTGCATGCCGCCGAACGACATGCCGATGACGACCACCACCAAACCGATCAACAGCGGCGCCAAAACGCCCGGCGGCTGATTTCGTTCGTCGGTGATGGCGAAGATCATCAAGAGGAGTAAGGCGGTCCCGATCACCTGATCCAGAAAACCGGCCGAGAGCGTAGCGGGAAACGCCGGGAAAGTGGTGAAGATGCCCGCCGTGTGATCGAGCGCGGGATCGGCCTTGAGAAACGCCAGACGGTAGTTCCAGAACACGATGGCCGCCGCCACGAACGCCCCCGCCGTCTGGGCCAGGCAATAAGGGACGACGCGCCGCCAGGGAAATCCGCGGAAGGCCGCCATCGCCAGCGTCACCGCCGGATTCAAATGCGCGCCGCTGATTTTTCCCGCGATGTAAATTCCCATGGTGACGCCAAGTCCCCAGGCGAGGGTGATGTTGGTGTAGCCGCCGTTCACCACTTCGCCCGGCACGCCGTTTCCAAAAAGCGTCACCATCGCGACGACGCCGTTGCCGAAAAGAATCAGCACCAGCGTTCCCAAAAATTCGGCGATCATTTCCGCGGCAAGACTTGGCCCCATGAGCGCACGATTCTATCACAGGCGTCGAGTTTGTCCGGCTACGGTGGCGATTGACGCGTTCAGCCCGGGACTTCAATTTGTTCGATATGCGGTGATGGATCGGGAACGGGGTCGCCATGCGACCGCATTCCTTCGATATGGAACTCAATCGCCTCCCGGATCAGTTGGCGCGTTTCTTCGAGCGTCGCGGCGGCCGCCACGCAACCAGGAAGATCGGGGACATGGGCGCTGTAGCCGGTGGCGGTCGGCTCGAAAAAGACGGTGTATGCGCTCATTTCAGTGCTGCCTCCTTCAGTGACGATGTTACTGGCGATGACTCCCTCGCGTCCGGGTCTTGCCGGTATTGGAATCATCGGACACCACCGTCTCCCCTTCGCGCCGTCGTCCAAAACAGGAACTGCGGCCACGATCCGCTTGCCGCTTGTTCGGGCGCATCAAACCGTTAGAGCCGAACCTTCGGTCCGGCCAACGATTGCGCGGACTTTTTTGACTTCCTCTTCGGTTCTGGCCCTTCGCTCCGCTATGTATTTCCTGGCGGCTTCGATCAGCGTTGAACGGCCTGCACCCTCGCCCGCCGTCGTTCTGGGATCCCAGGCGCGCTTCCAGTGATAATTGCAGACGGAGCACGCGAGGGCTTTGTTGTCGAAGCTGTCGTCTCCTCCCCGGCTCGTTGGCACGATATGATCTACGTGCCACTGCTTGTAGTTTCCGGCCGAGGCGAGAAAATCCAGTTCACAATACTCGCAGCGGTAGTTGGCTCGCTCGCCGAGCTGAACTCCCTCAAGGCCCCAAGTGCCGATGGCAATGAGTCCCTTCGCCACATCTTCACGGTCTGGCATAAATCTCTATATCCTAATCGAAAAATAACCGACCCGCATATTGTACCAGCGCGCGCCCGCCGATATTCATGTCCGCGCGCAACCTTTCCGATGAGGAGGGGTTGAATCCAGTTATGAGGAAGAGGCCATGATCCATCGAATCCCCCTGAGCGCGGTTCTCGTATTTGCCCTAGGACAGGCCTACGGCGCGACGAATGTCCCGCCGATTTCGCTGACGCCGGAGGCGGCGGCGCGGTTCTTGGAGCAGGCCACCTGGGGGCCGTCGCCTGAGGACGTTGCGCATTTGCAGCAGGTGGGATTTCAGGCGTGGCTGAACGAGCAATTCGCCGCGCAGCCGGGGGCCCTTCCGGCGCCCGACATCGCTCAAAAGGGCATTGCGGCGTTTCAGGATGCGTTTTTTCTGAATGCGATTCACGGGCCGGATCAATTGCGGCAGCGCGTGGCGTTTGCGCTGAGCGAGATGTGGGTGGTGTCGGCGGCGGACGAGAACAGCACGGCGTGGATCACGCCCTACTGGGAGCTGCTGTTGAGCGACGCGTTCGGAAATTATCGCGGCGTGATGAAGGACATGACGCTCGATCCGGGCATGGGGCGTTATCTCAACATGGTCAACAACGACAAGGCGGATACCCAGACCGGTACCACGCCGAACGAGAACTACGGGCGGGAGTTGATGCAGTTATTCACACTGGGTGTCAACTTGCTGAATCCCGACGGCTCGCTCCAACTCAGTTCCGCCGGCCAACCTATTCCCACTTACTCGCAGGCGGACGTGGTGAGTATGTCGCGGGCGTTGACGGGATGGACTTATCCGCCGAAGCCTGGACGGACGACGCCCACCTCGGCGGGGCGGCACAATCCCGAATACTATCTGGGCGCGATGGCGGCGGTGGACGCCAACCACGATATGGACGCCAAGACGCTTTTGAACGGCGCGCAGTTGCCCGCCGGACAAACCGCGGAGCAGGATCTGGACGCGGCGCTGGACAATCTGATGAATCATCCGAACATCGCTCCCTTCGTGGCGAAGCAACTGATCCAGCATCTGGTGTCGAGCAATCCCAGCCCGGCGTATGTGCGGCGGATCGCGGGAGTGTTCGGCAACGATGGGACGGGGCAGCGGGGGAATCTGCAAGCGGTGGTGGAGGCGATCCTGCTCGATCCGGAAGCGCGGGCCGGAGACGATCCCACGCAGACTGCGGCGGGCGGCGGGCATTTGCGCGAGCCGGTGCTGTTCGTCACCACGATTTACCGGATGATGAACTCGGGCGCATCGAGGGGCTATCCGGGATCGCACTTACCGGAATCGCTGGGGCAGGAATTGTTTTACGAACCGAGCGTGTTCAGTTATTTTTCCCCGCAGTACCGGATGCCGGTGACGGGATTGCCGGCGCCGGAATTCCAGATTCATAGTTCCGCGACGGCGGTGACGCAGGCGAATCTGGCGGCGGCGCTGGTGGAAGGGAAGGCCGACCGGAACGCCCGGTTCGACTTTGCGCCGTTTCTGGCCGTCGCCGGAAACAACGACGCGCTGACGGCGCTGATAAACCAAACGATGCTGCATGGAACGATGTCGGCGGATTTGAAGAACGGGATCGACGAAGTGTTAATCTCCGGCGGCAGCGCGCGAACGAAGGTGAAGAGCGCGATCGCGCTGGTGGCGGCGTCGCCGGAATTCGCCGTCGAGAAATAAGGATCAAAAGGACAACGACATGCCCTCTCGAAGAAGTTTCATACGGCTCAGTTGCGCGTCGGCGGCCACGCTCGCGATGCGCCGGTTCGGATTGATTACGGCGATGGCCGGCACGACCGCGGCCTCGACCGGCGACTATAAGGCGCTGGTTTGCGTGTTCCTGTTCGGCGGCAACGACGGCAATAACATGGTGGTGCCGGCGACGGGGAGCGGGTTTTCCAGTTACTCGAGCATCCGCGGGCCGATCGCCTTGCCCGCGTCGTCGCTGCTGCCGGTGGCCGGTCCGTCGGGGCAGGAGTACGGGCTGCACGCGTCGTTGAAGGAACTGCAGGCGCTCTACGGCTCCAATCAATTGGCGCTGGCGCTGAATGTCGGGCCGCTGATTCAGCCGTTGACCAAGGCGCAGTACACGGCGAATTCGGCGCCGGCGCCTTCGAATTTGTTTTCGCACGCCGATCAGCAGCGCGAATGGCAGACGTCGATTCTGAACGGCAACCCGACATCGGGATGGGGTGGACGGGTGGCCGATGCGATCTCGCCGATGAACGCGCCGGCGACGTTCCCCACGTTCGTATCGGTGGCGGGCAACACGATGCAGGGAACCGGCGCCGGGACAAGAGCGGCGACAGTGAATCCGGGCGCGGCCCTCGGTTTGCAGACCGGCAACGCCGCCGTTACCGCCGGCGTGGAACAACTGTTGACGGCCACCAGCGGCGTGACGCTGGTGCAGGCGGCGGCCTCGCCGCTCTCCAACGGCCAGAACGACGCGAACACGTTGAGCGCCGCGCTGTCGGGCGCGAAGGCGTTGACGACGCAGTTTCCGAAATCCGAACTGGGCGCGCAATTGGAGCAGGTGGCCAACATCATCGCCGTGCGCAACGCGATGGGAATGAAGCGCCAGATTTTCTTCTGCGCGCTCGGGAACTTCGACACCCACGCCGGTCAATTGACGACCCAGAGCGCGCTGCTGGCGCAGTTGAGCCAGGGATTGAGCGCGTTCTTCCAGGCGACGCAGGAAATGGGCGTGGAGAACCAAGTGACGGCGTTCACCGAATCCGATTTCGGGCGGACGTTGAGCCCGACTTCGAACGGAGGCAGCGATCACGCCTGGGGAAATCATCACATCGTGCTGGGCGGCGCGGTGAAGGGCGGCGCGATGTACGGCGCGTTTCCGGCGCTCGAACTCGGCGGCCCAGACGACACCGACACGCGTGGGCGCTGGATTCCGACGACGGCGATCGACCAATACGGGGCGACGTTGGCGTCGTGGTTCGGCGTGGCGCCGGCGAGCCTCCCGGCCGTCTTTCCGAATCTGCCGAACTTCGCCTCGCAGAACGTGGGCTTCTTCGGATGAGCGCGCGGGCCGCGCGGGATATCCTGAAGGGAGATGCGGCTTTTCGTTTTTCTAGTGGCAGTGCTTTGCGCCGCGCCCCGCGCGGGAACGGCGGGAACGTTTCTCGTACTTCCGTTTTTTAACCTGACGAACACTCCGAATCTGAACTGGATCGGCGAGAGCGTGGCGGAGACGGTGAGGGAGGCGGCGGCATCGGAATCGGTGCTGGCGCTGGACCGGGAGGATCGCGAGGAGGCGTACCGCCGGCTGGGGCTGCGGCCCTATGCGCGATTGACGCGGGCCTCGGTGCTGAAGCTTGGCCAGACGCTCGACGCCGACCGCGTGCTCTATGGCTGGTTCGAGCTTACGCCGCCGGAACCGGTGGATGGAAAAACGCCGGCGTCGCGCGGAACGTTGAAGCTGACGGCGCGGTTTCTCGATTTGAAGAATCTGAGCGAAGGGCGCGAGTTCAGCGAGGTGGGCGCGCTCGAAGATCTGGCCGCGCTGCAGAGCCATTTGGCGTGGCAGGCGGCCGAACTGCTGGCGCCGGGAACGACGCCGCCGGAGCGGGAGTTTCGCGACCGGCATCCTCAGGTGCGCGTGGACGCGCTGGAATATTACATTCGCGGACTGCTGGCGGCGAGCGCGCCGGAAAAAGAGAAGCTGTTCGCGCAGGCGGCGCGGCTGGACGCCAAGTTCTCGCAGCCGAACTTCGAATTGGGACGGCTTTACTGGCAGGACCGCGATTTCCGCCAGGCGGCCGAGTGGCTGGCGAAAGTTTCCCCCACCGACCTGCACGCCCACGAAGCGAGTTTCCTGCTGGGCCTCTCGCGCTATGAACTGGGCGATTTCGCGGGCGCGGAAACGGCGCTGACGCAAGCGGCGCGCGGCGTGCCTTTGGGCGAAGTGTTCAACGACCTGGGCGCGGCGCAATCGCGGTTGAACCGGCCCGAGGCGCTTGGCAATTTTCAAAAGGCGCTGCGCGGCGACGAGACCGATCCGGTGTATCAGTTCAACACCGGCTACGCGCTTTGGAAGAAGGGCGACTTCGCGGCCGCCGCGGAGCGGTTCCGCGTGGCGCTGAAGCGCGACCCGGAAGACCACGACGCGCCCCTGCTGCTGGATCTTTGCGTCAAGAGGCAGGGCCCGCAAGCAGGAGACACACGGACGCAGGGGTTGGAGCGCATCAAGACGAACTTCGAAGAGAGCGCCTACCGCCAACTGAAGGCGGTGTTTCAACCGAAGGGCGGCTAGAACCCGGGTGCGCGTCATCCAACTGGAGACGGGTAGGGAGCCGCGACTGTAAAGGAGCGGTAGCTATAGGCGTCGATCCCCGGGCGGTTCGGGCGGCGGCCGGCATACCACTCGAGCGTGTTCATGACGACTTCGGGACGCACGTCCGCTTCCACGATGACATGATAGGTCAGGAACCTTGGAGTTCCGGTCGACCGAGCCGGATTCGTCGCCGTGTAGGCGGGACCCATAACAGGCGCGCCGTTACCGCTCCTTTACAGTCGCGGCTCGGTTTAGCGAGTCCTTAGTTTGGACAAGGCTTCTGTGTCGGGCGGCCCTAGAACCGGGTCGCCGGGGAGCGCGGCGCTGGTTCGGTTTATAATCGGTTGACTATGTGGGAAGCCCACGGCGTTTCCGATCAAGGGTGTGTCCGGGAGAACAACGAAGACGCGTTCCATATCGAGCCGGATCGCCTGTTTATCGTCGCCGACGGAATGGGCGGCGCGCAGGCGGGGGAACGCGCGTCGCGGTTGGCGATCGAGACGGTGGTCGAGACGCTCGAAACCATCCGCGGCGCCGGCTTGGAGGATCTGAAACGGGCGGTGGAGGAGGCCAACCGCAAGGTGCGCGAGCGGGCGGCGGGAGACGCGGCGCTGGAGGGGATGGGTACGACGCTGGTGGCGGCGATGCGCAGCGGCGAGGAATTGGCGCTGGTGAGCGTGGGGGACAGCCGCGCGTATCTCTACGACGGCGCGGGGTTGCTGGATATTACCGAGGACCAGAGTTGGGTGAACGAGATCGGCCGGCGGCTGGGCCTGGACGAGAGCAGCCTGCGCGTACACCCGATGCGCCACATGCTGACGATGGCCGTCGGGCTTTCGGCGAATCTGCGCATGAACGCGTACTCGCTGCGGCCGAGGCCGGGGACGCAGATTCTGATCTCGAGCGACGGCCTTCACGGGGTGGTGACGCGGGATCGCATCGCGGCGGTGCTGGCGGGCGAGGCGGCGCTGGAGGACAAGTGCGGACAGTTGATCGAGGCGGCCAAACAAGCCGGAGGGCCGGACAACGTCACGGTGATTCTGATGCGCTGGACGGCGGGTTGAAGCTCGGTTTGTAGCGCTTCGATCCGCTGAGAGTATTCCCGAGGGCCGCGCACGTAGTAGTACGTGAGGCTCGGAATTTTATCCCCATTTTCGTTGGCCGCTTCGATCGCGTTGGCGGGCGCGTGTACCCCCTGCTTCGGGGCGGCGATTTTGCAATTGCGCGTCGTAGAAGGCGAGGGTGCGGTGAACGCCGTGGGATCGCGGGGAACGCGGGGCATTACGGTGCAGGTGACCGATGAAACGGGCGCGCCGGTGGAAGGGGCCGCGGTGAGTTTCCGCTTGCCCACCGAGGGCCCGGGAGGGGCGTTCCAGGGAAACCTGAAGTCGACGCTGGTGACCACGCGGCCGGACGGGAAAGCCTCGGTGTGGGGCATGCAATGGAATCGCACGCCGGGACCGTTCGAGGTTCATATCACGGCGGTTAAGGATAAGGCGCGGGCGGGAATCGTTTGCCAACAGTATCTGAGCGACAAGGTTCCCGTCCACGCCGGGGGAAGCGGGACGTTCGCGCCGGACCATCACTATAAGCGATGGTTGATCGCGGCGGCGCTGGTGGGCGCGGGGGTGCTGGGCGGAGTGGCGTTCGCGGGCCGGAAGGGGCAGACGGCGACGCCGTTGTCGATCACCGCCCTGGGGCCACCTTCGATCGGCACGCCCACGATCACCGTGGGTCCGCATCCTTAGAGGGAGACACACATGACGCGATTCCTTTGGATTCTGGCTGTGGGAACGGCTGTGATGGCGCAATCCGGCCTGAACGTGCCGCAAGCGGGATGGATGTTGGACGGCAAGGGCGCGCTGCGTCCGGTGATGGGCTTCGGCGGGAATTTTTGGTTGGGCGCGCAGGCGGCGCAGGGAGCGGCGGCGGCGTTCGGAGCGCAAGGCGGATTTGTCCAGGAAGGGGACGCGGTGACGGTGCTGAATGCGGCGGGAAAGCCGGAGTTGCGGCTGCCCGGATCCCCCGCGGCGGTTTTCGGCTTCACGCGGTGGGGAGTTCCGGCGCTGGTTTATGTTCCCGGCCGCGGGGAGTTGGTGCGCGTGACGAGAAACGCGGCGGAGAAGGTTCCCGGCAACCTGGAAGGATTGCTGGCGGTGGCCGAAGCCGATGGAAACGACGCGCTGGCGTTGGTGAACCAGAAGGACGGTTTGTGGCTGTTGCGAGTGACGCTGCGCGATGGCGCGGTGGTGTCGCGGGAGGCGCTGCCGGGGGTGAGCGCGCCGGCGCTGATCGAAGGCGACGGCTCATTGATTTTCGCGCGCGCCGGGGCGATGGTGATGCGGGCGGCCGGGGGCGTCGAGCGCGAGGTGGCGATTTCCTTCCACCCCGGAGGCTTAACGCCGATGGGCGATGGGTGGATCGCCATCTTCGAGAAAAACGGCAACCGGCGGTTCGGATTGAGAACGACGCCGGGGCGGGAGCTGGTGGACCCGTTGCCGGAGGAGGCGAGATGACGCGCTTCGGATGGGCTCTGTTGCTGCTGCCGGCGGCGTGTCTGGCGCAGGTGCAGTTGACGCAGAACGGCGCGCCGGTGGGCTTCACGCTGAAATTCGCCACGATTCCGGCGAATCAATCCGAATCGAGCGATCTGATCGTCACCAACGTCGGAACGGCCAATTTGGAGATTGTCACGATGGCTCTGAGCGCGGCCGCGGGCGGCTTCAGCGCTACCGGAAGCCTGACCGGGAACCTCGGCGAGACTTTGAAGCCGGGCCAAAGCGATTCGTTTGCGATTAATTTCGTTCCGACGGCGCCGGGTAACTACGCCGGTTCTTTGATGATTGAAACGCAGACGGGCGCCGCCGCCGCCTACCCCACCGTATCGTTCCTGGCGACAGCGGGCGCTCCGGTTGCGCCGCCG
>VFSW01016406.1_pt1 | contig 10106 bp, 4 predicted proteins | sample 5358111 | NCBI WGS metagenome assembly VFSW01 (sample SAMN11554181, study PRJNA540505) | mine drainage metagenome | isolation source: sediment from site ElyBrook_90M | place: USA: Ely Copper Mine, Vershire, VT | collected 2017
GTTTGTCATACGTAAACAGCAATCAGCTCTGGAGCGCACCCTCCAGCCCCGCATTTGGCCATCATCAGGAAGTGATAAACACAACTTCTTCTGAAACCGATTCTTGGTACCATCTCTTGAACTTGCCCGTGGCTGTCGTCGGCTACACAAACAACGGCGGCGTCAGAGATGCCGACATGACTCAAATTCTTAGGGCTGAATCGGATAGCTGGCAATACATGCTGGGACTCGATGATCTCACTGACTATATCTACTACTATGGACCCCTCCTTTATGACAGAAATATCAGCCAGCCCATTATCACAGAATCTTCGTGGGGCACACTGACTTTTCAGTACGAGGCCAGCGGTTCCCTTTCCCATTACTATCCAAGCAGCTATGCTTCCTTTTTCACTTCCATCTGCGCCACCGGTGATGTCCCGGGTGGCTGCGCCAATTATTACGACAACGGCCTCCCAGGAGGAGAGCTTACGCCATTGCAATGCACCAACGACGCAAACGGAAACGAATATTTTCTAATGCCTGGGTATGAGACGTTCAATCCAGCAGGGCTAAAGTATCTCTCGGTGACATACCGGATCGGCGAAGGTGATCCTGTCACCGTGGAACCGGGCCAGTCCAATGCCATCCCGAACGCCAACTTTGCTTTTGAGGCAGCGTTGCAGACCGAGACCCCCACATTTCAGACGAGCAATTATTTTTTTGATGGACGGGACTATCCGGTTGAAGTAGGCGGCTCGGGCCCTTGCTACCGAAGCTTGCCGCCAGTATTTCCGGCGACATGGATGGATGGATGGCAGGAAGATTCATTTTTCGCGAGATTTCCGGTCTCAGTTACCAACCCTGTCATTGTCGCACAGGTAGGGCGAACGGTAAATCTGCAATCGTGGTCCCAAGTGATACCCGTGCGGCCCGATGGCACGTTGTTGACCAATGAGCCGTGCTGGATCGATCAGGACTTTAGTCAGGCGTATCTCTGCAATCCCGCCACGGGCGACGTGGCGAGAACGAATACTTTGAACTATAACGGGCATTTTAAGATTGACACGAACGCTGCCATTGCAACGGGCATTTTGTCACCCAATCTGAACTATGCCCAAAGCGGTTTCGGACCTACGCGAGGCGCGACATTCACGCCGACGCAAACGGGCAAGGTGATTGTGACCACCCAACCCGACGCCTATGGCAATTACGGCGAAGTGACAATTTACGTCATAGATATGCAGGTGGATGCCAACCATGATGGCCTCATGGATAATCGAGATTTGACCAGCGCGAGCCACCCAATGCAGTTTTGGATAAATAATGACGTCGACCGCTGGCATTCGGTCGATTTCGGAACGGATTCCGAACAGGATGATCTCCAAATTGACGACAGTTCATTGGCAGGGTGGGAACAAGTGCCCGACTCCCAGTTCCATTACCAAACTGGCGAATATGCCATTCCATGTACCCGCGATTTGGAAGATTATGCCCGCCTTTGGATGCCGGGCCTCACTAATATGCTACAAGAACTTCCACCTAACTATACCGTCAGCCTTAAGTGGCGAAACAACACTGGGGCGGGTATTCGTATTTTCAGCGCTGCCGACGACGACGGCGGCACGAATTATCTGTTCGATGGCACGACCGCCTCGAATCAGGTCACTGAGGCTTGGTATCCGTGTCTTGGCTACGTCACAAACCAACCGTTGCCACTGAGTCTGACAGCATGGCAACTGCTTAATGGTCGCCCGCCAAGCGATCATTTTATATTTTGTGGCACCTCCATAGGCAGTGACGAGTTGGTGCTGCAAGTCAATAATCCTTGGGGTGGTGTCGCGGGCGAAGCTTCGATCTTTGTCAACCTGCAAGACATCAAACGAATGTATGAGCGATGGTCTGTGGGCGAGGATTCAACTCAGCCTGTCAGCAATATCGCCACCAACTGTGGCGATCAAGGGGTTGCGTCGTTCACCTATCCCTATGATCCGGAAATTGATTCTACAACTCCCTATGTCCTTTTCGTTCACGGTTCCAACATGAAAACGTGGGAAAAGGACCGTTTTGCCGAAACGATGTACAAACGGCTTTACTGGCAGGGCTACCTGGGGCGGTTTGGATCGTTCCGCTGGCCCACCGATTCGGGATATAATCCAGTGCTCTCCCCCCCCTCAGAAGCATTCTTCGGTGAGATCGAAGACACGGCTTGGCTATCGGCGCCCGGTCTCAAGAATCTGTTGACCAGATTGAACATATTGTATCCGGGGCAGGTGCAGCTTTCGGCGCACAGTATGGGCAATATCGCCGCCGGTGAAGCCTTGCGCCAAGCTACTTCAACGCTGGTGCAAACCTACGCGGCGTTCCAAGGCAGTGTTCCAGCCCACGATTATGACACGAACGCGCCAACACTAACGGTAAGTCCTGATGCGGGAGAACCGAATGTTTACGCCGATTATTGGAACGCGACCAACGCCCAATATTTTGCGGGTGCGATTGGCGCTGCCCATTATATCGATTATTTCAATACCAATGACTTTGTCCTGAACCATTGGCTTGCCTACCAACCGGACAAGCCCGTTAGCTACTATGATTATGGTTATACGTCGGGTAATTACTGGCAGGTAGTCGGCGGGGAATATAATTATCTGCACTTTCCGACGAACACCTATCAGATTTTTTCGTTCTGCCAGCAGGCCAAGTGCAATTGCATCGGAGAGCAAGGAAACCTTGGCGGACAATTTTCGTTGAGAAGCGTATCGCAACAAGTTGATTTACATGCCGCGCCTTATAGTTTCGGCGACGCGCATAAAGGTCACAGCGCCGAATTTCGTTCCGACAACATGAGCCGGGCCGTCTTCTGGGACCAGGTGCTTGTCCAAATGGGATTGAAATAGTCAATATGAAATCCCGTTCTTGGATAATAATCTTAGTCGCAGTTTTGATTGCGCTTTTTTGGCTGTTGTGGCCGCGTCCGGTTCAACCTGTCATGGAACGAAAGTCAGCAGTTCCACCGACGGTTAATCCAGCGCCCGCTGCTCAGGTTCCGCAATCGGCCCAGCCTGCTAATCCGAACCCCGCCCAGATTTTGCAGCAGGGGAATCCTAAGAAACTCAAACAAGCGCAAGAACGGTCGGCGAAACATATAGAGGCGCTTAATAGGGACATTGACTTTTACGGCCAGACCGTCGATCAAGACGGCAACCCGTTGCCAGGAGTAAAAATAGGCATGATTGTTCCGCATTACTTGGGCTACTCTCTTGACGGGAGAATGATTCATGTTGACCGAACCAGCGACGCCGACGGCCTCTTTGATATCCATGATGCAAGTGTGACTGGTGATGGGATTGACATAGAGTATATGAGCAAGGAAGGCTATACTTTAGAGCCGTGCAATCGTGGCCTTGGTCCGGTGGGCGGGGCTCCCGGCAATCCGAGGATTTTTAAGCTGTGGCGTAACGACATCAAGGAGCCTCTAATTACGGGCCAAAAATCTTTTCCCATCGAACCCAACGGGACGCCTTATGCAATTGACTTTTCCAGCGGAACGATTTCGCCGGCAACCACCACCAGCGGAGACTTGGAATTGAGAATCAACATTCCGCCGCCTGTAGGCGGCAAATACCCTGATTGGTCATGCGAGTTCCGCCCTGTGAACGGCGGCCTGGCCGAGGAAACTGATACGTCTTCACCTATGTATCTGGCCCCAACAGTAGGCTACACGAATTTATTCAGTTATTTTCAAAGTCCCACCAATCCGTGGGCGCCCAGAAACGGCACGCTCCGCTTTTACCTGCGCTTAAAAGATGGGAAGGAGTACGGCCGCATTTCGATTGACATGGCTCTTTGTGTCAGGAATCCGAACAAGTTGCGCGTCGAGTATGCGATTAACCCGACCGGCTCGCGGATTTTAAGATAATGGCTCCATGCACAAATACCACAGTGCTGAATTTCAATCTGGCAATATGAGCCGGGCTATGTTTTGGGATCAGGTGCTCACGCAGATGCATCTCAAATAGCAATATGAAATCCCGACTCTGGAAGTTCGCAGTTGCGTTCGTTGTAATTGTGCTGTTCGTCATTTTGTGGCCACGGTCGAATCAGCCCGGCCATTTGACGGGCCAAATGTCAGATCAACCGAGCAACAATTTAGTGCGATCTGTTCAAGGCCATGGCCCGTTGACCACTAATTTGAGCGTAGGCGGGGTGCAAAACGCTGAGACAATCAAACGAGAAAATGAGGCCTTGGACAATACGATGGCAGAACGCAACATTGCCGTCGACTTCCACGGGAAGACGGTCGATCAGGACGGAAGGGTATTGCCTGGCGTTCAAATTAAATTTAAGGTTACCCACTACCTATCCGCCATGCAAGGCATGTCTATCCCGGTCAATCTCCTAAGCGACGCGAATGGCCTCTTTGATATCCACGATGCAGCGGTCTCCGGCAGCGGAATCGACATTGGATCGATGACTAAGGAAGGATATACTCTTGAGCCGATGACTAAGAGTTTTGGGCCAATAGGTGGCGCGGTCGAAAAGCCTATCGTATTTAGATTTTGGCGGAACGACATTAAAGAACCGCTCATTACAGGAGAGAAGTCGTTCCACATCATACCGAGTGGTAATCCTTATGTAATTGACCTCAGCAACGGTACTATAGCTGAATCCGGTACTGGCGACCTGAGCGTTTGGATTAAATACGCGACAGAAGTAGTTCCCGGCCAAACTTACGATTGGCTATCCGAGATAGATGCGATCAATGGAGGACTGTTGGAAGAACCCGATCTTTCCTCGGCAATGTATGAGGCACCCACAACGGGCTACGCAGGAGCCTTTAAATACAATCAGCAAATCAAGGGAGGCCAATATGGGTCCACTGGAGAAAAGCGGTTTTATGTCATGTTAAAAGGAGGACAGGAATATGGACGAATTACCATTGAACTGGATGCACCGTATAACAAACAGATTCCCGGCATGATTCGCCTCAAATATGCGATTAATCCAACGGGTTCGCGGATTTTGCGATAATTATTCAATCCATTTTGCCGCGTTACGGTGCGCGATCCAGAAACCCGGCGCTCCGCCATCTCGCTAAGACCCCGTCAGCCTCCCGATGCTGTCCATCCGGCGCGGACTTTTCCGTTTGGTTCGCTTTTCTTCCCGATTCGGGGCTGTCTGTTCCAAACGGTCGATGAATTGACTGGCGCTTATTCCGCAGGCCAAACAAAAATCCATCGTCTCCAGAAAATCGATTCGGCGTTCTCCGAGTTCGGACCGCGAAACAAATGCTTGCGGATCCACGAAACGAGGCCGTCCTTCATATTCGGTTCACGCTCAATCCAACATGGTCGCCTCTGGTGCGCTACGCGGCACTCACGATGTCCGCAAGGTTCTCCACCTTCCATCGGAGAAAAAAGGAATAACAACTCAACGGGCGGCCCTCATGGCCCATGGTTGGCTATTCCATATCCGTGTCTCTCGCACTGTCTCGATCGTGATGTCAAAACAATTGTTCCAGGAGAGACTTACGCCAGCCGCTTCAAGGTTCGGGCGTAGTCCTTTATCGTGGAATTGATAATCTTGGTCATGTGTTCGCGCGAAGGATGCGGCCGGATTGGCGTCAGTGTGATCGTGCCGCCCTCATGAATTTCCAGATTAACCCGATCTCCCGTCTTAAGGCGCGCCAAGTCCATGATGGTCGCATCGAATACGATGCCGTTTGAGTTTCCGACTTTGGAAATCGTCTTTATCATCGTGTAATACTACGTTTTACACGGAATTTAGTCAACGTCCTGTGACGCTTAAGGAAATACCTGAATCCGATAGAATCGATCCGGCGCGTTCGTGTAAGCGCTGTCGAAAAATGTCGTGTTCGTCCCAGTCGCGGTCAGAGTTGTGCTGATGGATTTGAAGCCGCTGCTCAAGTTCGTGCTCGCGAGCACTTCGTATGTCTTGCCCGCAACACTGTTCCAACTCACCAACCAGTGCTCAACGCTGATAATTCTAAGCCATGTGTTGGTGTTCGACGGATTGGAGCCTGCCACGTAAAAATCATAGCCGGGCAGTCCAAAATTCGTGGAATGGCTGGCCGGATCGAAAACCAGGACGGTGCGCTGGGCGTGTAATACTTGATCGCCGTCGAACTTGAGTTGAATCGTGTTGGCGCCGGGCGTCGGCGCGCTCCATGCGAAATTAAATGTGCGCATTCCCGCTCCGCACGCCGTGCCGCCGATGGAATATGGCGAGCCGGGATTCACTCCAAAGCGCGGCTGCTCGGCGCCGTTTATCCAAACCGTGAAATCGGTGATGTTGTTGGTGTCGAGCGTCGAGGTGAAACACGCCTGCACGTTGTAAGTCGAATTCGAGCCGAGCAGGAGGGCCGTTCCATCGGCGGCGGGCGCGGTGATTTGCAAGGAAGACGGAAGTGCGGCCGTTATGAAGGAATTGGTCAGAATGGTCACTCGATTCGTCAAAATTGGCGTGGTGATTTCGCTCAGCAGAACGGTGATGCTGGCTGTGCCGCTGGAAGGCACGGCGGGATAGGTGAAGTGATATTCCTGCGGAAGGTTCGGGTAAAGTGTGTCGAGCGCGGGCGTGGTTGTTGATACGGGTTGGGCGCTGACGAAGGTGGGAACGCCATTCCGATTGCCGTTGCCGAAACGATAGCCGGTGACGGCGTCGTCGTTTTCCGGGTTGCTGTCCTGGATGTTAATGGAAGCTCCCGTCGCCGAGCTATCGGCGCGGATGATGATCGCGCAGGTGCGGTTAGTCACGGTTGAGCCTGAAGGCGGAGAAACGATCACTCCAGACGGAGTGGCGCCATCGAAAAAGAAGGATTTCAAAAACGTATTGTAGGCGCTTGATTGCCCCGGGCGCGGAAGAAATGTCCGGGCGCGAACGATGTGCATGCCCGGCTGCAGACCGGTCACAAGATTGTTTGTGCTTAAGTCGTTGGCCGTCCAAACGAGGGCGGTCGCCGGATTGAAATTCGTAATTGAAGCCTCGGTGAGTCCGTAAAGTTTTTCCGCGACAGCATTCGTGATTGGCTTAACGCTGTTGTTGAACAACGCAACCGAATAACGGATCGTATTGCCGCTAGTATTGACGCTTCCGGGAATGGTCGCCTTCCACCAATCAATGGTCGAATCCGTTTCGTCGTTGGCAATCCAAACTCCCTCTGCTGTTTTAGTTGTGCCCGCGCCACTGCCGAATGAACCCTGCGGGGCGGAGCCGTCTGCCGTGTAATACAGAGTGCACTGGTTGATTTGAAATTGGTAGCCGACCTTCACCCATACATCGACCGGCTGGCCGTTGGTGGGGGAGATTGGATTAAGCTGCGTCGTCGGCGCGCCGCTGGCGATGTTCACGATGTCGGATGGATTATGATAAACCCAAGTCGCGGTGCTATTCGTGGTGGCGCTGCCGTTTCCCGCGCCGAACGCCACGGAGTTCGTTCCGCCAAGCGTATAAGAGTAAGTTTCCGCGTTCGATGCCGTCACGTTGTTGCGCGCGACATTCTCAGCCGCAAATTTTTCCGGGCCATAACGAAAATCAAAGGCGCTCTGTTCGTAACCCAGGAAAACGTCGTCCGCGTAGCCGGGCTTGTTGTCCCGCAAATCGAGCACCCGGGCCATGTAAGTGTTGGAAACGCCGAGACCCATCTGGCTGTTAAGATCGATGCCGCCGTCCAGTTTTACCAGCGTATTTGAAGACGACGCATCGCTGCGGATGATGATGTCGAACGGCCCGTTCGTCAGGATCGGGACGTCGATGGCGTAAGTGAGATTGCTCACGTTTTGCCCGGTAATGACGTTTCCGTTTTGATCGACTCGTCCACGCATCTTGAACGGATAAAGCGGATTGAAATGCGTGTCGCCGTTCGGGCCGTCTGTCCGATAGACCGTCATGCGCGGGACGACGTTTCCGCCTTGGCGAAACTCAATCGCGTCCGTCAGCGCCGCCCGGCTCGGCTCCGGCCATTGCAAACCGTAGATGACCCACGAATCGCTCGGTATCGTGAGTTCAAGCGCGCCGCCGCCGGGAGCGGGCGTTTGGCCGCCAATATAAATCAAGCGCTGAGATGGATTCGCAACGCTGGCGGAATGCAATGCGGCCTGATAATTCGTGGTCGCCCCATGCACCAGCAACTTTTGGTAGGCGCGCCCTCCCGTTGGCGACGCGCTGGCCAGCTGCGCCAAAATGGTGCCCGGCGGAAATCCGACCACGATTCCCAGGCCGCGCGAATTCGAGACAGCGGTGGAAGTTGTATTGGAAGGATTTTGGTAGAAGCCATCGCTCGGCCGATTGACGCCGTCGTCAAACGAAATATCGCCCGGATAATTCGTCTTATCGTTCATGCCAAAAAGCGCGACGGCCTGTGTCTGCGGCTGGCTCGAATTTCCCTCGCGATAATCGTAACGCTCGAACATTACGATGTTCTGATCGCTCCAGCGCGACCAGGTGTCGCCGCGGGAAAGCTGGTTGTGGACGAACATTGTATCGGGAATTGTGTTGTCGCCGAACTCGCCGAGAAAATTCGCGTAGGACACAATCGGCGTGCCGCCGTTGGCGTTGTGATTGAAGCCATCCGTGTAAACCATCGGCATTCCTTCGTGCATGAAAAAGTAGGCATCCTCCATCGGTTGATTGGCAGGGCAGCAACTGCCGCTGTCCTGGCATTGCGGCAGATTCACCGCTTGCGCCGCGCTGAAATTTCCGTTGGCATCGCAGTTCCCGCCGGGCGGGGCGAAATCGCGCCCGTCCATGCCTGACATTGTGGAGCCACCGAAAACGCTGTTCATTTGACTATAGAGCGGGAAATTCAACAACCGCATGCCCGATTGCAGATAGTCGTTGAAGTCCTCGCCAGCCGCGAGGGCAGACGGCTCGTATTCGCCGAAGATCATGGCGTCGTTGCGCGGCGCTTCGGTGTTGAACAGGCTGTTGCGATTGCCATCGGTTTCGACGTAGCCGTTGCCGGTGACGTTGCTGCCGTAACCGTGGACGTAATCGAATATCGCCTGAATCGCGCCGGTGTAGCCGAGAAATTGCGGGTCATCCGTCTGGCCGGTCTCGCCGCCGAAAAAATCGACCGGGACGTGTTTCACCGCGTCAAGACGAAAGCCGTCGCATTTCGTCGTGTAAAGCGTCCAGGCGACGGCGCGGCAAAGATACAGCGAAACATCCTCCGCCACCGGTTGTCCATTGCCGTCAAACGGACGCCACCCCGCCGCCGACCATCCGGCGCCAAGATACGGCCCGTTCGTATCCATATATAGATCCGGTCGTCCCGGGAAGCGAATGAACACGGGCTTGTTCGTCGTATCGCCGAGGGAAGGGCCGAAATTCCAATTCACCGAGCCGGGTTCATTGGCCAGATCGCAGAGGCCGAGCAACGGCTGATTCTCGACGTTCTGCACATTGCACCAATCGCTGACCGCCGGCCAATTTTCGTATCCGCCGGAAACGGTTTGAAAATGAAAATCCGCCGGAATAAGACCCGGATAATAGTTCGTCGGCGTGCCAGAACCCGGATAGCCCGGCACGACGAACGCCCGGTGATTCATCACATTATCAAAGTAAACGCGGATGCCGAAGCGGTGGGCCGTCTGCACCATTTGAATCAATTCAGCTTCCGTGCCATACATCGTCGCGATGGTGCCTTGCTGGTTGACACTGCCAAGGTCGAACGGGTCGAATACGTCGTATCCGACCGAGGATGCGCCGCTGTTGCCCTTGGCCGGATTCGGCAGCCAAAGGCTGTCGTAACCCGCCTCCGCAATTTCCGGCATTTTTTGGGAAATCTGGTTCCAAGTCAGTTGGAACAATTCCAGTATCGCATCCGCGCGGGCAGGCTGGACGCCCAAAAGCGTCAACAATACAGCCACGCATAAACAGGTGAAGCGACGAGGCATTGGATCATTATACCGGGCGAACCTGCCAGATAAACAACATGTTCATGCGGGGACAACTTAGCCGTAACAATTCATTTGAGAGGGAAGCGCTTGCCCGATCTTTTTGCGCTATGACTTCGTCGTTCGCCACTTACAGGTCCATGAGAGGATATGCCCGCGGCTCACTCCTCGCATTGCGCAAAAATCTGCTTCGCAATCGCTTCCCTCTCA
>VFSW01016407.1_pt1 | contig 10106 bp, 8 predicted proteins | sample 5358111 | NCBI WGS metagenome assembly VFSW01 (sample SAMN11554181, study PRJNA540505) | mine drainage metagenome | isolation source: sediment from site ElyBrook_90M | place: USA: Ely Copper Mine, Vershire, VT | collected 2017
GCGGCGGGTTGCCGACCACGAACGTTTTCAGCGACTGGATTTTCATGACGCGTCCTGCGTGGAGGGGCAGAGCCGATTTCGCCGCGCGATCAGAACACGATGACGTTGCGGAGTGCCTCGCCGCGCGCGACGGAGGCGATGGCCTCGTTGATCTCCTCCAGCGGGTAGCGCCCGGTGATCAGTTCGTCGAGCTTCAGACGTCCCTGCCGGTAGAGATCGACGATGCGCGGTATGTCGATGCGGATACGCGCGCTGCCCATCTTCGACCCGATGATTTTCTGGCCATCGGAGGCGAGCCAGCCCGGATCATAGCTGCCCATGACGCCGTTGGCCGGCATGCCGACCACCACCACGCCGCCGCCGCGCTTCATCAGTCCGTTCGCCTGATCGAACGCCGCCTTGGCGCCGACGGTGACGAACACCCAGTCGGCGAGCCGCCCGCCGTTGATCTCCTTGATCCGCGCGGCAACGTCGCCGTCACGCGGGTCGAAGGCGTGGGTGGCGCCGAACGCCAGCGCCGCCGCGCGCTTCTCCGCCGACAGGTCAAGCGCGATGATCGGCGAGGCGCCGACCAGCCGCGCGCCCTGCACGGAATTCAGCCCGACGCCGCCGGTGCCGATCACCACCACGCATTCCCCGGCGCGCGCGCCGGCCGTGTTGGTCACCGCGCCGAGCCCGGTCAGCACGCCACAGGCGATCAGCGACGCGGCATCGAGCGGCACGTCCTTCGGGATTGCCACCGCCTGCGATGCCTCCACAACGACTTGTTCGGCGAAGGCGCCGGTGCGCAACCCATGCACCAGGGTTTCGCCGCTAACGTGCGCCGTCAAAGGCGAACGCTCATCGAGCGGGAACACTGTCTCGCACAGCACCTGCGAGCCGCGCGCGCATTCGATGCAATGGCCGCAAGAGCGGATCAGCGTGACCACCACATGGTCACCGACCCGAACATGGCTCACGCCCGCGCCGACTTCCTCGACCACGCCGGACGCCTCATGCCCATAGACGGCGGGGAGTGTGCCGCCCCAGCCACCGGCGGCGTAGGTGATGTCGCTATGGCAGATGGCGCACGCGGCGAGCTTGACCCGGATTTCCCCGGCGCGCGGGGGCGCCAGGTCCACCTGCTCGATCACCAGCGGCGAACCGAACGCACGGCAGCCAGCAGCCTTCATTGTTGTTCTCCTGGGGCGTGGCGGCGTCGGTTATGGCAGCGAGGCGCTGGCGGCGAAAGTACCGCGCCGCTCCAGCGCCCGGGCGAGCGCGAAGCACAGCAGGATCGCGACCCCCAGTCCCGGCGCGATCAGATAAGCGCTCGACAGCCCTACCGCATCCGCGAGGGCGCCGAGCGTGATCGGCGCGATCAACACCGCCGTGCCGGCGGCGAGGGCCGAGCGGGCGCTGGCGGCATTGCCCGCGGCACCGGCCGCGCCGACCGCGAAACTCAGTGAGAGCGGATACAGAAGCGAAACGGCGAGCCCGGAGACGAACAGCCCGGCTACCGCCGGCACTGGCGCGCCACCGCCCCAATACAGCGCGAAGCCCGGCGCGATCAGGCACAGCGTCGCCGGATACAGCAGCGCCGGCGACACTCTGCGGACCACGACGCTGCCCGCCCAGCGGCCGAACAGCATCGCCGCGGGGAACGCCGCCGCCGCGATGACCGCGGTCGGGCGTGACAGACCGACCACTTGCTCCAGGAACGCCGGGCTCCACAGCAGCATGCTCATTCCCAGCCCCCCTCCCCGCCCGAGCATGACCCGCACCGCCCAGCTGGCCGCCGGCAGCCGCGCCGGCGCGCGCGCGACGGAGCGGGGTAAATCGGGAACCCGGTCGCGGCCATAGATGGCGACGAGCAGCACGCCGCAAGCGACGCCGAATAGCAGCGCCCCGCGCCAACCGAACGCCAGCGCGACAGTCACACCGGTCGCGATGTTCGCCGTGATGGCGCAGCCATAGGTGACCGCGCCACACTCGGCGAATGCTTGGTCGCGCGCGCCGCCATGCAGATCGGCCAGCAGCCCGCCCAGGATGCCCGGCAGCATGCCCCCGGTGAGGCCGACAAGCGCACAACCGGCAATGCTGGCGACCGCGCCGTTGGCCGTACAGATCGCGATCAGCCCGGCGACCGACCCACCAACGCCGAGCAGGCACGCGCGTCGTCGGCCAATGGTACGGAGCACCCGCTCGGTGAGCAGCCCGGCCACGATCATGCCGGCGGCGATGGCGCTGGGGTGCAGACTGACGGTACGATAGCTCAGCCCGAGCTCGTCCCGCAGGAACGGAATGATGTTTCCCTGAATGCTGATGATGAACGTAAAAAACCCGCTTAGCAGGTAGCTGTACCAGGTGAGCCGCGTTCGGATCAGGAGCATGCGGCGACGCTACCGCCCCTTCCACACCGGCGCACGCTTCTCCGCGAAGGCGCGCGGGCCTTCGATTTGGTCCTCGCTGGCGTAGAGCGTTGCCACGGTGGGAAAACCACGCGCGGCGATGCGCGCCAGCGCCGCGGGGAATGGCATGCCTTCGGTTTCCCGCAGGACTTCCTTGATCGCCGCGAACACGAGCGGCGGGCCGGCGGCGAGCAGGGCTGCGAGCTCGCGAGCACGGCCGATCAGGGTCTCCCTGGCGACCACTTCGCCGACAAGGCCAAAATGTTTGGCCTCCGCCGCGTCCATCCAACGCCCGGTCAGCAGCAGGTCCATCGCCACATGATACGGGATCCGGCGCGGCAATTTCACGGTCGCGGCGTCCGCGAGCGTGCCGGCCTTGATCTCGGGCAGTGAGAACCGCGCATCCTCGGCGGCGATGATCAGATCGGCGGACAGCGCGATCTCGAAACCGCCACCAACGCACATGCCGTTGACCGCCGCGATTACCGGTTTGTTAAGGCTGGGCAGGGCCTGAAGCCCGCCGAATCCACCCACGCCGTAATCCGCGTCCGGCGGCTCGCCATCGGCCGCGACCTTGAGGTCCCAGCCGGCCGAGAAAAACCGAGGGTTGGCGCTCGCGAGGATGGCGACCCGCAACTCTGGGTCGTCGCGAAACGCGGCGAACGTCTCGCCGAGCAGGCGAGACGTGGCCGCGTCGATGGCGTTGGCCTTGCCGCGCGCGAGCGTGACTTCCAGCACGGCGCCGTCGCGGGCGATCTGAAACGGGGCGTCGGTCATCGCGGTTCCTCGACAAGGCGGATCAGTGCATCGACGGCAACGGCACCCAGGCCAGCGGGCCGCACCATGACAGGGTTGACGTCAAGTTCCAGCAATCGATCGAGCGTGGCCAGCGCGTACGCCTGTACTGCCAGGACCGTCCGCGTCAGCGCGTCGATATCGCCGGCCGGTCCGCCGCGATGGCCGGCGAGTAGTCTCGCGACCTTCAGTCCGCCGAGCGCCGCGCGGATCTCGGCTTCGCCCGCGGGCAACAGCAGGATCGCGGTATCGCCGATCAGCTCCGCCAACACCCCGCCGGAACCCAGCACCAAGTATGGGCCGACCGCTGGGTCGCGGGCGATACCGACGATCACTTCGGCGACCGCATCGGTTACCATGTGCTCGACGAGCAAATGGTCGCCCAGGCCGACCAGATCGGTCGCCGCGGCGCGCACCCCGGCGGCGGCGCGCCGGGTGGGGGGCACCGCGCCGCCGTCGGTGTTGTGCGTCAACGCCGTGCCCGCGGCCGTTAGCGCGACCGGCGGGCGGCCGCGCGCCGCGGGCCCGGGGCACCGCGACGCCGTACGCCGCCAGCGCGTCCTTGCTCCGCGCTTCGTCAAGGGTCACGCCCATACCGGCCGGCGGGCGCGCGGTGATCGGCGGCGGCGCGGCGACGGGCAGCGGCAGGATGGCCGCTTCGATCGCGTCGAGCGCGTCATCCAGTCCAAGCAGCGGCAGCACGCCGGCCGCCATCATGGTCACGGCGTGCGCTTCCGGCAGACATTCCGGTAGCGTTGCGATGACAGCCGCATGCGCGCCCGTGGCGCCGTGGGCGGCAAGCAGCGCGTCAGTGGCGACCGCCCAATCGGCTTCATCACAGCGATCGGCGCGCGGATAGTCGAGGATCAGCGCCGTCATGTCGAAATCCTGTCGCATCACCGCGGTGAACGTTGCGGTGAGAGCCTCGCGATTTGCCCAGGAGAAGGTGTTGTAGTCGAGCGGGTTGGACACCGTGACCAAGTCTGACAGCGTCGCGCCAACCGCCGCGCGCTGCGTCGTATCGAACGGGCGAAAGCGGATGCGCCGACCCTCCACGCGGTCGGCGATCAGCGCCGCTTCGCCACCCGAGCAACTCATCGAGGCGATGTCGCCACTGCGCAGCGGCCCATAAAGATGCAGCAGCTTCAGTGTTTCAAGCAGCACCGGAATGGAGTCGACGCGCGCGACGCCGAGCCGGCGCAGAAGCGCACCGACGACACGATCCGCTCCGGCCAGCGAGGCCGTGTGCGTGACGGTCAGCGCGGCGCCCACCGCCGAGCCACCGGTCTTCACCGCGACCACCGGCTTGCCATGCGCGCGCGCCACGCCGACGGCGCGCGCGAACGCATCGGGATCGTCGATGCCTTCGATATGCAGGCCGATGGCGGTTACCCGCTCATCGGTCGCCAGGGTCTCCAGCGCTGCGGACAGGCCGACCACGGCCTGATTGCCCATCGTGCAAAGATACGCGATCGGCAATCCGCGTCGCTGCATCGTCATGTTGCAGCCGATATTGCCAGATTGTGTGACGATGGCGACGCCGCGCGGCACGCGCATGCCGCCATGCTGGTCGGGCCATAGCAGCGCGCCATCGACGTAGTTGATCAGCCCATAGCAGTTCGGCCCCAACACCGGCATGTTGCCCGCCGCGTCGCGCAACGTGGCCTGTAACGCCTCGCCCTCCGCGCCCAGTTCGGCGAAGCCCGCGGCGTACGCCACCACTCCGCCCGCGCCCATCGCCGCGAATTCACGCACGTAGTCGATCGTCAGATGCCGGTTGACCGCGAGGAACACGGCATCCGGCGCCCGCGGAAGGTCGCGCGGCGCGCGGACGGCGGGGAAGCCTTCGACGCCCGCGAGCCTGGGGTGCACCGGCCAGATTTGTCCGCCATATCCCATGCGGACATTCTGCTTCACGACTTCGGCGGCGGGCTTGCCGCCGACCACGGCGATGCTCCGCGGTCGCAGCAGGCGCGACAGGTCACGCACCCAGCGGCCTCAGCAGGTCTCGTGAAATGATGTGACGTTGGATTTCGCTCGTGCCGTCCCAGATCCGCTCGACGCGCGCGTCGCGCCAGAACCGCTCCAGCGGCAGATCGTCCATCAGCCCCATGCCGCCATGAATCTGGATTGCCTCGTCGGTGACGCGCGCCAGCATCTCCGATGCGAACAGCTTTGCCTGCGCGATTTCCCGGTTTGCTGGCAGCCCCTTGTCGAGCCGCCACGCGGCCGAAAGCGTCAGCAAATCGGCGGCGTCGATGGATGTACTCATGTCCGCGAGCTTAAAGCCGACTCCCTGAAACTTACCGATCGTCTGCCCGAACTGCCTCCGCCGTGCCGCGTAATGCAGCGCGATGTCGAAGGCCCGGCGTGCCCGGCCGACGCACATCGTCGCGACCGTGATGCGCGTGGCGTAAAGCCACGTATTGGCAACCTCGAAGCCCAGACCTTCCTCGCCAAGAATCTGCGTTGATGGCAATCGACAATTATCGAAGGTCAGGACACAATTGTGATAGCCACGATGCGAGACTGATCGGTAGCCCTCGCGGATCTCGAATCCCGGCGTGCCACGATCCACGAGGAAGCAGGTGATTCGCTTGCGTGAATGCTGGCCCGCGCCGTTCTCGCCCGTCGCGACGAACACGATCACAAAATCCGCCACGTCGGCGTGGCTAATGAAATGCTTTGTGCCATTGATGATCCAGTCATCGCCGTCGCGCCGGGCAAAGCACTTCATGCCGCGCACATCGGACCCCGCTTCGGGCTCCGTCATCGCCAAGGCGTCGATCTTTTCACCTCGCACGCAGGGCAGCAGATAGCGTTCGCGTTGCTCCGCGTTCGCGGCGCATAGGATATTGGATGGACGATACCACCAATGGTTCAGCGCCATCGAGGTCCGGCCGAGTTCCCGCTCCAGCAGCGCGAAGGTCACCGCGTCCAACCCGCCGCCGCCATACTCTTCCGGGATATTCGGGGCATAGAACCCGATCGCCAGGACCTTGTTCTGGATGTCGCGCGCGATCTCGCGCGGCAGGTCGCCGATGCGCTCCACCTGTGCTTCAAGCGGATATAGCTCGCGCTCGACGAACTCCCGCACGGTGCGGACGACCAGCTTCTGTTCCTCGGTCAGGCCAAAATCCAACGCCGCCTCCTCACGCCCGACGCTTCATGGCAATCGCGCGACCGGCGTTTTCCGGCCGGGGCAAGGCCGCATGCGCCGCGACGATGGGATCGAGCCTTTGCCGCACCTCCGGCAACATCGGGGCGGCGCGCCCCGCCTTGGCGTCCACGTGCAGGTACATGTGCTCGCCGGTCGCGACCACGGCGTTGTCTTCGCTCCGATAAATGGTCTGCCACACGTGCAACCGCTTCTCGTCGGCGCCGAGCACTTGCGTCGTAACATGGAACGGCGTGTTCGCCCGCATCTCGTTGAGATGCATGATGTGCGTCTCCGCCGTATAGAAGCTGTGCCCTCGCGCGACATAGCTGGTGTCCGCGCCGATCAACGCCAGCAGCGCGTCCGACGCGGTCGAGAACACCTGGAGATATCGGCTTTCGTTCATGTGCCCGTTATAGTCGAGCCAGCCCGGCTCGACACGGGCCTCGTACAGCCGGAGCGGGTCGGGCTGGATGCTGATGGCGACGGCGTCCTTGCCCTGCGTCCGCCACAGCGCCGTCTCGTATTCCGCCAGCGTACGGCCGGCGCCATAGTCGTTGGCCTTCAGCCCTTGAAAGATTGAAACCAGACAGGCGTCCCGAAGCCGCTCGTACTCCCGGATGCCCACGCCGGCGGCCTGTGCGTCCGACTGCGCGACGAGCTTGTCCAGCAAGTCGTCGGTCAGCTCCGGCACGTCCATGAGCTTCGTCCATGGCCATTTCAGCGAGGGGCCAAATTGCGCCATGAAATGCCGCATCCCGGGCTCGCCGCCCGCGATGCGGTAGATCAGCATCGTGCCCATGAACGCCCAGCGCAGGCCGGGCCCGAACCGCATCGCGTCGTCGATTTCCTCCGTCGTCGCGATATCGTCGTTGACCATCCACAGCGCCTCGCGCCACAGCGCTTCCATCAGGCGGTCGGCGATGAAGCCGTCGATCTCCTTGCGCACGTGCAGCGGGTGCATGCCGATGCGGCGATAGAAGGCCATCGCGCGCTGCTTGGTTTCGTCGCTGGTCTTCTCGCCACCGCAGACTTCAACAAGTGGCATCAGATAGACCGGGTTGAACGGATGGCCGACGACAAACCGCTCAGGGTGCCGCAATCCCGATTGCAGCCGTGTCGGGCGCAGACCGGACGTCGATGAACCGATTACCACGTCTGGCCGCATCGCGACTTCCGCCCGCGCCAGCAGACGGATCTTCAGGTCCTCGCGTTCCGGCAGGCTCTCCTGGATGAAGTCGGCGCCGTCCGCCGCTTCCTCCAGCGTCCGCACGACGCGCCAGGTGCCGGGCTTCGGCAGCGGAGCGATGGTGAGCATCGACCAGGCGCGGCGCGCATTGTCGATCACCTCGCCGACCTTGCGCTCGGCGTCCGGGTCGGTGTCGCATACCACCGCATCCATTCCATTCAGCACCGCGCGCGCCGCCCATGCGCCGCCGATCACGCCGCCGCCGAGCAGCCCGACGCGCTTGATGTCCTGCATCGCCTAGCCCCGCTTTACCAGCTTCAGCTTGTGCCGCACGGCGGCGGGGCCCAGCACGCGCGCGCCCATCGCCGTCAGGATCGTCGCGGCGCGCTCGACCAGCTGCGCGTTGGTCGCAAGCTGGCCGCGGCCAAGATACAGATTGTCTTCGAGCCCGACACGCACGTTTCCCCCGGCCAGCGCCGCCATCGCCGCATACGGTAGTTGCATGCGCCCAATCGAGAACGCGGAAAACACCGCGCCCGGCGGCAGCGCGTTGACCAGGGCGAGCAACGTCAGCGGCTCGTCGGGCGCCCCATACGGAATGCCCATGCAGAGCTGGATCAGCACGGGGTCGTCCAGCACCCCGGCTCGGATCATGTCCTTGACCATCACCAGATGGCCGGTATCGAAGACCTCCAGTTCCGGCTTGACCCCGAGCGCCTGGACCTGTCTTGCCATCGCGCGCAGCGTGTCGGGCGTGTTCACCATCACGTAGTCGCCGCCGGCGGCGAAGTTCATCGAGCCACAATCGAGCGTGCAGATCTCGGGCAGCAGGGCCTTCACATGCGCGAGGCGCTCGGTCGCTCCAACCATGTCGGTGCCAGCGGCGTTCGGTGGCAGCGGCCGCTCGACCGGGCCGAACACGAGGTCGCCTCCCATGCCGGCGGTCAGGTTGATCACGACATCGACGCCCGAGGCACGCACGCGCTCGACGACCTCGGCATAAAGCGCCGGATCGCGGGCGCCCTTTCCGGTGGAGGGATTGCGCACATGGATGTGGGCGACCGCGGCGCCGGCGCGCGCCGCCTCGATCGCCGCCTCGGCGATCTGCGCGGGTGTCACCGGTACCTTGTCCGATCGCCCGGTGGAGTCGCCGGCGCCGGTCACCGCGCAGGTGATGAAGACGTCCCAGTTCATGATCGCTCCGCTCCACTTGCGCCGTTGACCGGCCGGAACCGTAGCAGCGGCCGCGCGGCGCGCGATACCGGATCGGAGCAGCGGCGTACCCGGTCGGCGGCGCGACGCCAGCGACTCTGCGGAGAAACAGCCTATCGGACGCGTAGGAAATCCAGATGTGTCGGCGCCCAAGGAAATCGGCGCCGAGCAGCATCTCCACGCCCGGCAGATGCAGATCGGCCACGTTGATCGGAACATCGCGATCGAAAGTGTCCCCGACGCCGAGGGTGGCGAATTGGTGTCGGCGGAACGTGGCGCTGCTGCCGCCGACGCCCCGCCCGGTACGGGCTTCGTCGCCCTGTAACATCTGCACGGTGACGCCCAGCGACAGCGCCGTCTCCCGCGTCAGCAGCGACGTGCGGGCGCCTGTATCAAGCAGTGCGCGCACTGTCTGCCCGTTCACCCGCGCGTCGAGCAGCGCGAGCCCGGCGTGGCTGTGCTGGATCGGCACCGCCACGGCCCCCGCCCAGGGACGCCAGCCGACACAGGCATTCGGCACATACAGCGCCATCCGATGCGCCGGCAGGTCCAACTCCACGTCGAAGGCGGAGAGCACGTCCGCGCCCAGCAATCCGGCGACCGGTGGGTCCAGCCCATCGAGCGAGGGAAGGTCGCCCACCGATGCGCCGCGTTCGGTGGCCACCACCGTTTCGCCCAGCGCAAGACTGCGCAGCCGCACGCCAGTCGAGCGAACGTTGCCGGTGATGCCCGCGAGCAATCGATCGTGCGACGGATCGACGGGCAGATGCAGCGATGCGACGGCGTGCGGCGTCAGGGTTGTGGTTTCGGCGCCGGTGTCGATCAGCAGCGTCGCCGCCTGGCCGTTCAGTGACGCCGGGGCCACCAGAAAGCCCCGAACTTGCGACAATGGCAGATCCACGCGGCGCGTCGGTCGGCACGGATCGCCCGGGACCGCTCCGCCGGCGTCGCGTGACGGGGGCGCGCAGGCGGAGAGCGGCCCGAGCGCAACGAGCAGCGCGACGGCGTGACGAAGCAGGTAGCGAGGCATCGGGAAACCAAGGATTTTGTATAGTCTGCCGCGGTGCGGCGCGCGCGTCCGCGGCCACGTGCCGAATGGCACCCTTCCGCCCACGACACGGCTGCCGATTCGCGCCGTGGCGGGGGCTGGCGCGGGGCGATGGTTCAGGCCATGTCTTGTCCGACGGTGCCGTGGGCAGGGGCCGGTCGAAAGGGACCACGATGGATGAGGGCTTGTCGGCCCGGCTGACGCGCCTGACGCGCCGCCTGCTCGCCCCCGGCGGCGGGCCCGGGCGGGGCGCCGCCCCAAGGTTGGGGGGGGTTGTCCGGCGGATGGGGCCAGCCCCCCCGGGGCGGCCCCCCC
>VFSW01016408.1_pt1 | contig 10105 bp, 8 predicted proteins | sample 5358111 | NCBI WGS metagenome assembly VFSW01 (sample SAMN11554181, study PRJNA540505) | mine drainage metagenome | isolation source: sediment from site ElyBrook_90M | place: USA: Ely Copper Mine, Vershire, VT | collected 2017
CTGCCGCGATGACCAACGGCATCCGGGCGCGCATCGGCTCGACTTTTGCCGCCGCACCCTTCAGCGCATCGGCGAAGGCGGTCCATGCCCGCTCCTGCGCCGGGGTGATGGCGAGCTCGGCCTTGAGGAATGCGACGCGGCCGGCGATATGGTCAAAGCGCATCATGCCGGCGGCCGGCCCGGCGCCAGCCCGCGCCATCATGCCGCCCATCATGCGCATCATCTGCATCATCTGCGCCATGGCAGGCATCCCGCCGCCCGTGCCCATGGCGGCGCCGCCGCCCGACGGCCCGCCCATGCCGGATGGACCGCCCGGCATCGAGGCGGGACTACCAGTCGCGCTGGGGCTGGTCGGGGCCGTGCCCCCAGGATGATGGGCGGCGTGATCGGCGGCGCTCTGCGCACGTGCACCGGTTGCCACCAAAGCAAGCGCCAGTGCGGCAATCCCAGCGTGGCGAGAGATTCTGTTCATGATGTGATATCCTCTCCCGACGCGAAAGTCGGGCGTGGCGGTTGGGGGGGGCGGGAAAGATTTCCACGCCGCACGGTAGGAAATCGAACCTAACGCGCCAGCGGGGCCGCGTGCGCGACCCGACCGGCGGCTCAGGCCGCCCGGCGCGGTGGCGGAACGATCGGGTGCTGCGCGAGGCCGCCCGGAAGGAACGTCGGTTCCGTCACGAAGCCCGTGGACCGTCGCGCCGGCGGCGTAAGGAGTGCTGCTCCGGCAGCGAGCGCACCGGCTGATACCCCGGCGCAGCCGGGAGCGGGGCACATCCCGTCGCCTTCGGGGCAGCCATCGCCACGGCATGGCGCAACCGGCCCCGGAGCCGACGCGACGACAGGCACGAGCGACAGAATCGCCCCGATCGCCTGCCCGGGCGGGGACGCCGCCCTGGCCGGCGTGGCACCCCAGACGGAGACGCCGACGAGCAGCAGCAGCGCCAGCAGCGCCACTCCCAAGTCCATCCCGTCGCGCCTGCCCGATCGCATGGCCCCGTCCTTCGCCGATCACGCGACAGATTGAACCGCGCGCCGCCGTCGGCATTGATCTGGGTCAATAGCCGGTCCGAGAGCCCTCCTACGCTACCTCGGTGGTCATGCCGGTCGCCGCTTGGTGCACGTTATGGGAGCGGAACAGACGGCACGATGGCGCGCAGCGCGGCCCGGAGTGGACGCCCCTTCCGCACGAGCATCTGGAAATGGTGCCCGTGCTGGAGTATCGGCCGCTCCAGCGGGATACGGTTGACGATGTCGCACACCACACGCGCGCCCTGCGCAACCATTATCCGCGCGTGATCGGGCCAACGCCTTCCGTCGATGCGCCAGGCGTGGAGCCTCATGTTGCCGATCTGCAGCGCGCGATACATCCCGCCACGGGAGCCCGGGGAAGGCCGCAAGCCGCCGCTCCGGCCGTCAGGTATGAAACTCCAAGCCATCGGCGGTCGGGTCGACGACAGTTCCCGCGGTGCCGTCCAGGATTGCGCCGGCATCCTCCAGCCGCCCGATTCCGGCCTTGTGTCCGGCGTCAGTGGCGAAACGGATGGCGCTCTCGATCTTGGGCCCCATCGAACCGGCGTGGAACTCGGACCGCCGCGCTTGCAGGCTGTGCGGGTCCGCGCGGCGGATCGCCCGTGCCTGTGCGGTGCCGAAGCCGATATAGGCGGCCTCCACGTCCGTCAGCATCATCAACATGTCCGCGCCGAGGCCGATGGCGAGCACGGCGCTGGCGCGATCCTTGTCGACGACGGCTTCCGCGCCGACCACGGTGCCATCCGCCTGGCGCGTGCATGGGATGCCGCCGCCGCCAGTGCAGATCACCGTCACGCCGGCGTCGATCAGCACCGACACCACCGGCTGCTGCAGGATCTCGAGTGGCATGGGGGAGGCCACCACCCGGCGCCAGCCGCGCCCGTCCGCCGCCACCTGCCAACCGCGCGCAGCGGCCAGCCGGACGGCCTCAGCCTCTCCATAGACTTGGCCGATCGGCTTGTCCGGGCTGCCAAAGGCGGGATCAGCCGCATCGACACGCACCTGGGTCAGCAGAGTCGCCACCCGCGCGCCGGGCGGGAGATGGTTGCGCAGCTCCTGCTCGATCATGTAGCCGATCATGCCCTCGCTTTCGGCGTCCAGCACGTCGAGCGGATACGCGCCGTCCTTCGGCCCCGCTTCCGCCTGCAGCGCCAGCAACCCTATCTGCGGGCCGTTGCCGTGGGTGATCACCAGCTGATGCCCGGCAGTGATCAGGCTCGCCACGGAGGCCGCAGCACGGCGGACATTGGCCCACTGGTTCGCGGCGGACATCGCCTCGCCACGCCGCAGCAGCGCATTGCCGCCGAGGGCCACTACCAGGCGCATCGCCTATCCCCCGATGGTAGCAACGAGAATCGCCTTGATCGAATGCATCCGGTTCTCCGCTTCGTCAAACACGATAGAGGCGGACGACTCGAAGACCTCGTCGGTGACCTCCATGCAGTCGATGCCGAAGCGCTTGGCAATGTCCCTTCCCACCGAGGTCTCGCTATTGTGGAACGCCGGCAGGCAATGCATGAACTTAGCGTACGGGTTGGCGGTTGCCGCCATCACCTCACGTGTGATCCGGTAGGGCCTGAGAAGCTGGATCCGCTCCGGCCAGGCAGACTCGTCCTCGCCCATCGACAGCCAGACATCGGTGTAGAGGAAGTCCGCGCCGCGCACCGCCTCGGCCACGTCGTCGAACATCCTGAACTGCCCGTTGCTGGTCGCCGCAAGGCTGGTCATTTGCGCGACGAAGCTGTCCTCCGGCCAAAGCGCGCGCGGGGCGGCGATACGCATGTCGAGGCCCACTTTGGCGGCACCGATGGCCAGCGAACGGGCGACGTTGTCGCGTCCGTCGCCCAGAAACACCAGGGTCATGTCCGACAGGTGCTTGTGGCTGAATTCCCGCATGGTCATGAAGTCAGCCAGAACCTGCGTCGGGTGCGCCTCATCGGTCAGGCCGTTGTAGACCGGGACGCCGGAATGGCGCGCCAACTCCTCGGCCAGGTTCTGGCCGAAGCCGCGATACTCGATCGCGTCATAGATGCGGCCCAGCACCCGGGCGGTATCGCGCATCGACTCCTTGTGCCCGATATGGCTGCCGCTCGGCCCGAGATAGGTGACGTGCGCGCCCTGGTCATAGGCCGCCACCTCGAACCCGCTGCGCGTGCGGGTCGAATCCTTCTCGAAGATTAGGGCGATGTTCTTGCCTTTCAGGCGCGGCTGTTCATAGCCGCCATATTTGGCGGCTTTCAGTTCGGTCGCCAGCCGCAGCAGGAACCGTATCTCGTCCGGCGACAGCTCCTCAAGCGACAGCAAGCTGCGACCACGCAGGTTGATTGGCATCGTCGATACTCCTTCAGATTGGATCGCGCCGGATCGGGCAGGTCATGCAGTGACCGCCACCGCGACCACGGCCCAGCTCGGCGCCTTCGACCGTGATCACGTCGATTCCCGCGCGCCGCAGCAGCGTGTTGGTGTAGACGTTCCGATCGTAGGATATCACAACGCCCGGCTCGACAGCGACGACGTTGTTGCCATCGTCCCACTGTTCACGTTCGGCCTCATAGCTGTCGCCGCCAGTGGCAACGAGACGAAGCTGCTTCAGACCCAGTGCCGCACGTACTACCTCGACGAAGGGCTCCGTCTCCTCCGTTACATCCAGAGACTCCGGGGCAGTCCCCTGGCGCAGTGTGAAGGTGCGCAGCCGGTCCACCACCGCGGGATACAACGTCGCCAGATCAGGGGCGCAGAAAGTGAACACGGTGTCGAGATGCATGAAGCTGCGATCCCGCGGCATCAGTGCGGCGATGACCTGCGTGATGCTGCCGGAGGCGAACAGCCGCCGCGCGAGCAGGCCCACCGCATGCGGCGTCGTGCGCTCCCCCATGCCAATCAGCACCAAGCCACTCCCGAGCGGCATCACGTCGCCGCCCTCCAGCGTCGCCGCCCCGGTGGGCTTGGCGATGCCGTCCCACCATGTCTCGAAATGCGCGGCGCGAAAGCGCGGATGGAATTGGTAGAGTGCGGCCATGTTCAGGGCTTCAGGTCGCCGCGCCGGCCAGAACATCGCATTGATCGAAACCCCATTGCCGATCCAGCAGGAGCTGTCGCGCGTGAAGAGCTGGTTGGGCAGCGGCGGCAGCACGAAATCGTGTGGAGCCAGACTGCGGCCGACCAGACCCAGTGGGGTGAACGGCACTTCGGCACGGGCGATGCCGCCCACCAGGATCGTGGCGAGCTGCGCAGCCGGCATCTCGATCAACCAGCCGGTCAGCTCATCCACCAGATCGAATCCGACCGTCTCCTGGCACACGCGATGGCGCAGCAGCCATTGGCGTGCCTCGGTATTCTGCATTGTCTCCGCCAGCAGGGTGCCGAACTCCAGTACCTCCGCCCCGCGGTCGCGCAGCGTATCGACGAAGGTGTCATGCTCCTGGCGGGCGCGCTTGACCCATAGCACGTCGTCGAATAGCAGGCTGCGGCAGTTCTCGGGTGTCAGCCGCTGCAGGCTGAGGTCGGGGCGGTGCACCAGGACTTCGCGCAGGCGCCCTACCTCGGAATGGACTCCAGGATCGCTCATGTGGATCGAACCTTGCCGGATGGGTCAGGACAGAGGGGTGATGGCGCCGGTGTAGATCAGCCAGGCGGCGGTCACGCCCGCCACGATCAGGAGCACCGCGATAAACGCCTCGATCGGATGGAACAGCCGCGCCTTACCCTGGCGTCGGGCGATTGCGTAGAAGATGATCCCCGGGGCGTAGAGCATTGCAGTCATGAACAGGTAGGTCGGGCCGGCCGCGTAAACCAGCCAGATTCCATAAATTGTCGCGACCGCGCCGATCAGCAGATCCTGTCTCTGCGCGCCGGCGTCCCCGGTCAGCGCCAGCTTGGCAGCGTACGCGCCTGAGAAGATATAGGGCACCAGGATCGCCACCGAGGCAATCGAGAACAGCGCCTGATACGTGCTGTTCGCGAACAGCGTGATAATCAGGAACAACTGCACCAGCCCGTTGGTAATCCAGAGCGATGTGGTGGGCGAACCTTTCTCGTTGGCATGACCGAAGAAACGCGGCATCGTGCCGTCGCGTGCGGCGATGAACGGGATCTCCGCAGCCAGCATCGTCCAGCTCAGGAATGCCCCGAACACGGAGACGACTAGGGCGATGTTGATCAGACCCGCACCCCACGGACCGACGACATGCTCGAGCACGCCGGCCATTGACGGGTTCTTCAGCGCCGCCAGCTCGGGCTGCTTCATGATGCCGAGCGATAACAGAGAGACCAGTGCGTAGAGGAACAGGCTGATCAGGAAGCCACCGATCGTCGCCCTGCCAACATCGCGCCGCCGTTCGGCGCGCGCGGAGACAACGCTCGCCCCTTCGATCCCGATGAACACCCAGAGCGTGACAAGCATGGTGCTCTTCACCTGGGTCAGCACCGAGCCGAGTCCCTTGGTCGCGAGGCCAGTGAAGTCCAGCGCGAACACGTTGGTGTGAAAGGCGAGCATCACCAACACGATAAACAAGCCGATTGGCACGACCTTCGCGATCGTCGCCACGATATTCACGAGCGCCGCCTGCCGCACGCCCGAGAGAACGAGCGTGTGGATCACCCACAGGACGATCGATGCGCCGACAACGGCCTGCCATGTGTTGCCAGCGCCGAAGGCCGGATAGAAGAACGAGAGGGCGCTGAATACTACGACCGCATAGGATACGTTGCCGACCCAGGCGCTGATCCAGTATCCCCAGGCGCTGTTGAATCCGATGAACGGACCGAATCCGGCCTTGGCATAGGCATAGGGGCCAGCATCGAGCTCTGGTTTGCTGGTCGACAGTCTCTGATACACCATAGCCAGGGCCAGCATGCCCACCCCAGTGATCGTCCAGCCGATAATGATCGCCAGGGGTGCAGCACCGGAGGCCATGTTCTGCGGCAGGCTGAATACGCCTGACCCGATCATGGAGCCGATGACAAGGGCCGTTAGTCCGCCCAAACGCAGCCTGCCCGACGGTGCCGTGGAGAGCCCAACCCGAGGCGCTGCGGCCGAAGCAGCAGGTGGTGCCAATGTGGTATTGGTCATGATCCGATCCTCCATGACAGCCAGGATCCTCGGACCCCGGCCGGGTCGCATGACCTCGCCGTTCATCGATCACACCAAGATAGAACCGCGCGCCGCCAGCGGTATTGATCTGGGTCAATACCCGGCACGGAACCCGGCGTAAGCTACCTCGATCATCATGCCGGTCGCCATGTGGTAGAGATTATGACAGTGGAACAGCCAGCGCCCGGGATTGTCCGCCTCGAAGGCGATCCGCACCGTCTGCCGCGGCGGGACCAGAACCGTGTCGCGGAGCGCACCATGCAGCGGGCGGCCTTCCAGGGCCTGCACCTGGAAATGATGCCCGTGCAGATGCATCGGGTGTGCCATCGCGGTGTGATTGACGAGGTCGAGCGCCACCCGCTCTCCCTGCGCGACCGCAAGCGGCACATGATCGGGCCAGTGCTTCCCGTCGATGCCCCAGGCATAGGGCATCATGCTGCCGGTCAGCTCCACGCGCAGGATCCGATCGGGCCGGCGCGGCGGCAGCGGGACCAGGGCAGCGAGCCGCCGCTCCAACGACAGATCGACCGCGCCGACGGGTTGGTCCGCCGTTCCCGCCACTTTACCGATCGCCGCTCCCGGCGTGGCGAGGATGATACCGGTCCGCTGGCGATCGCCCTCGCGCTGGGCGAACACGGGGAAAGCGCCGTCGGCGGACGGTATCCGCAGCAGCACATCGACCCGCTGCGCCTGGGCCATCGGAAAATCCCTGACCGCCACCGGGCGCACCGGATCGCCATCGACCGCGACCACCTGGCCCTGAAGCGCACCGAGGCTGATCCAGAACGCGGTCGCGGTGGCGCCGTTGATCAGGCGCAGCCGGATCCGCCCGCCGCGTTCCACCCGCACCACTTGCGGATCGGCCAGGGTGCGGTCGTTGGCGAGATAGGCATCGTAATCCACGTCGTTCAGGTCCGCCGCCGCGGCACTCCCGGACGAGGTCCCCTTCGGCATGGCCATGCCGGACATCCCCGGCATGGACTGCCCGCCCGCGGCCCCCGTGCCGCGGATGAGACCGGTGAGGATCTCGCGCGGGTCGCTGAACGCGAAGTCGTGCAGCAGGACGATCACCTCCTGCGTATCGGCGCGCGCGTCCTCAGCGGTACGCACGACGAGCGGGGCCGCCATCAGCATCTGCTCCTGCAGACCGTGATGCGAGTGCATCCAGTGCGTTCCGGTCCGCGGGACGAAGCTGTAGCCCTGCTCTCCCCCGGTCGGGATCAACGTCTCGAGCTTGGTCTGGGTCACGCCGTCCTGGCGCACCGGCGGGGTCTGGCCGTGCCAGTGGATGATGGTCGGCTCGCCACAGCGGTTGCTCAGCGCCACGGCGAAGCGCTGGCTCGGGTCCAGCACCAGGCCGGGGGTGCCGCTGGCCTGGAGGATGCCGAACACGGATGCGGCCTTGCCGTTCACCTCCAGACTGCGACGCGCGACGGTCAGCGGCATCGCGCCGGCGGAGGCTGCGGGGGAAACGGGCAACGCGCCGAGCGCGGCAGTGGCGGCGGCGGAGGCCAGCAGCCGGCGGCGGGGCAGGATAGGGATCACGGGTTCTCTCCGTTGCAGGGTCTAGCGGGTCATGCGCCCGATGGAATCGACCAATTCATCCACCTTGTGCCGCTGGTCGATGATGTCGTCGGAGGCGAAGGCGGCGGCGACGCAGTGGCCGACATGATCGCGCAGCACCTGCTCCTCGACCTTGTGCAGCGCGGCGCGCACCGCCGCAATCTGGGTCAGGACGTCCACGCAGTACCGGTCCTGCTCGACCATGCGCAACAGGCCGCCGATCTGTCCTTCGATCCGCCGCAGCCGGGCGGCGACCGCCCGTTTGGTCTCTTTCTGCATATCCGGGATGCCCCCTTGATACATTACCCTTGTGGGGTATATAGGCCCGGTATCGGCCCGCCGCAAGCTCGGCGCGGTCAGACCGCTCCGACGGGGCCTCGCTGAAACGGGAGAGCATCATGGATGAGCACGAGCACGGACACCTCGCCGGCACGGCGGAGCCGGCGGCGCGCGATCCGGTCTGCGGCATGACGGTCGATCCCGCCACCGCCAGGCACCGCTTCGAGCACGCAGGCGCCACTTATGTCTTCTGCTGCGCCGGATGCCGCGACAAATTCGCCGCCAACCCGGCCCGCTACCTCGCACCGAAGGAAGCGACCTCACCCGCCGCGGCGGAGACCGTCTATACCTGCCCGATGCACCCCGAGGTGCGCCAGGACCATCCCGGATCCTGCCCCCGCTGCGGCATGACGCTGGAGCCGGTGGTCCCCACAGCCGGGCATCGGCAGGGAGCGCACGCACATCCCCATGCCGCTGAAGCCGGCGCGGCGGAGCCGGCCGCGCGCGATCCGGTCTGCGGCATGGCGGTGGATCCCGCCACCGCCAAGTACCGCTTCGACCATGCGGGGACCAGCTACTCCTTCTGCTGCGCCGGCTGCCGCGACAAATTCGCCGCTGACCCGGCCCGCTACCTGACGCCGAAGGCCGAGACTCCACCCGCGGCACCAGTCGCACCTGGAACCATCTACACCTGCCCGATGCACCCCCAGATACGCCAGGACCACCCCGGCCCCTGTCCGATCTGCGGCATGGCCCTGGAACCGCTGACCCCCACGGCGGAGGCCGCGGAGAACACCGAACTCGCCGACATGCGCCGGCGCCTGTGGGGCAGCCTCGCACTGACGGTGCCGGTGCTGGCGCTGGCGATGCCGGCCTATGTGACGGCGTGGCATTTCGAGCGCCTGGTCTCGCCGTTCTGGTCGAACTGGATCCAACTGGTCCTGACCACGCCCAACGTGCTGTGGGCCGGATCGTTCTTCTTCACCCGCGGCTGGCGCTCGGTGCTCAACCGTCACCTCAACATGTTCTCGCTGATCGCCCTCGGGGTCGGCGTGGCCTACGCCTTCAGCATCGTCGCCACCTTGCTGCCCGGGGTGTTCCCCGCGGGCTTCCGCGCCGCCGACGGATCGGTAGCCACCTATTTCGAGGCCGCGGCGGTCATCACCACGCTCATCATCCTTGGCCAGGTGCTCGAACTGCGTGCCCGCGAGCAGACCGGAGGGGCCATCCGCGCCCTGCTGAACCTCGCCCCGAAGGTCACGCGGCGGCTGCGGGCGGACGGGACGGAGGAGGAAATCCCGATCGATCGGGTGCAGGTCGGCGATCGGCTGCGGATCCGTCCCGGCGACGCCGTGCCGGTCGATGGCACGGTGCTGGAGGGCCGCAGCGCGGTCGATGAATCGATGGTTACCGGCGAGTCGATGCCGGTCGCGAAGGAAGCCGGCGAGAAGCTGATCGGCGGCACGGTGAACGGCACCGGCGCGCTGATCATGCACGCGGAGAAGATCGGCGCCGACACGGTCCTGGCCCGCATCGTCACCATGGTGGCGGAGGCGCAGCGCTCGCGTGCCCCGATCCAGCGCCTGGCCGACATCGCCTCGGGCTATTTCGTGCCGGCGGTGGTGGCGATCGCGGTGGTGTCCTTCGTCGTCTGGGCCGTCTGGGGGCCAGCCCCGGCGCTGGCCTTCGGCCTGCTCGCCGGCGTCTCGGTGCTTATCATCGCCTGCCCCTGCGCGCTTGGGCTGGCCACGCCGATGTCGATCCAGGTGGGCGTGGGCAAGGGCGCAAGCGTGGGCGTGCTAATCAAGTCCGCCGAGGCGCTGGAGCGGATGGAGAAGGTCGATACCTTGGTCGCCGACAAGACCGGCACGCTCACCGAAGGCAAGCCGCGGGTGACCAAGATCGTGCCCGCCGCAGGCTTCACCGAGGACACCTTGCTGCGACTGGCCGCCAGCCTGGAACGCGCCAGCGAGCATCCGCTCGCCGCCGCTATCGTGCGCGCGGCGAAGGAGCGCGGCGCGAGCCTGGCCGACCTGGCGGATTTCGAATCGATCACCGGGAAGGGCGTGCGCGGGCGGATCGACGGGCGCCTGGTCGCGCTCGGCAACGCGCGGCTGATGGAAGACGCGGGCGTGAGCCTCG
>VFSW01016409.1_pt1 | contig 10105 bp, 5 predicted proteins | sample 5358111 | NCBI WGS metagenome assembly VFSW01 (sample SAMN11554181, study PRJNA540505) | mine drainage metagenome | isolation source: sediment from site ElyBrook_90M | place: USA: Ely Copper Mine, Vershire, VT | collected 2017
CGCGGCGGTCCGGGGCCGGGGTATTTTGGGGAGCTACCAGAGCGCTGGGGTCATTCGGACTGGGGATCAAGGAGCCGACGTTTGTGCAATCGTTCGAGGCGGATCCCTGTTTTCCAGGCAATCCTTCGCTGAAGCCGGAGCGGAGCACGACATTCAATGCGGGGCTGGAACAGCTGCTGGCGTCGGACCGGGTGCGTGTGAAGGTGGAATATTTTCACAATGATTACAGCGACATCGTGAGTTTTTCGGGAGGTCCGCCGACGCCGACGTGTCCGTTTGGGACGGGGACATTTTTCAATACGGACCGGGCGCGGGCGTACGGGGCGAACACATCGTTTGAAGCGAAGGTGACGAGCCGCGTGCAGCTCACCGGGAACTACAGCTATGACGACAGCCGTGTGCTGGCGGCGCCGAATGCGTTTGATCCGACGCTGGCGCCCGGGAACCGGCTGTTTTTGAGGCCGCTGAATTCGGCGAACGCAGTGGTGAACGCGCAGATCTGGCATATGAACTGGAATCTTGCGGGGTATTTTGTGGGGAGAAGCACGGACAGCGATTTTCTGGGTCTTGGGTACACGAGGTTGCCGGGATATTTCCGGCTGGATCTGGGGACGAGCTTTCGGATCGGGCACGGGATCTCGGCGCTGGCGAGGGTGGATAACCTGCTGGGGCGGGATTATCAGGATGCGTTGGGGTATCCGGCGCTGGGGTTTCATTACCGTGCGGGACTGAAATACACGTGGGGAGGGAAGATGTAGGTCAAGTGGTGGAAGGAGCGCGGGGGGAAGAGAGGCCGGGCGGGGCGGCGGCGCGCGGTGGTATACTTTTGCGAATACGATGGCCAGAAGCGCAGCAAAGGGAACAGGAGCGGGGCACGAGATGCTCGCCCGATATGAGGCGGTGATCGGGCTGGAGGTGCACGCGCAACTGCAAACGGCGACGAAGGCGTTTTGCGCCTGTTCGACGCGATTTGGGGAAGGGCCGAACCGGAACGTTGGGCCTGTGTGCCTGGCGCTGCCGGGGGCGCTGCCGGGATTCACCGGGAGGGCGCTGGAGCTGGCGGCGCGGGCGGCGGTGGCGCTGCATGCGAGGATTCACGAGGTATCGCGGTTTGCGCGGAAGAACTATTTTTATCCGGATTTACCGAAGGGCTACCAGATCTCGATGTATGAACTGCCGCTGGCGACCGGTGGATGGCTGGAAACGGGGAAAGAAGGAGAGCGGAAGAGGATTGGCATCACGCGGCTGCACCTGGAAGAGGATGCGGCGAAGGCGATGCACGAGGGCTTTCTGGAATCGGATCGTTTCACCTACATTGATTTCAACCGGAGCGGGGTGCCGCTAGTGGAAATCGTATCGGAGCCGGACATGCGCACGCCCGGAGAAGCCTACGCCTACCTGACAACGCTGAAACAGATATTGGAATATGCGGAGGTGAGCGACTGCAATATGGAGGAAGGGTCGTTGCGCTGCGATGCGAACGTGAGCGTGAGGAGGCACGGGGAGGAGAAATTCGGGACGAAGGCGGAAGTGAAGAACCTGAACAGCTTCCGGAACCTGCAGCGGGCGCTCGAGTATGAGATGGAGAGGCAGGTGGGAGTGATCGAAGCAGGAGGGAGGGTGGAGCAGGAGACGCGGCTGTGGAATGCGGAGGAAGGGCGAACCGAGGGGATGCGGTCGAAGGAACTGGCGCACGATTACCGGTACTTTCCGGAGCCGGACCTGCCGGTGGTGAGGATGGAATTTGCCGGAAAGGTGCGGGAGGAAATGGGGGAGCTGCCGGATGCGAGGAGGGCGCGCTACCGGGCGGAATATGGGCTGGGAGAATACGACGCGGAAGTGCTGACGGCGACGCGGGACCTGGGAGAATATTACGAAGCGGTGGTGAAGGCGGGAGCTCCCGCGAAGCCGGCGGCGAATTGGGTGATCACGGAAGTGCTGCGGAGGGTGAATGAGGCGGGAACGGAGCTGAAACAGTGCCGGGTAAAGCCGGGAGAGCTGGCGGGGCTGGTGAAGCTGGTGGAAGCGGGAAGGGTGACGGGGCAGAGCGGAAAGAAAGCCTTCGCACAGATGATGGAGACGGGGAAGAGCGCGGAAGAGATCGTAGCGGCGGAGGGGCTGGAGCAGATCGAAGATGAGGAGAGCATCGAGCGGGCGTGCCGGGAGGCGATCGAGCGCAGCCCGGAGAATGCCGCGAAATTTCGCGGCGGAAACGAGAACGTGCTGAAATATTTGGTGGGGCAGGTGATGCGGTAGCCGCGGGGGCAAGCTAATCCGAAGAAGGTTAACGATACGTTGCGGCGCCTGCTGGGCTGAGGGGCGCGAAGGGAAAGGAGGGGTGGCATGCTGAAGGCAGGGGATAGCGCGCCGGCGTTTCGTGTGAAGACGGAGGAAGGCAAGGAGGTGAGCCTGGAGGATTACCGGGGACAGGAGCTGGTGATTTTCTTTTTTCCGAAGGCGAACACGCCGGGTTGAATCAACGAAGCGTCCGAGTTTCGCGACGCAAAGAAACAGTTTGAGAAGCGTGGGATCCAGCTAGCGGGATGCAGCGCGGATACTCCAGAGACGCTGGCAAAATTCAAGGCGAAATACAAACTGAACTACCCGCTTTTTTCGGACGTGGAATTTGAACTGATTGAGGCCTATGGGGCGCGGCGGATGACGCGCTGTTGGGGGCGGTCGTTTTTGGGGAGGGTGCGGAGCACGGTGTGGATCTGGGCGAAGGGGAAAAGCCGTCGGGTCTGGGAGAACGCGCCTTCGAAGGGGCACGCGGCGGAAGTGCTGGAAGAGGTGAGCCAGGCGGCGGAGGAAGGTTAGGGGCGACGGCTAGAGGGTGAAGCGGAATCCTGTGGTTTCGGGTTCGATGAGAGCGTTATCGATCAAGCGGGTATTGCCCACCCAAGCGGCGAGCAGGAGCATGGCGGAGCGGCGCAGGACGGGGACGGGAACGAAGGTATCGGAGTCAGCCAATTCGGCATAATCCAGCCTGATGAGCGGCTCGGCGGCGAGCACCTGGCGCAGGGCGCCGAGGATGGCAAGCGAATTTCGCTCGCCCTGTGCGATGGCACGCCCGGCGGCAAGCAAGGAACGGTGAAGCGCTGCTGCCGCGGTGCGTTCCGCGGGGCTGAGATAGGAATTGCGGGAAGAAAGAGCGATGCCGGAGGGCTCACGGACGATGGGGCAGAGGATGAGCTCGGCGTCGAGATTGAGGTCAGCGACCATCTGACGGAGGATGCGTGCCTGCTGAGCGTCTTTCCGGCCGAACCAGGCCAGGCGCGGCTGAACGATTTCGAAAAGCTTGAGGACCACGGTGGCGACGCCGCGAAAATGGCCGGGACGGGATTTGCCCTCGAGGCGCTCGCTGAGGCCCTCGACATTCACGGAGGTGCAAAATCCGGGAGGGTAGATTTCCGCGGGAGAAGGGAGGAAGAGGTAATCAACGCCGAGGGAATCGAGGGCGGCGGAATCGGCGTCGATGGGGCGTGGATAGCGCGAGAGATCCTCGTTTGCGGCGAACTGCAGGGGATTGACGAAAATCGAGACAACCAGAGGAGAAGCCAGGAGCTTTGCGGAGCGGATGAGGGAGAGATGGCCCTCGTGCAAGGCGCCCATGGTGGGGACGAAGCCTGTGACGCGGCCAGAGGAGCGTGCATCGCCGGCCACCTGCTTCATCCACTCAATGGTGTGAATAGTTTCCACGCGAGGGATTCAGGAAGTGGCGGCGTCGCGCTCGCGGAAGAAAGTGATGAGGTCTGTAGGCTGGGGTTCGTGGCTAAGCTGGCGGAGCAGAGAGGCCACCTGGCCGCGATGATAGGTGCTGTGATTGACCAGATGCTGGAGCAACTGGGCGAGCGGCTGGGAATAGGAAATGCCGCGCGTATTGCGAAATTCGATGTGGCGCTCGAGTTCGCCGGGAGCGAGGGCGCGGGAGCGGGAGAGCCATTCCTGCTCGACGGCGGCCCAAGGGCCGCGCAAGGCCTCGAGGGAGGGGAAGCGCGCGGCGGAAGGGAAGGCGGTGGGAGAGCGACCTTGCCAGCGCTCCATATAGAGCCATTCGACGCCCATGATGTGGACCAGCGTGGCGTGGACGGAGGGGAAGCTGGAGCCGAGGTAGCGAGAGAATTCGGCGGGAGAGAGGAGTGCGGCCGCGCCCGCGGCGCGGTGATTGGCCCAGGCGTTATATTCGACCAGTGTGAGAGCTTCTTCGGGTGTCATCGGGTATTTCGCTCCAGTGCGGCGCGCGACCGCGGAGAAAATTCATCGCGCATGGCGGCGGGGAGATGATAGGACTCCTCGTCGGAAGGGAAAGCGCCTGCACGGACATCGGCAACAAATTCGTGGGCGGCGCGAGAGATTTCGGCGGCGAGATCGGCGTAGCGGCGTGCGAATTTGGGAGCGGAAGGGCCGAGGCCGGCGAAATCGTGGAAGACGAGGATCTGGCCATCGCAATCGGGGCCGGCGCCGATGCCGATGGTGGGGATGCGGAGATCGGCAGTGATGAGGGAGGCGAGCTCGCGGGGAACCGATTCGAGGACGACGGCGAAGGCACCGGCGGCCTGGACGGCGCGGGCATCGCGGCGGAGCTGTTCGGCGGCGGGAGCGGTGCGGCCCTGTACTCGGAAACCGCCGAGGGAATGAATGGATTGTGGGGTGAGTCCGATATGAGCGATGACGGGGATATCGGCATCGACGAGGGAGGCGATGCGTTCGATGCGATTTTCGCCGCCTTCGATTTTGACAGCCTCCGCGCCTCCCTCCTTGACAAAGCGGAGGGCGGAGCGGAGCATGCGGCCGGAGGAGGCATGAAAGCTGCCGAAGGGCATATCGGCAACGAGGAGGGCGCGGCGGACGCCGCGGCGGACGGCGCGCAAGTGGTGGAGGATTTCCTCGACGGTGACCGGAAGGGTATTTTCGTAGCCGAGAACAGCCATGCCGAGGGAATCGCCGACCAGGAGCAGGTCCACGCCGGCCTGATCGAGCAGGCGAGCGGTGGGAAAATCGTAAGCGGTGAGGCAGGTGATGGCCGGGCAGCCCGCGGAGACTTTGCGGGATAGCAGGTCGGGGACGGTGATTTTACCGCATTCCTGCTGTGGGAATAAGCTCATGAAAACCTCCGGTGCCGCCCCCGAAACGCAGAGGTGCAGCCCATCGATAAGAATCGTAGCAAATCCAGCGAAGCTGCGCCAGCGGGCGGGGAAAGAGAGAGGAGGAATCAGGCCGGGGCGACCGGGCGAGGCAAATCCGGCTCGACGCCACGCCAGCCGACGGGACGGCCCTGCAGAGCTTCCTTAAGGGCGCGAAAGAGGACGACATACATCATCTGGCGGTAATAGAAGCGCTGGATGAGGAGTGGAGCGAGAAGCGTCCAATCCTCGTTTTTTTCGAGGGCGAAAGCGATGACGCAGGTGAGGAGGTCAATCAGCATGAAGGCGGCGAAATAGATGAGGGAGCGCTCGACGTCTTCCGCGGTCCAAAGCTGGGGAAGGCGGGCAATGCGAAATTGAGCAACGCCCCAGAGCAGGAGGGAGGTGAGGAAGAGGAGGTCGATGGCGGGAGAGACCAGAGGCAAGGCAATCTGAAACAGGAAGATGTTGGGGATGGCGATGAGACCGAGGGAGCCGTATTTGCGCTTGCCGAGCGTATCGCGATGCTTCCACATGGCCTGGAGGGTGCCAAAGGTCCAGCGGAAGCGCTGGCGAACCAGTGCATCCATGGTATCCGGTGCTTCGGTGCGGGCGATGGCGTCTTCGTCGTAGAGGATTTTAACGCCGCGGCGGCGAATGGTGAGGGTGAGGTCGGTATCTTCGGCCACGGTATCGGAAGTAAAGCCGCCCGCTTCACGGACAGCGGAGGCGCGCCAGGCTCCGACGGCGCCTGGAACCACGGGGATGCAATTGAGGAGGTCGAGGGCGCGTTTTTCGAGGTTCTGGCTGGTGATGTATTCGAGGGCCTGCCAGCGGGTGAGCCAATTGCTGCGGTTGCGTACTTTTACATTGCCAGCGACGGCGGCGATACGCGGATTGGAGAAATGGCGGACCAGGAGTGGTACAGCGTCCGGGTCGACGAAAGTATCGGCATCGACGGTAACGATAATATCGCCGGAGGCGACAGAGAGGGCGTGATTGAGGGCGGCGGATTTGCCGCGATTGGGCTGGCGGAGGAGGGAGATGCGAGGGTCGGCAGGGAATGCGGCGAGGAGGCGCGAACTGGTTTCGTCGGAGGAACCATCGTCAATGACAATAATTTCGAGGGGCTGATAGCGGGAAGCCAGAGCGGAGCGGACGGTCTGGACGATGGCATGCTCTTCGTTGAAGGCGGGGATGAGGACACTGACGCGAGGATGGAAGGAGGGGTCAAAGGGATCGCCGGGGCGGAGCTTTTCGGCGAGAGCGAGGAGTCCGATGATGAGAGCGCGGCCGCTGACGAGAAGGATGCCTGCGGCGAAAACGAAGGCCATGAACATGCGGGCCCAGTGGAAAAGGATAAAGATGACGGCATCGGTGCGCGCGGCCACCCATTCCTGGCGGCTGAGGGGGGGCATGACCTGAGCGCGGGATTGGCCGAGGAGATCGGAGACGGAAGTGAATTGGTAGCCCGCGGCGCGGAGCTGATCGATGATCTGGGGAAGAGCGGCGACCGTCTGGGAGCGGTCACCGCCGCCATCGTGCATCATGATGATATTGCCGCCGAGAGTCTTGGATTCGGCCTGGGCGACGACGCGCTTGACAATTTCGGCGGCGGGAGGCGGAGCGCTGCCATCGGCTTCGCCCCAATCGTGGGGGTCGATGCGCGCGCCGATGAGGATATAGCCCATGCTCTGGGGGATGGGGAGCAACTCGACTTCGCTGGCGGTTTCCGGCTGGTGGTCAATGCCATAGGGAGGGCGGAAGAGGATGGTTTTGACGCCGAGGATGCTTTCGAGAAGCCTTTCGGTGAGATTGATTTCGATCTGGAGCTGATTTTTGGAGATGAGGTCCACCTCCGGATGAGTGTAGGTGTGATTTCCGATTTCATCGCCTTCGGCATATTCCCTGCGGATGATTTGGGCGGAGCTATCGGCTTCGACACCGATTACGAAGAAGGTGCCGGGGGCATGTTTTTCGTTGAGGACGTCGAGGATCTGAGGAGTCCAGCGAGGGTCGGGGCCATCGTCGAAGCTGAGAGCGAGTTTTTTGTGAGCCGCGCCGAGCTGTTCGATGCGATAGGGGAGAGGGGCCTGGGTGATGGTTTCATCGTCGAAGGTATCGGAGCCAGCGTCGTAATCGAAGGTGCGGTGGCCTCTGGTGGGCGTGGCGGTGATGCGCCAGATATCACCGGCGCCCTCGAGGATCAAGTCATAGCCTGGGGGAATCACCTGGAGTTTGGCGCGGATGGCATCATCGGGGCGGGTGGCGTCCCAGATGCTCCAGAGGGAGGGGTCCTCGGAGCCGAGGCGCCAGAGGGCAGTGCCGCGGACGCCGGCGCGCTCGGCGGCGCGCTCGGTGTTATAAGCGGTGAGTGCATCGAGCATCCAGACTTTGTGGACATCGCCGCTTTCCTCGTAGGAGAAAAAGGGATTAAGGGAAGGGGAATCGAATTCGATATCGGCTTCCGATTCCACCGAGCGCACGACGGCGGCTTCGTAGCTGAGGGCTTCGGCAACGGGGTGGGGATTTTTTTTGGAAGGGAGCACCCAATCGTAGCTGTAATTGGCGATGCCCATGACGATTTTATCGGGGCGAACAATTTTAAGGATGTTCTGGAGATTGCGGAGGTACCAATCCTGGGCGACGATGGGGCCGGCGGGAGAGGATGGCCAGTGCTGGTCGTAGTTCATGAGGATGATGGCGTCAGCCTGTTTGGAGATATAGGCGTAATCGTAGCTCCAGTCAGCGGCGGGGAGAGCGATCATGAGTTTCAGATTGGCGGCATGGAGGCCGGCGCCGAGGTCGCGGGCAAAGAGTTTGAAATTTGGCTGTGCGGAATCCGGGACTTCCTCGAAATCGACGACGATGCCGGGATTGTGATTGCGGGAGGCGAAATCGACCAAAGAATTGACGAGCTTTTTGCGAGCGGCGGGATTGGCCATCATGGCGGACATTTCGGGAATGCGCCAGTCGGTGCCGTCGTAATTATTGAGAAGAGGCATCATGGGGATTTCGACTTTGGCGGCCTGGAGCCAGGCGGTGAGCTTGGGGTCGAGATCTTCCTGAAGGGAGCCATCGGCGGAAAAGGAATGGAGAGCCTCCGGAATGACCAAATCGATATCGTGATAGTGCTGCTGGAGAGAGGCAAGGCTATTGGCATCCCAGGGAACATAGAAGGCGGCGCGAAGAGGATCGTAGGTCTGGGGAACGGTGCCGAGGGCGGCGACCCTGCGCTTTCTGCCGAGGCGAGGGGGGAAAGCCCGCAGGCGGGAAGAGGAGCGGGAACGGATGGCGTGGAGAGCGGGGCGTGAATCCGGGAGGAGGAGGGAAGGAAGATCGGGCTGACGGGCGACGTCGAAGAGGAAAGCGACGACGAGGAGGGTGAACAGAGCGCCGGAAACCTCGAGGATGCGGCGAGTGATGCGCCAGCGGCGGCGTTTCTGATCATAGAAGATAGGCTTGCGTTGCGTCATTCACTCATCCCGAACAACGAATCAGGCTACAATTTCCGAATCAAACAGATGTTCTCGACACTTGCAATGCGAATCCAGGCGGCAGCGGCGGCGACATGCGCGCTGGCGATGCGCCTCTTCTTCCTGCTGCGGTATCCGGTGACGGGTCCCGGAGATTCGCAGCTCTATGAAGAAATGGCGCGGAACTGGCTGGACCGCGGCATTTACGGCATGCAGGTGTCCGGGCGGCTGGTGCCTGTGGACCTGCGCGTTCCTGGTTACCCGGCGCTGCTGGCTGCCGTGTACGCCGTGCTGGGGCGCAGTGGCTTCCGCGTGGCGCTGGTGCAGGCGCTATTGGATACGGCCACCTGCTTTCTGATAGCGGCGCTGGCGGCACGGCTGATCGCTCCGGGAGGAAGTGCCGAAACGGGTCCCGGAAAGGAAGCAGAGAGCGCCCGAAAGAAGAAAGCGTACCTGGCTGCACTGTGGCTCGCCGCGCTTTGCCCTTTCACATCCAATTATACCGCTGCTGTGCTTGCGGAGCCGCTGGCAATCTTTTTTACGGCGCTGGCGCTCTGGACACTGGCGGCGCCGGGAGGGGTGGCGGAATATCCCGCGGGGGGCCGTGAATATGCGGTGGGGAGATCGTGCCTGCTAGGAGGGCTTGCGGTGGGCCTGGGAACGATGGTGCGGCCGGAGACGCCGCTGATCCTTGTGGCGCTGGCGGTGGTGCTGGTGTGGAGATGCCGGAGGCCGGCCAACTGGAAGGGGCTGGTGCGAACATGCGTGCTGCTGGGCTGCGGGCTGGCAGTGGCGCTGGCGCCGTGGACGATGCGGAACGCGATTACGCTGCACGAATTTCAGCCTCTCGCGCCGCGCTATGCCGATCTGCCGGGGGAATACCATGCGGCGGGATTCGATGCGTGGACGGATACCTGGTTATGGCGCTTTCGAGACGTCTATCTCGTTCCGTGGAATCTGAATGAGGGGCCGATAGCGATGGAGGACGTGCCCGCACAGGCATTCGATAACAGGGAAGAGCGGGAAAAAGTAAAGGAAGTGCTGGAGCAATACAACGAAGTGACGACGATTACGCCAGAGATGGACAAACAGTTTGGGGAGATTGCGCGGGAACGAACGCATCGCCACCCGCTGCGCACATGGCTGGAGATACCCGCGCTGCGGGCGGCGGCGATGTGGTTTACGCCGCGGATTGAGTTGCTGCCCTATTCGGGGAGGCTCTGGCCGGTGCGGGAGGCCTGGGAAGATGATCCTGTGGATTTCAGCGTGACACTGGGTTTTGGTCTGCTGGAGATTGTTTACGTGATGCTGGCGATGGCCGGGGCATGGAGGCTGAGGGACAGCCCTGTGGCGGTTTTTTTGATTGTGTTTCTGCTGCTGCGCAGCGCCTATCTGACGACGGCGGAGACGCCGGAGCCGCGCTACATGCTGGAATGTTTTCCGGCGCTGCTGGCGCGGGGAGGGGGAGCCTTTGCGGGCGGAAGGGGAGAAAGCGACGGTGGAAGG
>VFSW01016410.1_pt1 | contig 10105 bp, 9 predicted proteins | sample 5358111 | NCBI WGS metagenome assembly VFSW01 (sample SAMN11554181, study PRJNA540505) | mine drainage metagenome | isolation source: sediment from site ElyBrook_90M | place: USA: Ely Copper Mine, Vershire, VT | collected 2017
GTCGACAGCCAAACCCACCTCGTGTTCGCGGGCGAGCGCAGCGACGAGTTCGAGGCGCGCATGGCCGGTACGCCCTACGACGGGGGCGGGATAGCGCGAACGGTGGCGGCGACGCGGGTGGCGACGACCGAGGCGTTGACAAGGTCGAGCCGCGCCCGGGCCGCCGCGCTGGCCCGCTCGGGGGTCACGACGGTGGAGGTGAAGTCGGGCTACGACCTGACCGTCGAGGGCGAGGCGCGCCTGCTCGGCGTGGCGGCGTCGATCACGACCGAGGTGACCTTCCTCGGCGCCCACGCGGTCGCGCCCGAGTACGCCGGCGACCGCGACGGGTACGTCGCGCTGGTGGCCGGCGCGATGCGCGCGCGCTGCGCCGGGCTGGCGCGCTGGGCCGACGTCTTCTGCGACCGCGGCGCCTTCAGCGTCGACGAGGCCCGCACGATCCTGCGCGCGGCGTCGGCCGCCGGACTCGAGCTGCGCCTGCACGGCCAGCAGCTCGGAGCGACCGGGGGCGTCGCGCTGGCCGTCGAGCTCGGGGCCGCGAGCGTCGACCACTGCACCTTCGTCAGCGACGACGCCCTCGAGGCGCTCGCCGGCTCGTCGACCGTGGCGACCCTGCTGCCCGGCGCGGAGTTCGCCACCCGGTCGCCCTACCCGTCGGGACGGCGCTTCCTGGACGCCGGGGTCACCGTCGCCGTCGCGACCGACTGCAACCCCGGCACGTCCTACCTCACCAGCATGCCCCTCGCGATGGCGCTGGCCGTGCGCGAGATGGGCCTGAGCGTCGACGAGGCGCTCTACGCCGCGACCCGCGGCGGGGCCGCGGCCCTGCGCCGTGGGGACGTGGGGCACCTCGGCGTCGGGGCCCGGGCCGACTTCCTCGTCCTGGACGCGCCGCGGGCCGCCCACCTCGTCTACCGGCTGGGCGACGCCGTCGTCGCTCGCGTGGAGCGCGCCACCTCGGCGGCGCGACCATAAGGTACTGCTATGAACGCCCCCGTCGCCCCCCCGGACCTTCCGTCGACCCTCGGTGCCCTGCGCGCGTCGGGCTACCAGCGCCGCACGGTGCGCGACGAGATGCGCGCCAACCTCGAGGAGCGTCTCAGCGCCGGACTGCCGCTCACCGAGGCCGTGCTCGGCTACGACGACTCGGTCCTGCCCCAGCTCGAGACGGCCCTGCTCGCCGGTCACGACGTGATCCTGCTCGGCGAACGGGGTCAGGCCAAGACGCGGATCATCCGCGCGCTCGTCGAGCTGCTCGACGAGTGGTTGCCGGTCGTCGCCGGCTCGCCGGTGCGCGACGACCCCTTCGCGCCGATCTCGGCCTTCGGCCGGGACCTGGTCGCCGAGCGTGGTGACGGCACGCCGGTCGACTGGGTGCACCGCAGCGAGCGCTTCGCCGAGAAGCTCGCCTCGCCCGACACCTCGATGGCCGACCTCATCGGTGACGTCGACCCGATCAAGGTGGCCGGGGGGCTCTACCTCGACGACCCGCGGGCCCTCGCCTACGGCCTGGTGCCCAAGTCCAACCGGGGGATCTTCGCCATCAACGAGCTGCCCGACCTCGCCGAGCGGATCCAGGTCGGGCTGCTCAACGTGCTCGAGGAGCGCGACGTGCAGATCCGCAGCCACCTGGTCCGCCTCGACCTCGACGTGGTCGTGGTCGCGACGGCCAACCCCGAGGACTACACGAACCGGGGCCGGCTGATCACGCCGCTGAAGGACCGCTTCGGCTCCCAGATCCGCACCCACTACCCCTACGACCTCACGACCGAGGTGGCGATCATCCACCAGGAGGCGACGATGCCGGTCTCCCCGCGGCCGATCCGGGTGCCGTGGTTCATCGACGACATCGTGGCGCGCGTCAGCCACGTCGCGCGCAAGAGCCACGTGATCAGCCAGCGCTCGGGGGTCTCGGTGCGACTCTCGATCGCCAACTACGAGACGGTGGTCGCCAACGCCCTTCGTCGGACGATGCGCACCCACGACGAGACCGTCGTGCCGCGGGTGAGCGACCTCGCGGCGATGGTGCAGTCGACCCAGGGCAAGATCGAGTTCGACACGGTGGACGACACCGATTCCGACCAGGTGATCGCCGCCCTGGTGGCCCTGGCGGTGCGCCAGTGCTTCACCGAGCACGTGCTGCTCGAGGAGGCCCCGGCGATCGTCGAGGCCTTCCACGCCGAGGTGGTGGTGCACACCGGCGACGACCTGCCCGACCGCGACTACCTGACGGTGCTGGCCGCGATGGCGGCCCTCGACGGACCGGTGCGCCGGGTCGCGGGCCCCGAGGCGACCGACGGCGAGCTGGCCTCGGCCGTCGAGTTCATCCTCGAGGGGCTGTACCTCACCAAGCGGCTCGCCAAGGACGCGGCGGGCCCCCGGGCGCTCTACCGCGCCCGGAACCGGTAGTGGCCGTCCGCTACGGCTTCCGGCGCCCGGGCGAGGGCGACGACTTCGAGGACCTGGACCCCGACGAGCTGCTCGCGCTGCTGACCGACGACCTGCTCGAGAACGGCGACCTCGAGGCGGCCATGGACCGGCTGGTGCGCGACGGGTTCACGACGAGGGACGGCCAGCGGGTCGAGGGTCTGCGCGAGCTGCTCGAGCGGGCCCGGGCCCGACGACGCGAGCTCGAGGACCAGGCCAACCCCGACGAGGAGCTCGAGCGGTACCACGAACGGCTCGACGAGATCGAGTCGCTCGAGGACCAGGCGCTCGACGAGCTCGACGACGAGGCCGCCGCGAGCGGCGACGAGCGGCGCCGCGAGGTGACCGGCGAGTACGTACGGGCCCAGCGGCTGGCGCGGTCGCTCGCGGGCACGACGCTGGGCGAGCGCATCGCCAGCCTGCAGTCCTACGAGTTCACCTCCAGCGAGGCCCGCGAGGCCTTCGAGTCCCTCGTCGAGGAGCTGCGCCAGGACGTGCTCGCGACCTACTTCGAGCAGAGCAAGCAGTTCATGTCGAACCCCGACCCCGCCGAGCTCGCACGGATGCGCGACATGATGGACGCGCTCTCGACGATGATCGAGCAGGACCGCCGTGGCGAACCGCTCGACCCGACCTTCGACGCCTTCATGGAGCGCTTCGGCGACTACTTCCCGGGCGCGACGAGCCTCGAGGACGTCGTGCGGGCGATGGCCGAACGGGCCGCCGCGGCCGAGGCGATGTTCAACTCGCTCAGCCCCGCCCAGCAGGGCGAGCTGCGCGACCTCATGGGCCAGCTGCTGAGCGACATGGACCTCGACCTGTCGATGCACCGGCTCGTCTCGAACCTGCGACAGGCCACCCCGGACATCGACTGGCACCGGTCGGCCCGCCTGCGCGGCGCGGGCGGGTCGTTCGCCGACGCGACCTCGGTCGCCGAGCAGCTCGGCGAGCTGCGGGGACTCGAGGAGTTCCTCGGTCGCGCCAGCGCCGCCCAGGGCCTGCCCGAGGTCGACCTCGACGCCGTGCGGCGCAACCTCGGCCCCGACGCGGCGACCCACGTCGCCCGACTGCAGCGGGCGGTGCGGGCCCTGCGCGACCAGGGCTTCGTAGACCGCTCGGCCGGCGGGCTGACGTTGAGCGCGAAGGGGGTGCGCCAGATCGGCCAGCACGCCCTGCGCGACCTGTTCGCCCAGTTGCGCAACGCGCCGAGCCTCGGCGGGCACCGCGAGGCGACGGTGGCGCGCGGCGGCGACCGCGAGGAGACCGCCAAGCCGTGGGAGCCGGGCGAGGCGCTCTCGCTGCACCTCTCGGCGACGCTGCGCAACGCGATCGCCCGTTCGGGACCGGGGACGCCGGTGCGGTTGCACCCCGACGACTTCGAGGTGGAGGAGTACGAGGCGACGCGCCGCTCGGCGACGGTGTTCGCCATCGACCTGTCGCTCTCGATGGCGATGCGCGGCAACCTGGTGCCGGCCAAGAAGATGGTCCTCGCGCTCACCCAGCTGATCCGCACGAAGTTCCCGCGCGACTTCGTCGCCGTCGTGGGCTTCGGGGAGACCGCTCAGGAGCTGCGCGTCGAGGACGTGCCGGCCCTCACCATCGACTACGCCTACGGCACCAACCTCCAGCACGCCCTCGCCCTGTCGCGCCACCTCATGCGCGCCGAGCGCGGGGAGCGCCAGATCGTCGTGGTAACCGACGGGGAGCCGACGGCTCACCTCATGGACGACGGCCAGCCGTACTTCGCCTGGCCGCCGGTGCGCGAGACGCTGGAGCGCACCATGGCCGAGGTGGTGCGCTGCACGAAGGCGGGCATCGTGATCAACACCTTCGCCCTGGACATCGAACGCAGCCAGTTCCCCTTCGTCGAGCAGATCGGCCGGGTCAACCGGGGCCGGACCTTCTACACGTCGGTCGACGAGCTCGGCCGCTACGTGCTCGACGACTTCGTGCGGTCCCGACGGGTCGGTTGACGCCGCGACCAGGGACGTCGCCGATCGCCGTTGAGACGATTGTCAGGGTCGCCACCAATTCCATTTGCTTTTTCCCCGGTTTACCGCCACAATGACACCGATGTAATTACATCGGTGATGGTTGCCGGCGGGGAGGAAGCGACGTGGAGATCATCGAGCTGCTCAGTGGTATGGAGGACCGGGGCTGGCAGGCGCGGTCCAACTGCATGGGCGTGGACCCCGACCTCTTCTTCCCCGAGCGCGGCGCGTCGACCCGCGAGGCGAAAGAGGTCTGCCGCGGCTGCGTCGTGCGCGAGGACTGCCTCGAGTTCGCGCTGGAGAACGGTGAGAAGTTCGGTATCTGGGGGGGCATGAGCGAGCGCGAGCGGCGACGGCTGCGTCGGGCCCGAGCGCTCGAGCGGCGGGCCCAGGCCGGCTAGCCGCGCGACGGGTCCGTGCGCGACTCGATGGTCACGTCCGGTCCGATCGCCAGCTGGGGCCACCGCGACCTCGGCTCACGCTCGAGCAGCGCCGCCGGGATCAGCCCGACCAGCTCGGCGTGGTCGATCGCGCCGGCGGGCAGTCGCCCGGCCACCTGGTCGTAGATCGTCGACGGGCCGACCGCGAGCGGGTCGATCAGGTTGCAGCTCACCTGGACGTAGTCGCCGAGGTCGAAGGCGAGCGATCGGACGGCCGGTGCGCGAACGAGGCGGGCGAGCTCGCGCGCCTGGTCCATCGAGACGCCGGTGAGCCAGAGGTTCCAGGCGACCAGGACCGGCCGGCAGCCCACCGCGACGGCGCCGCGGTCGGGCCGCGCCGCGGGCCCCTCGTCGGGGGCCTCGCCGTTACGGGCCGCGCGGCGCACCTCGGGGAGGGTACGGGCGGTGCCGTCGGCCCGTGGCCCGTAGCGGAAGACGGGCGTCGCGAGCTCGGTCGCGATCCAGTGCGCCGTCTCGTCACGCAGCGCGCACGCGACGTCGCGCTCGGCCGGGTCCAGCGCCACGAAGGGCACGACGTCGACGGCCCCCAGTCGAGGGTGCACACCGCGGTGCTCGCGCAGATCGATGCGCTCGAGTCCGGTCGCGATCAGCCGGCGGGCGTCGGCCACCAGGGCCGCTCGAGCGTTGATCAGCGTGAAGACGGCGCGGTGGTGGAACGGGTCGGCGTGTCGATCGCGCAGCGACGGCCCGCTCGCGCGCGCCAGGTCGTCCAGCACGGTGAGGTCGCGTCCCTCCGAGACGTTGACCACGCACTCGAACACGAGGGTCAGGTCAGGTCACTCGGAAGACGACGGCGGGCACGCTGGAGACGACGGCGCTCGCGCTCGCTCTTGCCGCCCCACACGCCGTGGTCGACGTGGTTGTCGAGCGCGTAGGTGAGGCACTGGCTGGCGACGGGACAGGTGGCGCAGATCCGCTGGGCCTTGATGACCCCGAGCCCGTCACGTGGGAAGAACGTCGCGGCCGGGTACTCTCGACACTTACCGTCGGCCATCCACTCTGTGGTCACCGCCACCTCCCCATCTAGTGCTCAGCGTAGCGAGAACGCCGTACGGTTTCGTTAATGGACGCTGGTAATTGGCTGTGCGCCGGAGCCACCAGGGACGATGCGCGAGCCCGCACCCGGTAGACTTCGCAGCAACGAGCAGGAGGAGCGCCGTGAGCCAGGTCCCGACCACTGAGTCCACCGAGGTCACCGACCCGGTCGGTCACGTCCAGGTGGTCTACCTCGGTCCCGTGGCCCCGCACTGGGAGTGCCGCATGGTCTTCGGCGACGAGGAGCAGATCCAGGCCTTCGTCGACCGCGTGGACGCCCGCCTGCGCTTCCTCCCTCCCCACGACCCCCAGTTCCGGCGCAACCGCGAACGGGTCAACCGTGACGCCGAGCGCGAGAACCTGCTCGTGGAGTGGAACCTCGGCTACGACGAGGAGTCCTAGGCCAGCGGCGACGTCGTGACCCGGCGCAGCCACGCGTCGGGCTCGCCCAGCTCGGCGGCGCTCGGCAGGCCGTCGACGCGCAGCAGGGCGTCGAAGACGCGCAGCCCGTGCGCCTCGCGCAGGTGGTCGACGAAGGCGTGCGCCTCGTCGTGGTGCGGACCCTGCGTCGCGATCCCGAAGAGGGCCGCCGCCGCGTCCTCGCCCCGCGCGTCGCTTCGCCGGTGCCGGCGGTAGGCCTCGACCAGCTGCGGTCGAGGTCCGAGCATCGCGGTCGTGACCTCGTGGGCGGCGCTCTCGAAGAAGGCGAGCAGCACCCCGGTGGCGGCGTTGATCGCCCGGGTGGCGTCGGTCTCCTCGGGTAGTTCGATCCCCTCGAGCAGTCGGTCGGGGTCGTCCATGAACGCGCTCAGGTCGCCGTCGCCGAGCATCGACTGCAGTCGTCCGAGGAGGTCGCCCTGGACGGCGGCCGCCTCGTGGACCGAGTCGAGCAGCAGGGCGCGCAACGCGTCGCCGGTGCCGCTGCGGGTCAGGACGAGCGAGGCGACGAACTCCTGGGCTAGGGCGAAGACGTAGACCTCGTCGCGCTCGAGGGACCACGCCTCGGCGAAGGCCTTCAGGTTGTTGACGACGAGCAGCCGCTGGTCGTCGAGGCGGGGGAGCGCGAGCACGGCGAGCGACCAGGCCCGCTCGGAGAAGTGTCCGGCGACCGAGCCGAGTTGGAAGCCGGCGAAGAGCGGGCCCACGGTGGCGGCGAGCTGGGCGATCATCGGGTTCATCTCGTCGAGCTCGCTCGACGGCGAGACCGTGCTCGGCGTGAGCAGGGTCGGCTCGATGAGTGGTCGCCACTGCGCGAGCGCCGCGAGGGTCAGCGCCGTCCGGTTGACGGCGGTGACCTGGTCGCCTCCCGAGACCCCGAAGAGGGCGTCGACGCGACGTCCGACGAGCGGGGCCAGCTCCTCGAGGCGCTGACGCTCGATGGGTTCGGGGTTCGGGTCCCCGTCGCTGCCGCGCGCGATGGTCAGCGCGAGCTGGGTGGCGGTGTCGAACCAGGCGTTCGGTCCCTGCTGGCCCAGCAACTTGAAGATGTCGCCGAACATGCCGTCGAAGGGACCGTCGCTCACCCACCCAACATAGAGGTCCCGGGTGAGCGGGCGCACGTTACAGGGCGCACGCCAGACGCACCACCTCGTGGTCGGTGCGCGTGCCGCGCAGCACCGTGAGGTGGGCCTCGGTCCCCGCCGGCGTCAGGTAGAGCACCGTGAGCAGCGTCGCCCAGGAGTCGATGTCGTGGTCGTTGACGACCGTGACGACGTCGCCGGCCTGGAGGTGTCCGCGCGACTGGCTGGTGAGCGGGACGTTGGTGATCAGCGCGCCACCGCCCTGGGCGCTCTGGCCGGCGACGTTGAGGCTGGCGTGGCAGCCGTGCCCGGTGGCGACGATGGTGGCCACCCGGGCGACGAACTGGGCCGAATACCACTGGCCGTCGGTCGCCAGGACCGCGACGACCCGCCCCGTGTGATCGACCGCGACGGCCCCGGGGACGCCGTTCAGGTTCCGGTCCGACGCGGTCGCGAGGTAGCTGACCACGCCGTTGGCCTTGAGCGTGGGGTCACCGAGGGAGGTGTCGGACCACGTGAAGCGGGGCCGGGTCGTCGGTCCCGTGATGACCGGCGAGAGCGCGATGACCGAGGCGTTGGCCGGCAGTGCCGCGAGCTCGAGCGCCCGCACCGGACGGCTCAGTCGGACGATGGAGAAGCCCAGCACGGCGTCGCGACCGACCCAGGTGACCGGGAAGGTCGGTCGGCCGGGGATCCAGCCGGTGAGCAGCGCCGCCTGGGGGATCGCGGCGGTGGTGACCGCCAGGTCGTTGGGTAACGCCATCGCCGCGACCGTCGCGACGTGGCCCGGCGTGGTGATGGTGAGGTCGACGGTGCGCCCGGCGACTGATTGGACGGTGGACGGCAGGTCCGCCACCGAGTAGGTGACGTTGGCCGTCATCGGCTGGGCCGTCGGCGTCGAGTCGGTCGACGTGGCCAGGGCGGCCGCGGCGACCGCCACCCCGACGACGAGGATGGCCCCGGCCAGTCGCGCGCCGCGAGCGCCGACGGGGGCGGTCGGGTGGTTGGGGAGGCGTCCGAAGTCCGGCAGTTCGCTCGGGTGGAGCCACGTGCGGCCGTCGGGAGGAGGCGGCGCCGCCCGCGCGCGCCCCCACCAGCGCCAGCCGCGTTTTCCTGACCCGTCCACGCTTGACCAGGCTAGTGACCGGTCGGGTCCCGTTAACGGTCGCTCTAACATCGATCCAATGGCAACGGACGTCGCGATGGACATCGGCACCTCGATGAGCCGGGTCGCGCTGTCGCCCGACGGCGTGGTCTTCAACGAGCCCACGATCGTGGCCATCGACACGCGCACCGGCGAGGTCGTCGAGGTCGGTTACGGCGCCCTCGACCTCGTGGCGCGGACCGGTCGCCACGTCGTGGCCTTCCGTCCCCTCGCCCAGGGCGCGACCGTCGACTTCGACGTGACGGCCCGCCTCGTGTCGGGCCTCTTTGACCGGGTCGGGGTCTCCCGGCTGCGCCGGGCCAGCGTGGTGATGAGCGTGCCGTCGCTCGCCACCTCCATCGAGCGCCGGGCGCTGCGCCAGGCGGCGATCCAGGCCGGGGCGCGCGAGGTCAGCCTGATCGAGGCGCCGCTGGCCGCGGCGATCGGTCTCGGACTGCCGGTCCAGGACCCCGTCGGCTCCGCGGTGACGGTGCTCGGCGGCGGGGCCTCGGAGGCCACGCTGCTGTCACTGGGCGGGATCGTGACGAGCGCGACGCGCCGTCAGGGGGGCATCGACGTGGACCAGGCCATCGCCTCGCTCGTGCGTCACCGCTACGGGGTCGTCATCGCGCCGTCGGTCTCCGAGCACCTCAAGTTCGCCCTGGGCTCGGCGCTCGGTCGCACTCGTGGACGCGTCGAGTCGGTCCAGGCCCGCACCGTGGACACGGGCGACCTCGTCGACGTCGCCATCGACGCCGACCTCGTCAACGCCGCGCTGCACGACGTCGTCCACGGGATCGTCTCGATGGTCCAGGACTCGCTGGCGGGCGCGCCGCCCGACCTCTCCCAGGACGTGAGCGCGCGAGGTCTCACGCTGGTCGGCGGGCACGCGAAGCTCTCGGACGTCGCCGAGCTGATCGCCTCGGGCACCGGGGTCGACGTGCAGCTGGCCGACGAGCCGGACCTCGTGATCATCCGGGGGCTGCAGCTCTGCCTCGACGAGATGTCCTCGCTGCACGCCCTCTTCCGCAACGCCGACCGCTAGTCGGACGCCAGCCGCGCGACGGCCGCGCGCGTCTGCCAGTCGTGGTCGTCGCGCGCGCGCTCGAGGGCGGCCTCGACGTCGGGTCCGTCGAAGTTGGCGAGCGCGACCACGGCGCGGCGTCGCACGGCGGGCTTGTCGTCGAGCGCGGCGATCACCGCGGCGCGTCCCCGGTCGTCGCCGATGACGCCCAGCGCCGCGACCGCCGCCTCGCGACAGCGGGCGTCCTCGTGGTCGCGGGCCACGGCGACGAGCCGGTCGACGGCCGGGCGGTGGTGGCGTTCGCCCAGCGCGAAGGCGGCGTGCTCGCCGACGAGGGGGTCGAGGTCGGCGAGCCGGTCGACGACGGCCGCCAGGACGGCGCCGTCACCGCCGCCGTCCGCGACGGCGACGAGCGCCTCGCGTCGCACGGCCGCGTCGTCGTCGCCGCGGGCCCCCAGCCAGTCGGGCGTGGACAGCAGCCGCCGGGGCGCCGCGGCGGGCCG
>VFSW01016411.1_pt1 | contig 10105 bp, 12 predicted proteins | sample 5358111 | NCBI WGS metagenome assembly VFSW01 (sample SAMN11554181, study PRJNA540505) | mine drainage metagenome | isolation source: sediment from site ElyBrook_90M | place: USA: Ely Copper Mine, Vershire, VT | collected 2017
AATAGGATTGGGGCCGGCACCATAAATGCCAGAGGGGAACAAGCAACACAAAGCGTGAACAAGGAGGCAAGAGGCGGAGGCGGAGGTGGCGTTGTAATACTTTCATACGGCGCAGGAGGATTAGTGCCAGGCACATACAACGTCCAAGGGGGCGCAGCGCAGCAGAACTCTGGCTCAGGGGGCGCTGGGCAGGTCTGGATATACAATTACGGGTCCAACCCTCCAATAACTCCATAGGCTCCGTTAATCGGCTCCGTTTCCGGCAAGCTTTTTAATCCTTATTATAGTTATCTTTATCATGCACAAATCAATGGTTGTAATCATATCGGTGCTGTTGGGGATACTTATAACTCTCCTGACAGGATTCCTAAGCACCAGCCATCTTCTTGGAGCAACGCACTACGGTTTTCCATCCACATGGATGGTCTACATGGTAGTCTCGCCAGTCTACAATCCAGTTGCCCTTAACTACACCAATTTTGTAATAGATGTTGCAGTATGGTCTGTTGTAGCCTGGGTCGTACTCTCACTGCTCCTGGACCAATTTGCAAGCAGGAAGATTCAAGGCAGAACTTCCCAGAATGCAAGGCATAAGGCCAGAAGGGCAAAGAGATAGTCCTTGCGTAAATTCACTGCTTTAGCAGTATGTTGTTTATAACCGACTTTACAAAGAAGCTCTTCCTTGCGCTCACAGTATCCCTGTATCTGATTCTGCTCCTTGTCACGCTTTTCAATGCGTTGTAGCAGTTTACGCACATCAGCCTCCTGAGAACGGCGCCTGACTTGACATACTGGTCCCTCTCCTGTATGTATCTGGGAGGCACCACCTTTATCTCGCTGCAGTCAAGTAGCCTATTGCAGGACATGCAGCTGTTCTCCACAAGATGTGCGAGATCCTTCCTCTCCGCATCTGCAACGCTTCTTTGGACATTGTCAGACGCAGCGACCTTTCGGTCGAACAGACCACTTCCCATGCAATCCCGATTCTCACCAGACTTATTTCCCCAATCCATATGACCAACTGAAGGTTCCCCAACCCTCTAGGATTGTATTACTGCTTACCTTATATTTATACGTTGCGTTATTTTATAAAAAACCAAAGATTTGGAATGATTCTATGAGGTACGTGATTGCGCTCGGAGGCAATGCTCTCGTCGACAAAAGGGCAATAGGCTCCGCTGCAAAGGCCATAGCGCGCCTCTACAAGGAAGGCAACGAAATAGTTATCACCCACGGCAACGGTCCACAGGTCGGCGAGCTTGCGATTGCAGAGCATGAGTCCCTTGCAGTTCTTACGGCACAGACCCAGGCCTGGATAGGGCTCAACATAGAGAGCAGCATAGCAAAGGCGCTGGAGGCATCCGGGCAGAGAAACAGCTATGCAATACCAGAAGTGGTTCTAACAAAGACAGTTGTAAGCAAAGCAGACAGCGCATTCAGGAATCCCACAAAGCCCATAGGGCGATTTTATACAAAGAGGGAGGCGTCGAGGCTTCCAAAGGTCTTCAAGATCAGAAAGCTGATAAATGGTTACCGAAGAGTGGTGCCATCCCCGCAAGCAAAAGAGATAGTGGAGAGGGACCTTATACTGAAGCTTCTTGGCGCTGGCCACATAGTAATTGCGTGCGGAGGCGGTGGCATACCCGTATTCAGGAAAGAAAACAGGCTCTCCTTTGCAGAGGCGGTAATAGACAAGGACAATGCCTCTGCCCTTCTGGCCCGAGAGATAAGTGCAGAGCGCTTCATCATACTCACGAATGTCGATGGGATATATCTTGATTTCAGGAAGAAAGCCCAGAGGCTCATCGGCAGTATTAGCAGCAAGGAGCTGCAGAGATACTTCAAGGAGGGACGCTTCGAATCCGGAAGCATGGCGCCAAAGGTGAAGGCCTGCCTGGATTTTGTCAATTCGGCGCACAGGCCGGCAGCGATAGGAAACATACACAAGGCGCAAAATGTCATCCTGGGCAAGGGGACAACGTGCATAACCTACTGACGTGCATAATGGCGTGGCTTGAAGTACTTGGAAATCAACCGCCGAACGGAGAACTGTAATATGCCTAATAACAGAAAGGTTCAAAGAATCGCAGAGCTTATGGTATAGCATATGCAGCGCTGCTTATCGGCGTGTTCAGAATGGGGTCATTTAAAGATGCGCAAAGTGGTATAAAATGCCAACGTCGGCCAGCTAATGAGAAATTCGCAATAAAAACACACTAAGGTTGCAGTAAGCGCGCAAACAGCAAATTAACTAATGGTCAATTGATAAAATTGCAATATCCTACTTCTTTTCTTTTAGCTCGTCAACCACTCTAAATACCTCTTTTGGGCTTGCATCCGTCTTTATCCCATCCTTGTTGAACTGCGTCATTGTCGCACGCCTCCCCATTCTCGTGAGCCTCTCAACCACCTTGTAGCGCGAGACGGACCCGAATCCCAGGGCCTCGGTGATCTTCGGGACGGAATAGAGCATCAAAGTGTCGAGCTCGTCATATATCTCCCTGGCCATCTGCATCTCCCTTATCCCAAGCATCTTCTTTATCAGTTCCTTGTCTTGAAGGTTTCCAAGCCAGAGCGGTCCGAACGGCTCAAGGCGCTCCCTGCACTCATCGCACCTATTTGGCATCAGCGGGGCTACGCCGCTTGCGAACCTGAACGAATAGCATTTCCTGCAAAAAGCTCCAAGCCCGGTGGTTTTCACCGAGGATATGGCCTTTGAGGCTCCGAATTCTAGCCTGACAAACACGCGCATGTAATGCCTGTCTGATATCGATAGAAGTGGGACGACACCGAAATTGAATCCAGATGCCACTCTTGTAATATAGCTAAGAAGTATTCTGATGCCGACCTCCTTGCACATCTCATTGTGAAGGGGCTTTGCATTGTAGACCTTTATGCATGCGGCATCATGTGCACCGCACAGAACCGCCGTGTCAGTCGCGGTGATCATCAGAACAGTCCCGTCCCATGATAGCTTCATTGCGTCATGTATGTACGGGGCCGGGCTGCCGAACGGGTCGAGGTCTATTATCTCGAACTTGTCCCTGCTCGTGCCTGCCAGGACCTGCAGTCCTTCATTCAACACCTTGAATTTGAGGCGATTTAGTTTCATATTCTTCTGTGCTATCTTCGCCGCGCTATCGTTTATGTCAAGGGCCGTCACATCCTTTGCTCCAGCCTCAAGTGCGTAACGTATGGCCCTGATTCCAGTTGCGGCTGTGGCGTCAAGTATCCTCCTTTTTTTCGTCGATATTGCCCTTAGGAAGAGTACGGAGATGTCCCTAAGCGTGCGCATCTCAGGATTATAGAAGACCTTTCCATCAGTGTATATCTTCGCCTTCCCTTCACTTGTCTGTTTCATTTTCATAAGGATCCGCACCATTTATCTTGAGCACTGCATCAAGGAGCCCGTGCGCATACTCTATGCTCGAGAATGCGGTTACATAGTCTCCTTTCTTCATCCAAGCCTCCGTGTCGCTCGCATACATATTTGCCAGCTCAACAACCTTCCTCTCATGTTCTGTGAGCTTAAGCTCCTGCGCCTTCTTTGCATTCTCCTTAAAAATAGCAATATTCTTTCTTACCCTGGCTTCAATCTCCATCCAACTGACCGGTTACTCTTCCATATAAGGCGCCAGGAAGTATGTGATGCTGCTGTCACCGATATTATAGTTCAGCCTCATCGGCTCGTTTGACTTGAGCTCTATGCTTATATGGCTGCCTATTGGGCATGATTTAACCATGTTCTCAAGGAACTCTAGGTTAAAAGTCGCCTCAGCGCTCTTTTGCACGTCGACCTTGTTCATGAATGAGCCGTCCTTCTCATGGAGCTCCTCAAGCTCGCCCGAGTCTCCCCTGGCGCTAACTGCGAACTGGTCCTTCGATGCCTTGAATGCGATGTAAGACGATATCATGCTCGCGTCCTTTATCATGTCTTTTAGCGGCTCCCCGACTATCTCTATGTGCGCGTCGAACTGCACGTTTGGCTCCTTCTCAACGCTTTTCTTTACGTCTATCATCTGCAGCTTGTACCTCCTCCTGCTTCCAGGCCCTATGAACTCCAGAAGAAGTTTGTTGTCAACATCCCTCATCACCAGCGCCTCGCCGTCCCTTGTCCTCTGGAGTATCTTGCTCAGGTTCTCTATATTCAGGCCTATTCCCGCGGCCTTCTCAACCGAATACTTGGAGAACGACTTGCTTGGCATGAAGAACGACACCATGCTTATGCTTGAAGGATCCATGGCCTTGAGGCCTATCCCCTCCTTGGTTATGTTGAACATCCCTTCATCCACCAGGCTCACTACTGACTCGACGCAATCCCTCCAATATTTAGCGTTGTCAATTTTAAGTTCGAACATTTCAATCACGCTTATAATTAGCTTATAGTCTTATGAAACCAATACTAATAAATAACCTATCACTAACGTCCTGATTCTTCGCATGTACGCGCCTGCCATCGTCGCACAGGGCATTAATTTATCCCTTATGCAGCAATCAATATATCATGATCCTAGTCGCTTGCTCGTCGCAGGAAACAGCATCGAGGAACGCAGCGCAGGCGCTAATACGACTGGCAGGCCTGGAGGAGACTGGACCAGGAAGGTATGCCAGCGGCGCCATGCTTCTTAGAGTTGTAGATTCATCGCTTCCAATGGCTCAGGGGCTAGACGGGGAGGGAGCGGAGCTTATAATATTCATGAGCAGGCATAGCAGCGCCGCAGGGGTGTCCGCATTCACCGTTCACCCGATGGGCAACTGGGGACCGCAAGCAAGGCTAGGGGGCCTTGCCCATACTCTTTCGACTGCCGCGCCATCGCCAATGCTTGGGATGCTTAGGATGTTCGAGAGATCTAGGATAAAGATGGAGGTAACGTATGAAACTACGCACCATGGGCCTGCGCTTACCACTCCCTCCCTCTTTGCCGAGTTCGGAGGCAACGACGCCACTGTCGGCAATCCTGAAATAGCCGGCGAACTTGCAAGAATCGTATACGAGGCAGCGTCGAGGCTCTCCGAAGGCAAGGAGGGCTTTGAGCATTCAAAGGTCGCTATGGGGATCGGCGGCACACACTATCCAAAGAAGTTCACTGAGCTCGCTCTAAGGCGCGGCTACGCATTCTCCCACATGATGTCAAAGCACGCAATATTAAATCCAGACGGCACAAATAATATCGAGATGTTGGATCAGGCCGCGCGCAGCTCACAGGAACGCGTGGAGGCGGCAGTGATAGACTGGAAGAGCATAAGCTCAGCCGCAAGAGCAGCAGCGATAAAAAAGCTCAACGAGATTGGTATAGATTATGAGAGGATATAGTTTCATCATCCTGTTGCTCATCGCATTGCCTCTAGTCGCAAATGCGCAGTACTGGTTCCAGTACGGCGCTCGAGCCGGCACCAGCGCATATTACAATACCGGTGCAAAGGTCACTATCCAGACCGTACTCAACCAGTCACCAAAAACAGGCTCGGAGGCATTCTGGGTAGGGGAGAACCTCAACAACGGCGCATTCCTTCAGGTTGGCTACCTTGTTACAAATGAGTCAGGAGCATATCCTTCCTCATGTACTGTATCAGGGTGCTCGCAGAAAGTCTACCTTAAGGCAGGCTCTCCGGAATGGTTCTACGAATATTTCAATTCAGGTTCAGGCATCGCATTCCTGGGGTCGATAGGCCCAAACGATTCGGCCGGAAACAATAACAGCACTCACACGTACGGCTTCTACTCGAGCGGAGACGTCTGGTATTTCTTCATGGACAATACCACCCTGGGCTCCGCGAATCTAGGATCTGACAACTCCGGGATGAATGCACCGGTGGCCTTCGCCGAGGTCGCCAACACCACAAATGCTGACAATTTCGTCATACCGGTGGCATTCTCCAATCTGTCGTCCATGCAGGGAGGCAGTTATCTTCCAGTGCCAAGCGGATATTCATATATAGGGTACGGCGTCGGAAGCGCATCCTCAACCCCAAATCCGTATGGAGTGGCAGAGGTGGACAACAGGGTCAATTACTTCATAGCCGGCTCAGGGCTTCTTCAACCGAGCAATAATCAGCAGCTCTGGAAGCTCGGCTTCAATCTAGATATACAGTCGGAATACGGAAACATATCTGGATCAAGCCAGTACCTTGCATACCATAACGTAATGCTCTCGGCCCCAAGCGTGCTCTACCTTAGCGACAACTCACGCGTAGCCTTTGAGCAATGGGAGGGCCAGGGCGTCGGCGCTTATTCGGGCACGTCATCAGTGCATAACATAACCATTTACAGCAACATAACCGAAGTGGCAGACTGGAGCCTCCAGTACCTGCTCAATGTGACATCAGAGTTCGGCAAGGTGCAGGGCTCTGGCTGGCACAATGCAAACAGCATCGTAGAATACTCGCTCAACTCAAGCGAAATATATCTCAATGACACGTCAAGGTGGAGTTTCGAGAACTGGAGTAATGGCAATAAGAACATAAGTGCAAGGCTGCTGCTCTCTGCGCCGTTCTCAATAAACGCGTTGTGGCAGCTGCAGTATCTAATAAATGCCACTTCTCCGTTCGGCGCCGTCATGGGCGCGGGGTGGTATGGCAACGGCTCCACGGCAAGAATAGACCTCCCAAATACCTACCACAGCATCAACGGCACCTCGCGCCTTGCATTCTACGCATGGAGCAACGGAAACAGAAATTCTTCAATCGACCTGCAGGTGGATCATCCAATCCGGCTCAGGGCGGCATTCAGAAACCAGTCACTGGTCGGCTTTGCCGGAACCGATGCGTACGGCTCTCCAGTGCAGGTCTCATCGTTCGTGCTCGGCAATGCGACTATCTCCAACAGCGCCTTCCTGTTCGACGACTATGCCTACTCAGTACCAACCGCATACTACAAGGGCGCGGCGCTGCAGATAAACCAGACTGTAAGCGTGGCACATCCGTCAAATCTCACCTTCCAGCTGCCAATATATGATGTCCAGCTGAAGGCTACAGATATATTCGGCATACCTGTGAACGTTCCTGTCTCAATCACATTCCTCAACGGTACGACCTATAGCGGCTACTCCGGCCGCTCCGGGTCGCTTGCGTTCTCCGATGTGCCATATGGCTCAGTCTCAGCCTCTGCGCGTTACGGCGGCGAGACCATCGATACAAAGGCCTCGATGGGAAACATCGCAAGGATAACCATAGTTTCTGTTCTCGACCTTGCAGTATTCGCCGCAATTATACTTGCCGGTTTTGCAACCTACCTCTTCGCAAGCCATCGCATAAGGCATCACAACCCAAGGCAGCAAAAGGATCCCAACGCAGTATGATAGGCCTGCGCCATCTGGCGACTGAAATCAGTTGGTTTTCCTGCTATGAATTTATAATATCTGACACCATATACATATCATGAAAGTAGCCCTGCTCGTCCCTCCGAAGGACTTCAAGGACGAATCAATGTCAAGCCTTAGGATGATGCTGAATAAATGGGGCATAGAGTCAGTCATAACCAGCTATTCGACCCATGAGCTTGTCGGTTACCACGGCGCAGTATACCAGGTAGAGCTCAACGCCGCAAAGATAGCGCCAGACGAGTTCGCAGCAATAATACTTGTAGACGGACCAGGCGTGGACGAATACAAGCTTTACGACTTCAGGCAGCTTCTGGACCTGATACGCCTCTTTTCAATGAAGGGAAAGATGGTCGCAGGAATAGGCAACGCGATAAAGATAATCGCACGCGCCAACATAATTTCAAACGTCAAGATAGCAATGCCAAAGGACCAAGACACGCAGCGGCTTGCGATACTCTATCACGGCACTCCGTCAAAGGAAGATCCAGAATGCGACAAGAACATAATCACGCTGGGCAGCAACGAAAGGATACTTGCCTTCGCTGACCTACTACTGAAAAAACTCGGCGCAAAATGAACACTACCTTCCTGTGCGCCTTGCATCCGATGGATCCTTGAAACCTTTCTCAGGCCCATGGCGGTACATCACATGCTTTTCCTCACCGCACACGCACCTGTACGACACGTAGCCGTACGGACTGGCAAGCCTCACCGAGCAGTTGACACCAGGGATGAGCACCGAGCCGCATGCGTCACACACCTCACTTTTCATCTCCCTTCCCGCAGGAATCTTATAGTGGCTTATTATCTCCCTGGCCATCTTCACGTATCTTTTCGACAGTGCATCGCTGCCTCCTAGCTTAAGCGTCCTTGCCTTAGCAAGGGAGACAAGACTCCTGATCCTGCCCTGTGCGATGTTATTAAGCAGCTTCTGGTTCTTTATCACGGTCACACCTCAACAAATATCTCTCCGGTCACAGTGTCGACTCTCGTTCTGTAAGCTTTTATATCAGTGACCCATGGCGTGTTCTGGCTTGCTGTACCGTCATCTATGCTAAACGCCCCGGCATGGAGTGGGCATATGAGCTCTTCGCCGTCGATGTATCCCTGCCCCAGCGCGCCGCCCTCGTGCGTGCACTTGCCCGAAAGCACATGTATCCTCCCCTCATGCTTTACAACTGCAAGGTCGAGGCTGCCTGCGCTCACCGCTACCACAAGGTCATCCTCCAGGTCCGCAATCCTTATACCAAGCGACTGTTCCATCAAGCCACCAGATCAAATATATCTTCTATCTTCTTTCTTACCTGCTTTGACGTGTCCCTGTCCCTTATCGTCACCATGCCATCCTTGAGCGTCTCGAAATCCACTGTAATTGCGCTAGGAACCCCTATCTCATCTGCCTTCGCGTATCTCTTTCCTATGCTTCCCGCTTCCGCATAGAAAGACGGTATCCTCTTCGACTCGAGCGCGTCCCTTATCTCCCTTGCCTTCCTGAGCAGGGCGTGGTGGTTTTGGAACCGGAACACAGCCCATAGATACGGCGCAGCTGCCTTGCTTAGCGCAAGGAACTTCCAGCCGCGCCCATCGTCATTTACTGCGCCGTCAACTATGGAGAACAGCAGCCTGTCCACGCCTATACTGGATTCTATCACGTGCGGAAGCACCTTCTTCTCGTTGCTCATGACGCTAAGGTCGCTGCCTGACATCTTTGCGTGCGATGAAAGGTCGTAGTCGCTCCTATGCGCGTTCCCTGATACCTCTATGTATCCGTATGCCGTCTTTATCTCCAGGTCTACGTTACCTCTCGAATAGTGCGGAAGCTCCTCCCTCTCCAGCTGCCTGAACCTGTACCTGCCTCTTGCTATTCCCAGCCTCTCTATAAGCTCTTTTTCCTTGTAGAGCAGCATCGCAAAGTACTGGTTCGGTATGGCCCCTGATGCCAGGAGCTCCTTTATCGTAAGTTCAGATTCCTCATCCTGTCCGCTTCTCACGAACGGCAGGCTTTCTCCCTCGATCTTCGAGAAGTCAACCCCTCCGAAGCCTTCGAACTGGGCATCCTTGTCTATGAACACCTCCATCTCCATCTGCGTGAATTCGCGCACGCGCACAAGCTGCTGCCTTGGCGATATCTCGTTCCTAAAGACCTTCCCCACCTGGCCCACTCCGCATGGGAGCTTGAGCCCATAGGACCTGTATATGTCCTTGAAGTCAACGAATATGCCCTGCGCGGTCTCGGGCCGCAGATATGCCACATCTCCCTTCTTCTGCCCTATCTGTGTCTTGAACATGAGGTTGAAGTTCTCTGTCTCCCCTATCTTTCCGCCGCACTTTGTGCACTTTATCCCTAACTCGTTTATCTTTCCCGCGAGATCCTCAAGCTTCATCTTCTTCACTGCGGAGAGACCGGCAGCGTCCCCCTTCAATTCGTAATACTCCTCAAGCAGCTTGTCAAGCCTGAACGGGGTATGGCATGTCGTGCATACTCCCACAGGGTCGGTGAATGTCGCAAGGTGCCCGCTTGCCTTGAGCACTATCTCAGGAAGCACTATGCTCGTCTCTACCTCTACAAGACCCAGCCCGTCAACGAAGATCCTCCTCCATGCTGCCTCTATGTTCCTCTTAATCCTAAGCCCTATCGGGCCGTAGTCGTAGAATCCTCCCACTTCGGCGTAGATGCCAAACGACCTGTAGAATATGGCCCTCCTCTTTATTATGTCCTCAGCCGCGCTTTCATTGCCCATTCTCATCAATACGACATTAGAATAGTGAAGTATATTCTAAAC
>VFSW01016412.1_pt1 | contig 10105 bp, 9 predicted proteins | sample 5358111 | NCBI WGS metagenome assembly VFSW01 (sample SAMN11554181, study PRJNA540505) | mine drainage metagenome | isolation source: sediment from site ElyBrook_90M | place: USA: Ely Copper Mine, Vershire, VT | collected 2017
AGGTTGCACGGAGGGTCCTTGTCCAGGGCGGGGGCCCGGAGGGGAGGGCGCGACCCATTGTCGATGACCAGCACTTCCCATCGCTCGGCAGGCAGCGTCTGCGCCCGCAGACCGGCCAGCGTCCGACCGAGGCGCACCGGATCTGGATTATGGGTGGGGAGAATGACGGACAGGTCCACGATAGTGGGCGTCGGTGCGCCATCGGTTACGGACAGAGGGCGGTTCCGGACCATTCAAGCCGGACACGGCCGTCGGCGTAGAGCAAGAGTCCGCTGATCGGAAATCGGCCCTGCCGGTAGATCGCATCAGGCAAGATGAAGGCGAATCGGGGCGAAAACAGCGATTGCAGCCGCGGGATGTCCACGAGCCGGGCGCGGGGTCGGGACACGGCCACGATGAGCGGCGCACCGGGCCGGCGGAGAAGGCCGAAATCGGGGGGGCTCAACGCGTCATTCCCGCTAGCGGCCAGCAGCCTCCCGCAGACCGAGCCATTCGGGGTGGCGCGCAAGAAAGGCCCTGGCGACGGGCCTCCTCGATCGAGCGCGTCGATCTTCCTCATACCCTCGGCGGAAAGGGGCCTGGGAAGGCGTATGAGACCTTGGGCGATCGCGCGTTCGAAGTTGTGCTCACACGGGCTCCAGCCCCCGGCGGTCGTTTGGAGGTAGGCCCGGCCCCATTGCCAATTCATCGCGGTGGCCAGGCACCAGCGGGCGGAATCGGCAAGGGGAGCCAGATAGGTGGCATACGAGAGAAGGCAGAAGAGACCGGCCGCAATAATGGCGGCCGCGGCCGGGCGCGGGCCTACCCGGTCGCCCGCAACCGCGATAAGATAGAGTACGGCGGCGGCAAGCAGGCCGTAAAGGCGGTAGCGGTCCTGCAGCATGTAGTCGACCCCCCAACCGATGCGGCCGCGCGCCGCCATCGCCACGCTGAGGAGAAGAAAAAGCAGAAAAAGAACGTGCGACGGCAGCATTCGCCTCCAGGTCGGGATGGCGACCGCGGCCAGCGATGCCGCCAAGAGCAGAGCGCCGCCGATTAGGGCAGCGCCGAGGTCCAGGCGACCCAGGACGGCCAGCCCGCCGAACATCGCCGCGGCATTGGCGGCCCATTCCACGGCGTGGAACGGCTCCATCCCCAGCGAGTAATGGCGGAAGTACCCTGTGGCCACAATCGCGCCCGCAGCGGCGTAGACCAAGGCAGGACGGTAGCGCCGGTCGGCGGCCAGCCCGATGACGGCGACCGGAAAGACGAGCACTCCATTGACGGAGGCCAGGGTCGCCAGCAAGCCGAGCGCCAGTGACGCGGCGAGCGCCCGAACGCGTCCGTCGCTTGCCGTCCGCAGCGCCCAGAAAGCGAAGAGGACCACACCGAGATTCTGAACGGCCTGCATTGCGATCGTCAGATTGGTCCAGCCCTGCGGCTGCATGAGCAAAAGGGAGACCGGCAGGCCCAGTATGGGCCGGCGGCGCACTGCCGGCACGGTCAGGGCGAGGCTCAGGCAGAGCGCGGCCCAGGCTGCCCAGCCGAAGCACTGGAGCGCGATCAGGTTGCAGTAACCGAACAGGCGATAGTCGAGAAGGGCCAGGCACCGCGTGAACACGATGCGGTGGCTGAAATACTGGGCGAAGAGCAGGCCGAGCCTGGCCTTCGGACCTGCAGCGGAGATCCACCCGCTCAAGAAGGGCAGGATGGAGAAAAAGTCGTCGCTGCGGGGGACATCCACGGCGTAGTGCGCGAGCACCACGCCGTAGACGGCGATGGGGGCGAACAGGGCGACCGTCCCGAGGCCCCGGCCTGGTTCCCGCGCGGACTTTTCAACGGCCATTGAGGGAGGGTGGACGCGTGCTGCGCCGCCAGCCGGACGGAGCAGGGCGGCCGCAGGCCCGGAGGATTCGGACCAGGATTTTAAGGGCGATTTGGCGGAGAGCTTGAGCCATGCGAGGAGTTCCCCGGTCATTCGTCCGGACGGGCGCGAAAGAGCCGATCGAGGCGAGGCACCTTTGCGATGGCGTCGATGACCGAAACCGGAACATCCGCCCGCGGCACTGTGCTCGTGTCGATCCCGGTGATTGGCGCGATCGCGATCAAGTCCGAGCAGAGATAATTGGAACCCGTTGGCCCCGATCCCATTTCGAGGTAAGGATAGGTGTTCCAGCCGAGCGAGACGGGCGGAAGCGGCAGCTTCTTGCGGCCCGCGAGCTGTGCAAGTTCCACCATGTCGCCCTGGAAGGTCCGGAAATCCCGGCGGCGCAGCCCCGCGTCGTGAAAATTCTTGTAGCGACCTCCGAAATGCCAGGGCCCGGGGATTGCGAGCGATTTCTCGACGAACCACTGGGGCATCAGCGACCAAAACGCGAGGCCGGCGACAACCAGCATCCAGCGCATTTCGGTCCGTCCGCCGTCCGCGGCCTGGCTCAGCGTGCGGTCGGCCAGAAAGCTCGCGGTCAAGACTGCCCAGCAATACGGCACGCATTGGTATTTGGGCGGCCAGAGTATCCCCAGCCTGGGCAGGCCCTCGGCCCGGGCGGCGACCACCATCCCTGCCAGCACCGCCACGGCGGCCATCATCGCGGCGGCGATCCAACGGTCCGCCCGGGACGACTTGCGGGCGACGCACAAGGTCCAACCCACTGCGCCGACGCAGGCAAAGATCTCTGTGGAACTAATCAGGTCCCGGCAGAGCGCGGTGCCGGTGATCTTGCCGGCAATTTCGGCTGTGGCCGGTGGCGTTGCCAAGCTGAGGAGAATTCCTCCGACTCCCGACAGCAGCTGCAGGGGCATCCGCCAGCCGCGCAGCGCGGCATCCTCGGCGACGGCGTGGACAACGGTGGCTGCGGCGGGGTTCTGCACCAATTCGGGCGCTGAAAAGGGATGCGCGGCCAGACGGAAGTGGTACGCGGCGGGGGGGGGGGCCCCCCCCCGCCGCGATCGCGACCCCGTAAGGCCAGAGCCGGAAATCACGGGCCGATGCGCACCGGGCGCCGGCCCAGATCAGCAGCACCGGAAAAACCCACATTCCGGAAATATCCAGGCCTGCTGCGACGACTGCGAGGAGCACCGAACCGGCGGCCCAGCGATTCCGCCCGGTGCGCTCGAAGCGCAGCAGCAACGCCGTGGCCGCGAAGCCGAGGGCGCCGGTCTGGGGATAGGCGCCGATGGTATAGAAACCGGCGGTGTAGGCCGACCACCCGGGCCAGACCCACGCGAGCACGCAGAACCAGGCGAGAGTGATCCGGCGTGCACTCAGCTCGCTCAGAATCAAGCTGCCTCCGAGCAGGACGGCCAGGTAGGAAAGCAGGTTGACCGCGTTGAAAGCGGCGGCCAGCGCCTGGGCGGAAACACGATCCCCCATCGCGCGGAGGATGGCCCAGACCTCGAGCCGGTAAAGGGGCAAGGTGTGATCCGAGTGGTACAGATTGAGGTATTTCCCAAAGGGCATCTGCACCCGCGCATTCTCCACAAAGGCAAAATCGTCGTAGCGGAAGAAGCCGTGGGCGATGGCGTTGCCGTCCGCCGCCCAGATTAGGGCGAGGCAGCCAAGGGCGATTCCCAGCCATTCTCCAGGTCCCGACACCGGCTCCAGACAGAAATCCAGCAGGCCACGCATCCGGCCGCTAGACTTGGCGGCGTCCGCGCGAAGGAGTCGCCCCGTCCCCCACCACAGGATGAGGGCGGTCAGCAGCGTGGCGGCGCCCCACCAGGGGAGGATGCGAGCAAGGATATGGTAAAGCGGTCCGGAAAAAGCCAAAGGGGGGTACGGCCGGGTGAATCGGGTCACGCCGACCGGGTGAATTGATCGAGCCAGGCCAGCTTCTGTTCCCGGGTCCTCTCGAATGGATTGCGGAAGACCTCGTCGTTGAGGACGAGCAGGTCGACGTCGGTGTTGAGAAAGCAGTCCCACGCCTCGGCCGCGGTGCGAACGATCGGCTGGCCCGAGACGTTGAAGCTGGTGTTGATGACGATCGGAACCCCGGTGACAGCATAAAAGGCGCTGATCAGCCGGTGGAAGTCCGGATGGACCTCCTGCCGCACCGTCTGCAAGCGGGCGGAGAAGTCCACGTGGACGACGCTCGGGATCGAGCAGCGGGGAAAGTCGAGCCGTTCGCGCAGGCTGGCGAAGCGCTCCGGCAGCGGCGTACGCAGCGCGGGCAGGAGGTTCGCGGTGTAATTCATGTAGTCCGACTCCGCGGATGAATCGAACCACTCGCCGACGCGCTCAGCCAGGACAGCCGGTGCGAACGGCCGGAACGACTCACGAAACTTGACCGCGAGATTCAGCCGCGACTGCATCCCGGGCTGCCGCGGATCGGCCAGGATGGAGCGTGCGCCGAGAGCCCGGGCACCCAGCTCCATCCCGCCCCTCACCCAGGCCACGATCCGGCCACGAGCCAGCTCTCCGGCGACGAACGAGTGCAGGTCGCCCTCGAAGCTCATTTGCCAGGGTTTCGCCGCCACCGGAGCGGGACCCGGCTTGGATCCGAGATAGAAGCCCCGGCTTTCCGCCTTCCAGGAAGTTCCCTTCCTGCGTTCGCGCTCCAGCAAAAAGGCGGCGCCCAGGCCGCTCCCCATGTCTCCGCCGACCGGCGAATTGAAAAGGGCTGAAAACACCCCTGCTGCGCGGAGCCGGCCGGCGGCGACGCAGTTTTGCGCGCAACCGCCGCAGAAGAGAAGGCGGCTTTCCCCGGTTTCGACCCGGAGAAAGCGGGCCATCTTGAAGATCTCGTCCTCAAACACCTGTTGCAGCGAGGCGGCGATGTCGACGTGGGCCTCCGTCAGCGGGTCCTTTGGCCCGCGCGCCGGGACTCCGGTGGCTGCGGCGACCCCGGGCAGGGCGGCCAGCATCGAATCCCAGGTGAAGTCGACCGGGGCCTTGAGCCGGAGCCCCCCCCGGTCATCGGTCGTGTAAAGGCGACCCAAATGCGGGACGTACACCGGGCGGCCGTATGGCGCGAGTCCCATCACCTTGTATTCCGAGCCGAAGGAGAGAAATCCCAGGTAGTATGTGACCAGGGTGTAGAGCAGCCCGAGCCCGTTGGCATAGGGCTGTTCCCAAGCCAGGCGCAGCTCACCCCCGTCGATCACCCCGCCGCTTGCGCTGTAATCCTCGCCCTTGCCATCCACGCACAAGAACGCGGCCCGATCGAACGGGGAGGTGTGGTAGGCGCCGGCCACGTGGGTCAGGTGGTGCCAGGCGTAGTGAAAGCGCGCGTCGGGATACAGGGCGCGGGCCGGACGCTGGTAATAGCCGCCCCACAATTCGGGCGTGGTCCGTCCGAGCAGGCGGGTCAGCCCGTTGCCGGGCCGGCCGGACAGGTCGAAGAGAAGGCTTTGCAGCGGCTTTTCGGCAAAGACGACATCGGTCACGTCGGCCGCGCCGAGGCCTCCGGCCGCAAGGCATTCGGCCGCGGCCCGCCTCGGGAAGCCGCCGTCGTGCTTGAGGCGGGTGAAGCGCTCTTCCTGCGCCGAAAAGACCAGGCGGCCGTCGACCACCAGAGCCGCATTGGCATCGTGGCCGAGCAAGCCGCCGATTCCGAGAATGACTCCAGGGGCCTTCATGCGATCAGCGACAGCAGGGTTCGGCCGGGGTGGGGATCGCGCTGCGCAGCCAGGCGCCGTCCCGCAGCCTCGCCCATCGCGGCCCAGCGATGTCGCTGCCTCCACGCCGCGCGAAGCGTCCGGGCGAACGATTCGGCATCGCGGCCGGAGTCGATGAAGCCATTGACTCCGTCTTCGACCCAGTCGCCGACGCCGCCCACGGCGGTCGCCACCACCGGCCGGCCGCAGGCGAGTGCTTCGAGCATCGCCAACGAGCAGCCCTCCCGCCGGGACGGAAGCAGCAGGAGATGATGGCGCTCCCAGACGGTCCGGATGTCGGATTGAAAACCTTCGAAGCGCACCCGGCCGCCGAGACCGCGGGCCGCCGCCTGGGCGGTCAGCGCGGCCTCGTCGGGGCCACGGCCGAACAGATTGAGCTCCCAGCCATCGATTTCCCCTAGCGAATAGGCTAGCGCATCGATGAGAATATCCAGGCCCTTGGAAACGGCGTCAATCCGCGCCACCACGGCAAGCCGCGCAGGATCCGCCTCGGGCCAGGGCAGGACCGGGCCGTCGGGCAGTTCGACGGGATTTTGCACCAGGCGGGCCTGAGGCATGGGGCGGCCGACCTGCCGTTCGGCCAGGTCGCGATTATGGGTGGAGACGAAGACGAAAGCGTTCGATCGGGCGATGATCCCGGCGGCCGCGGCGCGGGCTTCGGGCGAAAGGACCTCGCCCTCCGCATTGGATTGGCAGACCAGGGCAAACGGGCACCGCCGTTCTTCCAGCCAGGCGACCAGTCCGTGTTCGAGCAGGAAGTCGTACGCCCCGCCCTGGCAGATGAAGACGTAATCGGGGGCAAACCGATCGAGCGCCGCCGGCAGCGATGCGGGGTGCCGCAGCCGACGCAACGCCGCTTGGCGAATGCGGGCGCGTCTCCCATTGAATAGCGTGAAGCCGCGGCGGAGATGGAATTGGGCCCCGGCGGCGCGCAGGGCGAGCATCCGGGGATGTCCTGCGACCGCGGCGGATGCCGCGATCAACACCTCGTGCCCGTCGGCCCTGGCCGCCTCCGCGGCCTGGGTCCACAGCGTGTCGGCTCCTCCCCAGGGGCAGCCAAGGATCGTTGAAATGAAGGAGACGCGCACGATGGTCTAGGAGCCGGAGGCGATCCGTACGGCGCGGACATGGAGCCCGTACGCTGCAAATTCGGTCGACCCGCGGTCGGTCAGGGCGAGCCGGTCGAGGACGCGGAGCAGGCACCCGATCGCCCACCGGTCCCGACGGCGGAGCGGCGCCGCCCCGTAGCGCGCCGTCACCCAGGGGATGCGCCGCACTTCCTGCGCCAAAAGTTCGAAGAAGCTGCCGTTTGCCTCCAGTTCTCGGATTTGGAATCCGAGGGCCGGCAGACGATGCGCGTAGAAAACGCGGCTGAATCCGGTTTGGTAGTGCTGGGGGGCGAAATGGGTCAGACGGACGAAAGGCGCCGTGAGCAGCAGCGTGCCTCCCGGGCGGAGCAAACGCGCGAATTCCGCCAAGGCGACGATCGGCTCCGGCACGTGCTCAAGGACTTCGGAGCAGAGGATGGCGTCGAAGGATCCGTCCGATTCGGGAATGCGGCCAATGTCACAGACGAGATCCAGGGCCCCGGCGGACCACGATCCGGTCTGCAAGCCGCGCCCATCGCCGCGGCCATCGTAGTGGCCGAGATCCTGGGCGACATACCGCAGGTGGCCGCATGCCGCGCGGTAGGGCTGTTCTCCGGCTCCGGCATCGAGCAGGCGGGAGCCCGGGGCCAGAGCCTGAAGCGACGCGCGGATCCAGCGATCGCGGCTCTCCTGGTTGGAGCGGCCGGCCGTGGGCTCGTGCAGCAGATGCAGGCGACGAGGACTCAGGTGTCGGACACAGGACTTGATCGCGACCTTCAGGCGAGGCGCCAACTCCCGGCCGGTCACAGCGCCTCCCATGAGGTGGGAAGAATGTCGCCCGAATCCCAGGCCGGGTCGGCAAACCATCGGCGGGGCCCAATGACGATCTTGCCGGGATGGGGATTCAGCCAGGCGGCCCACCAGCTGAAGGTGCTGTTGGCGATGACGCAGTGCCGGCAGAGGCTCATCAGCCGCAACTGGTCGAAGTCGGCCGTGCCGGGAGCTGCGCGGACGAAGCGGTGAGGCGCGGCCGGCTGGAACCGCCGTTCGATCTCGTCGAGGTCGTCGGAGAAGATGTAGAGGGTCGCCCGGGGCTCCCGCGGCAGCACTTGCGCGATCGCGCGATGGTAGTAGTCCAAGGGCAGGGCGCCGTTGCGGGCGGAATGCCCCGGATGGGAGACATAATCGCCGCGCCGGAAATGCACCGCGATCGACGGGCTGCCAGCGATGAGCGCCGCAAGGTCCGCGACCGCGGCTGGCTGGGGATAGCGCGGCGTGAACTGGCGCCGCAATAGGTCCTCCACCCCGGCGAAGTAGCGCTCGGATTGCCACAACCCATCGAGATAGGTCCCGTCGGGCAGCGCCGGCAGCGCCGCATCGTAGCCGGCCGAGGGCTGGACATGGTGATGGCCGGGCGCGTCCAATGCCTCGGCATACCGGCGGAAACGGAGGCGACGGGCCATGGCCACCGACCAGCGCTCGGCTCGCGTCAGGCGCCGGCCCCGAGTCCGGTCGATTTCCTCCATGGTGGCGAAGCGGCCCGTGAGATTGAAACAATCCAGCGCGTAGCGGCTCTGGTCGACATCGTGCTCGCGGTACCAGGAGACGTCGAGCTTCAGGACGGTGCGGCGGCGATGGGCAAGGGCCAGCCCGGCGGCGTATTGGAACATTTGATTGCCGAGCCCGCCGGTAAGTCGGGTGACGATCATGATGAGCGCTGGGTGAGCCAGCCCTTCAGGCGGCGCCTGATTCCGCCGGCGAAACCGCGCAGCGGACGTGTGGCCGCATAGGTCCAGGTGCGAGGTTCGCGGAGATTGAGGTACAGATGGTCGCCCTCGCCGGACTCGTCACCTCGGTAAGCCTCGAAGCAGAGCCGGAATTTCCGCGCCCGCATGAAACGGCCGATCTCGTCGGCGAGCGCCTGGCCGCGATAGTTCTCGCGCCGCGAGACCTCCAGCCAGACGGCGGCGACGTGCGGCAGCATCCGTTCGGCCCCTGCGAGAACCTGCTGCTCCGCACCCTGCACGTCCATCTGGATAAAGTCGATCCGATCGATACCTCGGGCGGCGCAGAATTCGTCCAGCGTCCCGGTCCGCACCCGTGTCGACTCCTTGAACTGCACCCACCCGTGCATCGGACCGGCTGCCGCGGGCTCGAGCAGCGAGCTGGACTTGTTGCCGTAGTTCCAGTCCTTTCCCGCGAAGAGGCGGGGGGGCACCCCGGAGGAGACATGAAGCGCGGCCTCGCCGGCGCGGTCCGAAAGCGCGATCGGGACGAGCTCGGCCCGGCTGGCGCCATAGCGCTCGAAATTGGCCCGGATCAGCGCCTGATTGGCCGGCAGCGGTTCGAAGGCGAAAACACGGGCCAAGGGGAACCGGCGCGCGTAGCGGATCGAGTCCTCGCCCTCGCAGGCGCCGATGTCGCAGATCACCCGGGGCCGATCGCTTCGGAACAGGCGGGCAAACTCAATCTCAGCTTCGCTCGGGTTGGCGAGGGAAACGGTGTGGTCGGCGGGGCGCAGCTGAGCGGACATCTCAAATGGGTCCTACGCGGATGATGTCGAGCTCGACGACGAACGTGGCGGTCGGCCGGCGGCTGCGGATGACGGTGCGAAGCTCGGGCACGCTGGGATAGCCATCCCGGCCGGAGAAAAGCCGCGCATCGTCGATCAGCACGACATTCCGACCGGGGGGCCGCCGCAGCAGATGGTCGAGTTCGGCGCCGATAGGGGGGTCCACCGGGGCGCGGGCGGAAGGTCCCGCGCAAAAATGGCCATCGAGCCAGAATAGCGCCGGGGCCGAGAGGCGGTCGATCAGGCCCGGCAGCAGGTCGGCGCTGTCGCCGAAATGAAGGTGGATGTGGCGCAGATGCGCGAGCTCCCCGGCTACGCGCCGATAAAGTCCCGGAGCGAGCTCGATCGAGTGAATCTCGGAAAAATCCTGGCGCAGGTGGAAGATGGCGTCCCCGTAGAAGGTGCCCGTCTCGACCAGGACGGGAGTGCGGTTGCGCCGAGCCTGATCGCGCAGGACGCCATATTTGACCAGATTCGGAGCTGGCGCCGGGCAGCCGGAGGCGCGCCATTGCCGGACTTGGCCGCGGCTGATCCGACGGAATCTCCAGTCGCGCCGAGCGTCGTGCAGGGGATGATAAAGGCGAGTGCGGTGCAGGACTGCGACGGCGAGGGGCCGGACGGGGCTCACGCAGCGGACCTCAAAGTTTGTGGAGTTCCGTATGCATGGAATTGAGCACGATGCCAACCCCCGATATCCCCGGATGATAGCCCACGGCGTTATCGCTGGTGATGTCGAGCCGGGCGGCTTCGAACTGCTGCAGGCCGCGCCCGCCCGCTTCCAGGCCCACGATCACGGTGTAAGTACCCGCCTCGATTGAACCCCGGTCCTGGAGGAATTCCGCCTCATAGT
>VFSW01016413.1_pt1 | contig 10105 bp, 13 predicted proteins | sample 5358111 | NCBI WGS metagenome assembly VFSW01 (sample SAMN11554181, study PRJNA540505) | mine drainage metagenome | isolation source: sediment from site ElyBrook_90M | place: USA: Ely Copper Mine, Vershire, VT | collected 2017
GGCTGGGCTTGACCGGAGAAGCCGTCGCCCTGGGTTGGCTCAACGCGGGCCCCTTCACCGAGCTGAAGGTGATGGCCACCGTCTCAACCTCCTTCTGACTCTCTCAGTCGCCGATTCGGTATTGGCGTTCGTAGCCGCCATCGACATTGCGGATCTTCACGGTCACGATCCCGTTGCGGTCCAGGGCGTACTCCTCTTCGATCAGCGGCCCGGAGCCGATCCGCTCCACCGCCACCCGGGAGAGATCCTTCACCGAGCCCAGCCGCGGGTCGAAGGGGAAGAGCACGTCGCCGGAGACGGTGAGGTCGCCCTGGGGCCGGCCGTCCTCGGTGACCGCGCCGCACTCGACGAAGCGGAAGTGGCCCAGGTTGTGGGCGGCCCGATAGTCGCGCCGGCAGCGGATGACAGCCTCGCTCCGAGCGGGGAGCGAGGTCTGGCCGCCAAAGATGGTGTCGATGGTGATCTCCCCTCCTGCCAATCGCTCGCGGAAGACGCCGAAGGTGCGCGTGTACAGGTCGGAGAGCTCGAAGCCCGCCTCGTCATCGCAGGCGATGGCCAGGCCGATGGCCGTCGCCGCCGAGGGATAGGGCGACCGATGCACCCGCCTCCCGAACCGCTCCCGCAGCGCTCGGGTGACGATGGGCAGCTCGCTGGCCCCTCCCACCACGTAGATCCCAGCCAGCGCGTCCTCTTCTCCCTCCAGCCGCGCCATCAGTGGGACCATGGCTTCGATCGACCGCTCCACCAGGGGCAGGCACGCCTGGTAGAAGCGCGCGACGGGGACCACCGCCTCGGTCGCGTCGAGCGTGGGGAACTCGGCGGCGCCCAGGTCGATGTCGATCTTCCGGGAGTTCGGACTCAGCCGCTCCTTGGCCTCGCGGCACTGGTCGAGCAGCAGCCCGCGCGCGGCCGGCGAGAGCGCCTCGGCGACCAGGCCGACCTCCTCGCAGGCCAGGGTCATCAGCGCCCCGTCGAAGTCATCGCCGCCGAGCCGGTTGATGCCCGCAGTCGCCAGCACCTCGTGGCTCCGCTCCCGCATCCTGACCAGAGAGGCATCGAACGTGCCTCCGCCCAGGTCGTAGACCACCACGTGCTCACGCTTCGAGGTCAGGGTGTCGCGATGACGATGGCTGTACTCGAAGCCCGCCGCCGAGGGCTCGTTGAGCACCGCGGACGGCGCGAACCCCGCCCGGCGGAAGGCCTCCAGCGTGACGAACCGCTGGGCGCCATGGGCGTTGGCCGGGACGGCGACCACGCACTGCAGCGGCTTGGGCTTCTTCTCCGTCCGCAGGTTGGAGCTCTTCGAGAGCGCCTCCTTCAGCGCCAGGAGGAAGCGCTCGATCAAGTCCACGACCGGCAAGGTCGTAGAGCCAACGCGGACCGGCTTGCCCGGGACCGCGGAGGGGTCGGACAGGACCCGCTTGAACGAGCGCAGCATCGAGAACGAGGGATCGGCCGAGGCGGCGACCGCCTCCCAACCGAAGAGGAAGGCGCCCTCCCGCTCTGCCACCACCGAGGGGAACCAGTCGTGGGAGTCCCCTTCGGGGTCTAAGAAGCTCACCACCGGGTAGTTTCCCCGGTCCGCGTACGCCACCACGGTTCGGGTGGTGCCAAAGTCGATCCCCAGATTCACGGTGGTGCCCTCGTGCGTTGCAGTGCCGGAACCTACGACGGCGGCAGCACCCTCAGCCAGTGGCTCACCCCCGTGGGTCTCCGATGTCCGGGTGGTCAACCCGGGCGGCGGCGCGAGCGCGGCTTCGGCTTGGCGGCGTGCGTGACCCCGAAGGTGGCCATCTTCTTCGGGTTGGCTCCGAAGTGGTGGTGGGTCACCTCGAGCGCCTGGCGGTAGAGCGCCCGCAGAGCGGGGATCATCGCGTCGCGAACCACGATGGCCTCCTCCCGCTCGGCGTGCAGCCGACGCACCCCTCCGAAGGCGAACTGCGCCTTCTGCAGTCGGCTGATCACCTCGTCGGGAAGGCTTCGGACCTCTGCTCTTTTCTTCCCTCACTAATAGGGCCGATTTCACAATTCGCACGAATGTGGGGGGTCGGAGCGCTCCGGAACGAGTCCATCTCACGGAGTTTGCGGAGGATCTTGCTCGGGCCCCGACGGCAATCTTCAGCGTTCTACGCCGGAGCATGGCTTCTGCGGCCGGCCGCGGCGCTGACGACGGCGGAGGTCAGCGCGAGAGCGCCGCCGAGATGAAGGCCGCGTGGGACCACGCCAGCCCCCGGGCCGAGCAGGGACCGCCAGTCACCTTGTCGATCTGCTCGTAGAGCTGCCCATCCGCGGGGGTCTGCCGTCGGAGCCGCTGCATGATGAGGTCGCCCTTCGCCCGGAAGGCGTCGATCAGCTTCGGAGACAGCGGATCGGTGGGGAGATGGTGCGCAGCGGCAAGGACGCCGGCTGGACGCCAAGGGCCATCGCCGCAAACCGCAGGCTGCGCTTGCTCAGGGTGAACGGCGCGCCGGCTTCCAGCGCGTGGGCCAGCCGGTAGTAGAACTGCGCAAAGTCGGCGGTGATCAGGTACCAGGGGTTGCCACCGAAGTAGGTGTCGCCAACGTAGCGCCCATAGGCCAGGCCGACCGTCGGGTCCCGGTTGAGCGGATAGGCCTCGCGGAAGGCGTCCTCCAGAGCGGCGACGGTGGCCTGAACGCGGTCGTCGAGCACGGAGTTCTCCGCGCCCTCGAGCTCGGCATCGACGACCGCCACCACCACCGCGGAGTCCAGGTCGGTCTGCTTCGACGTGTAGCCATCGGTACCGACCGTGCCCAATTGCGAGCGGAGGTAGCCCCGCCCCTCGTCCCAGTGCGCGTCCAGGGCCTTGGCCAGATCCCGTGCGGCCGCGTCCCAGAGCCGGAGGTCGTCCTTCGAACCGCCGTCGGATCGCACCCAGGCCGCTCCCTTGGTCAGGGCGGCCAGCTGGACGAGCCGGGTGTCGTAGTTCGCGGCCTTCACCTCCTCCCAGAGATCGAACGAGGGCTCCTTCCAGTGCGTCGCGGTAAACGCGAGGTCGGTCATGAGGACCCGGCGCGCCACCTCCCGGCTTTCGCCGTTGGTTGCGACCCCCAGGTAGGCCAGCACCGTCAGCACCCGCCGGGCCGGCCCATCGAACTGGGGCCGCGACCAGGGGCTGCGATCGACCGTTCCATCGACCGAATAGCGAGGTTCGCCGAGCCCGAAGGGCGCCGGCAGCTGCTGGAGGTGCTCGCTCAGACGGAGGAAGTCTCCCATCCGCGCTTCGAGCACGGGCGCGGGGATCGCGTCGCCTTGCGCGCGGAACTCCTCGACGAAGGTCCGCATGACGGTGGCGGAGTCGCGCACCCAGTGAAAGTAGTAGTCGGGATCGCGCTTCGAGAGCGCTGCCACGACGACCCCCGGCAGCGGCAGGGGGCCGTTGGGCTCCTTGGGTTCGCGCGGTGAGACATCGCCCATCATCAGCCGATGGGACACCCGGACCTGGTCGTCCATCCATCGACGCAACTGATCGGCCTGGTCAGAGCTGGCGAGACCGATGAGACCGAAAGCCAACACGGATACGGCGTAGTGCACCCCGAATGGTAGTCCCGGAGCTCAAGCCCGGCTGTAGCGCGGCATCAGTTCAGCGATACCCCGTCGTAGTTCGTGTACGTGGGGTCGCCGGCGTAGTTGTCATCATGGCTGGTGAGGGTGAGCGTGTAGGCGGTTCCCGCCGTCACCGCCGCGGTGACCGACGCCCACGAGCCGTCGTTGGTGCAGGTCTTGGCGAGGATGGTGCTGGAGGCGCCGGTGTGATTGTTCCGCAGGGTGGCGGTCGCCCAGTCGTACTGGACGGTGTCCGGGCAGGTCACCAGGTAGTGGAAGGTGAGGTGGGTCTTGCCCGAGGGCACGGTGAAGGTCTGGACGATGCTGCTGTCTCCGTTCGTCGCGGTCTGGGCTCCCAGCTGGGCGGAGTACGAGCCGCTGTAGGCGACGCCCGTCACCGCCGCGGCCGATCCCGTGCCCGTCCAACCCGAGAGGTTCCCCGTCTCGAAGTCGCCATTGGCGATGCCGCTGCTCCCGGTGGTGCCGCCGCTGCTGCTGCTCGTCGACCCGGTGGTGCCGCCGCTGCTGCCGCTGCTGCTCGTCGACCCGCTGGTGCTGCTCGTCGTCGAGGTGACGGCGATGCTGACGTCGTCGAAGAGGGTGAAGGTGGGGTCGGCTGAGTAGTCGTCGTCGTGGCTAGTCAGGGTAAGCGTGTAGCTGTGTCCAGCGGTGAGGCCCGCGCTCGCCTGGGTCCAGGACCCACTCGCCGTGCAGGTGTGCGCCAGGACGGTGGCGGTGGTACCGGCGGTGTGGTCGGCCAGGGTGGCCGTCGCCCAGTCGTACTGCACGGTGTCTGGGCAAGTCACCTTGTACCAGAACGAGACGTTGCTCGATCCGGCGGGGGCGGTGAAGGTCTGAGCAATGCTGCTGTCGCCGCTGGTCGGCGAGCTCAATCCCAGTTGCGCGCAGTAGGTGCCGCTGTGGCAGCCGCTGTTCGCGACGGTGCTGCTGGCTCCCGACGGCGTCCACCCTGAGAGGTACCCGGCTTCGAAGCCGTCATTGAGGAGGCCGCCGCTCCCGCCGCTGCTGCTCGTCCCAGAGGTGGTCCCAGTGGAGCCACTGCTGCTAGCGGTGCTCCCGCTGGTGCTGGACGAGCTGGAGGTGGAGGTCGAGGTGCTGGTCCCGGAGCTGCTGGAGGTGGAGCTGCTGGAGGTGGAGCTGCTGCTCGACGAGCTGGTGGGCACGTTGGGGTTGGTCAGGATGCAGGACCCCAGCGAGTTCGACCACTCCTTCTGGACGGTGTAGCCCGAGACCTGCCCCTGCTGGGCGTTGCAGATGTCGCCGATCTCCCCGTTGTTCGAGTCGTACCAGGCGAGGGGGGAGGCGTTGCTGGTGGCCAAGCCCACGGCCGCGTCGGTGACTGCCTCGATCATCTCGTGCGAGGAGACGCTGGTGGTGTTGCTGAATTGATCGGAGTTGCCGCAGCCGGAGGCACAGGCGCCCCCCAGGTCCGGCACCACGCCGTAGTAGGTGTACTGGCCGTTGCGGCTCAGCGTGCCGTGGTAGGCGCAGAACGCCTGGCACGAGCTCTGTCCGCCCTGGGTGATGGTCAGCCCGGGCGGGAAATAGAACATGTAGAGGTCATTGCCATCGGTGTTGGCCGGCAGCCTGCCCGCGGTGATCAGGCGATCCACCTCTTGCTGGATCTGGGAATCGTCGATGGTGGTGCCGGCCGGCGGCGCGTCATCGACGATCGTGCCGCCAAAGGTGCCCCGACCGATCGACTGGGTCGGCGTGTCGTACTCACTCAGCCAGTCGAAATACGGGCTCTGGATAATCGTCTGGTAAAACCCCGGCAGCTGGCTCTGGTAGTTGACCGAGGCGTTCCAGAAGACGGTGTAGACGCGCACGTTGGAGAGAACGGGACCACCGTAGTAGGTGAGGTGCGTGGTGGTGGAGCGGGTCGAGGCCGCGCGCGGTGCGTCGGTCCGCGGCATGGTGTGCACCCGGCCGCCCCACTGAAGGTTGCTGCTCTCGGGGGCAACCCCCGGGCGCCCATCCTTCACGACGCCTTCCCCGCAAGCGCCGAGGAGCACCGCCAACGACACAGCCTGGATCGAGCTTCGGGTCATAGCGGCTCCGATGGGTGGCGCCGGCGACTGCCAGACCCATGCCGCCTGTTTCGCCCTCGATTCCGACCTCCGAACGACAATGCCGCAGGGCTTATTCAGACCCGGAGGAGGTCCAGGCCCCCGATTCGACGGCAGTTCACCGTCGCGTCACCAAGAGGGAGCGTTCCTTTACATGTCGGAGCTGTCGTGTCCTCAGGCATCAAGTTTCGGTCGCAGTCGGGGGTCCGACCTCAGATGCGACATCTTCGTTGGGCGTTCCGGAGCTGGGATGTCCCGAAACGCGTCACTTCGGGCGGTGACGCCGGCCTGGAAGGCAAGAAGGCTTTGCCGATCGGCCCTCAGCAGCCGCGCGGCATGCACTGGTTGGACTCGCAGGTGTACGAGGGGGAAGGGCAGTCCGCGCTGGTGTTGCAGGTCACGGTGGCCACGCCCTGGCAGACCAGCGTCGTGGCAGCGCCGCCGTCGACCGAGACCGTGACCTGAGCGCAGACCGAGCCGGCCAGGCAGTCGGCGTTCGTGGCGCAGGGGACCTGGCATTCCCCCTGGTAGTCCGAGCACACCTGCTCGGTCGGGCAGGCAGGCAGCCCGACGCCGCAGGTGGCGCCGGGCTGGCCGGCGATCAGCTCCGCGGTCACGAACTGGGGGATCTGGCACTGGCCGAGCTTGGTGTTGCAGAAGGAGCCATTGAGGCAGTCGCTGCTCCGCGAGCAGGTGAGCGGGGAGGTGGTGAGCGGGCTGCAGCTGCCGTTCTGGCAGCTGTAGCCGCAGGTGCAAGGCGCCTCGGTGTCGCAGTACTGGCCGGGGAGGAACACGCAGAGCCCGCTGCAGCCCTCGCAGGCGGTTCCCGCCACCGTGCAGTCCGCGTTGGTGGTGCAAGTGGGCGGGAGCGTCGTCAGGCATTGGAAGGTCTGCCCGCAGTGGCCGCTGCAACACTCCGAATCCGAGGTGCAGGTCCCCGCAATCGGCTCGCAGGTTGCCGAGCCCGAACTCGAGCTGGAGCTGGTCGAGGAGCTGTGGACCGATGTCGTGCCCGACGAACCCGAGGTGGAGGCGACGGTCGCCGTGCGGGTCGTGCTCGTCGAACTCGCGGTGCTCGAGCCCGACACGGTGTGGTTCGGGCCGCCCGTCGAGGACGAGCTCGTTGCCCCGGTGGTGCTTGGCGTCGGATCCGGGGCGACCAGGCAGCCGGCGCAGAGGGCTACAGCCATCAGAGAGATCACGGTTCGCATGGAAGGTCCGGGCGGTGGGTTGCGCCGCGCCCAGGGAACGAAGCAGCGCCCGGCGTTGGACGAACACCCGATCACTACCGGTCGGAGCTGCTGGCCCAGCGAATGCATCCTGAGGCTCGGTCGCATCGCACTCGGGAGCGCGTCATGCTTATCGCGCTGAGCAGATTTTCCTTCGCCACGTTGCTGGTCCTCGTCATCGGCGTCGGGGCCGGTGGGATCGGCTCCCCCAGCCTCGGCACCCAAGCGACGGTGGCGAGCCCCGACTCACGGCGTCCCTTCGGGGCCCGCGTCTCCGGCCGCCTCGACCATCACGAATCGCCGCTTCGAGCCGTCGAGCAGGAGCTCCAGCAAGGTCTGCAGCGCCAGATGGTTGCGGCGCTGCCCGCCGAACCGGTCACGACCGACTGAGCGCTCGCCCGGTCCGACAATTCCAATAGGCTCCCACCCTGATAGCTGCAGCACGGCTCGATCTTGCCCTGAGGACTCATGCTCCACTTTCGCCTTCGCTCCGTCGTCATTTTGATGGCGACGCTGGCCCTCTGGGGATGTGGCGGACGAGCCAATTCGCCACATCCCGACGCGGGGGCGATCGCCGACGCAGGATTTGCGGGTGCCACCGACGCGGGCGATGAAGATGCAGGGGGAGCGGATGCCGGCCCGTCCGACGGTGGCTCCCTTGACGGCGGACCCGATGCCGGAGCGGTTGCGGACGCCGGACCGTCCGACGCCGGGTCAATCACCGACGCAGGACCTTCCGATGCTGGGCGACCGACGGACGGCGGTCCCCTGGACGCCGGGACGGCCGCCGATGCCGGACCCACCGAGGTCGACGCCGGGCCCGGGGACGCGGGTAGCCATGACGCCGGAACAGCGCCTGATGCCGGTATGGCCGATGGAGGCCCCGTCGATGCAGGACCGGCCGATGGCGGTTGCGCCGCGGGAGCCGCCTGCCCGTCCCAAGCTCCCTGGTGCGATGCGGTCAGCAACACCTGCGTGCAATGCCTGACCAGCGTGGCCGCATCGTGCCCGACCGACACCTGGTGCGACGCTCAATCCCAGACCTGCCTGCGCGGATGCGCCTCGGGACAGGCCTGTGCCAGCGGCGTCTGCACCGTGGACCACGACTGCCTGTCGTGCAGCTCGGACGCCGAGTGTTCGCCCGGAAAGATGTGCCTGGCCGGCTCCTGCCAGCCGCCTTGCAGCACCTCCAACCCCTGCACCGGATCACTCAGTTGCTGCGGGGGCACCTGCGCCGACCTGCAGACGGATCCCGCCCACTGCGGAACCTGCTCGGTGCACTGCGCCGGCGGCGACTTCTGCGCTTCGACGGGCTGTCAGCGCGCCGCGTTCTCGGCTCTCTGCGCTCGGCCCCAGGTGGATGTCGTTCTCGACGGCCTCCTCGATGACGATGCCGGGGTGAGCCTCGGCGACGCGGTGGCCGCCGCCTGTCCGACGGTCACGCTGACCCTGGTTGCCGCCCACACCGATGCCGGGATTGTGGACGGGCACGGGAGGCCGCAGATCGGGGACGCACTCCTCATCGCCGCCGGGGGCCCGTATGTGCAGCCGCTGGTTGCCTACCTCGAGGGCGCCACCACTCCCGTCTACTACTCGGGTAACTCGCAGGGAGACGGCTTTGCCATGCGCGACGGCGGCGCCCTGGCGACCGCACCCACGGGCGTGGTGGGGCTGCACCACGACTACTTCGTGGTCGAGGTGGTGGTCGATCCGACCAGCGGCAGCCTCGCCCTCCTCACCTACGGCTTCGGACAATGGGGCACCGCCGCCGGAGCCTGGTTCGCCGAAAACCGGATCCTCCCCACCCTCTCCTCCGAGACGGGGGTCTGGTACGTGGTCGAGTGGACGGACGGGAATGGTGACAGGCAGCCGGACGCCTCCGACACCTTCGCGATTCTGGGGTCGGGCTGAGTCAGGGCCACGGGGCCTTTCCCAGGGGAATGAACTGGAGCCGCGTGTAGCGAGCCCCGGAGGGCCGGGTCTCACTGCTCATCAGCGAGACGCCCGCGACCCGCTGGGGCTGGGGCTGGCTGACCAGACTCCGCCAAGCGCTCGCCAGCTGGTTGGCACCGGAGCGCTCCCGAACGCGCCCGGCCGTGAGATGCGCGTGGAATGGGCGCCTCTCCTCCCCCAGCTCCAGGTCGCGGCAGGCGGCCGCGGTCGCATGCTGCACCTCGAGCAGATCCGGCCGGGGGTCCGCCACGCCCAGCCAGAGGACCTTGGGCGGACCGCGCTGCGGAAACGTGCCCGGGCTGGTCGTGGCAACTTCGAACGGGCGCCAGCCCTTCAACCGGCGCGTGAGCTCGAGTTGGAGCGGATCCAGGCGGGCGGTCTCCACGGCGCCCAGAAAGACGAGAGTCAGGTGGACGTTCTCCTCCGCCACCCAGCTGACCTTGCCCTGCCAGGCGGGCGCCGCGGCCTGCAGCTGCCGCTCGAGGCGGATCACCTCGCCGCGCGCCGGTCCCTCTATTTCCACGGCGATGAAGCAACGGACGACGGTCGCGGTCATGGGTTGGTGGGCATCATACTGACCAACCCGCATCGCCTTCGGCTGCCCTCGCTCGGAATCGACGGGCTTGACGGAGCGCCATCTGCCCCGGTACGTGGGGCTCCTTCCCTGGGAGGGGACATGGGTCGTTGCGCGAAGGCGTGGGTCGTGGTCGGTGCCATCGGGGCGTGGGTCACCGCCGGCTGCTCGGGCGGCACGTCCACCGGGAACGATGCCGGCCCTCGGCTGGACGCGGGACTGGCGGTCGATGCCGGGACGATTCCCGATGGCGGAGCCACCACCACCATCGCCGCCGCGATCACCGGCGGCGTCACCAGCTCGATCACCGTGGTCGGCGTGGTCACTGCCCTGGCGGGCGTCCCGATGGATTACCCGACCTGGTACATCGAGGATCCGGCGGGCGGCCCCAACTCCGGCATCGCCATCTTCTGCGACCCCGTCCTTCCGTCATGCCACCTGCCCGCGGGCAACGGCGCGCCCCCGCAAAGCACGCTGGTCTCCCTCACCGGGCCCATCAGCACCTACAACGGCCAGAAGCAGATCGAGCCCACCGCCCAGGCGGTGCTCCGGACCAACTTTGGCCTGCCGCCCATTCCGGCCATCACGGCGGCGGACCTCTCGCCGACCGCCGTCTCGCCCTACCGCGGCGTCTTCGTGAAATACGACGCCACCAAGCTCACCGTGGACGACGTCACCCCACCCGCCCTCTGGGA
>VFSW01016414.1_pt1 | contig 10104 bp, 8 predicted proteins | sample 5358111 | NCBI WGS metagenome assembly VFSW01 (sample SAMN11554181, study PRJNA540505) | mine drainage metagenome | isolation source: sediment from site ElyBrook_90M | place: USA: Ely Copper Mine, Vershire, VT | collected 2017
TTCTTGTCTGAAGAACCTCCCCTTTAACACTCGGCGTGTGAGATATGCAGGCTAGCCCGACATGGCCTGAAGTTCTCCCAGAATCACTATGACCGACAGACTCCTAGAGCTTGCCTTTTCAATGCGTGGTCAGCGAGGAGACGGATGCGCCTTTGGGCTGATCGACGTGGATGAACAAGGTGAGGACAGCGGCAAAATAATACAGGACTCCGTAGACGACGACCACGCCGCCGATTCCCCAGAAGGGCAGAATGAGCGCGGCCAGCACCGGACCGCCAAAGTTGGCGAGGCCTCCACCCAGGTTCTGCACTCCCACCGCCGCGCCTTTGTGTTCGGGCTCCATCATGGGGAAGATTGCGCCCATGGGGACGAACGACGTAATGGTGAAGGCGAAGAGCAGCGCAGCCACGGTGGCGGCCACGGTGTTATGCGGAAAGTGGAGCGGCGTCCAGTAAAAAAGCAGCGTGGCCGTTCCGCAGCCGACAAAGCCCACCCAGCGCATCTGGCGCATCCAGCCAATGCGGTCGCCGATGAGGCCCCAGACCACATTGGTGACGGGCTGGACGAGGAAGAAAGTTCCCCAGATGCGCGCCCACTGGGGCACGGTGAAACCTACGCTGGGCGAGGTGTAGAGCAGAGGCATAATGACCGGAAAGCCGAAGAGCGAAAGATTGCAGATGATGCGGGTGATGAGCGCGAGGGCGATGTTGCGGTTGTTGAAGATGAGCGTGACGCACTTGCTGATCTCTTGAAATTTGCTGGCCGTCCCGTGCTGAACGGCTTTGGGCGCGGCCGCAACGCCGCCAGTAAAGAAGTAGATGAGCAAGCCGCCGGCCAGCACCCAGGTCATGGACATCCACAGCGTGCCCATGTAGCCGATCAAAGGGATGGTGTAACTGGGCAGATAAGAGCCGACGATGCCGTAACCGATGGTGAACATGCTCCATGTCCAGCCGATGGCCGAGGCTAACTCGTGCGGGCGGCTCTTCTGCACCACCCAGACGAAGAAGCCATAGAAGAACATGGGATAGGCAAAGCCGCGAATGCCATAGAAGAGCAGCGTAAGGGGCAGGTTTGAATGGCCCAGGCCCAGGGCGAGAAACAGCACATGGAAGACGAGCCACCAGGCTACGCCGAGGAGCATGATGCGGCGCGGTGTAAAGACGTCTGCCAGCACGCCGGAGAGCCAACTGGAGATGGCGGCGGTGGCTCCATAGACGGTGAAGACCAGCGCCGAGTCGCCCGCTGTGAAGCCAAGGTTGACAAGGTACTTGGAGAGGAAGGCCTGCTCGATGCCATCGCCGGTCATGCAGAAGACGATGGCGATGTAACCGCCGAGCAGGGTGAGCGGCATGCCGAGAAAATGCCGCTCGATGGATGGAGCCGATGGTGAAAGGTGCGCGGGAGTCGACTCGCTCACTAGGCGGTTTCCTCGACGGCGATTTGCAGTTTGATGTCAGCGGGATGGCCCTCGGCCGCGCGCTCAAAGGCAGCGATACTTTCTTCAAAGGGAAAGCTGGCCGAGATGAGCGGCTTGAGGTCTACCTTGCCCGAAGCCATAAGAGCCACGGCCTGCGGATAGACGTTGGCGTAGCGGAAGATAGTTTCGATGCGGGCTTCTTTGGCTTGCGCAGCCACCACGTCGAAGGGAACTGTGGCGATGGGCATGCCGACAAGCACGAGAGTTCCGGCAGGAGCGAGCAGGTCAAAGATGTTCTCGTAAGCGCGTGCGCTGCCGCTGGCTTCAAAGACCACGTCCGCACCCCAGCCGCCGGTGGACTCGGCCACGCGCGCGGCAAAGGAGCCGGAGCGAACGTCGAAGGGCACGATGCCGGGATACTGTCCGGCGATGGCGAGCTTCTCCGCTGAAAGGTCAGAGATATGCACCTGGCTTGCGCCGGCGGCGAGGGCGGCAAGAGCTGTCATGATGCCGATGGGGCCCGCGCCGATAACAATCGCCGTTGCTCCGGGCTTGATGGCGGCCTTGGTGGCGGCGTGCATTCCCACGGCGAAGGGCTCAACCATTGCGCCCTCCGCGAGCGAAACCTGCGGGGGCAGCTTGAAGGTGAAGGCCGCGGGATGGATGACCTCACCGGTGAGGCAGCCGTGAATGGGCGGCGTGGCCCAGAAGCGCACCGCAGGGTCAAGGTTGTAGTGGCCTTCGCGGCTGGCACGCGAAGATAGATCGGGAATGCCCGGCTCCATGCAAACGCGGTCGCCGGGCGCAAGATCATGCACTTGATCGCCAACGGCAAGCACCACGCCGGCTGCCTCGTGGCCTAGCACCATGGGCGCATTTACGACGAAGGGGCCGATGCGGCCATGCTTGTAATAATGCACATCGCTGCCGCAGATGCCGACGCGGGCAATGCGAATGCGGACGTCGCGCGGACCCATCTCTAGCGGGAGATCGATTTCACGCAGCGAAAGACGGAGTTTCTCTTCCAGAACCAGAGCTTTCATGACGCTCCTTTATCGCACTACCAAGGATACTGCGTCACCGCACCAGCACGCCCGCCGCCGAATATGTTTTGCCATTTGCGCTGGCCTGGATGACGGGCAACTCTGGCGTTGAGGTGAGGCACTCGATCTGGCCGTTACACAGCAGCGTCGTGTCCTCAGTTTTGCCGCCGCGTATGCTGGGGTTCCAGGCGAAGGCCTGATTGTCGACCACAACCTCAGTGCCAGCAGGCGTGGCGACCCACTCGCGTTCTCCGTAGCCGGTGGGTCCGCCCTGGTGATGAAATTTTTCTTCTCCAGGGAAGCCCTCTGTCGCGTAAGCCGCCTGGGCGACACGGAATAACTGCGCAGATACTGCGCCTGCGCAGGTTGCTTCGAGCAGCGCGGCGTTGACCTGGGCGGCGGAGTGGAAGCGCGCAGCAAGCTCAGCAGGCAACGCGCCGAAGTGAATAAAGCGGGTGATGGAGATAACCAGTCCCCACTTGCGCGTACAGAGGTTGAGCATGGCGTACCGCTTGAGCCGATGGCCGCGCGGCACGGCGTGCTTGTACCTCAGGATGCGGTCATCCACGGCATAGAGGGCTACCGAGGGTTGAATGCCGCGGCTCAAAAGACCGGCGGCGGTGATAGCTTCAAGATCATACTCGCTCAGGCCGGGCTCAACCTGATGCAGCGCCTCGACGGTGGCGGCCGCTGTTTCCAGGCCCAGCCAGCGGTAGCGCGCGATCTCGGTTGCGGACAACGCCGCGCGCAGAGGATAGATGCTTATCGGCGTGAGGCCAGCGTCCGGAGTGTCAGAGCCGACCGGCCCGCCAGCCAGCCGTACAGCGGCTTGCGCCGTATCGTCTGCCCACCAGGGAAAGAGTACCGGCTCAAAGTCCAGTGCGCCGAACTCCTCGTCGTGGGCGCGCGGCGCTTCGTTTTCCGTAGTGAGGTAATAGCGCTTGCCGGCAGCGGTTACCAGCAGCGAGGCGACGGAAGTTTCGCAGACGGAGCAGACGCGCTCCTCAACAGCGCCGCCGGTGAGCCAGGCAAGATTTTCGTTGCGGCGCAGCAAAACTCCGGCCAGCTTCTGGGTGCGCAGCCACTCGACCAATTTTTCGTGCTTGGCGTCTAGCTCCGCATTCCATGCAGCTTCTGTGGCCAGCGTCTCGCCGCTTACTATCAGGCTTTTACTGATTCGTCTACTCATGATTGTGAATCCTTCCGGCAAATGAAAGCCGGTTGAGATATGTGGTTTTCCACCCTTGCCACAAAAGCAAGAACGTGGCAAGGATGGGGCACCCGGCATCTGTGCCTATTTAGCCGAGAGTTTGCTTAGTCCTCGACGTCGTTGTGGTAATAGCTCTCCCAGCCCAGGTAGCGGGCGGCCTCGTGCACGGCTTTGGAGACATCGCTGAAGTTGGCGGCGACGTGGTGCTCGAAGCCCTCGCGGCAGATGTACTTGAGCAGCTTTTGCAGGTGCGGAATCTCAGCCACACCGGCGCCGCCGAATGTTTCCAGCGGATCGTCGGTGAATCTTCCCTGGCCGGTGTAGCCGCGCATGACGCCGTAGCGGTCGTCGGTAGAGTAGCGGGCAAAGCTCATGACGCCAGCCTTGACGCGGCCGACGCAGGTGCCGAAGGTGTTCTGCTTGCCGACCGTGCCGGCGATGATCTCCTGGAAGTCCATCTTTGGAGCCTGCGCGAAGAAGTGCTTGGGCAGGTTGGAGCAGTGGAAGCAGACGCACTTGTCAGGATGGTTGCCGTAGTTGTTGTTCCAGTCGAGCAGCGCAGAGGGGGTGCCGCTGGCCAGGGCCATCATATACATGCTCAGCGTGCCGGGCACGTCCACTTCGCAGGCCGAGGGAATGAGGTCGTTGCTCATCATGCTCATCACGGTGCAGGGCACCACGCCAAAGTATTCCTCGAAGGAGGTCCAGCATTGCACGGCGCTGATGGTGACGTTGGTCTGCTTCATCCATGTATCAATGACCGCGCCTAGCTTGGCCATTTTGAGCAGCGCATCCTCAGGAATGCCGGAGGTGGTGACGTAGTTCTTGATGGCGGAGAGCTTGGCCTGCGCCGCGTCGTCGCTGTCTGCCATGCGATTGATGCGGCCGAAGATCTCCGACAGGTCGATGGGCTCGATGGAGATGCCGCTGGACTCGAAGATGCGCTCAGAGAAACGGACTGTGTTGAAGGCTGCAGGGCGCGCGCCGATTGCGCCGATGCGCAGATTCTTGAGGCCCCGCACGATGCGGCAGACGGCCGAGAACCACTCCAGATCTGCCTTGAACTCAGGCGAATCGAGCGCCTCAGTGTGCAGGGTGGTGAGCGAGTAGGGAATCTCATACTGCATGAGATTGTTGCAGGCGCTCATTTTGCCGCAGAAGCTGTCGCGGCGGGTGGCGATGGTCATGGAGTCGGAGCGGTCGGGCGTGGCCTGCACCAGCACCGGAACATCGAGGCCAGAGAGCCGGATGGCGTCTACGATGCCGCGCTCCTCGCCAAAGTTTGGCAGGGTGATGATGATGCCGTCGATCTCTTCGGCATGCTTTTTGAATAGCTCCGCGCAGCGCTGCGACTCGGCGTAAGTTTCAACCGCGCCGTGCTTCGATTCTTCCGGGCTCAAGACCACGACCTTTGCACCGGCTGCTTTGAGAACCGCGATGATCTCTTCGCGGCCGGTCTTGGCCAGGTGATCGGGAAAAAAGCCGCGGTTGCCAACAATAACTCCAAAGGTAACTGCCTTCTGTTCTGCCATCTTCTTTACTCCTTCAATGGTTGCCGCTTGAGCGGCTTGATATTTTTGCCTCGCCGGAGATTCCGTGATGCTTTTGTAGCGCGGCGTTAGGGAGCCTCTGAACAAGTCTCCTCTGCTCGTTAACATTCCCTCGGGGGCTAAAGCCCACGTTGATCTTGCTGGTTTGCGGCACGGCTAAAGCCGTGCCCTTTCAAAACATCGACTTAATCAGACATTCCTTAGATCTCGTTTTCAACGGCGCTTGCGCCTGGAGGGCGTTACGCGTTGCTACTACTTTGCCTGTCTGGGGCGGAACTTGACGGTGTAGAAAATTCCCAGCGCAGCCAACATCGCACCCCACCATACGGGCGTATGCAGATTGGTCAATTGCACGCCAATGGGATAGCTTGCCGTGACCCATTCAAAGATGCCGTAGCCAAGAATCATAAAGCCATAGACGACCAGCAGCACTCCGATGAAGAACCAGATGGGAATTCCAGAACCATGCATACGTCTTAATCCTTTCCTCTCTACTGCGCTGGAACCAAACTATCCAGTTACCAGAAAACGATGTTGAGCGCGGCAAAGATGCAGACCGCAAGTCCCGCCCAGAGATAGACGTTCTTGTAGAACGGAACCGGATCTTCTTTGGGCAAAATGGTTGCCCCATAGACCAGGCCGTCGAGTTCCGCGACCGGTTTAGGTTTAGTGAAGAGACTCACCACAAAAATGACGATGACGCTGATGAGAAATGCCCAGAGGGCGCGGTAGAGATTTTCCGCCATGGGCTTTGCGTCTGGCGAGAGCGCCACGTTGGCCAACTCCGCAGGATTGAATTTGACCCACACAAAGAGGCTGACCGAGGAGACGATGCCGATGAGCAGGCCCAGGAAGCCAGCGGGGGCGGTGGCCCGCTTCCAGAACATGCCCATGAGAATGGCGCCCAGCAAAGGCGCGATAAAGAAGCTGAACAGCGCCTGCACATAGTCCATGATGCCCTGGGCGTGCATGACGAGGTAAGCCGCGCCGATGGAAACCGCTACGCCGATGAGAATGGACAATCGCCCCACCAGCACGTAGTGGCTATCTGTGCCTTTCTTATTGATGAGGGGCTTGTAGATGTCGTAGGTCCATACGGTGGAGAAGGCGCTTACGTTGCCTGCCATGCCGCTCATAAAGCCGGCGATGAGCGCGGTGATGCCTAGGCCCAGCAGGCCGGGACCGAGGTAGCGCACCATCATCAGGGGCAGCGCCTCGTTGTAGCTGTGCAGCGATGCGCCGGGAGCTTCGCTCAAGACTTTCTGCCGGTAGTCCGGAGAAAGTTTGGTTGTGGACATGGCCGCGGAACATGCGCCGGGATTGGCGATCATCTCCTGCGATTCGGTGATGGCGCAGGACTTGACTACGTCCTCGCCGACCAGCACGCGGCGGCTGCCATCGGGATTCTGCAAGAGCACCAGGCCGAGCAGTCCGGGCAGAATGACGATGAACGGCACCGCCATTTTGAAAAACGATCCGATGACGGGAGCCATGCGGGCGGCGCGCAGGTTGTGGGCGGCCAGCACGCGCTGTACAACGAGAAAATCGGTGGTCCAATAACCGAAACTTATGACGAAGCCGAGGCCCAGCACAATGCCGGTCCAATGAACGCCCATAGGGTTGGCGGAAAAATGGCCGGTATCTCGCCAGAGATGGAAGTAGCTGTCAGAGTGCATGTTGGCGATGATCCTGGTCTTGAGGCCGCTCCACCCTCCGGCCTGAACCAGGCCGAGAATGGGAACCAGCAGCGCGCCGCCCCAGATGAGGACAAATTGCAGCACCTCATTGAAGATGGCCGAGCGCAGGCCGCCCAGGCCCACGTACAGCGCCACCGCAACCGAGGAGACCAGGATACTGAAAGTGATGTCCCAGCCCAGCACTACCTTCATGACGACGGCCATGGCAAACATGTTGACGCCGCTCATGAGGATCATCTCCGTTGCAAAGGAGAAGGCGGCGAGGATGCGGGCGTGCTCACCGTAGCGCAGCATCAGATAGCCGGGGACGGAGTGAGTTTTGGAGACGTAGTAGAAGGGCATCATGACCAGGCCAAGGAAAAGCATGGCGGGGATGGCGCCAACCCAGTACCAGTGGGTGGCCAGGATGCCGTATTGATAGGCAGAGCCAGCCCAGCCCATCAGTTCCAGCGAACCGAGGTTGGCAGAGACGAAGCTGAGGCCGGCGATCCAGGCGGTCATTTCGCGTCCTGCCATAAAGAACTCTTCGCTGGTGTTCGACCTACCTTTGAGGTAGAAGCCGATCCATAGGACGATGGCGAAATAGATGGCGATGACGGCGATGTCGAGGGGCCTGAGATGCGCCAAAGGCGCAACACTGAGAGCCAGGAGGGCCGGCAAGGGAGTGAGAGCACTGGCGGCGAGAGAGGCTGGGACGAAAGCGAACATTGCGTCACCTGAAAGGGGGCGGATACGTCCGCCGATCACTCGGACGTTCGCCCTTAAGTAAATGGGTTTACTGTTAAGTTTGTCAAGCGATAAGCGGGGAGCGCCAGATGAAAATGCAAGAGCAGCCCGCGCGTATCAATGTGAGCGTGGAAGCCTGGAAGCAAGAGCCACGCGAAGTTAAGTAAGCGTTTACCGGACGAAGTGTACCACATTTATGATGGCTCTTGCGCGGCCCATGAGGGGGCAACAGTCTTGCTCTAGTTTTGCTTCCGAATTGAGGCTATTGCGTGCATTCCTCTTCCCAGACGCGGACCATCAGGTTGCCGGAGGCGTGGCTGAGGACCACCACCAAGGAATCCTCTGCCGGAGGCTGGCTGGTGAAACCTTCGCTCTCCACAGCGGACTGCGGAACGGTCATGGCGCAGGGAGTGGGCAGGGAGGACTTGATGACGCCCGCAGTCATATTGGCAATTTCTTTTATGGCGTCGAGTGCGTCGGCCTCGGCTACGGTTTCAATGGGTTGCATCATCATGGCCGCAGTGGCCAGATAGGCCAATCCCTTGGCAAGGCGGACCTCGATGCGACCGGTCCAGACGCCGGTGAGGTTGACGCTGCCCAGCAGGTGTCCGGAGTCGGCACTGAAATGGGCAGGAAACGGCATGGGGCTAAGTTCCATGGCCAGCATCTGCTCCCAGAATTGAGAGCTGGCCTGGATGACGCGCTGTTCGTTGAGTTGGGCCAGCATATGCAGCGCTCCGATCAGAGAATTCACTTCAAGAGGCAAACCGGCCTTGCGCGAGGATACGGCCGCATGCCTGTTGGCCTCTTTATGGAAAGGAGATCCATAATGGCGAGTTTCGTCAGCACGGTCTGAGTCCAATCCTTTGTCAGGGGCCCGGCAGCCATCAGGGTCCAGGGAATGCAAGAAAACGAAAGCTGGAACGATAAAACACACTTCAAGCAACGTCACCGACCACGAGAGCAGGTGGCGCATAGCCGGTATTTCTTTGTGCTGTTTAAGATATCGACCAAAATGGTGAAATCGTTAAGAATCAAGGCGAAAGGGCACTATGGTCATTAGGAACTGTTCACACGGGCACCCGAGCAGGATGCGCAGAAGCTGGAGAAATGCAATCCCCGGATATAGAAGTGGACTCGCAGGGCCTGGAACTGCTGATTGAGAGCGAAGTGCGCAGGTGGAGGCGCGGAAAAGCAGGCAGGCTAGGAGAAATTCCGGTAAAGTGATTTGCATCACCTGGGGCGGTGCGCCCTGGCACATCACCGGGAGTTGAACGGTGCGAGGCTGTCGTGTACAAGGGGCAAACCATGCCAAAGACAGGCACAGAAATCGGCAAAGACGGCTGGACGCATCCGGCAGTTCTGCTGGCTGCGACCAATCTGAGCGACATGGATCACCTATTGCCATTTGCGCTGGAAGAGGCGCAGGCGAACGGTGCGCATCTTATTCTTATGCATGTACTTGCACACGCGTCGTCGATGCCTCACGATGCCGCGGGAATGCCTTACTACGATCCCTCCGGGGCGCTGGATTGCGCGGAGAAGACCCTGGAGCCGTGGCGCCAGACAGCGCAGCGGCGGGGCATTGGCTGCGATGTGCTGCTGCGGGAGGGGAACGCGCCCCAGCAGATTGCGGCGGCAGTGCGCCAGTTCCATGTGGATCGCGTTCTTTTGGGTACCCGGAGCCGGAGCAAGCTGGGTAAGTTGTTGCTCGGTTCCGTGGCGGAGCAAGTACTGCGCTCGGTCAACCTCCCGGTCATAACCGTGGGCCCCGAGGCTCATCTCCCGGTGGGAAGCAACGACGGGCAAGCGGTCGTACTGCATGCCACCACACTGAGAGAGACCTCTCGCCCGAGCGCAGTGCTTGCTTACCGGATCGCGTCCAGCCAGGGTGCGAAGCTAGTTCTGCTGAATGTGTTGCCACCCATGGATGAGATGGAGCGCGAGGGGCTGCCTGCCACCCTGGACTCGACTGCGCTGCATGGGCTGCGCGCGCTGGCCGCGGAACTTGAGGCGATGAGAACAGAGGGCGGAAAGCGGATATCGGTTGAGATGAAGGCTGTGCATGGCAACCCCTTCATCGAAATCCTGGCGGAGGCCACGGAAGTTCATGCCAGCCTGATTGTTCTGGGTGCGGCCGAGCGCACTGCCTTTGATAACCTGACCCGCGATCGGACGGTTTACCGAGTTCTGGCCCACGCACGCTGCCCAGTTCTTACGCTACGCGAGGCGCTGGCCAAGCCGGAGGAGACGGGCGCCGAACAACTGACGACCTATCGTTGAGGGGGGGACTGTAGCTGTTCTCCAATCGGTGTATAGGGGAAGCAAGAGCGCTGAGCGGCTTTTTCTTTTAGGAAAAAGCCACCGTGCACGCCGCTCAGAACCCCACAGAGATTGAAGGACTGCTCTAGTACTACAGTTGTAGATAGATGATAAGATAAATTCGCTCTGGTTTGTG
>VFSW01016415.1_pt1 | contig 10104 bp, 5 predicted proteins | sample 5358111 | NCBI WGS metagenome assembly VFSW01 (sample SAMN11554181, study PRJNA540505) | mine drainage metagenome | isolation source: sediment from site ElyBrook_90M | place: USA: Ely Copper Mine, Vershire, VT | collected 2017
ACATACGACGGCGGAATACCCGGCATCAGCCCAGCGCACTGGGTCTGCCCGAGCGTGCCAGCCTGACCCACGTACGGGGCAAATGTCCCAGCACTGCCGCCTGCTCCCGCGACGGCCCCGCCGCCGCCCGAAGCGCCAGCACAGTCCCCTTCACCCGGATACGCCGGACCCAGCGCTCCCGGCGCGCCGCCTGCGTACCCTCCGCCGCCCGCACCGTAGGCCCTAAACCCGGTAAACACTCCGGCACCGCCGCCGTAGACGGCTGGAGGCGACGCAAAGATCAGTTCGATCGTCCCGTCCGTGATGCACGCCGTGTTCGACCCCGCTGTGCACGATCCCGTCGTCCCTGCCATGCCCGAACCGTTGCCGCCCGAGACGCCGCCGATCCACTGACACGCCGGTCCGGGCGTTGCCGTCCTCGGGTCTCCTGTAAATCCACCCGCTCCGGCTTCTCCGCGCTGGGTGCTCCGCGACGCAATCGTCGATTGCCCGCCAGGCCCCCCCGAGACGTCGATCGTTCCGGCAACGGTCACGGCACCGGTCGCGCGGATGTCCAGCGTCCCCGAGGCCGAACCCCCACCCGCGAGGAACACCACCACCCCCGCGGGGACGTTTACCGTGGTGAAGTTATGCACGCCAGGGGTGAGAAACGTCGGGTTGACCATCGGGTCAAAAGCCCCTTCGCTCCCCGTGCTCGGCGCCCCGCAGACGCCCATCTGGCACGCCTGTCCTGCAGCACACCCGTGCCCGCAGGCGCCGCAGTTGTTCAAGTCGGTCTCAAGGTTGGCCTCGCAGCCGTCCGCGGCCATGCCGTTGCAGTTTCCGTAACCCGGCGTGCAGGTGCCCACGCCGCACACGCCGCCCGCGCACGTCGCCGTGGTGTTGGGCGGTACGGGACACACCCGCCCGCAACTCCCGCAGTTGGACCCATCCGTCGCGGTGTTCGTGCAACTCGCTCCGCAGCACGTCTGTCCGGCCATGCACGGCGGTCCACCGCCACAGCCCATCATCGGCCCGACGCACGCCCCCGCGATGCACCGCTGCACCGGCCCGCAGGCCATTCCACACCCACCGCAGTTGCGTGGGTCAAACTGCAGGTTGGCCTCGCAGCCATTGACCGCGATTCCATCGCAGTTGCCGTAACCCGTATTGCAGGTCAGCCCGCACGCACCCAATCTGCAAGCCGTCGTCGCGTTGGCCCGCGGGAGGCAAGTGATCCCGCAGCCACCGCAGTTGTTGTTGTCCATCTGCTGGTCGACGCACACCGCACCGGCGCAGCAGACCAATCCCGCGGGGCACTCACACGCGCATGTCCCGCCTGTACAAATCTGCCCAGCCGGGCACGCGACGCCGCACGCACCGCAGTTGCCGGGGTCTGTCTGCGTGTCATGGCAGCCGTCACCGCAGCAGGTCTGCCCTGGCGCACAAGCGGGAAAACACCCCACCGCGGTGCACAACCCGCCACGGCACACGGCGCCCGGCGAGCAGGCGATTCCGCACCCGCCGCAGTTGTTGCTGTCTGTGGTTGGGTTGGTGCAAGCGGTGCCGCAGCAGATGTCGTTCGTGGGGCAAGGCGGGCATGTCGTCGTGATGCACGCGCCCATCTGGCACGTCTGCCCGAACCCGCAAGTGAGTCCGCACGCGCCACAGTTGTTGGGGTCGGTCACCGTGTTGACACAAGACCCCCCGCAACAAGTGCTTCCCGGCGCGCAGGTCGGGTCTCCCCCGCAACCGCCCATGGTGCACCGACCGCGCTGGCATACCTGTCCCGGCCCGCAGGTAAGCCCGCACCCCCCGCAGTTGCCCGGATCCGAGAGAACGTCAATGCACGCACTGGTGCAGCACAGCGTACCAAAGGGGCACGGCAGGCCCGAGCCACACGACGTCGGCACGCACATCCCGCCCACGCACGGACCCGACGGACAGGCAATCCCGCACCCGCCGCAGTTGTTCGGATCCGTCGCCGAGTTGATGCACGCCCCGCCGCAGCAGGTCGTCCCCGCCGTACACGCAGGCCCGGCACCGCAGCCCATGAACGACTGACAAATGCCCGCCACGCAGCTTTGCCCCGCAAGGCATGCGTGACCACAAGCGCCGCAGTTGCTCGGGCTGCTGCTCACGTCCACACAAGCCGACCCGCAGCAGGTTGCCGGGGACGCACACGCCGGACCCGTACCGCAGCCCGTGGTGCCCGTACACACCCCGTTGGTGCACATCTGACCGACCCTGCACGCCACGCCGCAGCCACCGCAGTTGCCTGGGTCCGTCAAGACACTGGCTTCACATCCGTCGGTCGGGCTGTGGTCGCAGTCGGCAAAGCCCGCCCGGCACGCGGTCACGGCACACGCACCCGACACACAACCCACGCGTCCGTTGGGCAGGCCCGACGGGCACTGGATTCCGCAGCCACCACAGTTGAGCACGTCTGAAGACTCGATTGCACAGGCGCCGTTGCAGCACGTCTGTCCCGGCGCGCACGTCGCTCCGCCGCCGCATGAAGCACGGCAGGTGTTGGCCATGCACGTTTGTCCCGTCGGGCAGTCGGTCGCCGTAAGGCACTGGACACACATCCGGGTTGTCCCGAGACACCGGGGCGTCGGTGCGGTGCATTGCGTATCCGAGGTACACCCCGTCGTGCTGCAGGTCTGGGTAAGCGGGTTGCACACCTGGCCTGCGGGACAGCTATCCGGGGAGGTCACGCACCCTACACAGAGGTTACGGGTGGTGTCGCACACGGGCGTGGCGGGCGTGCTCGCACAGTCCGCGTTGCTGTGACACCCGGTAACGGGTACATCCGCCGCGCTGGCGTCGAGGGTGGGTTGGCGAAGTTCAGAGCGGCCACAGGCCCCAAGGGCGAGGCCGAAGGTGACAAAGCACAAGCAAGCCCAGAGTCGCATCGACGTTCCTCCACGGGGTACGGTCGGTCGCGGAGGGTACATCCATCCAGGCCCAACGGCGAGACCCTAGCGGAAGTACACCGGGACACCACCGCGGAGTCCGCCCACGGTGCTCACCCCGACGTCGGATGCACCCGCAGGGTCCGCCGAACCGCTTGGGCTCCCTGGAGTGCAAGCTGCCCGCACGCCGCGTCGATGTCGTCCCCGCGGGTCCGACGGATGAACACCGAGAGGTCTGCACCCCGGAGCACCGACTGAAAGCCCAGCACCCGCTCCCGCTTCGGCGGGCGAAACGCAGTCCCCGCGACGGGGTTCATCGGAATGAGGTTGATCTTGACGGGGATGCCACGGAGCAACCGGACCAGTGCACGGGCCTGGTCGTCTCCGTCGTTGACGCCGTCCATGAGGGTGTACTCGATCGTGATCCGACGGCGGCGCGCGAGGGGATAGCGCCGGAGGGCGGGGATAAGCTCTCCCAGGGGATACCTACGGTTGATGGGCATCAAGGCACTTCGCAGGGTGTCATCCGGGGCGTGGAGCGAGACCGCCAGCGCAACCTCGCCGTGAAAGTCTCTACCGAGGCGGTCGATCTCGGGGACAAGGCCCGAAGTGCTCACCGTGACCCTCCGGGTGGACAGATCGCAGCCGTCCGGGTGCGTGAGCAACCGCAGCGCCCGGGCGACGGGCTCGTAGTTGTGCAACGGCTCTCCCATGCCCATGAGAACCACGTTGCGAAGGGCCTCGCCGGGATCGAGAAGCGTGCGCCCAAGGAGCACCTGGGCGACGATCTCCCCCGCCGTGAGCTGTCCCTTGAGCCCTGCGACGCCCGACGCACAGAACGCACAGCCCATGGCGCAGCCCACTTGCGTGGAGATGCACTGGGTCACCCGGCGCGGGGCCGTGCGCAGGCCCGAGGCGGCAGCCGACACGGGGTATTCTTCAGGGACAGACGCTTCGGGGTCGTCGTCGAGGTCGTCGTCGGGCAGGGGCGGGATGAGCACGGTTTCGACCACGCCCGCGGCGGACTGCCGGGGAAAAGACACGAGAACCTTGCGGGTGCCATCCGCTGCACGGTGCACTGCTTGGATCACCGCGGGCATGGACAGAGACCACGACGCGAGGCGCTCCCGGAGGCTGCGCGCGACGTCGGTCATCGCCGCGGGGTCGGCCACGGAACGGGTGTGTATCCAACGGAACACCTGCCGGGCACGGAAGGGACGCTCGGAGACAGAGGCCAAGGCAGCGGCCCATTCGTCTGGGTACGAACCCACGGGGTCGTCTTGGAGCGCGTGCGGGAGAGAGGGCATGGGAGCGAAAACCTCGGTCGACCGTCTGTGGGTAGGAGACTACTGCCAGTACACCAGGCTCGACGTCAAAACGATGTTGCCCAGGTTGGCCGTCACCGGGCGGTTTGCAAACGTGGTGGTGTAGGTGATGACGTTGTCACCCGGGACGAGGTCCGACGTGATGTCGACGATCCACGGGGGGACATCGCCGCCCGGGCACCACCCGCCGCGTCCGTAATACCACGTTCCGTGCTGGTTGGGCACGACGCCGGCGTCGACGCGTTGGGCGCAGCCGTCGGGGCTCTGCGCACCGGGAAAGTCCTCGGTGTGGGTGTGTCCATTGACCGTAAAATGGTGCTGGTGGTCGCAAAACTCCGAGCAGTTGTACGGCGCCACACCCCCGTGCCCGGTGAGAAGGGTCTGGAGTTCGACCCTGTGGACCCCTGGGGGCACCGTAAAGTGCACGGGGGGGTGCATGCTGTCGTACGTCGCGTTGAGCCCGCCGCCGGTCCACAGGGACTGTCGTTGCGCGGGCCGGCTCGCGCGCCCGCCGTGCACAAACCGCAGCGCGAGCGTGGCGATGTAATCCGTTGACCGCGGATCGAACTGCCCCGAGGCGTACCAACGGAAATGGACCCTCCCTCCGGGCTGGAGGTTTGGGAGCATCCCGGAGATGTCCGTGACCCAGCGACCCTCGCGCCAGTACGTGGTGATCCACCGGGCAAGCTCCGTGTTGCATTGCCAGCTTGTCCCCGCATCCGGGACGTCCATCGCGGCGTCCGGGCTTCCGCCGTCCGGGGTTCCACCATCGGGGGTGGGTGCGGGCTGGCAGATCCAGAGGTACGAAAGATAGTCCCACGCGCCGCACTCGCCGTCGCGGTGATGCGGGCACGCGATCGTGTGATCCACCTCCAGGGTGTCGTACGTCGCCATCGTCGCCGCGTCGGGCAACGTAACGTCCATATCCACCGTGTCATGGGCCGTCTGCTCGGTCACAAGCGGCACCACCAGGGCGTTTTCAAGCGCCAGCGCCGCGTCCCGATCGCGCTCGAAGTTGTAATACACCGGCTCGTTGGCCAAAAACGTGATGTCCGTGGCGATCCCCGTGGCCGTCAGCGTCCCGAGCTGTCCCACCTCCCGCACGTGCTGCGTGCGGTCGATCGCCCACTGGACCGGGTCAAACTGTTTGTACGGGAGATTCGCGGTGAAGCGGTACCGCACGAGATCCCCCACCCAGCCCTGGAGCTGGTTGGCCCGCGTGGTGACAAAGTGCACCCGCGGGCGCCACCAGGCCTGGTCCGCGGGCGTGAGGTCGGCAAACTGGGCAAGCCAGCCGTCCCGGATGGCGGTAAAGCCAGGTTGGTCGTTTTGCCAGAGAAAAAAGTAATGCACGTTGCGGGGCGACGCCCGGAGGAGGTCTTCGAGCGCGCCTTGAAACAAACTCCCGCTGTAGTCCGTCGACCCGAACATCAACGCCCCGGGGTCGTACACAAGAAACAGGTAGTGATCCGTGCCCGTCCATTCGGAGCGAAAGTTCCAGTCGCCGTCGGAGGTGGGGAGGGTAAAGTCACCGGCGACGGACCTGGGCGTGTTGCCGTAGGGTCCTGGTGAAAAGTCCATCACCGGCGGTGGGCGCAGGCACGCGCGAGACGCACTGCACGAAGTTCCCGCGGCCAGGAGACACCCGTGGACATCCGCTGCGAGACCCACCCCGCCACCGTCGGCCGTAGGGTCCGCCACGGCGCCCGTCGCACACGCCGTCTCACACCCCATCGCATCAAGAAACGAACACATCCCCGCGGCGGATGTGCACAACGCCACACAGTCCGGCCCCGCGTCGGTGCTGGCATCCACCGTCCCGACAGCATCCCGCACCGTTGCATCCTGCGGGGCGGTCATGCCCCCGGTGCAGCCCATGATCCCAACCGCCAAGATGACCACGGTGACCGTGCGCATCGCCCGAGTCCACACCCCATCGCCTCCGTCGACAAGCGCCAAGGCGTCAGTTGTTGGGGAGGTTCATGTACGCGAGGATGTCCGCAAGCTGCGCGTCGGTGAGGGACTGGCTCGAAAACGGCGCCATGTTGCCGGAGTACCCCAGAAAGCTCCCGTGCCGTACCTTTTCGATCACGACCTCGCGGACGTACGCCCCGCACATCCCGGGCACGCACATCCCGGGCACGTCATGGAGTCGCACGGTGTCCGCGGGGATGTACGACGTGAGCGGCCCCAGCACGGGCCCCTGGTTCAGCTCTCCGTGACACACACTGCACGCCTGGTGGTACAAAAGATTGCCCTGGGTGGCATCCCCCGGGGCGATGTCCGCGACGGAGCTCACCCAGGTAACCGGCACGGCCTGGGTTTCTGTCGGATCCGTCGGGGCGAGTGAAGTCAGCCACGCAAAAAGCGCATCGCCGACCGGGCCGTCAAGGTCTTGAGACTGCCCACGCATGAAGTGGGTCCAGCAACGTTGTACCGCCTCGGTCAGGCTGTCGGTCTCGCCACCCCAGTAGCTCGGGCGGAGGGCCACGCCTTCGAGCACCGCACCCGAAAGAATCCGCCCGCCGACATCCCCCGGATGCGCGGCGTGGCAGTCGTCGCACGAAAACGCATTGTACGAACTGCGCGAGATCGAAGCCTCGCCCGCGTACCGGGCACCTTCATCCGCCAGCGGCTCGTGGTCCGTGGTGGTGCCGCACGCCGCGCCCAGAACCATCGCAGTGATCGTTCCGGCACAGGCAAGACGGTGAAAGACCTCTCGCAGGGCATCGCGCATACACCGGGCCTCAGGGGGGTGACGGGGTCGACCGCAGCGTAGCGCAACGACCGGGAGACGGTGTGCGTCATCGGGCCGCACTTCGTTGTCACCCTGCCGGCCGACAGTCCGCCTCGAGCATCACTGACTCCGTGTGACGCCCCAAGACGTGATATGCCCCGCGCCCACGGCCCTGGAGCACTGCGCCCCGGGGCGCAAAGGTGCAAGGTCATGTTCGAGCGAATCCGTCGGGTTCTCGTGGGTCCCCCCAAGGACATCAAAGACCCGCAGGTCTTCCATTCGGTCTCGTTGGCTGCGCTCTTGGCCTGGGTGGGCCTCGGCGCCGACGGGTTGTCCTCGTCCGCGTACGGCCCTGACGAAGCGTTTCGTGCGCTCGGCACCCATACGTCCTTCGCGGTGATTCTCGCCGCGGCCACCGCAGCCACGGTGTTCATCATCTCTTACGGGTACTCCCGGATCATCGAGCACTTTCCCACCGGGGGCGGTGGCTACGTCGTAGCCTCCAAGCTCCTCGGGCCGCGCTTCGGCGTGGTGTCCGGCGCGGCCCTCCTCGTCGACTACGTGCTCACCATCTCGGTCTCCATCGCCTCGGGCGCCGACGCCGTGTTCTCGTTTCTCCCCAACCCCGAACACTGGACCCACTACAAGCTTCCCCTCGAACTCCTTACCCTTGGCGTGCTCACCCTCATGAACCTCCGTGGGGTCAAAGAGTCCATCACGTCTCTCCTCCCTATCTTTTTCGTCTTCCTCGCCACCCACGTACTCCTCCTTGTGGTGGCCATCGGCGGGCACCTGGGTCACATCCCCGTGGTTGCCGCACAGGTTCGCACCAACCTCCATGACTCCATCCGCGTGCTCTCCCTCCTGGGCTCCCTCAAGCTTTTCGTCCGGGCGTACTCCCTTGGTGGCGGCACGTACACCGGCATCGAAGCCGTCTCCAACGGTGTGAGCATCATGCGCGAACCGCGCGTGCCCACCGCCAAGCGCACCATGGTGCTCATGGCCACGTCCCTCTCGCTCACCGCCGGCGGGATTCTCCTCTCGTACCTCCTCTCCGGCGCCATGCCCCGCCCCGGCATGACCATGAACGCCGTGCTCCTCGACAGGGTCTTTGGCCACTGGCACATCGGCAGCGTCTCCCTCGGCGCCGGGATCTCCATCGTCACCCTGATGTCCGAAGGCGCCCTGCTCTTCGTCGCCGCGCAAGCCGGCTTTGTCGACGGACCCCGGGTCATGGCCAACATGGCCGTGGACTCCTGGCTCCCGCACCGCTTTGCCGCCCTGTCCGAACGCTTGTCCATGCAAAACGGAGTGATCTTGATGGGTGGCGCGGGCATCGCCACGCTGGTGTACACCGACGGCCAGGTGGGCAAGCTCGTTGTGATGTACTCCATCAACGTGTTCTTGACCTTTTCGTTGTCCAACCTTGGCATGTCGCGGTTTTGGGTGACCCACCGAGACAAGCACGGCGACTGGTGGAGACACCTTCCGGTGCACCTCGTCGCCCTTGCCCTCTGCCTCACCATCCTCGCGGTCACCGTCGCCGAAAAGTTCTTTGAAGGCGGCTGGATCACCGTCCTGGTCACCGCCGCGCTCGTCGGGTTGTGCGTTGTCGTCCACAATCATTACCTCCACGTGGGCAAAGCCATCCAACAACTCGACGTCGACCTCCCGGACTCCATCGCCAGCAATCCCCCGTGCGCCGGCGAGCTCCCCCGCAACGAACCCGTCGCGGCGTTTTTCGTCGGGGGGTACAACGGCCTTGGGCGCCACGCCGTGCTCAAGCTCATTTCCATGTTTCCCGGGCACTTCAAGGGCGTGATGTTCCTCGGTGTGGCCGTGGTGGACTCTGGGGCTTTCAAAGGCGTTGACGAAGTCGAAGCGCTCGAAGCCCGCACCCGCGAAGCCCTCGACAAGTACGTCGCTTTTGCCCGCCGTCTCGGGCTCCCCGCCACCTCCGCGTGCGAAGTCGGCACCGAAGTCCCCGACGCCTCCGAAAACCTCGCCCGCACCATCCAAGAACAACACCCCAAGACCGTCTTTGTCAGCGGCAAGCTTCTCTTTGACGAAGACAACGTGTTTACCCGCCCGTTGCACAACGAAACAGCCTTTGCCGTCCAGCGCCGGCTTCAACGCGCGGGCATCCCCATGGTGGTGCTTCCGGTCAAGGTCCGCCTCGGGCAGCACATCCTGTCTCCCGTCATCCCGTAGTCCCCAAGAGCCCCATCTACTCCACGGTGCATCGTAGGTTCATGTCCGAAAGCTTTCGCCTCGCCTCGGCGGTCCATCCCCTGTCCCAGGGTGTCTTCGCGTGGGACGTTCCCGACGGATGGCAACAGGGCCGCGGGGCTTTCGGCGGACTGGTTCTCGGCGCCATCACCCGCGCGTCCGAGTCGTTTCTCAACGACCCTTCGCGTCCGCTACGGGCTCTCCTCGGCGAGATTTTCGCGCCGGTCACCGTCGGCCCGGCCGAAATCCATGTCGAAATCCTCCGTCGTGGCCGCGGGTTGAGCGCCACCGACGCACGACTCCTACAATCCGGCGAAATCAAAGCCCGGGCCAGCATAACCTTTGCGTCCGACCGCCCGGCGGTCCTCCCTGTGGTTCCCCGTCGGGCGCCGGTGCTTCCACCATGGCCGACGGTTGTCCCACTTCCCGTGCTTCCGCCCGTCGGGCCGGTCTTTGCACGGCATTACCTCCACCGTAACACCGGGCCGACGCTCTTCGCCGGCGGGGACGACCCCGTTTCCGAAGGCTGGATCCACGAAGTCCATCCCCCCGCGGTGCTCGACGCCGCATCCCTCGTGGGCCGGATGGACGCCTGGTGGCCGTCGGTGTACGCCCTGACCACCGCACCCCAACCCGCAGCCACGGTGACCTTCGCGATGGAGTTTCTCACAGACCCATCGAGCATCCCCGCAGACGGACCCCTGGCGTACACCGCCCGGACCATGGCCGCGGGGGGTGGCTTTACCGTGGAGTTTCGCGAACTCTGGTCCCATGGAACGTGTGTGGCGCTGAACCAGCAGACCTTCGCGATGCTGGGCGGCGGAGCGTAACGGGGCCTCCTCCGACGGATCCGCGTCGTCCGTCCGAGGACGCGCGTCGTCCGTCCGACGCCGGCGGTCGTCCGTCCGACGACGGG
>VFSW01016416.1_pt1 | contig 10104 bp, 5 predicted proteins | sample 5358111 | NCBI WGS metagenome assembly VFSW01 (sample SAMN11554181, study PRJNA540505) | mine drainage metagenome | isolation source: sediment from site ElyBrook_90M | place: USA: Ely Copper Mine, Vershire, VT | collected 2017
CGAGAATATCTGCGAACCCCGGCATTGCGCGATGAATTCGAGCGGGCAAACCAGGTCCGTCGTAAATAAAGCTGCACTTGAGAGCCGAAATGGATTTAGCCGCGGTCGTGCTCAAGTAAATCGAAATATCCCGAGATGGAATCGTTGCACCCGCCGCCTCTATTTCCACAATTCTCGTTTCAAACCAGCGACAACCTTCCTCAGGGGGGTCGAATCGAAGCCTGCAACGGAAGAGAAGTCTTCCAGAAGGAGAGAGTCGACTATGGCCTTCAAGAGAATCGGAAACGAGTCTCGAGAACGGCAGCGAGTAAACTCGTACAACACTGGCGATGGCGCTATGGTGAGGGAAACTCGGGCCGAGCCTGAACGAACTGCCTAATCGAACATCGCGCACGTTGTGATCTGGGTATCCGAACCAGATCTTCGAAATACGGGCAGCAGGGGGGCGATTTCTCTATGGAGATTTTCGCCCCTTTGCTTTGTTTGGGACGACACCCACGGCGGGGGTTGACACAGGGCGGGCACCATCGGTCATGCTTTCTGGGGATAAAGGAGACCGTGCCGGATGGGGAACCCGCCTTCGAATGCTGCGGAACCAACCCACATAGCGCTTGCATGCGTCTTTGTGCCCATGGCACGCATGGAGTTTGTCGAGTTTGAGTTGAATCGTTTTGCCGCACACGCGCCGACCGCGGCAGCCGGGGGACGGAACTAATGAAGCCAGCCAATGGCCGCAATCGTGTCGTAATTGAAGCCATCACTCCGCAAGTGGATGCGGGCCGCCACCCCGTGTGCCGGGTTGTGGGTGACGAAGTGGTGGTAACAGCCGCCATCTTTGGCGATGGGCACGATCAGCTCAGCGCTCAACTACTTTATCGCCGCAGCAACGAGCGCCGCTGGCGTTCGACACCCATGACGGCGCTAACCAACGATCTGTGGTCGGGTTCATTCAAGGTGGACAAGCTCGGACCCTGGGTCTATTCGGTTCTGGGCTGGGTCGATCACTTCGTGACGTGGGAGAGTGAGCTGAGGAAGCGTCTCGCTGCCCAGGAACCCGCAGCTGCGGCAGTCGTCGAGCCGGATGCGGCTTCGGTTCCAGCCAGCGCGGCCGGACTGAGCGTGGGCGCGACGACCGGCGCGCAGAATATCCCTCTGGCGCTGCGGACCGGCGCGCTTCTGCTGAAGGCTGGTTCAGACCGTGCCAAGGGACCGGATTCCAAGCGCCTGCTGGAGGCTTCCCGTTCCCTGCTGGCCGAGGCTGAGAAGAATCTGCCGTACTATGACTATCCACTGGAAACGGGAATCGTTGAGCTCATGGCGCGATATCCCGATCAGACGTTCGCCACGCGCTACGAACCGGAACTGCCGCTGTGGGTGGATCGGGAACGGGCGCGCTTTTCGGCCTGGTATGAGCTGTTCCCTCGGTCGACTTCAAACGTTCCGGGCAAGCACGGCACCTTTGCCGACGTCGAACGGCAGTTGCCGGAGATCGCGGCAATGGGCTTCGACATTCTTTACATGCCGCCGATTCACCCGATCGGCCGGGAATTCCGCAAAGGGCCGGAGAACTCGACGATTTCCAAACCGGGCGATCCGGGGAGCCCCTGGGCTATCGGCGACAGGTCGGTGGCGCCCGATCCGTCCGCTCCCAACCGCATCAAGGAAGACGATGGCGGGCACAAGTCCATCCTGCCGGAGCTGGGCACCTATGCCGACTTTGACAGCCTGGTGAAGGCGACCAAGGCGCACGGCATGGAGATCGCGCTCGATATTGCCTTTCAGTGCTCTCCGGATCATCCCTGGGTCACCGAGCATCCGACGTGGTTCAACATTCGGCCGGATGGGTCGATTCAATACGCGGAAAACCCGCCGAAGAAGTATCAGGACATCTACCCGCTGAACTTCGAGTCGCCGGATTGGCGCGGCTTATGGGACGAGCTTTATTCCGTCTTCGAGTTCTGGATCAAGCGCGGCGTGTATGTCTTTCGAGTCGATAATCCGCACACCAAGGCGATGCCCTTCTGGGAGTGGTGCCTGGGCACTTTGCGCAGCAAATACCCCGAGACCATCTTTCTGGCCGAGGCGTTTACGCGGCCGCACGTGATGTACTGGCTAGCCAAGGCGGGGTATACGCAGTCCTACACGTACTTCACCTGGCGCAATACCAAGGCGGAGCTGCAGACCTACCTCGAAGAGATCACCCGGCCGCCGGTGAGCGACTTCTTCCAGCCCAATTTCTGGCCGAATACGCCGGACATTCTGCACAAGTCGCTGCAGGACGGAGGGAAGCCGGCATTTGTGTCGCGGCTGATTTTGGCAGCCACGCTCACGGCAAACTACGGCATTTATGGACCAGCGTATGAGTTGGGTGAGAATGCGCCGGCCAAACCTGCGGCGGGCAAGACCGAGTCGGAAGAGTACCTGATGAGCGAGAAGTACGAGATTCGCCAACGCGATCGCAATGGGCCGGGCTCGCTTGTTCCGCTGATCACGCGCCTCAACCAGATTCGGCGGGCAAATCCGGCGCTGCAAAGCAATGAGTCGCTGCGCTTTCACACGACGGACAATCCTTACCTGCTGGCGTATTCGAAGTCGACGCCCGACTTCGCGAATACGGTGCTGGTGATCGTGAACCTCGACCACTACAATCAGCAGTCAGGCTGGACCGACCTGGACCTGAACGCGCTGGGCGTTTCGCCGGGACGCACCTTTGATGTTGATGACGCGCTGAACAACGCCAGCTATACGTGGGGCGGACGCCGCAACTATGTTTCCCTGCTGCCCGGAGTTCAGGCAGCGCACATATTCGTCATTGCCCGGCAGACTTGAGATGGATCGCGGTGGGCGATTCAACGGTTCCTGTTCGGAGAACCATAACCGCCGACCGGCGTTTGCTCAGTAAATCCGCCCTTCGCAAAACCATGTGAAGGGTACAATAACCGCGAAACCGGTCGAATCAACTTTATTGGCATCCAATAAGCTCGGAGACCTGGAATTGAAGAAGCTCGCCAGTGCAACCGACCCATTCTGGTACAAAGACGCAATCATCTATGAGCTTCACGTTCGCGCGTTTGCCGACTCGAACAACGACGGCATCGGCGACTTCCCCGGGTTGATGTCGAAACTCGACTATCTGCAAGACCTGGGCGTGACGTGCATCTGGCTGCTGCCGTTCTTCCCTTCTCCGCTGCGCGACGATGGATATGACATCGCGAACTACAACGACGTCAATCCGTCTTATGGCACGCTGGGGGACTTCAAGGCATTCCTCGACGCGGCGCACCAGCGCAACATGCAGGTGATGATTGAGCTGGTCATCAACCATACCAGTGATCAACACCCCTGGTTCAAGGCAGCACGCCTGGCGCCCCCCGGGTCGCCGCAGCGGGATATGTATGTGTGGTCGCAGACGGACCAGGTGTATAAAGACGCGCGCATCATCTTCACCGACACCGAGAAATCGAACTGGACGTGGGACGAGACCGCCAAGGCCTACTACTGGCACCGCTTCTTTTCGCACCAGCCCGACCTGAATTTCGACAATCCCATGGTGCTCGAAGAAGTGCTCAAGGCCATGCGCTTCTGGCTGGACATGGGTGTCGACGCGATGCGCATGGATGCGATTCCATACCTGGTAGAGCGCGACGGGACCAACTGCGAGAACCTGCCGGAGACGCATGTCGCCATCAAGATGATCCGCGCGGCGATTGATGAGGATTATTCAAACCGCCTGGTGCTGGCGGAGGCCAACCAGTGGCCGGCCGATGTGCGGCCCTATTTTGGCGATGGCGACGAATGCCACATGGCCTTCCACTTCCCGCTGATGCCGCGCATTTACATGGCGCTGCGGCAGGAGGACCGGCTGCCGATTACCGACATCATGGCGCAAACGCCGCCCATTCCCGACAATTGCCAGTGGGGACTGTTCCTGCGCAATCACGACGAGCTGACGCTCGAAATGGTCACCGACGATGAGCGCGACTACATGTATTTCGCCTATTCGGCCGACCCGCGCATGCGCATCAACGTGGGCATTCGCCGCCGGCTGGCGCCGCTCGTCGATAACAATCGCCGGCGTATCGAACTACTGAATTCGCTGCTGCTCAGCTTTCCGGGGACGCCGATCATCTATTACGGCGACGAGATCGGGATGGGGGACAACATCTATCTCGGCGACCGCAACGGCGTGCGTACGCCGATGCAGTGGACGTCGGACCGCAATGCCGGGTTTTCAAAGTGCGACCCTGCGCGACTTTACTTTCCCGTGGTGATGGACCCGATTTACGGGTACCAGGTGGTAAACGTGGAGGCCCAGCTGAGCGACCAGTCGAGCCTGCTGCACTGGACCCGCAACATGATCGCGCTGCGCAAGCTTTTCCAGGTCTTCGGGCGCGGAACGCTGACGTTTCTGAATCCGGCGAACCGGAAGATTCTTGCCTACCTGCGGGACCTGGATCGGGGAGACGGCTCACACGAGTCGATTCTTTGCGTGGCTAACCTGAGCCGCTTTGCGCAGCCGGTGGCGCTCGATCTTTCTTCATTTGTGGGTATGGAGCCGGTGGAGATGCTGGGGTATGTTCCCTTTCCCACGATCACCGCCGAGCCGTACGTGCTCAGTCTCGCTCCCTATTCGTTCCTGTGGCTTGAGCTTCAGCCTGCGGCGGCGAAGGCGGACATTTTGCCCGAACCGATGGTTGAGGTACCAACCGAGGCCATGGTAGAAGAACCCGCGGCCCTCGATCTGCTCACCAAGGGTTGGGCCGGGTTCATCGCCGGCCATGGGTTGACAGTGCTCGAAACGTCGCTGCCGGGCTGGCTAGCCAGGCAACGCTGGTTTGGCGCCAAGACGCGCCGGGTTCAGTCGATACGAGTGGTGGATTGGGCTGAGCTGCCGGCAGCGGTTGCCGCGAATACGAGCATTCTGTCGAGCGCGGAGCTGCCTGCGGCCAGTTCCATTCCGCCCGCGCTCTTCTTCATTGAAATCGGCTACGGGGATAATGTGTGCGATCTGTACCAGATCCCGCTGGCCTTCAGTACTGGTTCCGATGCCGACGAGATAACGACAAATCGGGCGCAGAGCGTGGTCGCGATCTTGCCATCCCCGGCGGGGTCGGTCGTTTTGCATGATGCCACGGTGCGGGAGGATCTCCGCCAGGGATTGCTTACCCTGATCGAGCGGAACGGAACTGTTCCGCTGTCGACCCCCCAGACCGCTGCCCTGGATGTGGCCGCCTCGCTGGCTGCCGCCGCCACCGGACAGACCGCGAACGAGGAACGGGCGACGGGCGATGCGGCGGAGCTGTTGCAGCACCCGGAGCGCGCCACTCACGACGCGGCGGCGCCGGGCCAGGTTCACCTCAGGCCCCACGAGGAGTGCCCAGCGGCAATGCCGATCAAAGGCGACGGGGGCGCGACATCGCTGCCCGAGGACCTCCCGGCAGCCGCACCGCCTGAGAGTGCGGCGCTTCCAGTAGCTCCGGCGCCCATCACGGCACAGCCCGGCGAAGCTGCGGCTGCGCCCCGGCCCAATGCTCCGCCGCCGGCCAATGCCCAGCGAATGCAGCCGCGCGAGTCTCCCTCCGCGGGCGATCCAGTCCCCGAGGTGGGCCAGCTGCAGGCCCGGGCCTCCACAGCATTCTCAGGTGCATTCACAGCGCGACATTTGCCGGCGCGGGTGGGGTCTGCCGAGCAATCGAACACATCGATTCTTTACGGGAAGCTATTGATTATGAAGATCTTCCGGCGCTTGCAGCCGGGGGAGAATCCCGACGTGGAGATCGGCCGCTTCCTCACCGAGGTCGCCAAATTCACGCGCATCGCGCCTTTCCTGGGCGAAATCACTATCACACCGGCGGCCGGGCAAAAGACCACGGTCGCGATGCTCCAGGGATTGGTTTCAAATCAGGGTGACGGATGGGATTGGTTCCTGGAGCAGCTTTCAGGCTTTTTCGCCGCCGTGGCCTCATTGCCGGCTCCGCCCGAGCTTCCGACGCCGGGATTTGCAAACAAGCATGAATTGCGCCGGGAGGAGCAGGAATTAGTCGGACCTGTGCTCGAAGCAGCGGCACTGCTGGGCAGGCGCACGGCGGAGATGCACCTTGCTTTGGCCACTCCGACCGATAATCCCGCGTTCTCGGCCGAGCCATTCACTGCGGACGATCTTGGCCGCGACGCCCGCCGGATCGAGGCGCAGATCACTGCGGCGCTCGATACGCTCAAAACAAAGCTTCCTACCCTGGTTGACGTGGTCGCGGATGAAGCGGCGCTGCTGCTTTCGCGCCGGCGTGAACTGATCGCCAGGGCTCACGCCATCGAAACCGGGCAGGCGCAGGGCAAGCGCATTCGCATTCACGGCGATTACCATCTGGGACAGACGCTTCGTACTGAGGGGTCGCAGGGCGAAGAAGGTGCCGCGAACGGCGACTTTGTCCTGCTGGATTTTGAAGGGGAACCGGCGCGGCCCTTGATCGAACGGCGCCAAAAGCAGTCTCCGCTCAAAGATGTGGCAGGCATGGTACGCTCATTCTCCTACGCTGCCTTCTCGGGCCTCGACCGGTTCCTGGCGAAGGAGCACGGCGGCCATACAGCGTCGGAATCACAGACAGCCTGGGCCCGTTTCTGGCAGAACAGCGCCACCGCGGCATTCCTTACTGCATACCAGGAAACGATGGCGGCGAGCCCTGACCTATTGCCGCCGCGCGAGCAATCCCAATCACTCTTCACCGCCTATCTGCTTGAAAAAGCGCTGTATGAATTGCTGTACGAGCTCAATAACCGGCCCACATGGCTCCGCATTCCGATAAGCGGCATCTTATTGATGTAAAGGCAATGGCAGGGCACTTTATTCGGCGCAGGTCTTGGAGCCTCGCCCGCAGGTTCAACAGAAACTCCTGAAAACCATGGCAATCGCAGACCCAATTTCCGAGTCTCCCCGCCCGGCCGTCAAGACGACCTGTGCGCTGCTGGTGGTGTTGGCGCCTCTGCCCGCTTCGCAGTTGGAGAGCGTGCTGGCAAAGCTGGCTGCTTCATTCCCTGTCGAAGACCTGCTCATCGCCACACAGAACGAAGTAGCCTCAGACGTCTATCTGCCGCTCCGTCTGACCAACGCCCCCCAGACGACCGCTACGTGGACGCTGACAGCCGCCGACTTCGTCAATGCCTATGCTCTTGCCCAGCAGTATGAGGCCAAGTCGATCCTGATGCTGGGTCCCGACTCCGGTTCGCTGAGCGCGGAGGCCCTGCGGTCGCTGGGAACCGCGGTGCTTTCAAAGTCGGCCGACCTGGCGATGCCGCACTACGATCTGCCTCCTCATGCCGGGCTGGTGAATTCCGCTATTCTCTACCCGCTGACCCGCGCGCTGTTCGCCACCCGCGCACGCTTTCCCCTGGCTGTCGACCTGGGATTATCTGTGCGCATGGCGGAGCGTATGGCCGCAGCCGGCCAGCGATTCACGTCACTGAATCAGAACGATGCGCTGCTTTGGCCGATTGGGGAGGCGATCGTCGCCGGACTCACGATTGAGGAATTCGACGTCGGCTCACGCTCCCTGCCACAACCGTCGGATCCTGACATTCGTACAATTCTTGGCCAGGTAACCGGCTCGCTGTTTGCGGATATCGAAAGCAAGGCGGCTTTCTGGCAGCGAGCGCGGCGTCTTCCCCCGGCGCGGCCGTCTGTGCCATTGCGGCATGGGATCGACGGGACGTCGGAAGTGGCGCCCATGATCGAGGGCTTCAGACTTGCCTATTCAAACCTGCAGGAGATCTGGTCTCTTGTATTGCCGCCGAACAGCCTGCTGGGTCTCAAGCGGCTTTCGGTCGTCGATGCGGCATCCTTCCGCATGCCCGAAAACCTGTGGGCACGCATCGTTTATGACTTTCTGATCGCGTACAGGCTGCGGACGATTAACCGCGGCCACCTACTGGGCGCATTGATTCCACTGTATTTAGCGTGGGTCGCTGGGCACATCAACATTGCCGGGTCGGCCGCGGATGCGGAACGGCACATTGAGGCCGTTGCGGCCGCCTTCGACGCCGACAAGCCATACCTGGTCTCGCGCTGGCGCTGGCCTGACCGGTTCAACCCATGACGGCCTCCGCTGCCCGGGGAATTCGATGATTCAGTCGATCCAATTCCGGATTCCACTAACAGAGTCAATTCAAGGAGTGAGTCCGATGCACACCATCCTTGCCATGATGCTGCAAAGTAAACCGACGGTAATGACGCAGCCGGTGTACACCGATAACAACTCGGTTTGGCACCACATGTCCGACGCGCTGCAGCAGTCGTTCTATCGCGTGCTGTCGCTTCTGATCGCGATCCTTCCCGGAATTCTCGCTTTTTTTGTCGCGCTGGCGGTCTTCACGCTGATCGGGATGGCTCTTTCGGCCCTGCTGCGGCGCGGTCTGGCGTGGATCAAGTTTGACAACCGCTTTGCCCGGACGAGGGTGGCAACGGACTGGACTCCTTCGAGTTCCCCCACGGAGATCATTGCGCGCGGATCGTTCTGGGCGTGTGTGCTGCTCGGCCTGATCATCGGCGTCTCTGCTTTTGACGCGTCGTATGCGACCGGCGCGGCACTGCCGATTTCGTTGCTGCCCTACCTGACTCACGCGGTGGGAGCGATCATGCTCCTCATCGCCGGCACCCTGATTGCGCGGTTCCTGGCTCGTTCGGTATTGATCAGCGCCGTCAATGCGCAACTCCAGTATGCCCGCTTCCTCTCGCTGGGCGTCAAATGGCTGGTCCTGGTCCTCACGGCCGCCATGGTGCTCGATCACCTGGAGATCGGCGGTTCCATCGTCGGACTTGCATTTGGCATTCTTTTTGGCGGAATCGTGTTGACCCTGGCACTGGCCGTAGGCCTCGGGTCGCGGGACCTGGTCAGCCGGTCGCTGGAAAGCCACGTCGAGCGAAGCGACCGGGGCGGCGGACCCTTCCCCCCGTCCTCCAGCGGACCCAGCGAGACGCTGCGCCACTTCTAAGAAAATTTCCTTTGCGTTGAAGCCGGCAAGGTGGTCTTTCCCAGGGAGAAGTCACCTTGCCGTTCAAGTTTTGAATGTCCTTAAGGCGAAACCGCCGGAAGGAATCTATATGTCGGACGATGGGTCTCAGGCTTCGCACTCCCGGGCGATCACTCCAGAGTGCACTCAAGCTAAACCTACAGCTACCCAGGGATAAGCAGCCGGCTCACTTGTTGACGGACTCAGCATGTCTGGTGCGGCACATTAATATGTCGCCATTTCGGACAACAGGACGTTCATGGCTCACAGTGCTTAGTGACTTTGGTCACAATAGACCCTCAAGTAACCCTTTTGGGGAGTACCTCTGATTTCTGTAGGCGATATACTCCATCCAAATAGCACCCACATCAGCCGCAGCGGAATAGAGCTTTTGACCTGTATGCGCCTGTATTGATGGCCTTCGCGGCCACCTGCGTGGGCCTGTGCATTTTTTTGGATATTGAAAGAACTGGAGTTCCCCTATGAGTTGCCTTTTGACTTCTTCTTCCGCTTCGGAGTCTGGTGGACCCGGGCAAACCTGTCTGAAACCGACCGCTCAGAGAACACAAACCTCGGGCGCAAACGCCCGCTGGGTTCTCGGTGCGCTGGGGCTCTTTTTGACTAGTTTCGCAGCGAGCGCACAGTCGCCATTTACCTTGACGTTCGGGGCGCCCGTGCCGGTTAATACATCTTCGGTGGCGGTCTCCATTCCCGTGACGGCGGCCATGGACGGCACGGTGGACAGCATCAGGGTGGTGATGGAGGGCGCCGACAGCCTTGATTTTGCCGTTTCGACTCTTTCGGCGTGCGTGGGGACGCACGTCAGCGCCAGCCAGATCTGCAGCCAGTCTGTCGTCTTCACGCCTGCTGTTCCGGGCGTCAGAATGGGTGCGGTGCTGCTGGTTGACAATGCCAAGGGCGTGATCGGAACCACATACATCTCCGGCGCGGGGCTTGGCGGACTGCCAGTGCTGCTGAACGGGAACATGATCACGGTGGCCGGCAGCGGCAGCGCCGATCCGGTACACGTCAACGATAATGGGCCTGCGCACGCGGGTAACATTGACCTGCCGGCGGGCGAGGCTCTGGATGGGGCGGGTA
>VFSW01016417.1_pt1 | contig 10104 bp, 6 predicted proteins | sample 5358111 | NCBI WGS metagenome assembly VFSW01 (sample SAMN11554181, study PRJNA540505) | mine drainage metagenome | isolation source: sediment from site ElyBrook_90M | place: USA: Ely Copper Mine, Vershire, VT | collected 2017
CGCGCACCCCTCCCGATGAGTAGGGTGAAACGCAAGCGGAGTCAGAGCGCGCCAGCAATCGAAACATCAAGTTCACGAGTGTAGGACATCGGAGGAAGATGGGCTTGCTTCCCCATTCAGGTTTGTTCGGCAGCACGGTCGGACTGTTTTCTGTCGAGTCGGTGACAAAAGAACCATTGCAGTGGATCAGCTCGTGCATATCTTCTTCCAATCAAGTTGTTTGCTTCATTCATCGCCGGCCCCAGGAAACAGACTCCGCTCACTTGTAACGGACTTTACGTTCGTCCAGTTGATCCGGCGGCGGTAACGCAGAATCATGTGCATAGGCACGAGGATTCCACAGGCGTCAAGCAGGAAAATGAGCATGTCGCAACTTTGCTGTATCGGGATCCCCTCTCTCTTTCTGCCTTCGCTCGCTTACCTATGAAGAGGATTACTGTGGCCGAATCTACCCTCGGACTCAAAGCATTTCGGTGGGATTGTGCCGTTTCTCTGCCGGCTCGCTAAAGCCGGGACAGAAGCTCAAAGCATATGCTCCTAAACTGGACCCATACGTGCAGGCTCTTTGATCTCTGGCCGCTTCTTGCGCAAGTTGCAGAACTCTCAAAGATGTCCAGGGTAGATTCTCCCAAAAACCCTCTCTATATAAGTGAATGAACAGTGTGGCTGTCGCGCAGTTCCGATCATTCTTCCTGTTTTCGCGTTCGTGTTTTCAGGTTCGGCTCATTCTGCTCGCGTTTGCCAGCATCACGGGAACAACTTTGTTGCACGGGCAGGTGAAGCCCGCTGCAACCCGTGCGAGAACCGATCTCCAGGTCGGAGCGACTTTCGATCTTGCCCATCCGGATTACGGCGCGAATACCCTACGCGGATTCGGATTCTATTTGACCGACGACTTTCGACCGCATCTGGGCGTCGAATTGGACTTTCATCAGATATACGATCCCAATGAAAAAGTTGGCATTTATGAAAGAACCTACGAAGCAGGTCCACGGTATTCATTCCGATTTGGTCCGCTTCGTCCTTACGCCAAACTCATGATCGGCCGAGGAGTGTTCCAGTTTCCGCCTGATCCGCTCCATCCGAACAGGGGCCCAGTCGCGAATCTCGCCTACACGATGTGGGCGGGCGGTTTTGGCGCCGATTACAAGGTGAAACCGTCGATGAACATTCGGTTTGATTACGAATTGCAGCGTTGGGGTGGTTTTCCTCCCAACGGGCTCAGTCCCCGCGTCTTCAGCTTCGGAGTCGCTTATCACTTTCATTAGGCGGATTGCCGCAACGCATTATGAGTTTGCCCGAGCAGAGCTTTCAACAGAGTCGCAAGGATAGAGCCGATGATTCTTTCGAAACGCAAGAAACGCCTATTCGTCATGTTCCTGTTGACCGTGCTCAAAGTGGCATTGGTTCTTGCACAGAGCACGATCCGCGTTCCCGCCGACGCACCGACGATTCAGGCGGGCATCGACGGTGCCGAGAATGGCGACACGGTCCTGGTATTCCCTGGGGTCTACAACGAGAATATCGACTTCAAGGGAAAAGCCATTACGGTAACGAGCGGGGCAAAGTCCTTTGCGGAGGCGGCTACCACCATCATCAACGTCGTTGGGGACGGGGCGGGAGTCACGTTCGATAACGGCGAGACGGCTGCTGCAACTCTGAATGGCTTCACGGTCCAGAATGCTCACACGGACCCGGCTAATTGTTCCCAAGGTGAAGGTGTTTACATCAACGGAGCTTCACCGACAATTTCAAATAACGCCATTGTGAACAACACCATTTACGGAATCTACATTACGGGTCAGTCGAGCCCGATTATCGAGGGGAACGACGTCAAGGGAACTCATTATGACACGACAGATGTCCCATCGTGCCATTCTCTTGGGAACGGGGGAGCAGGAATCATTCTGGTCAACGCCGCGAGTCCGGAGATCATCGGCAACACGATAGAAGACAACATATGTGACACAACAGGATCTACATTGTCACAGGGAGCAGGAGTCGTCGTCGCCAGCACGCAACGACTCCTGCTTAAGAGCAACATCATCCGCAACAACATCGCAAACGGAGACGGGGCAATTGCAGGGTTTACCTTCAACAGCTTCACTATGGTGCAAAACCTCATTTACGGAAACTCCACTAACCAAGGGGGGGGGATTTTCCTCTCAGGGACATACCAAATGCCAACCCGCCCTACGCTGACGGAGATCAATAACACGATCTACGGCATCCAGGAGATGATTTATTCTTTCGATCCGTCCACTATCGAGAACAACATCTTCAGTGGCGCCGGTCTCGAGTGCGCTGATCCGGTGTCGCTGGCTTCCCCCTTCACGATCCGAAATAATGACAACTTTACGGAGGGGACACCTTCGCAATACCCTTGCAACCTCGGCAGTGGCAACATTTCCGTTGATCCTAACTTACGCGATCCGGCGAATGGCGATTTTCACGAACACGAAAGTTCACCCACTGTTGCGGCTGGAGATCTCGACGCCCCGGACATCCCGGGTTCCGATCTCGATAACAAGGCTCGCACCGTCTGCAACACCATCGACATGGGCGCCTACGAGTTCAGGCCTCACCCACCCATCGCGCTCTCCAGTTCTCAGAATCCCGCGCCAGGCGGCAGTTCGCTCACATTTACCGCGCGGTTGACAGGCAACTGCAATGTGCCGACAGGGGCGGTGACCTTCTTTGACGGAAGCACCGCGATCGGCAGTAGTGCCCTAAACGGTTCAGCTGTGGCGACCCTGACGACGTCCTTTCTCGTAGTCGGTCGGCACAACATCACGGCCCAGTATTCCGGGGACTTCAACTTTGAGAGCAGCACGTCGGACATTCTGGTGCAAACCATCACAGGCGATCCGACTGCAACGTCCCTTGCCGTTTCTCCAAATCCAGCCAGCGCCTTTTCTCCGGTCAACATGAGCAGCGTGGTCACTTCGCAGTACGGCACGCCGACCGGCTCGGTCGTCTTTTCAGCCGGAGGAACAACGCTCGCCACTGCCTCACTCAATGCCACTGGCCGTGCGACGGCCACCATCTCCAATCTCGGGGCCGGGTCTTACAGCATCACGGCTAACTACACAGCGGATACAAGGTTTCAGCCAAGCAACTCCGCACCGATGCAGGAAACGGTGGTCGGAGCCGACACGGCCACGACATTGACGGCTTCCCCCAATCCAGCCGCCGTCACGCAAACCGTCACGTTCACCACTCAAGTACGAGCTGCGCAAGGAACTGTGATGCCCAACGGGAGTGTAACGCTGACGGATGGAACAGTAGACATCGGAACCGTATCGCTCAATGCGAACGGCATCGCCACATTCTCCGTTTCGACTCTGAGTTTTGGTACACACGCGATCACCGCGAAGTACGCCGGATCGGCCAACTTTAACGCGAGCAGTGCGACCTTATCAGAGGCTGTGACACTCATTGGAACGAGTCTTGCACTGACCACATCCCCCAACCCGGCGAACACCGGACAGACAGTAACGCTGACCGCTACGACCACCTCCATGGTTGCGGACATGGTTCCGGTCGGCACGATTACCTTCTACGACGGAAGCACAGTCCTGACAACCGCCGGCTTGGGAGATAACGGTGTAGCCACGTTCAGCACCTCCTCACTGGCGGTTGGTACCCACCCGATCAAGGCAGTCCTTGCTAGCGGTTCCTACTTCGCCGGGAACTCGTCCGCAGTCGTAAACGAGGTCGTGCAAGCCTACGATTTCACGCTTACTACCTCGCGTACTGTACTCACCATTCCGTCGGGTGATTACTCGAACATGACTGTGACGGTCACCCCTGTCGGAGGATTTACAAGCTCGGTCTCCCTCAGCTGCGACGGAATGCCGGACCACACACAGTGTGTCTTCCCCCAAGGCAGCACGGTCTCTCTCGCGGACGGAGCCAAGACAGTCACGCTTTCCATCAACACAAGCGATATCTATGGCTACGGCAAGCTAGTCAGCCGCTCGACGCCGCCTAGGAACGGCGGAAACAGAGGAGGGCCAATGGCCGCGCTTCTGCTGCCTCTTTTTGGGATACTGGGCTTGACAGAAAGAAAGCGAGGCATCCTTCGCTCTCTCCGGACCGCATGCCTTGCGATAGGCTTCGCGGCAGGGGTGCTTTGCCTGCAATCATGCAGCGGAAAGCTCCCTGGCAAAACGCCACCGGGGACCTATACATTAACAGTTGCAGGAGCGAGCACGGCCGGTCCATCTCTCCAGCACTCTGCACCAGTACAGCTCACCGTCACTCCATGAGAGCAAGCCTTTACAGGTCCGATTTGTTGCAATCCACTTCCACTCCGGTCACGGTAGAGCCTTCATCAAGCTCTACAGTCACGGAGTGGTCCACGTATCGCCAGAGGAAGGCCGGACTGTCGTATGGAACGGCCGATAGATCAGTCCAGCCATAGACGCGATACCGACCCGGCGCAAGACCGCTAATCACAAATGCCCCGTTTCTCTGTACAGGAACGGCAAGACCGCTTTGTGACTCGACCGACTGGATAACGATGCCCGGTTTCGGTTCCGATCCATCCAGCTTGAGAATGCCGGCAACGGTTCCAGAGGCGCGCTTTTCTAAAACGGTGAGTGTTTGATCGGATATTCCCTCTCCAACATCGAGGATATTAGCGTTGGTCGATTTGCCATCCACCGTTACGTCGATTATGACCATGTCGCCACCGATAGCCGCCGCGACTCGGTAGTATCCCTGCGTGACGTCGCTGAACGTAAAAGCCCCGCTCTTCTCAACGGAGGTGATGTAGTGCCGAGTCACATCTCCGCCGACCGAGTCTAGAATCAGTCCTGAGGCGGTGGAATTTTTGTCGCTTCGACCCGTTGCTGTACCCTGAACTTGAGAAAACTGATCGCTGGCGAGAGAGGTTTCCACCGTGCTAGCTTCCGGTACTGTCACGATGCGCTGGGCCTTGTGCGATACCCCCTGTTTTCCCCAATTCTCATCGATCTCGTATGTTCCGGTAGGGATTCCTTGCCACAGATAACTTCCGTCCGATGCATCGACGTCGGCCTGCATATTCAGCGGCACCGAAAAATCATCCCCCACGACGAAAAGCGCTACCTGCCCGGTAGGGAACCCTTGGGCGGGCTTGGCTCTAAGGGTTGACGTGGTGTCGGAGTCAATCACAATATCCGCGGTCTGAGTTTGCCCTGGGGCCAGATGAATTAGGTCGGAGAAATGCAAGCCGCCGAGGCTCGGGTAGTAGGCAAACAGAGGAAGCGACGAGTGCCGATGGATAGCCAACGACGCATAGAGACCCGCAGGAGACTCAGGGCTCACCGGCGTTGTAGATTTCCCCGGAGTGGCGTGCTCGTCTGCTGGACCCACAGGCGGAATAGTAATCACTAGAACGTATAGCCCGGCTCTCAGCTGCTCGCACTGAAACATTCCTTCAGCATTCGCCGTTGTGGCGCACTCAAGATGTGGGAAGATCATTCCTTTCTGGACGGCAAGGCGATAGGCAGCGATCTGCGCAGGAATCATCTCCTTCTGCTCACTGCTCACGGAGCCGGCGAGTGCACTGGTCCGCTCTGGATCTGCGTGAAGCCAGATCGGGCTTGGACCAAGAATCAGCATCAGAGAGAGGACAGCGATCTTATTCAACACGGGAGACAGCTTTCGCAAACGAATCAACTCGTCACAGCCAATGCATAGAGGGACAGTCCGTGAAGACGGTCCCTCTACCCTGGGCGGGGGGAATTATTACTGTCCGTTCGAGACATAAAACACGTTGGATTTTGCAAAGCCGTTCATCAGAACATTCACTTGCGGGCTAAGCCTGTTGAGGTCCAGCAGTGCTGCAGGTCCATTCATCGACCAGCCGGGCTGCATGCGATTACCCAGGTCGGTGCCGTTCGTACTTACAAGAACTGTGAACTTCTGACTGCTGTCATTCGAGCGGTAGGCGACATAGAGGTAGCCGTTGTGCGTTTCAAGGGACGGTGCAGTGGATGTTTGCTGGTTGCATCCAATCGGATTCCAGGCAGTTGCGCTGTTAGTAGAAACGTTCAGCGTGAAGCCGTATAGGCAATGGGAATTGCCTCGGTCTTCATACGCCGCATAGAGCAAACCATTCCAGAAAGCCAATCCTGGCTGGAAGTTCATCGTGCGCAAACCTGTGAAGTTTTGGCAGGAACTGCTTGCGGGGTTTGAGGTGTTGATCGCACAGATTGTTGGGTAATAGTTCGATCCGTTCATGTATCCGGCATAGAGCGTAGTGCTGTCGGACGGATTCACCGCCAATGTTGGCCCATAGACCGATCCATTGGCGCCGGAAACCACGTAAACATTGGTCCAACTCGATCCTGTTGTCGAACTCATGAGGTACTCCTCACCATATGAGTCCTTGAACGCCAGAAACAGTGTTGGAGTAGTTCCATTAACATTGACTTCTGCCAAGGCCGGGTTGTCGTCGCTCACCGCGTAGCCATTTGCAAACTGGGAATTGTAAACGAAGCTTTCGCTCCCATAGATCGCACCGGACCCGCCCCCATTGTTATCAATGATGATCGCGCAGTCGGACCTCGAAGTGCAATCTTGGGTGCTCGTGTACGCAACCCAAATCTTATTTTGGAAGACGGCGGTGGCAACGCCATTCCTTTGGTTGGATCCGCCCACCTGATTCAATGCCGCTGTAGGCGTAGGCCAAGTGAGAGTTTGCCCAAACGCCGGCAAACCGAGCAACGAGATGGCAACGATGACGAAAAGTCGTACTGCTGCATGCTTCATGTTCATTCTCCTTCAGCGGATCTGGGGGGTGGCTAAAAGGAAAGAAATCAAACGGCTCACGCGACCGCATCAGATAGAAACCTTGCCGATCTCACGTGAGGGCGTCGAAACGTAAATTAAGGACTCCGGACCAGGGCGGAAAGAAGGAAAGCACTCGACTCCGGCACCATTTCGCACCCTCCAACTCGCGTCAGCGACCGGCCGATTCCCTGTTGGCTCTGATCTGATTCCGAATGATACCTAATAATCTAGGTACTGTCAAAGAATAGTACCACGAATTATTGTGTGTCATTGAGGTTCACCCATGGGCGGACAGAGCAGAATGGTCGGGCGGAAGAATGCAGAGACCAGTGCCGGGCTCGGCTGATAACAGATATGTCCGATCGGTTGGCACGGGAATGCGCTTGCCTGGGCGCACACGACAATCAAGCCTTCATCGCGTGGCGATGGAGAGAAGGCGGGCACAAAGTGCGTGCTTTCTCTGCATGGTTGAATTACTACTGTGTGATAAGAAGTCGCGCAGGCAGCAGGGGCATCTGGGCAGGGAGCGAGCTAGGCGTGTTGCGATCTGGCGGCGGAGGGGGGTGATCGAGTGTCGATTATGCCGTTCGGTCCGTACCAGTAGCACCTCGGGGCGTGTAGCCGCGCTGAGAGGAGGGTAGGTGGAACGGGATGTCAGTTGCTTGGAGCGAGCCGCGTAAGTGGGAAAAGAGACAACGCTCCAGTACCAGGAAGCCACAGGTGGCGATCGACAGGGTTGCGTGGTGATGAAAGCCACGCCAATTCCGACCCTCGAAATGTCCCAGGCCAAGCTCCTGCTTCAACTCTTCGTAGTCGCGCTCGATACTCAAGCGTAGTTTCGCGATGGCAACCAGCTTGCGCACACTGATAGACGCCGGCAGATTCGACAGCCAGTATTTCGTGGGGTCCTTGTCCGTCGCCGGCCACTGCTATTTTCTACTATTTGTCTTTTCGTCTTTTGCCTCGCCCAAGCCTTTTAACAGCTGGCTCGGGGTAATACCCAAAACCTCGGCGATGCGCAGCAGGGAAGGAAGAGATATCCCTCGGTTTCCGCTCTCGAATGCTTGCCAGTGGCTGAGATGGAATCCATGCTGCACAACCATATCGCGCAGGGTCCAGCCGCGCGCCTTTCGAAGCTGCTTGATGCGGGCGCCGAGCTGTTCAAGAAGAAGGTCGTAGGAATACGTCAAGCTCACTCCACAATGTCGGCCGTTCAGTACTGAGCCGACGAGAATGTTGTCGTTCCGAAAGCGATATCTTCGATATAAACACGATAGAACATGAGGACCGTATATGCCCGGAGGCGATGCTGAATCTCATATATCGACGAATTTGACAGATTCCGTGCATCAACCGGAGCGGTAGACCGACCGCGTCAATAGAAATCAACGCTGGTTGTGCTCCTCACTCGTAACAAATTCCAATCAGCAACGCATTTCGAGCCACTAATGCGCCCGGCTGACCTGATTTTCCGTCACTGCGTGCGGCGTTTATGTCCGTATTTATTAACGACTTAAATTGGACAAACTGCCGAACTTTTATCAAGGATGATCGCCTTGGCTAGGTATGACACTACCAAGTGGCGATAATTGCTTTCACTCTCGCCGAAAGTCACTTAGCCATTTCGTGATGAACTCTTAGAGCCGAAGCTGAGAACGGACGAGTTCGGCAAAACCGGGGATGATCCGTTGCAATGTGTTGAGGAGTTCTGAGATTGAACGTCGGATAGCCGATGCCTGAACATCCAGAGTATGGATCACGACTTGTGGATTCAAATCATACAAGGCAATCAGAAAAGAGTCTGGGTGTCTTGCTTCCACCCGAAATGGCGCGAGCGCCGATTCTGGAAAATCCCGAAGATTCATGGTGACAATCAACCCCGCTCCTGCCTCGACGGCTGCTGCCAAGACGTGCCTGTCTTTCTCTTGGTTGGTCATTGTTGGCAGCAGCGATTCGTACCCCAGAACGACAGCATCGCCGAAATGTTCGTGCATTCTAGCAATACGCTTCTTCGCTTTCTCCACCGTGAGGCCAAGTTTGCCGACCAGCGCACGCTCCAGTTCCGCGCGAGTTTCGCTAGACCACCGGGGGATGTAAAGACGCTGCTCCGCGAGACGGAGCAGCGTATCGCAGAGCGACACCGGAACCAACACGCAGGTATCGAGAACCACCGGAGCATCTGCGTTCATCCGCTACGCAGCCGGCGGAATCACATCGTAAACGCCATCCGCCACGGCTTCCTGCGCAATTTCATCGAGCATTTTCCGCCGCCCGGCATCGCGCTGTTTCCGGTACTCCAGCAGGTCCCGAAGATAGACTCGCCGATGGGTGCCAACCTTATGGAATGGAATCCGCCCTTGTTCGAGAAGCTGGACAAAATACTGACGGGAAACCCCAAGCATGTCGGCTGCGTCTTGCGTGGTGAGTTCCTGGCTGGAAGACAGAACCAGAACTCCCTCTCCCCGCTCCAGAAAGCGGAGCGCTTGCAGCAGAACCCGGTAGACAGGATCAGGCAAGGAAACGCGATGATTCTCCGTGTCCATCAGAACTGCATGGCGGCCTTCCAATGCACGGGCTACCGCGCGCAGTTCGGATTCTTCCGCGGTCGCAGGGATGATTTCCGGAAATGTGGCAGGTGTGGCCATAGGAGCACCATCCAAGGAATGATGTTTCGGATAATCGCTATATCCGCAAGTTGATCATATTCTATAATCGCTATATCCACAAGTCTCGTATCCAAATAATATCCGGGGCACAATCCTGCTTCTGGGTACCAGTTGACGTGTTCTTAGGGCTGTTGCGACGTGTTCCGATGCACTTCGCTATGCTGTAATGCGTTGAAAATACGGCTTCTAGGCCATCTTTCACGGCGATAATACGCATTCAGATCCAGTCGATAACGCTAACAAACTACAAAGCTTAGCGAACATCTACGAAATCCATTGGACAAATCTGCGTACCAGTTATTTCCGCGCGGACAACGCCCTCTGCTTTCGGTTGCACCGCATCTCGCGCTCTTCTGTCGTGCCTTGCAAATCAAGGGTGCTATCGAGGGTGCTGAAACTGATTTTTGAGTGTTGAAGGGTGCTTTTGAGTGCTTTTCATCGCCATCAATGCTCATGTTTCCAATAAGTTACAAGCACTCTGCGTTATGGCATGGAAGAGGTCATGGGTCAGAACCCGATCAGGGCTGTAATTGCTCGGATTTCTAACATCCCATGCTCAAAAAAGGGCACTGACATATTGCAATGAGAGCATTTCAGCCAGCCATTACCGAAACGTCTTCACCAATCGTATTTTCGTCAATAATGGGAATATAAG
>VFSW01016418.1_pt1 | contig 10103 bp, 19 predicted proteins | sample 5358111 | NCBI WGS metagenome assembly VFSW01 (sample SAMN11554181, study PRJNA540505) | mine drainage metagenome | isolation source: sediment from site ElyBrook_90M | place: USA: Ely Copper Mine, Vershire, VT | collected 2017
CCTTCAAATAATGGTTTTTTATTTTTAGATGAACCTGCTGTAAAAGAAACTTTATTGAACTATAAAGAAAGATTATTGAAAAATAAGAAAGAGATTATTATAGATTTAGATTTTGTAAAAAAAGAGGGTAGTAATTCATTTTTTTGTATATCACAAATCGCTTATGTGTTTGATTTAGCTGTTTCAAGTGAAGGGAGAGTAACACTTTTACCGCCGAATAAGGTAAAAACAAATAAACCACGTAAAGAACCTAAACTATCACAAAGACAAATAAAATCATATTTTATAAGTATTTTAGAAAAAACTTTTAAGAAAAGTTGGAATATAGAACTTATTATACGAAGGAGTTATACATCTTTATATGATGCTCTTATTTTTCTTAAGAAAGCTTTTCCAAAAATAAGCTTTGAAGAGTTAATTGAAAATACATACTTCTTATCACAACCAGAAATAAATAAACCATATCTCGAAAAGCTCTGGAATAATCCAGAACTTGTTAACCCCAATAACCCTAACTCTATCCTAAAGAGGAAGAAAAAATGACAAAAGAAAGTAGTTCTCTCGTAAAGAAGCCCAAGCTGTCTGATATTGTCAAGACAGAGGCCGCTGTTGATATGAATAGCATCGTTGCTTTCTTTATCAGCAAGTATGAAAACTCTCTTCTAGAAAGTAAAAAGGTTCTTTCAAGTAAGCTTACGGAACTTAATAATTATCTTAATACAGACTTTGTTAAAGAGATTGAAACGGAAGCAAATCTCACCTCTTTTGAGGTGAAGGTTAAAGTTCTTGGCCTTATTACAAAAGCAGTTCTTCAGTTAAATCCGTATGAGTTTGAAAATAAGAAGAAGATTTTTATCATTATCACTAATACAGAGGATGTTAAGAATTGTACTTTCAGCATGCGAAAAGAGAAGATTGTTTCTGATGAACTACATCAGAAGTATATGGATACGTTGAAAGAAATTTCTTCTTTGAGAACTTCTCTTCAGGAAACCCTCGATAAGCTTTCAAACGTTTCTCGTAAGGAACGAGAACTTCGTGGTGCTCTGGCAGAAAAGACGCTGCGTGATGCTGGTGTTGGCGACCTGTTTGAAGATGAAACTCTTCTTAATATGGTTAGTCTCCCACAGCTTTCTATGAAAACGGTTTCATAATAACAGAAGTCTTTTTAGCTAATGCCTGACAGTAAAAGGCATTAGTCAAGAAGAAATATATTTAACTTATACAAAGAAAGGAATACAACATGGAACGAGTTTACCTATCTCGTAGAAATCTCTTAACACTTCTTTCAAAGTTAGATAGGAAGAAGAATGGAGAACAAACTCAAAGTACTTTAATTAAACACGATAATATCCATCCGAAATACCCACAGACAATGGATGAGATTGAAGTTGTTGCTATTGAAGATGAAGAGTATTATACAAATAGAATGCCTGGAAGAGTTCATCCTTTAGATTGCCCAAATAAAAAGTCTTAAACAAACGGAGAACACCAATGGCTACAACTTCTCGTCTGACAAAAGAAACTTTCCTTAATGAAATGGGAGAGTTTACTTGGGATTTTGGTCATTTATTTGTCATCCAAACACGTTTTGGCATGTTTGTTTGGTCTGATCCCGGCTATGGTGGAGATAATACTGTCAGACCATATGAAGGTCGTTTCAAGGATTTCTTTTATCCTTATGGTAGGGATAAAGGAATTCACAACATCGGAACATATTGTGGAAAAGATATTATTCTTCTTGAGAAACCTTTTGGGAGAGATTAAAAATGAGTTATGAAGGATATAACCAGCTTTTATGTGCTAATGGGCATTTGAGTGGTTGTGATTGCTATGACTTCTTGGGGAATGATGAAGTTTGTAGTATTTGTGGTGCTGCTATTGTTTGGTCAAATAGTGTTGACCAAACTAATGGTGATGAAGTAGGCTTTATTGCTGACAGTAGCTGGGAAAAGCTTTTGATAAAACCAGCCGCTGTGAAAGCTTGTAAACATTGTGGTCATGTTTCTATTCTGGAACCTGCTACTTACAGAATACCCACAGAAGAAGAGCTTCTTGATTTTAGAACTCTTTATATAGACGGAGAGTTAAAAACTTTTAGAGAGATTGGAATTGATAATAAATAATTAACAATCTCTTTTATAAAAGAGATAAATCAATTAAACCGGCATGTATTTCTCTATGACAGTTAGAACAAACTAATAGGCATTTATCTAATTCATTTTTTGAGGAAAGGAAGGTTTTAAGTCTACCAGCACTTAAACCATATTCTTTATGCGAAGGATCTTTATGATGAAACTCTAATGCGCCATCATATTTGTCATATTGACATATTACACATTTGCTTCCCTTATATTCAATAGCTTTTCTTTTCCATAATCGTTGCCTGTCAAGAACATTTTGCGTTTGACAAGTTTTACAATAACTATGTTTTCTACTACCATCTTCATTAAGATAAAACATAGAAGGCTCTTTATTTGTTTTACACTTAGAACAAAGAAATAAATTAGTTGTTGTTAACGATAACATAGTTGCTGTAAATCTATTACCTTTTTTGAATGGGGAACAGGTTAAACATAACTTTCTATTACAAATATTATGTTTCTTTCCATCAACAATTATTATAGAATTAAACTCTGTTTTACATAATTCGCAAATTTTTTTCATTTAACACCTCATATTTAATTACGTAAAAATAAAACAATTTATACCAACTTTAAGTATTGGGTCCGATATCAAACGGTCAGATACCAGCCTTTTAAGCTGGAGAGCCTTGTGCCACAGGGGGTTCGACTCCCCCCGGACTCACCATAATACAATATAGTTCCTACTCATGCCGGGTAGGATTAAAGAGTTGGCCTAATCTCGCTGTATTGTATTTTTTGTTGTAAATTTAACAATCTACATCTTTTGGGAGAACTACCATGCCGAAAAAGAAAACTCCAGTTGATCAAGAAGATCTTGAAGTAAAGAAGATTGCGAAGGCCTTGTATGAGAGAACTTTTACTCATATTGGTAAATATTTTGATAAGGCTCTAACTACGCCAGCGCCTCCTGTTATTCCTACAAAGCTCAAAGCTATTGTAGAAGCCGTGGATGAAGGTGATTGGGGGTGTCAAAGAAATTCGGTAGTTAAGCTGGTTTCAGCTATTTGCGGTTCTGACATTACCCAATATCTCAAAAATGAGAAAAGTTCTTATATTTCAATTGATGAAAATGATATGGTTGTAGGTGTTATGTTGGTTCCTACACGTTGTGAAAATGATCATTCATATAGGCTTGAACTTCCAGTAATGGCTACTACGCCAAAAATGTTTGACAATTTCCTGGAAGATACTGGTCGTATAAATTATCATTGTATTGACGAGGACGTTAATTGCTTACGGTTGCCTCTACTCTCTGAAGTAGAAGATTTTGTTAAAACGTGTAAGAATGATATCAAAAAATATATTGTTCTTTCTTAAATAGAAATATAATTAATAACACCACCCACCACAACTAAAGCCATTCTCATAAAAGGAGAACAATATTATGGCTACTAAAGGAAATCTTTTCGCACTTACCAGCCCAACTGGAGAAGTTGGTATTTTTCATCAGCTTGGTTCTACAAGGCGTGAACGTGTTTGTGTTCAAAATTGTCTTGTAGAAATGTTTGGAGTCAATAAAGTTTTTATTGGCAATCGTCTCAAAATGAATAATGGCCATCTTTCTTTTAATAACAGTAGTGTTGGTTATTTTGAAACTCCTGTGGGACCATACATTGTAGAACGTATTACTCCTGCTGATCCTCGATATGCTAATGCTCCAGTTATTCAGGAGTATTCACAGTTTTTTGGTAAGAAAAACGTTAAGGCAATTATTGGTGATGTTTCTGTTCGTGTCGCAAAGGAAATGGTTGTTGAATATAAGGACCATAAGGCTAAGGCACTTGAACTCTTTGATGAACTTCTTATGACACTTGGATATTCCAAGAACACGGCTTCTAATGTTGTTCCTATGAGGAGGGCTGCTAAAAAGAAGAAGTAATATAATTTGTATCTTATAAGGAGGAAGCATGTGATGAAACGTAGGCTTGGTTATACACTGTTAGTTATTCTAACAGTGGTTTTGCTAAAGATTATTAGCGTGGCGTTGGGATGGATTAATCTCCCATCTGATGCTGCTGTTTTCTTTGGTATTTCTACAATCGGAACTGTTATTATTTTATCTCCAGGACTTTATAAAAAAGTCTGGAATAAGATGATTAAAAATAGTTCTAACCCTATTACTATTAATCCCAATGAGGAGAAGAAAAATGAAGTTTAAGGCTCTGTTTCTGTTTGCTGCCATTGCTATTATGGCATTTGGTATGAATTGCACTCGTATTGCTCCGGGTCATGTTGGCATTGAAGTTAGCATGGCGGGAAGTAATCGAGGTGTTCAGGATATTCCTGTTCGCACGGGTTGGGTATTTTACAATCCGATGGGAACTAACGTAATCGAATATCCTACCTTTGTTCAGACTGCTGTGTGGACAAAGAGCCCTGGAGAAGGACATCCCAGCAACGAAGAAATCTCTTTTAATAGTAAAGATGGACTTACTTTCTTTGCTGATGTGAACCTCTCATATCATCTAGATAGTAATAAAGTTCCTTCTTTCTATTTAACATATATGTCTAAGGACATTGATACGTTTACGCACGGTCTTATGCGACAGGTTGCGAGAGACGAGTTTAACAATCTTGCTACTAATTACACCGCTGAAGAGATTTATGGTGTAAGGAAGGAAGAGTTTGTTAACAAGGTTAGGGCTCGTATCAATGAACACTTTGCAAACAATGGTGTTGTTGTTGAAACTCTTGGCTTTATTGGTGCTCCTCGTCCTCCTCAGTCTTTTACTGAGGCTATTAATGGTAAGCTTACTGCTATTCAGCGTAGTCAGCAGGCTGTTAATGAACTTCAGGAAACTAAGGCTCAGGCCGATAAGCTGATTGCCAAGGCTGAAGGCGAAGCCAAGTCTAACCAGATTAAGGCAGCTTCTCTTACCCCTGCCGTTATTGAATGGCGTAAGCTTGAAATCCAGCAGGCTGCTTTGAGCAAGTGGAATGGGAGTGTTCCGCAGTTTGTTGGTGCTAATACGCCTACGCCCTTCTTTGACGTGACGAAGCACTAATCACAATACAATTCCTTTTAGGAATGGGCCGAGAAATATGACCCATTCTCAAGAGGAAATTAAGCCGGGATTGTAAATACCGGACTATATTAGTCTCTAACAAGGAGTTAATATGAATGTTAACATTAAAAGATTAGCTACTGAAAATGAGATGAAAGAAATAATGGCCTTACTATCAGAAGGTTGTTATGATGAAGCAAAACTTTTATATGAACATTGTACTACTCAAATTAATGTTAAGCAAAAGACTGATAGAAGCCTGAAAGAATTAGCTAAAAGTTTCCTGGGTTTTGGTTTCATAACTAAATATATACATGGGAGATAATAATGGCTGATGACCAAGCTTATATTGAACAGAGGGTATTAAAGACAATGGAACCTAAAACACAGTATTGTGCTTATTGTCATAGAGATTTATCTAATAATAAAGGTAAACGTTGTGATAATTGCGGGGCATCAGAAAAGATTGTTAAGTCTAATCAGCCTCATAAAATAATGGGAAGAACTGGATCTACTGGACCTAAATAGCTAATTCATAAGTGCCTGTAGCTCAGTTGGATAGAGCACAAAACTTCTAATTTTGGGGTCGGGGATTCGAGTTCCTCCAGGCACACCATTTCTTTTATAGGATAGGTAATGAAAGAGATTAAGAAGCAGGAACCAAAGAAGTCTTATAGGTCAAAGAAGGTTGATAAGTTTATGGAAACGTGGTTTCCTGTTAAACCTATTGGTATTCTTATTGAACTTAAACTTCAAGAAAAGAAAAATAGTATTCATCGTAGTTAAGATGCCCTATTTAGTTAATAGGAGAGCATATAACTTGTCTCTTGTTGTCGCACAGAGATAAAATAAGCGATAGGTGAATTACTGAGGCGATGACTGGACATACAACCAGGACATAACGCAGGTAATCTCTACTACAGTCCTAAAAGTTGTAGTATTCTTATAACCCTTTAACGCATGGAGTTTACTGTGAAGTGTGTCAAAACTTATCTATACTGGTGAAGTTAAACGCGTCTCTAATGAACAGGCGGAGCGCGTTGTGAAGCTTGGGACACATGTTTTTTGTCCCAAGAGCGAATGGAAACAGAAAGTTTGTTAAAGAAACAAAGCTCACTACTAACGAAAAGAAGTCCAAGAAAGAAAATAAAAAGGCGCATATGATGAAGGGGGAAAAGAACAATGGCTAAGGGTCTTAAAGTTGTTCCTGTTGGTCTTAAGAAGGTAGAAAAGGGCCGACATAGTGAAAAGGTCTCGTTTAAGGCTGGATGGTGCCAGGAAATGGTTCATACTCCGTCTGGTTGGGTCGGTGGAAGGAAGTTTTTGCTTCCTAAGTGCCCCTCTTGTCAGCCTGCTGGTGATAAGTGGCCTACTAATAAGAAGTAATATAAATATAAAATACTGGAACGCATTGGGAAAAAGCAAAGTAAGCCTTGTGATTGAATTGGAATAAGCGATATATTTGTATGCGAGATTTGGTTGAGGCTAAACTCGCATACTTTCTAACTCTCTGTGGCGGAATTGGTAGACGCCTTGGACTTATGATAATTTGAGCACTATATTAGAAATAATATATGTGAATGTTTTCAAATTCGGTGAACTCTTAACAGATAATGCTGATGACAACGCCGAGCTAAACTGAATAATAAGTGTTCAGGAAGTGTAGAGACTTGACGGAAACTATCTTACTGCGTAATGGCAAAGATAAAGACAAAGTCCAGACCACAAACAAGATTTTATTGGTGATGAAAATCATAGTGGTATGAAAATCCAATGTCCGCAAGGACGTGCCAGTTCGAGTCTGGCCAGAGAGACCAATTCTAATTAGGAGTATCTTTTAATGTGTTTTCTAACAGCATTATCAGATACTCCTAATTGTTTACCAAGTCTGCTATAATTTGAATTAACTAACATCTCTTTGAGAACATCAATTGATGGCCAATCAATTTTAGTTTCCGGATTGGTTGCTTTAAGTTTATTGCTACAAGTTTTACATCTTTTAGCGTGTCTATAAACAACAGTGCCACAATCAACACAAGTTTCTTTATCTAATTTAATAAATGTTTTAATAGACTTTTTTGGCTTATTTTTGCCTCTATATGTTTCAGTTTGGGCATGGCAATTAGGACATAATAAGATTAAATTAAATAAAGAATTATCATTATGATTACCATTAATGTGGTCGAGTTCTAATGCGTTAGGTTTATCTAACCAAGTTGTATTATTTCAACTATAACATGTAGCTTCTATTATACCTTCTGCTATTAATATTAAACGAAGTTTATGAGATTGAATAGATTGTTTATTTGTTAAATAGTCTTGAATATTTCTTTTTGGTTTTAATGTTTTACCTTTACTCCAAAGCTGGCCTGTAAAATGGGAAGTATCAAGATTAAGTTTTTTAACTCTGGTATTAAAAGTTTTATAATTGCCACCTTGTGGTGCTAATCCAAGTTTACCAAGAGCTTCTCTAATAGAAAAAGAAGTTTTTACTGCTTCTATAAATGATGTATCTGATATGCTATAAGACATATATTATCCTTTATATTTAATTATGAACTTTAACACACAAAACAAAAACTATTTTTGTGTTTACCTGTTAGGAGAATGCCGTGAAGATACTTGAAACCTTTCCTGTTCCTACAGGAAACATTTTCATTGTTGAAGGTGCGAAGGGAAAGCTGGAGATGCTTTCCCTCGGTGATTATGGGCAACATATTAACTTAAATCAGCATAAGCCCGTGCTTTCTGGTATTCCTATTATGCCATTAGAAGAAAAGTGGGTAGTCACGATTAGTACACAATATGGCTGTTCTATGGGATGTGAGTTTTGCGATGTCCCTAAAGTTGGACCTGGAAAAAATGCTACGCTTTATGACTTACAAAGTCAGATTTTAACTGCTCTTACTCTTGAAGATGTTCCTCTTTATACTAAAAGGCTTAATATCCACTTCGCAAGAATGGGAGAACCTACTTGGAACCCTGCTGTTCTTGCTTGTGGAAAATGGGTTGCTGACCATTTTATGGATTTATACAATCCACACCCTGTTGTTTCTACAATGATGCCTCGTCATAATGAATGGCTAAAGACTTTTATTCATGATTGGGTGCGTCTTAAAAATAGAGTATATAAAGGAAACGCTGGTTTACAGCTTTCTATTAACTCCACTGATGAAGAAGAGCGTCAAAGGATGTTTAACAATAATGCTTGCTCTCTTGAAGAAATTGCGAGTATTATGTATGGTATTATTCCTGTTGGTAGAAAGATTACTCTTAATTTTGCTATTGCAGGATATAAAATTGATGCTGAAAAATTAGCAAGATTGTTTTCTCCAGAACTTTATATAGTTAAACTTACTCCTATGCATAAAACTGATACCGCTCTTAATTTTGATATTAAAACATCTGGTGATTATACTACACCAGAACCTTATCTTGAAGTAGAAGCTAAAATGAAGGCGGCTGGTTTTGAAACTCTGCTTTTCATTGCCAGTAAAGATGAAGATGAGGGCAGGATTACTTGCGGTAATGCTGTCTTGAGCGGTTCAAGACCCTTTGATTTGTGAGGCATACAATGTTTAGTCATGGAATTAAAGCATCAGAACTAATTAAACTCCTTCAACAGCAAATACAATCTCATGGTGATTTAGAGGTTATTGCCGGTGGTACAGATTATCCAGAGGGTGTTAAAGGCATTAGATATGAAGCAAAGGGAAATGCTTACACACCTAAAAACTCTTTTAAGATTTGGTAGGAGTTATTATGTCATTAAAAGTTCATATTATGGGTCCAAGGTCTGATAAGTTTCCATATAAAGCTATTGATAGTTTCTTTATTAAAATTGATAACAAAACATATGAATATCTAAAACGACGAATGATAGAACATAACGAAACTCTTGAAAACGCTATTATTAATACTATTAGAGATGGCGTGAGCATTATGAAAGAGGAGTTAATATAGATGAATATACAAGAAATGTCTGATGAACAATTAGAAAATGAACTGATTACTTCTGATTTTCATGGTAAAGAAATTAAAAACCTTTGCTTAAAAGAATTGTTAAATAGAGCAATAGATAAAACTATTCGTTCTGTTCATGGAGAAATATATTAACAATATGTCTTATAAAATCTTACATATACCATCTGCCACATTTGTTTATGAGTGTTATTGTAATTCGATTAAGCTTGGAGATATTCCAGTTTTATTACAAGAATTGTCAGAACCCTCTAATCTTGCTTATTATAGATTACTGATTTTAAAGACGAAAAAAGATGCTATAAAAACAATAAATTTATTAATTAAAACGATTAGACATTATAGATCAGCGTATAAAATACACCCAGAACGATATTCTTGTTGCTTAAATACAAAATACTATTCGATACTTAAAATAAGTGATTAGGAATGGGCCTAAAATAAAGACCTATTCTTAATTATTTAATCGGAGTTGTAGTATAATGATAGTTGTTTTTCGTAATTTATGCGTAATCGTATGGTAAATCTTTCTGCTACAAGTATAAAACACTTTTATCCAGATATAGAAATATATTGTATTACTTTTTATAAACACAATAAAGAAGAGGAATATGCTAATCAAGAGCCTTTGCTACCATTTATTCAAGAGAGTTATACTCCTACTAAATATATTAGTGATAACCCCACTCAAGATGATATTGATGTAAGTAAAACTTCTGGATATGCTAACTCTGACAATGGGGCATATTTTAAAGAAGGTTATAATGTTATACAAAAGATATTTTCTAAATTAGACGATAAAGTATTAATGTTAAGTGAGGACCATTATTTTACTACTGGCGAAACCCTAAAAGAATTGATAGAAAACGATTTTGATGCTGCTTATGGTGATGCCGAGTCTGAATTATCTGGACACCTTAAAGCCAATGGTTCTATTCTTTGTATTAATCCAAGTAAAGTTAATCATTTA
>VFSW01016419.1_pt1 | contig 10103 bp, 6 predicted proteins | sample 5358111 | NCBI WGS metagenome assembly VFSW01 (sample SAMN11554181, study PRJNA540505) | mine drainage metagenome | isolation source: sediment from site ElyBrook_90M | place: USA: Ely Copper Mine, Vershire, VT | collected 2017
GTTGGCGGGGACGAAGCGATGGCGCGTGGAGCCACAGCACATAGTCAATGGACAGGACGATTGCGGCCGCGATCACCGTGTCGACGATTCGAGGGAGAAAGAGATTCTGGTCCGATCCCAGGACTCCGACGAAGGCGAACACGATCGGTGTGAAGACCATCACCGCAAGTGCGTGACTACGTCGGACTGCCCATGGCACCGAGGCCGCCATCGCACACGACAGGACGATCAGCAAGATCTCCGGGTTTCCCGCGAGCGCCATCAACGCCGCGATTCCGACCCCGGCGAGGGTCCCGACCGTCCGTGCGACGGCTCGACGGACAACCGGCCCCAAGTCGGGGCGAAAGATGAACGCGACGCTCATCGGGAGCCAATAACCCTTGGGACCTTCGAGCAGATGGGCGATCGTTGCGGCGACGATGATCGCCCCCGCGAGCAAGCCCGCGAACCGCAGCCGTTCCATGATGGGCAGCCGGGTGATCGTGGACCGGAACGGTTGGACTCCCTTCAGTTCGGACGTCGTCGGATAGTGCAGTGCGCCCACCACGAATGGTCGCGAGTTCAGCGCATCGTCGTGGGCGAACGACGCGGCGTAGTGGTCGATCATCGCGCGACCAGCCACCGCGGTGCCGTAACGGATCTCGGCGCCGATCTCTCGAAGCGCCGCGCCGACCTCGGATTCAACGGGGCGGCCCTTTCCCGCCAAGTACGACGACAGTTCGCCGAACTGCAGGGCGACTACGAAGTCTTGGTATAGCGCCACCATCTCCTCGTCCTGCGCATTGACTGACTCGGTGCCGATGACGTCCTGGGCCGTGTCGAGCATCGTCACCGCCTTGGCCCGCAACTGTTCCATCTGTTCGGTAGCGACACCCTCCAGCAGATTCGCCAGCGCCCGGAAGGCGTGGAACAGACTGGCCCGCTGGTCAAGCAGGTGACTGCGCCGGTCGGTCAGACTGGCGACGAAATATACCCACAAGGTACCGACCGATATGGCGAGCGCCGCCTGCCATGTCCGGCCCGCAAAACCGAGTCCGCCTCCGATGATGGCGCCGAGCAGGAGATACATCCCGGCACTGGACCAGAGTGACGCTTCGACGATCCCGCCGACGAGGGCAATGGCGCCCAGCAACACCACGAGCGCCCACGGGTAGGTCACCATGGTTACGAACTCGGAGCCGACGATGACGCCGACACCGGCGGCCAGCGCCACGCCGAGCAACCTCGGGGCTCGGATTCGCCAACGGTCCAGACCATCCTGGCTGACCCCCCACAAGGTTCCAAGGGCGACCAACGTTCCGTACGAACGCTGCCCGACCAGCAGTCCTACGACCAAGGGTGTCGTCAGGCAAAAGGCCGCGCGCACCGACAGTCTGACTTGTGGGGACACTTGTTGGGGACTCCACCGATGGAGTTCGTCCGGTCCGGACCTCACGAAGTCACTTCACGACGACGAAGTAGCGACCGCTCACCCACACGAGACTAATTCGCCCCGGGCCGTCGGGCGTTGAGGGGACGACTGACAACGCCCCGCGGCGCCCGGTCACACCTCAAACCGGTAGCCGACGCCCGGTTCGGTGATGAGGTGGACCGGCGATGCGGGGTCTCGTTCCAACTTCTTGCGAAGGCGTGAGAAGAGCGTGCGAAGATACTCGCTCTCCTCCGCGTAACCGGGCCCCCACACCTGCTCGAGGAGCATCTGTTGGGTCACGAGGCGACCTTGATGTCGCAAGAGGACCGCCAGGGCGCCCCATTCTTTTGGCGTGAGATGCACGAGCACGCCGTCGCGCTCCACGCGACGTGCGGCCAGGTCGACCCGCAACTCACCCGCAACCACCACGGGTTCCTCGTCTACCGGGGTATGACGGCGCAGCGCAGCGCGTATACGGGCGAGCAGCTCATTGATGCCAAACGGCTTGGTCAAATAGTCGTCGGCCCCCGCGTCCAGCGCGGCAACTTTCACGGCCTCCTGGGGCCGGGCTGACAGCACGATTATCGGCACCGTACTCCACGCGCGCACCGCGGTGATGACTTCGATACCCGACAACCTGGGCAAGCCGAGGTCCACGAGGAGCAAGTCGGGCAGCACCTTGGATACTGCGGTGATGGCATCGACTCCATTGGTGGCCAGTTCGACAACGTATCCGTGCGCGTGCAGGCCAATGGCGAGCGCTCGCACCAATGACTTGTCATCGTCCACGAGCAGGATCGTCGTCATTGGTCCGCTACGCCGTGATCGTCGGTTCGATTGGCCGGAATCGTCAGCACCATCGTGCATCCCCCGCCGGGCGTGTCCTCGATCTCGAGCATCCCGCCGAGAGACTCGGCGAAACCTTCCGCAATCGCCAGCCCTAATCCCACGCCCCGTCCGGACGCCACGTCGCCCTGACGCTGAAAGGGACGCAGCACCATGGCCCGCTGTTCGCGAGGTATGCCCGGTCCGTGGTCGATCACCCGCACCGACGCGGAATCCCCGACTTCATCGACGTCCACCACCACGTGGCTACCCCCGCCGTGGATGATCGCGTTGAGTACCAGGTTGCACACGATCCGCTCGATGAGCACGGGATCGCTGTCAATCAACACCTCGTGCTGGGATCGACACGTCACCGCCGTCGGCGACACCTCCGCGCCCTTCACCGCCTCGGCGACGGCCCGCTCGGCGAGTTCGCCGAGGTCGACCTCCACTGACACGAGGTCTACGCCGCCTTCCTGGATGCGGCTCATATCCAACAGGTCGCCGACCAGTCCGTTCAACCGGTCAGTCTCGGCGTTGATTCCCTCCAGGAGAACTGTCACTTGTTCCGTCGTGAGTTTGGTTGGCGTGTCCAGGATCGTCGTCACGGCGGCCTTGATGGAGGCCAGCGGGGACCGCAGATCGTGGCTGACCGCGGCGAGCAGCGACGCGCGCAACTCCTCCGCCTCAAGCTGCGATTCACGCTCCCCCGCCTCTTCCTCGAGTCGACGGTGTTCGATCGCCACCACCAGTTGTGCCGACACGGCCACCAGTAGCCCGCGACCTTCGGGGTCGAGCGGGCGCCCGTCCACGGCCAATTCATAGCCCTCGCCGATTTCGAGGACGACGGCGTCAGTCCCCACGTCACCGATCGTCACCGCGGTGTCGCCAAACCCGCCGACTCGGCGCAGCGCAGCGCCGTTCAGGTCAAAGGCACGGACGATCTCGCTCAGCATCGCGGGCAGGGCCTCCTCGCCCTCGGACACGTGGCGGGCCAGACGGGCCAAGGCCCTCGCATCACGCTCTGCGCGCAGGGCCGTGTCCGTCCTTCGCGCCGCGATATCGACGAATGTGCTCACCGTGAGCGCCGCCGCCAGAAACGAGAGTAAGGCCAGGAAATCTCGCGGGTTGGAGATCGTGAAGGTGTGGACGGGCGACGTGAACTCCCAGTTGGTCACCAGAAACGCAGTGATGGCGCCGAGGAGTCCGGGAATGAGACCCCCGATCGCGGCCACCCCAATGACCACGATCAGGTAGGCGCTCAGCGCCAACGCGAGGGTGCCCGGACCTCCACCGGCCAGGGTCGCGCTGAGCGCCACGAAGGCGATCGCGCCCACCACCAGCGACGCGAGCACTCGGTGCAGGGACAGTGGGGACGGCGAGCGGCGGCGCGTGCTGATCCTGACCTCACCCTCCGCGTGTTCGGTGCTGATGACGTGCACGTCGATCTCGCCCCGCGCCAGATTCACGCAGCGCGCCACGATCGAACCCTGGAACAGGGTCGCGACACGAGACTTCGCCGTGGCCCCGATCATCAACTGTGTGGCGTTCTCCGACCTCGCCACCGCAACGAGTGCGACGGCCACGTCAGCGCCAACGACCTCGACGAATCGACCCTCGAACTCTTCGAGCAGCTCTATGGCGTGGTCAAGACCGGCATCGTTCGCGGCGCGCAGACCGTCGTCGCGACGTACGTGCACCCCGACTAGTTCTGCGCGCGAGCGCGCTGCCATTCGAGCGGCTCGACGAATGAGACGTTCCGAGGTTTCGGTGCCGGTCACCGCCACGACGATGCGTTCGCGAGTCTCCCATGCGTGGTCGATGTTGTGACGCTCGCGATAGGACTGAAGTTCATCGTCCACCCGATCCGCGAGCCACAGCAGAGCCAGTTCGCGCAACGCCGCCAGATTCCCGGGGCGAAAGAAATTCGTCAGGGCGGCGTCGATCCGCTCGGCGGGATAGACGTTACCGTGGGCGAGCCGGCGTCGCAGGGCCTCGGGTGTCATGTCGACCATCTGGATCTGATCGGCGCCGCGCACAAAGGAATCTGGCACCGTCTCTTGTTGGCGGACGCCGGTAATGTTCTCGACCACGTCGTTCACGCTCTCGAGGTGCTGCAGGTTCACCGTGGAGATGACCTCGATACCGGCGTCGAGCAGCGCGTCCACGTCCTGCCAGCGCTTCTCGTTCTCATCACCCGGGGCGTTGGTGTGCGCCAGTTCGTCCACGAGCACGACTTGCGGAGCGCGGCGCAAGAGTCCGGGCAGGTCCATCTCCTCGAGCGTCGTGCCCCGGTAAGCAATCTGGCGGCGAGGAAAGACCTCGAGCCCCTCCAGCAGGGCTGCGGTATGGAGACGTCCGTGGGTCTCGACGAAGCCAACCACCACATCGGTGCCGCGGTCCATTCGGCGTCTGCCCTCGTCGAGCATCGCGTAGGTCTTGCCGACACCCGGTGCCGCGCCCAAGTAGATTCGCAGCTTCCCGCGCAATGGTCCTCCCTACGACCCGGATGCGTTGTCGAGCAGAATATTGAGTTGGAGTACGTTGACCACTGACTCGCCCATGACACCGAGGATACGGTCCTGGGTTGCCTCCGCAATGAACCGGTCAACCGTGACGAGCGAGAGGTTCCTGGCCTTGGCCACCCGGGGAGCTTGTAACAGAGCATTCGCGATGGAGATGTCGGGGTCGAGGCCGGACGCCGACGTCGTGACCGCGTCCGAGGGCACCGCGACGTTCGTCGGCACCTCGTTGAAACTCCGATACGCCGCCTCGAGGCTCTTGACCTGGGCGATCAACTTCGGGTTGGACGGTCCGAGGTTGGAACCGCCCGACGCCATGGCGTCGTAGCCGTTGCTTCCAGCCGCCGAGGGACGCGGTTGGAAGTAACGGGTGAGCGGTTGGCCCGTGGCATTGGTGAAGTTCTGACCGATCAGGCTCGAACCCACGACGGCACCGTGTGACCTGACGAGCGAGCCGTTGGCCTGTCCGGAAAACGCGAGCTGGAAGAGGCCCGTCATGGCCAGTGGATACGCGAGGCCGGTCAGCACCGTCATGATGATCGTCAAGCGCAGGGCGGTGAAGAGGCGGCGGCGCATCAGTGGATCCCCATCGCCGTGACCGCCAGGTCAATTGCCTTGATACCGATGAACGGCACAATCACTCCCCCTAGACCGTAGATGACGAGGTTTCGCCGAAGGATCGAGGCCGCGCCGACGGCGCGGAATCTCACTCCGCGAAGCGCCAGCGGAATCAGCGCGACGATGACGAGGGCGTTGAAGATGACCGCCGAAAGGATCGCCGAGTGCGGGCTGGCCAGGTGCATCACGTTGAGCGCGCGCAGTGACGGGAACACCCTGATGAACATCGCCGGGACGATGGCGAAGAATTTGGCGATGTCATTGGTGATCGAGAACGTGGTGAGCGAACCGCGGGTGATCAGCAGCTGTTTGCCGATCTCGACAATCTCGATCAACTTGGTCGGATCCGAGTCGAGGTCGACCATGTTGCCAGCCTCCTTCGCCGCCTGGGTTCCGGTGTTCATTGCCACCCCGACGTCGGCCTGGGCGAGGGCCGGTGCATCATTGGTCCCGTCACCGGTCATGGCGACGAGATGGCCACCGGCCTGTTCCCGCTTGATCAGTGCCATCTTGTCTTCCGGCGTCGCCTCGGCGAGGAAGTCGTCCACGCCCGCCTCGGCCGCGATAGCGGCGGCGGTCTTGGGGTTGTCCCCCGTCACCATGACCGTGCGGATGCCCATCCGACGCAGCAGTTCGAAGCGCTGGGCCATCCCAGGTTTGACGATGTCCTTCAGGTAAATGACCCCGAGCACCGTGGCACCCTCCGCCACGACAAGTGGTGTGCCTCCCTTTTCGGCGATGGAGTTCACGACCTCGTCGAGGTGCGCCGGTGTGGCGCCACCCTGGGACGTGACCCACGCGGCCACCATGGAACCCGCACCCTTCCTGATCTGGCGGCCGCCGAAATCAACCCCGCTCATACGGGTCTGCGCCGTGAAGGGGACGAGAACGGCGTCAGAACTCAGTGCGGAGCTCATCTCGTACTCGCGCTCGACGAGTGCGACGATGGAGCGACCCTCGGGCGTCTCGTCGGCCAGGCTCGACTGGAGAGCGGCCTCGGCGAGTTCTCGTGGATCGACCCGGTCCATGGCGAAGAGCGCCACCGCCTGGCGGTTACCGAACGTGATGGTGCCGGTCTTGTCCAGCAGCAACGTCGAACAGTCGCCCGCGGCCTCGACGGCCCGTCCCGACATCGCGAGGACATTGCGCTGGACCAGGCGGTCCATGCCGGCGATGCCGATCGCGCTCAGCAACGCCCCGATGGTGGTGGGGATGAGGCACACGAATAGCGCGACGAGCACGACAACCGACTGCGCCGCGTTCGAGTAGATGGCGAACGGCTGCAGCGACACAATCGCGATCACGAACACCAGCGTGAGGCCCGCCAACAGGATGTCCAGCGCAATCTCGTTGTGCGTCTTCTGACGACTCGCCCCTTCGACCAACGCGATCATGCGATCGAGGAACGTCTCGCCGGGATTCGACGAAATGCGCACCAGTATCCGATCAGAGAGCACCCGAGTCCCGCCGGTCACCGCTGACCGGTCACCGCCCGACTCGCGGATCACGGGGGCCGCCTCCCCCGTGATCGCTGACTCGTCCACCGTGGCGCTGCCCTCGATGATCTCTCCGTCGCCCGGGATCACCTCACCGGCGACGACTTCGCAGACGTCGCCCACTCGAAGATCCGACGACGCCACATCGACCATCGTGCCGTCACGGAGAACTCGCGCGACGGTATCGGCCCGGGTCTTGCGCAGGGAATCGGCCTGCGCCTTACCCCGGCCCTCGGCCACCGCTTCGGCGAGGTTGGCGAACCAGACGGTCACGAGCAACCACGCCACAGTGACACCGGCGAAGGTGTTGGTGGCGGTGCTCGAACGCCCCATGTCCTTGATCCAAAAGGCGAGGGCCAGCACGCTGGTGACCTCGACGGTGAACATGACGGGGTTACTCACCATGTGCGACGGCGCCAGCTTCTTCGCGGCATCAAATGACGCACGTCGAAGGAGCGGGCCATCCAACGACGAGGCCCGGCGCTGCTTGCCCGAGTGCCGCTCGGCGACGGGGCCGGCTGGAGTTTGTTCGATGGTCGTCACGTCAGACTCCTAACCATGGTTCACGAAGTGTTCTACGAGCGGACCGAGGGCCATGACCGGGAAGTAGGACAGGCCGACGATGATCACCGTGACGCCGGTGAGCAGGGCCGCGAAAAGTGGCGTATCGGTCGGCAGGGTGCCCGCCGAGTCCGGCACGATCTGCTTGCGGGCGAGCGATCCGGCGATGGCAAGCACCGGGACCATGACCGCGAACCGACCGATCAGCATGCAGAACCCGAGTGTCGTGTTGAAGTACGTCGTCGCGCCGTTGAAGCCGGCAAAGGCCGAGCCGTTGTTGTTTGAGGCCGAGGTGAAGGCGTAGACCATCTCGCTCAGACCGTGGGCGCCGGGATTGGCCATCGCCGCGCGCCCCGAGCTCATCATGATCGACACCGCGGTAAAACCCAGGGCGGCGAACGGCACGATCAGCACGTAGAGCACCACCAGTTTCATCTCGGCGGCCTGGATCTTCTTGCCCAGGTACTCCGGTGTGCGCCCCACCATCAACCCGGCGATGAACACGCTGAGCAGGGCGAGGACCAACATTCCGTAGAGTCCCGATCCGGTGCCGCCGGGGCTCACCTCACCCAGCATCATGTTGAAGAGCAGGACACCACCGCCAAGAGCCGTGTAACTGTCGCCCATCGAGTCAACGGCTCCGGTCGACGTGCCCGTCGCCGACGAGTTGAAGAGTGCCGACGGTCCGGCTCCGAAACGGAGTTCCTTTCCGGTCAGGTTCCCACCGAGTGTCGTCGCGCTTGCCCTCTGGGTGACTCCTTGTCCGATTGCGTGGTGGCCACCAGTCTCGAGCAGCATGATCGCGACGCCCGAACCCATCCAAAGGACGAGCATCGCCGTCAGGACTGCAACACCCTGTCGAATCTTGCCGGCCAACTTGCCGAACGTGAAGGGAAGGGCGAACGGGATGAGGAGCATCAGCCATATCTCGAAGAGGTTCGTGAATCCGTTGGGGTTCTCGAAGGGATGGGCCGAGTTGGCGTTGAAGGGACCTCCACCGTTGGTGCCGAGCTCCTTGATCGCCTCCTGGGTCGCGATCGCTCCCGACGGCAGCGTCTGATGTCCTCCCGCCAGGGTGTGGATGACGTGGTTCGCCCCGAGGTTCTGGATGACCCCACTCGCCACGAGCACGATCGCGGCGAGGACACTCAGTGGCAGCAGGACCCGCGTGACCGTACGGGTGAGGTCGACCCAGAAGTTCCCGATGGTCGTGGAACGACCGCGCACGAGGCCGCGCACCAACGTAATGGCCACCGCGATGCCCGCGGCCGCCGAGAGGAAGTTCTGCACCGTGAGACCGGTCATCTGGGTGAGCAGTGACATCGTCGACTCGCCCGAGTAGTTCTGCCAGTTGGTATTGGTCAGAAAACTCACCGCGGTATTCCACGCCAACGGCGCCGGCACGCCCGGCACGTGCGACGGGTTAAGCGGCAAATGTCCCTGCAAACGTTCGATGAGATAGAGCAGACCCACTGAGACGAGCGAGAACATCAGGAGGCTGAGCGCGTATGACCGCCAGCGCTGTTCTCCCTCCGGGTCCACGCCACACAGTCGGTAGATGCCGCGCTCGACTGGCGTGAAGACGCGGTCACCCGGTGCCTTCTGGGACGAATAGACCTTGGCCATGTAGAAGCCGAGGAAGGGAGCCGTCGCCGCGAGGGCCACCACGACGATGACGAAGTGCGCCCAGTCGTTGACGGTCATTACAACTTCTCGGGAAAGATGAGGGCGTAGACGAGGTACGCGGTGAGACCGACCGCGACCACCAGACCGATGATGTCGTCGATCATCATGACCGGCCACCCGCGGCTGCGGAGTTGTCCTCCACGGGAGCGACCTGCTGCGCCGGATCGTCATCTGGACCAATGATTCGGTCGCACCCAATCACGAAGAGCCACATGAGGCCGAAGAATCCGAGTGTGGCAAGTAGGTAGATGATGTCTTGCACGGTTCTCACTTCCTCACATCCCAGAGCGCTCGTGGCTCTGTTATCGAACTTACGTCCGAAGAAGGCGAGGATGTCGGCCTCTTCACGAGGCCGTTGTGCCTATTTCAGCAAGTTTTACGTTTTCGTCACGCCTCATCGAATCGCCCGACACCGCCCCGTGGGGGCGCGCCGAGTTTCGGGCCGACGAAGTTGGTGCCTACCGCAGTGTGATGAGGTGAATGTCCTCGATGCCGTCGGTGTCGCGAAGACGCTCGATCACCGAGGCCGGAGTCGACTCGACCGTCGAGAGCACCATGAGCGCAGTCTTGGTGCGGGGGTCTGGACCAACCGCCATCGAAGAGATGGAGACGCGGGCTTCGCCGAGCGCGAGTCCCACCAGTCCGATCATGCCCGGACGGTCATCATTGCGCACGACGAGCATCGAGCCCGCCGGCGGGATCTCGTCACTGTGGCCGTCGACGCCAACGATTCGGGTCTCCAATCGGGTGCCAATCGTGACGAGCGTTCCCGAGACGGCGTGGTCGCCGGAACGAACCGTGATCTGATTGACGTACTCCGGCGACTCGACCGTCGAGACCTCACCGAAGGTGAGATGGTGGTCACTCGCCAATTGGGGGGCGTTCACGAATGAGACACCCTCATGACCCGTCGCGGTCAGCAGTCCCTTCAGGGCGCAGAGCGTCAGGATCTTGGTTCCGGCCCCAGCGAGCTCACCCTGGTAG
>VFSW01016420.1_pt1 | contig 10101 bp, 6 predicted proteins | sample 5358111 | NCBI WGS metagenome assembly VFSW01 (sample SAMN11554181, study PRJNA540505) | mine drainage metagenome | isolation source: sediment from site ElyBrook_90M | place: USA: Ely Copper Mine, Vershire, VT | collected 2017
GATTTTCGGCTCGAGCACCTTCCATTCGTCGTCACTCGTCACTTCGAGGGCCTCCTTGGTGCGGTCCATCATGCGCTGCCGCATCTGCGCCGGGTCGAAATTGCCTCCACCCGGACCCTGCGCCCGCACCGTGGCCGGCCCGACCAGGAGCGCCGCCAAGCCCGCCGTCACCATCACCGATTTCATTGTTCTGTTCATTGTCTGTTCTCCAGCAACCGTTGCTTGTGGTTGGTTGTCGTTCGTGGCGGCAGCGGCACACGACTGTGACGCTCCCGCCCACTGTTCGGCTGCGGTGGAGCAGGCACGATGCCACCCCGATTCGCCCGTCAAACCGGGCCTCGGACGGTGTTGGCTGCGCATTCTTTTCGCAGCCGTTCAGACCGCGCCAAGCAAGTTTTGCGCAGCGTTCCCGGCTCGCCCTCGGCTATTCCCACCGCCAACGCCAGCCGCGCGGCTCAACGGTCAATTTCCGGCCGTTGAGTTCCACCTCGACCGGCTCGTCATTGAAATTCTCGACGACCCAGCCGGCGGGCTTGAAGAGATACAGCGCAACGCGGCCCGGCGCGCGGAAGCTGGTTTTCACGGGACGCAGCAGCGGCGCGCGAAATTCATCCAGTTCGGTTTGCGAAAGCTGGAGCAGCGATTTTGGATCACCTTTGACCGGCAGGATGTGGACGTTGCGCGCATCGAGCGTCACTTGGCCGGCCAGCCGCCGCGCCAGCCCGTCGGTGAGCAGGACGGGCTTCCCCGCCTGGATGAACTTGGCCAGCTTGCGGGCCAAGTCGCCGTCCTTCAGCGCGTGGACGGAGAAGAAGGCCGCCGGCGCGCTCGCGGGAAACTGATGGCACGGCACCAACGGCAGACCCATCATGCCCACCAAATCGAAGACGCGTGACTCATCTTCCGCGTGGCTGTTCGGCGGTTTGTAGGCCGCGAGGCCGATGGGCGCGTGCCGGCGCACCTGCCGGGCGACCTCGAGCAGCTCGGGTAGGTTGGCGCGCAACGCCTCGACGTCTTTCGGCCCGGTCGTGCCTTGAAGCCCGCCGTAACAGAAGAGCAGCGACTCCCGCGCGCCGCCCAGCACCGTCTGCCGCGCCTGCTCCACGTAAGTGCGCTCGGTCGTGCCGAGCCAGTCGTACCACCCGCCGCCGCACTTCGCGCCGCCGATCCCGCCCAGCCAGCGCATGATGAAGTAGCCTTCGTATGGCACCGTGCCGCCCCAGCGCGGGTCGGTGTAGTCGCGCGTCTCGGTGCCGACCCAGATGCGGTCGAAGTCCGCTGTCTCGCGCACCACGTCGTAGCCGCGCTCGTGGAACCGGTCGTACCACTGCGGATACTTGATGATGAGTTTGACCCGCGGGTTCACCCGTTTGGCCGGGCCGAGCAGGCGGTCTCGCGACAGCCGGTCCATCAGTTCGCGCCGGTAATCTTCCCAGGTGTCGCCGCTGACCGGATACGTTTTGTCGCCGATGGTGACGGTCCGCGCCCGGCGCGCGGCCTCGCACTCAGCGCAGGTGCAATCGGTGAACCAGAAGTCGTCGATCATGATCTCGTCGAACAGGCTGGCGGCGTATTCGAAGATGGCTTGGAGTCTCTGCTGCGTAACCGGATCCGTGTAGCAGGAAATGGTGTCCTTCCAACCGGTGGAAGGCTTGCCCACCTGCGTCGTCGTCACGCAACCGGACGTCACGCAACCGGCGGCCTGGAAGCGCTCCTTCGCGTGTCGGAGAGCGGCACGGTCGGCTTGGTAGCCGTCGCGGAACTCCTCCAAAAAGACGTGGGTCACGCCTGTCCGCTGGCACCAAGCGATCGCCCGATCGATCCCGGCGTCAGTGGACAGTCGGTCGCGCACGTCCTGCGCCGAGAACAGTGTCGCGAAGCGGTGGATTCGGGCCTGGCTCCTGGCCAGGGTCCACAGATTCGGCGCGGACTTCGTTTCAACAACTTCCGCGCCTCGCGAGAGACAACAGATTCCCGCGAGAAAGACCGCCAATTTCCATATCTTCATAGGCCGTGCTCCGGTGTGGATTTGAACTGTGCCGGGCGGAGGATAACCACCCCTCCGATCCGCCGCAACCCGGCACCCCGCCGGCCTGCTTCACGGCCCGCTCCGCGAAACTTCCAATCGGCTTTTGTTCCCCCACATTCCGGTGTTAAGAACTACACGGCCGCGCCGGCAGATGTGCTTGCCTTTTCCAACTCGATCCGATTGCTTGTGCCGGCATGGTGCATGCGGCGGCGAAAACCGAATCATCCTTTTGGCAGCGCAGCAATGATCTCAAACGTCGGGCCTGGCCTTATCGTTTGGTGCGCTTCGTCCGCGCCCAAGTGGGCAACGTCTGCGCCCACGGAGCGATGCTGGCGCAGGAGCCGCGCGTGGCGGCCGCCTGGCGCCGGGGCTGGGATGCCCCGCATTTCCAACGTTTGCTGCGCTGGCGCGAGGAAGGATTCCGTCCGCGGGTCGTGCTGGACATCGGCGCGCACACCGGCGACTGGGCCGCGATGTGCGAGGCCATGTTCGCACCGGACCGCTGCGTGCTGCTCGAACCGCAGCGGGAGTTGTTGGAGGTGGCGCGCCGCCGGCAACCGCCCGCGGCCCGCTGGCAGTTCGTGCCGGTGGCCGTGGGCGATGTGGAACAGGAGGATCTGCTGTATCTGACCGAGCAACGGGCCGCGGCCTCGCTGCTGTCCCCGCTCCGCGAGGACCACTTCGCGGCCGCCACCCGCTGCACGGGCCAGGTGCCCGTCCAGATTGTCCGGCTGGACGCGCTCCTGCGCCGGGAGAACCTGCCGCCGCCGGACTTGGTCAAAATCGATGTCCAGGGCTTCGAGGCCAAGGTGATCGCCGGCGGCCGGGAAACCTTGAAGCAGACCCGGCGGCTGGTGGTGGAAACGTCGCTTCGCCCGATCTACCAGGGCCAGCCGCTGCTGCCGGAAGTACTGCGGACGCTCGCGGACCTGGGCTTCCAACTGGATGATTTCAATGAGGTCTGCCGCGCCTGGCCCAACGGCCGGCTGTGGCAGGCGGACCTGTGGCTGACGCGCCCCGCCTGACATGACCGCGGAAGCCCTTCGCCGCCGCCTCCACGACCGCCTGCGCTACAAGCACGCGCCGCGCTGGCGCAAGCCGTTCCTGGCGCCCGGCCGCTTCGCCCGGAATCAACTGCGCCGCTTCGGCCTGCTCCGGCCGCCGCCAGGGACGGTGGGCTGTACCCGCGCCTTCCACTTGGCGGATTTCACTGTGGTCAGCGGCGACCCGGTGAGCGAGGAGATCATCGCCTTCGGCGTTTATGAAGAGGAGTTGACCGGCGCTTTTCTCCGCCTGCTCACGCCCGGCCAGATCGCGGTCGATGTCGGGATGCACCTGGGCTATTTCACGACGCTGTTCGCCGAACTGGTCGGGCCGGACGGCCAGGTGCATGCCTTCGAGCCGACGCCCTCGACGCGCACGCTGGCCGCCGCCAACGTCCGCCGGTTCCCGCAAATCACCGTCCATCCCTTCGCCGTGTGGTCGGCCCGGCAAACGCTCACGTTCCGGGACTACGGACCGCGCTGGCTGGCGTACAACAGCTTCACCCAGGCGCGGCTGGAGACGCTCGGCGAGGGAACGCCGTTTCCGGTGGAAACGATCACCCTGGATGAGTTCCGCGAGTCGCTGCGCCAACCGATCACGCTGATGAAAATTGACGCGGAATCCGCCGAGCGTGAAATCCTGCGGGGCGCGGAGAAGTTGCTGGCCGCGGACCGCCCGCTGGTGTCGCTCGAAGTCGGCGACCCGGCGCCGCAAGCCACCAGCCGCGAGTTGATCGAGTGGTTGACCGCGCGGCAATACCGCGTCTGGCAATGGCGCCCCACGGGTTTCCAGCCGCACGCGGTGCAGGCGCAGTACGCCTACGACAACCTGATTTTCGCCCCCGCCGGCCGGGATCTGAGCCGCGCCTGAGCCGGAACGATGTCGTTGAAGCGGGCGGCGTGCTCCCTGTTTCAACCACTTCGTTGCGCCTCATGCCGTAGTCCTCGCCCGCCAGACCGCGAAACCGCCCAGCAGGTTCAGCCCCGCCGTCAGCCAGCACGCGCCGGCCACCCCGAGGAGCGGAACCAAGAGCGTGCTGGTGAGCAGCGCGCCCAGGCAGGCGCCGACGAAATCGGCCGTGTAGAGCCGGGCCGCCGAGTGGGGCGTGCCGCTGGCGGCGTTGGCGAGCGGGAACTGCGCGCCCACCAGCGCAGCCAATAGCAGCGTCATTCCGCCGATCACCGCCTGCACGACGAAGTCTCCGGCGCCGGCGCGGCCGAGCCGATCCAGCGCCAGCAACCACACCGGCAGCAACGCGGCGAGCGCGGTGATGGCGAAGGCAAGCCAGGCCAATGCGCCGGCGCGCGGCGCCCGGAGGCTTCGGAGGTCAGACCGATTGGAGGCCGGCTGGAAACCGGCCCCACTTTCGGCCGCGGCGGAGGCGAGCGACCGGTTGGCCAGAAACGCGCCGACGGCCAGCCCGGTCATGAACAGCGTCACCACCATCCCGACTTGCTGGTAAAGCGAGCCGACGAGGATTTGCAGGCCGAGAAGCAGCACCATCTCCAGTGACGCGGCCCCGAAGCCGGAGGCGAAGATCGTCAGCGCCGGTCCCCGGAGCCGGGCCAAGTAAACGCCGAACAGGGCGACCAGGATGATTTGCAGCACACCGAAGCCCGTCTGAAACTGGCTGGCCCAGTGACGCAGCGACAGCAAGTAGAGCCTCGGATTGAAATCGCGATTGACCGGCGCGGGTTGCGCGGCGGCGCGGTTGACGTCGGCCAACCGGTCCGGGGCAAGCATCGCGGCGAGGTAGTTCCGGTTCACGAGGCGCGTGCGCAGACCCAAGCGGTCGAGCGTCGCGGCGATGTCGGCGTGGACGGGGCCGTCGGAGGCCAGGAAATAAACGCGCCCGCCGGGGATCAACACGACATTCCGGAACGAGCGCGCCGCCGTCTGCCGCGCGCAACTGAGCCAGCGACCCAACTCCGGGCTGACGTAGTTTTCGTAGCGGCCAACCGCGAACGCCAGCACGCCGCCGGGGGCGAGGATGCGCTTGGTCTCGGCGAAAAACTCGGCGGTGAAAAAGCGGTTGAGCTGCGCCGTGGACGGATCGGGCAGCGCGAGGATGACCACGTCGTAGGTCGTGCGGGTCCGCCGCACGAACCGGCGCGCGTCGGTGGTGACGACGCGCAGCCGCGGGTCGGCGAATTCTTGCGGCAGAAAACGGCGTCCAGCCGCGATCACCAGCGGGTCGAGTTCGACGCAATCCACTTCGCCGACTCCGTAGCGCAGGATTTCGCGCGCCGCGCCGGAGAGGGCGCCGGAAATCAGCAGCACCCGTCGCGCGGCGGGCCGCTGGGCCAGCGCGTAATGCGCGGTTTCCTCGGCCGCCTCGAGGTTGGGCGTCGAGGCCACGGCGAGGCCGTTCTCCAGAAAGTTGACCTGCCCGGCGGTGTCGGTCACGACGAGCCGGCCGTACGGCGAGTTGCCGCGGAACCACACGCGTTGACCGGGAAACTGGAGTGCCGTCGAAGCGGCGTCGGGATTGGCGAACAGCACCAGCGCCAGCAGGCCGCCGGCCAGCAGCGGCGTGGAGGCCAGCAACCAAGCCCGGCCCGCCTCCCGCCGCGCGCGCATCTGCCATGCAAGCCGGAAGGCGAGAACCAGATTCAGCGCAGCCGGCACGCAGAGCAGCGCGCAATGGTCCAGCCAGCCGACCAGCGCGAAGCTGAACAGGGCCCCGCCGGCGATGCTGCCCAGACTGTCGGCGACATACACGCGGCCCGCTCCGCGCCCGTCGCCCCCTCGCCCGAGGAGCCGGCAGGCCAGCGCGAGCAGGAAACCCGCCGCCAGACAATAAGGCAGCAGCACGACGAAACTGACGAGGACGGTCGCGTTCACCCCGAACTCGGCTCCCCGGAGGAAAAGGAAGCTACGCAGTCCGCGCAGGGCGACGACTTGCGCCGGGGGCAGGACGGCGGTGAAGACCAGCAACGCGGCCAGGACGCCGAACGGCTCCTTGATTCGGTGGGCCCAGCGGCCCAGCGCCGTGCCCAGGCCCATCAACAGAAGCCAGTTGCCGAGCGCGACGCCCAGCACCAGCTCGTTGCCGGCAAACACGCTGAGCAGCTCGCGCAGCAGCACCAACTGCGTGATGACGCAGGAGACGCCGAGCGCGAAGACGGCGAGCAGCACGGGCGCCCGAATGACCGGGGCACGTGACGTCGCCGAAGACAAGGCGCTCTCAACCATCGAACATCCTATCTCAAACATCGAACCTCAAACCACGGTCCTGGCGGGCCGGCGCGTGGAACGCGCACCCATCGCAGGATTGGCTGGGTGGAACCGGCCTCTGGCTGGTAGCGGCGGGCGTCTCGCCCGACGCAGAGGTAGGGGCGGAGACGCGACGCCTCGCCCAACCGCCGCGGCATGGCCGCGCCTCACTTCGGCTCGGCGAACGCCTCAACCTGGTAGGTGGAGACGGTGACATCGGGGCCACGCCAAGCCGAAGGCGGGCAGCCGGCCTTTTGCGCCAGGCGATCGAGGAATTCCACTTTGTCCGGAATCTGTTCCCAGACCTGCGGCAGGAAGGTGGCGCCGCGTCCGCCGATCTTCAGCACGACACCATCCCGCAACGGATGCAGTTGGCCCAGCAGATCCTCCGGCGAACGGAAGGTCAGCCGCTGCGGTTCGGTCAGGATGCTGATCTCGATGTGGATCCGACCCAATTCGTCGTTGGTCACCGGCGGGAAGCGCGGATCGTGGAGCGCCGCGTTCTCCGCGTTTTGCATCACGGCTTGGCAGAGCGGATCGCCCGCCGTGACGTTGCCGATGCAGCCGCGCAATTCGCCGTCCTTGGTCAGGGTCACAAAGCAGCCCCTCGGCTCGCGGAGTCGGGCGGGCGCGGTGTCAGACGAAACTGTGGGCAGGCCGCCGCGGGCGACCACGCTGCGCAGCGTGTTGCGCGCCAGTTCCAGCAGGAATCGCCTCTCCAGCTCGGAATGCGCCGCTGGCGCGGGGGGCTGGCGCGGCGGAGCGGCGGGTGCGTCGAAAGCGATCGCCGCGTAGCCCACGACGCGGCGCTTGTCGCCCGCGGTGTCGCCACTGTTGCGGCAGTCGAGCAACTGGGGCGTCCAGCCCTTGAGCCGCGCCAGATGCATCAACGTGAGGACCGGCAGACGGCCGCAGGCCGATTCCACCGCTTCCCGCGCCTGGAGGGCCTTGAAGTCCATGCGGCAAATCCACTGCACCGTCTGCTGATCCAGCGCCTTCGCCTCCGTGTACGGATGGTAATGGCTCAGGTCGGTACTGGCGATCACGAGCGTCCGGTCGTCGATGATTCCCGCCAGTGCCTGGGCGACTTTCTCCGGATCGGCGTCGCCGAAGACGACGGGCAGGAGGTCGAAATTCTTCACTGTCTTTTGCAGGAACGGAACCTGGACCTCGACCGAGTGCTCCCAGGTTTCCGGCGTGTCGTCGCCAACGGCCGGTGTCGGTTGGGCGGAAATCGCTGCCCACTGCGGGCGCTGCACGAAGCAGTGGGGCTCGAGCGCGAACGGGCTTTGCCGGGCCAGTTGCCGGGCCAGCGCCGAAACGGGCACCGTGCCCAGCGGCGTTTCGTACGCGCCGGACGCCGGCACGGAGACACCGCGGAAATCCGCGTAATGGCTGGCCGCGAGGATGATCACCGTCCGGAACTCGCGCCCGGCGAGCGCGCGGTAGGCCGACGCGGCGACCGGCCCGGAGTAGGCGTAGCCGGCGTGCGGGCAAATGAGCGCCCGGAGGTTGGTGACGGCCGGGGCCGGCGCGGCGGCGAGCAAATCGTCGAGGGCCTTCGACAGCACGTCGCGGTCTTTCGGGTAAAACAACCCGGCCACAGCGGCCGGCCGCGTGGTGGCCCCGGCGGCCGGTCGCCGGGGCTTTTCCGCCCCAGGCGCGGACGGCCCGGCTGGCGGCGGGGGTTGCCCGCCGCCGCAGCCGAAGCCCAGCGAAGCCAGGAGGCTGGTGGTAGTCATAGCGACAAAAGCGAACCTGCGGTGATCGAACATGGCTTCTCCTCCACAATGGTGCAACCCGAACTTGGACCGGGAGCGCCGGGACCCCATCGCGGCGTTCCCCGCCGCGGTTCACGGTCGCGCAGATTGAGCATCCGCGCTCCGCGGCGAGCGGGGCGCAGGCGATCCGGCCCTCCGGCCCGCCAGAAGCACCGGGACCGCGCGTGGAGAATGGGGTTCACGGCTTACGCATCCCGACCGGAAGAAGCTTAAGGCCCAGGCTGGGCGCGACAAGGTCAAAAAACGAAGGCCCCAAGTGCCGGGCCGACTGGCTGATCGCCGAACCAAGTCCTCGGAATCGCGTTGACGCTCCGGCGGGTCCGTCCGCATCATCCCTCACCGCTTGGGGAGACGAGGCATCACCCCTCCCCCCGGAAGCGGCACATGATGTTGAATTCGCATGAACACTCTCGACGCTCTGTATTCTGAACTGACGCTGAAGACGAACGCCAAGCTCGTCTTGGCGGTGCTGGACGGCTTGGGCGACCTCGCCACCGCGGCCCAGGGCAACCTGACCCCCCTGGAAGCGGCCCAGACGCCCAACCTCGATGCCCTCGTGCGGCAAGGCTGCGCGCAGGGCCGGATGATCCCCGTCGCCCCCGGCATCACGCCCGGCAGCGGCCCCGGACACCTCGCGCTCTTTGGCTACGATCCGGTGGAATACCAGGTCGGGCGTGGCGTGATCGAGGCGCTCGGGCTGGGATTGGAGCTCCAGCCGGGCGACGTGGCCGCGCGCGCCAATTTCTGCACGCTGGACTCGACCGGGATCGTCACCGACCGCCGTGCGGGTCGCATTGCGACGTCCGTGTGCGAGGAGCTGTGCGCGAAACTGGCGGCGCGGATCAAGAAAGTCGGCGACGTGGAGGTGATCATCCAGGCCGGCAAGGAGCACCGGTTCGTCGTCGTATTCCGCGGCAAGGGGCTGGAAGGTCCGGTGACCTCGACCGACCCGAATCGCGAAGGGCTGCCCCTGGCGGAGGCCAAGCCGGAGAACGCCCGGTCGGCCGCGCAGAAAAAGACGGCCAAGGCGGTCGCGGAATTCTACCGCCAGGCGCTGCCGGTGATCGCAGCGCATCCGAAGGCCAACGGTTTTCTGTTGCGCGGCATCGCACACCAGCCGGCCATCCCGCTTTTCGAGGAGCGCTACCGGCTCAAACCGGCGGCGCTGGCCGTCTATCCGATGTACAAGGGCCTGGCGCAGCTCGTGGGCATGGCCAAGATCGAAGGCCCGCAGACCATCCAGGAACAGTTTGAGCGCTACCTCGCGGAATACGACCGTTACGACTTCTTTTTCATCCACTTCAAATATACCGACAAGTACGGCGAGGACGGCAATTTCGAGGCGAAAAAGAAGGCGGTTGAAGAATTCGACGCGGCGCTGCCCATCCTGCTGCGGAAGCGGCCCGACGTGCTGGCTGTCACCGGCGACCACTCGACGCCATGCGCGGTCAAAGGCCACTCGTGGCATCCGCAGCCGGTCCTCCTGCACTCGGCGCTCAGCGGCTCGGACAAGCTGGAACGCTTCACCGAAACCGGAGCGAACCTCGGCTCGCTGGGCGTCTTCGAGGCAAAGTTTCTCATCCGGCTCATGCAGGCCAACGCGAAGATGTTCGACAAGTTCGGGGCATGAGCCGCAGCCCGACGAGGTGAAACGCCCCGGAGGCTTTTGGCGCCTTCGGATCGGCCGCGTGCAGTCTGAACTCCCGCTGACTCATGCCATAGCGGCTGCCGGGCGGGCGCGACCGGAGCCGGGCCCTGCCCCGGCGGCTCACGCCAGGTTGGGAGATGAGACCCGGGAGTTTCTCTCCGATGCCCTTTGCGGTCGTCTCCGAATCCGCAGGGATCGGTCCGGCCTGCGGCCGATCCATTTTGCCGTGGTTTCCGCCCACATTAAGATTTCGGCGGCGTTAAAACTCCGCGCAATCGGAAACCGAAACGAGCCTTTTCCAATCGGGAAAACAGGAACGAACGGGATCCCCGCCGTTGTGAAATGTTTGGCCGCGTCAATACCTTCGGCTCGGAGAACAAAGA
>VFSW01016421.1_pt1 | contig 10101 bp, 16 predicted proteins | sample 5358111 | NCBI WGS metagenome assembly VFSW01 (sample SAMN11554181, study PRJNA540505) | mine drainage metagenome | isolation source: sediment from site ElyBrook_90M | place: USA: Ely Copper Mine, Vershire, VT | collected 2017
CTTTCGTTTTACTATTTGGGATTCTGGGCTGCCGTCTCGTGGATGGCTTTTCGCACTTCTTCAATGCTCACACCTAAAAACTGGGCAATTGCCCTAATCTTAGGAAATGCTGGCTCATAGTCCCCACGTTCCCAGGAATAGACGGCTTGCGCTGTTACCCCAACTGCCGCTGCAAGCTCTGTGTGGGTGTAAGCCTTGCTTTCCCGTAATTCTCGTAACGTCATCTTGCTCCCTTCACTGTGCTTTGGGGTATGCCCCAAGTGTAACAGGTTTTAAAGTGGTTGTCAAGTGGGTGAAAATAATTCATCCACTAGGTGTAAGATGTCTGTCTATTCGTCATCTGGTATCAAGGGCAGTTGCCCCGTCGCGCGTCTCTTCTTGAGTTGCGCCCGGCCCCATTCGCGTAACCACTCATAGGCGGCGTCGAATTGCGCAGCGGGCAACTCGTCATAGCGCGGGATGCGCCATTGCTTCTTGAATGCGGCAAAGATGGTTCCCTGGTGGAGGTCGGTGGCCTCGTGAATCTTGCTCACCAGCGCCTGAAGTTGATTTTGCTGGTGAATGCTGATACGCGGCTCCGGTATTTCGCCCATGATGGAGAGGACCTCGCGGACCCCGCTGTAGTTATCCGCCAGCGCGGCGATCTCCTCGTCATGGCGGTCGAGGCGTTGCTGATGCTCAACCAGCGTTGCCCCTTGGGCCTCAACCATCTGATACATATCGGCCATCGCCAGATGCCAAGCGCGCCATTCTGCCGGGCTGGCCCCTGTAGCGGGCATGGGCGCTTGTTCCGGGCGCGGCGCGACGGTCGCCAGCGCGCGGGCCTGCGCTTTGGCTGTGAAGTAGGCCAGGATCGCGCGGGCGGCTTCGCGCTTATAGCGTTTGAGTTTGGGACGGATAGCCTCTCTCACGGCGGCGGCACGAATGGTCGCCAGCCAGAGGGTCAGCATATCAATCCGCAAGCATTGCATGTCTTGCGGACCACCAGCGGTCTTAATGGCGATAGTGCGTAGCGCCTCTTCCATCGTCTCATCGCGGCGAATGCGCGCTATCTGCTGGCGGGGTTGTGCCATGCCAAGGTGTTGAGCGAACAGCGTCACTGGCACATAGATATCGCCGTCAACTCCCAGCGCGGCTAAAAGCAGTTCGTCGAGAAACGGGATTTCGACTTGCTCGAGCGTGTCCAGTGCGGGTGCGAGTTTCTCTGTTGCCTCAATATCGTCTTCGTCCTGCATACCATCTTCCCTTGTGCAAGGGGGGTTCAATTTGAACCCCCCTTTTCCTATAGGTTCGACTTCTCAGATCGTCACTTGGGGATCTTCCACGCCATCAATCGGCGCGCTCTCCCAAATGCATTGATCGCAGATCGCCGTCTTGCCGTAAGAGCCATCGCTGGCGGCGAGCGTGAAAATGGCGATCTCGGTCATCTTGCCGCACGTCGCACAGGGCGCGGGCGTCTGCATTCTGCCGACCACGCGCTCCGGTGGAAATTTATCAAGCATGGTGCTATGCTCCCTGTGGTGCAGAGAGTGAATCCCTGGCACCCTGGCGCGCGTCGGTCGTAACGTCGTGCGCCATTTTCGTGCTGTCAAGAACGAACAGCAGTTCTTTCATGTTCACATTCAGAATATCCGCGAGCTTGCGAATATGCGCAGCTTTCGGGCGGCGGCGACCCGTTTCCCAAGAACTGACGGTCAAGGTGCTGACGCCGATTTGTTCAGCCAATTCCTTTTGCTCCATTGGCACCGCGCGGCGTAAATCGCGTAAAGTCATGCAATCCCCCTGTCATAGTTTTGTACGACAATGGTATCATAGCACACTATGACAAGACTTTTACGCCAATAGTACTGAAACTTGCCAATATGACAGGACTATGACAGAATAGATACATAGAGAGCGTTACGACCGCTCCATAAATCACCTAAAGGGGATTCACACCATGACCGCCAACCAGACCGCACAGTTTGAGCGCGCTTTCGCCCGCGCCGTTGCTGAGTGCATCGAAGTCATTGACCAGGGCGTTGACGCCGATGGCCGCCCGTTCTACACCGTCAGTGGTTCCAAGCCTGGGACTCAGTACCTCGTGATTCAGGTCAATGCCGCTCAGTTCGCTTGCACCTGCCCTGCGGGTCAGAACGGCGTCATCTGCACGCACCGCGCCGCCTGCCGCGCCCGCCTCATGGCCCAGGCCAGCGCCGCCGCCCTGGCGGTTGCGACGGCTGATGCCCAGCGCGCCGCCGATGACGATGCCCGCGAAATGGAATTGTACCCTGGCTACCATGCGGACCTGGACGCCGCCGCCGCCCGCATTCAGAGCAATGAGGTCGCCCGCGCGGCCTCTGGTTTGGACTATGACGAGTTTGACGAGTTGACGCACTGGGAAGCGATGCACGGCAAGGCCGCTGCCGATAAGGAACGCGCCCGCCTTGCCCGCCTGGAAAACGCCCAGGTGACGTTCTACGCCGATGCTGAGGGCGTGACCCATGAGGCCATCGGCTTTGACCCTGACGACGCCCGCAAGGACTTCAGCTATCTTTGCAGCCTGAACGACTAACCACCAGGGCGGGGCCAAACACCCCGCCCACCATAGACCCTCAGAAAGTGAAGCAATCCGATGAAACCGAAAACTTTGACCCAACAGATCGACGCCTGGACGAGCGAACACCGCGCGGCCCTGGCGACCTTGACCCTTGCCGAACAGAATTATTTGCATGCGGTCGCTAGCACGGCCCTCCAGCGGGCGCGGGCGGAACAGCGCGTGCGCAATGAGGCTGCTACGAAGCTGACTGAGGGCGCGATTGCCACCGCCGTCGCGCTCGATGGCGCGGCCCTGGCGAGCGAACGGGCGCGCCTGGAAGCGGAATCCACCCTCGTTGCGGCTAAGAATGTCGTGGAGGCCAGCCGCGCGACCCGTACCGCGCTGGCGTGGCAGGTGGCCTTGCTGACGACGCCGCGCGAGATGGCGGCATAATGAATCAACGGGCGGGTATCGCAACCTGCCCACCATAAGCCACGAGCAGAGCAAGAGGCTTTCCTAGAGCATGTGATGACGCATGCAATAGATTCACCTCGCATCTTCACCAGGCCAGTGCGCAAGTACTTGGAATTGCCTGACGGGTCATGGATCGCCACAGAGGGGATTCTGTGGCGTATTGCTGATGAGTATGCCCATGTGGTCACATTCGACAAGGACCACTTCACTGATGGGCAGTGGTCATTCCCTCATGAAATGATCGCATGGTACACCGAGCAGGGCATTTTCAAACGCGATATCCAGGGCATGTACCTGGATGAAGAGGCTTTCAAGCAGCTTGCTATGGTGGCGATACGAAAGTAAGAACCAACGGGCGGGGCTGGCGACGGTCCCGCCCGTCGTGAGGGGCGAATATGAAGCATCACTATACGATTATCCAAGTGGTGTACCACGAGGCGAGCCACGCCGTCATTGGAACTATGCTGGGCATGACCGTTAGCAGCATCACTATCAGGCCGCTTGCCCACCGTGCGGGCTACGATTATCGTGGCTTATGCAACTATGTTTGGATGCTCAACCCGCTCTCAGATGCCGACCAGCTTGTCATAACGCTGGCTCCCACAGGCGCCGCGCGTATCCTTGCCGAAAAGAAGGGGTGGAAGCTGAAAGATGCACATTATCACTGCTCAGATTATGATGTGTTGACCGTTGAGCAGTGGCGCAAAGGGGAGATACGCTATCGCCATGATGAGTTAGTAGCCGCCGAAGCACGCGGCGAGGCCATGCTGAGACAGCCGCATGTCTGGCGGGCCGTTGAGGCACTGGCTCAAAAGATTCTTGACGATATGGAGCCAGGCGAGGATTATGCAATTTTCGATTTCGATTGTAACCCGATCATTCATATGGCATTGAAAGCAGCATAGCTCAGGAAACCATGCCATTTTCGGTGCATTTTGAAACACCCGCCCGCCTTGCGCCCATCAGGGCGGGTGCCATTTTCAAAATGCACCGAAAATCACCCTACTTTTACCCGCGCTTTACCCGCGTATCCAAGGGGTCGTATAGTGCCGCAGATCTGTTAGCTGATGGCGAAAATACGAGCTGCGCCGGTGCTGGCCGCCGCGAAAGAGATCCAGCGCGATCGCCATCGACAATCCCAGGCAGCGCCACAAGTAGCACAATCGTTCGCATTGTTAGCTGGGCGATTCCATAGGGGGGTACGACGGATAGCGAAATGGAGCCTTGCGCGTCTTACTGCCTATTTCCTGGCCTCACCACGTCCCCCACAGCCAGCGTATCAGCAATTCGCCAATGATGGTTGCGCCGCCGCCGATGGCCGCGCTGCGCACTGTGACCCGCGCCTCATGCGATAGGCCAGCCCACCATGCCGCCAGCCGCTTACGCATCGGCGCCCCCCTCATGCGGGCAATCCGGGCAATCATGCCACCAGCTTTTAAGATGGCAAACCTCCCACGCTTCTCGCTGGCCGCGCCTATCAAACACACGATATGGTCTGTGATTGCCCACAGGCCACGGACCGCCAGGGGCAAACTCGATATCTTTCACGGCGGTGGCGAAAGTGGTAGAACTGACTCTGTGTAAGCGAGCGAAGTCCTCAACCAGGATCAACCCATCAGGCAATTTCACCGCGCCCTCAGCCCTTACAGGCCGTTTTCGCGCTGGCGAGACGTGCAATCTATCAGCCGCACCCCCTGACCCGCCTTCTTGCCCATCGTAGCGCGTCTGGTGCGCAATGGGGGTCTTTTGCGCCTGTAGGGCCGCTATTTCCGCTTCCAGCACGGCGATCCGGTCGGATAAGGCCGTTATGGTCGGACGTGGGGCTGCTGGACGCGGTTCCAAAATCGGGCGGCCATGTTGCGCGGCCATCTTTTCCACATCGGCGCGGGCCAGATAGCGAAAGCGTTTGTCGAGGGGATCCTCCGTGGGGGTGACACCCGCCTTCCCCATCCAATCCTTCAGCGTCTTTTGGTCTATCGGGTGATCGGCGTCAAGGCCCAGCCTCCGGCGGGCATCAGTCAGCGAGTAGCGCGTTTCCTCTGTCATTCTGTGGACTCCCTATGGTCTCTGTGTGGATACCCTATGGCGAGTCTAAAGCGTCTTGTCAATTTCCCTATGGATTCCCCACGGATAGTACCATGCCTCTTTATAGTGTCTCTAGGGAGTTTCTAGTGATTCCGTATGGACTCCTTGCAGAGTCTGTTTATTAGTGGTATATTTCCAGTGTTAGCACTAAGATTGGAAATGAGGCTCTTTATCATGGGCAGGCACAAGAAAGTCAGGCCCGATGGGAACGGGTTACGCGCGGTCTTTTACGTGCGCGTCAGCAAAGAAGACGGCGAAACGAAGCACGGCATGGAAGTGCAACGCGCCGATATTGATCGCTATGCGCTGGGCAAGGGCTATATCCACGTTGCCAGCTTTCATGACGATGGGGTGAGCGGTGCCACCCCGCTAGAGAAGCGCCAGGGACTCAGTGAAGCGTTTGCGCTCTGTCTGGCTGGGCAAGCCGATGTGATTGTGGCGTACAATCAGGACCGTTTCGCCCGCTCGATGGGCGTCTGGGAGGCCATCCGCAATAAGGCGATAGGGAAGAACATTCGCCTGGAAACCGCCGAAGGGCGCGTGCTGACCGATGACAAGGATCAGTTGATGGGCGAGGTCATGGCCTTTGCCGCCGCGATGGAACGGCGGCGCATCTCCGAACGCTTTATGGCCGCGCGGGCGTATCGTTCGCAAAAGGATGGGCGCGGGTCGGCTCCCCTGCCCTTTGGCTATGTGGCGCTCGATGAGGGTGGGATCGGCGTGGATGCCACGGCGGCGGCGGCGATCTGCCTGTTGCTGGCATGCCGCGCCCAAGGGATGACCTATCAGGCCACCGCGAATGCATTGAACGCGGGCGGCCATCACAGCCCGCGCGGTGGCTCGTGGAAGGTGGGCCTCGTGCTGGCGGTCGAGCAGCGCGCCGATCTCTATCGCACCGGGCGGCGCATATGGCGCGGCATTGAATCCGCCCAGGTATGGCCGATCATTGCGGCATAGCCCACCAGTCCCGTTCCCTCATCACTTTGCCATAACCCGCACGCCTCCTTGTGGTATACTGAGGGGTATCTAACCCTGATGGGATGGGAGGTGATGAAGTGGCGCGACATAAACACCCCAATAAAGAGGAAACCGCAAAGACCCGCCGCGAGCTGGACCGCATGGAAAAGGCGGGCATGTCGATTGCTGATGCGTACCGCAAGATCAACGCCTCGACAAGAATCAAGAAATTGGGCGGGCTGGGCTATCAATCGGTCCTCTATTACTACCATCAGTGTAAAGCCGCTTAGCCCAGATGGCGAGCGGCTTTCTGTTGGGCAGATAGATCGGTAAAAGTACGGCAAAACTACGGTGGATCTGGCCTGTTGCGGCGAAAAGAGCATGTGATGCAGTGGTCGGATAAGATACAAGCGGCGTTCTTGCTGACCTGCAAGGGCGATCTCACACAGAAGCAGATCGCCGCGCACCTGGGCATCTCCGACCGCACTTTGCGCAATTGGACGCGCCTTTCCGAGTGGAAGGACCGCGAAAACGAGGCCCGCGCGGTGTGGGAAGATGAGTGGCGCATCACCATGAAGGTGCGCCGTCATGAGGACCGCGCCCGCCAAGAGGCCGCGCTCGATGCTGACGACGCCGCATTCCAAAAGCGGATGAAGGCCCGCTACGGCAAGCTGTGGCACGGTTGAGCCTTTCCGCTTTGTTCCGTAAATGGCACTAAATTGCACCGTTCCCCGCGCGGGCGCGCGACGGCCGTCTTTCCGCTTTTTGCCGAAGATTGCGGAAAAGTGCGGTGTTCCCTCGCGCATGCGCGCGCGCGAGGAGGCCGGCAGTTTTCGGCAAGAATCTCCCCCGTTGCCCAAGAGATTGCCAAGGATTGCCAGATTCCCCGCGCGGGCATGAGATGCGGTGGAACAGTGTTCCGCAGCATAACGAGACAGGAAACGGGACAAAACGAGACAGTCCCGATTGAACCGGACCGCCGCCGCGCCGCTTCCTGCCTGGGCTGGCGGTGCGACATGTCCCGCTTGAAACGACGCAATGTCCCGTTTTGTCGCGGTTCAATCGACGCAACCGGACCGCCATGAAGCCAGGTGGGGAGCCGATTCATAGCGAGACATGCGACGCTATACTCACACACAGCGTAGGTTGCGCATGATGCGCGCCCGCGCGCACGCGCGAGGGAGGCGGTGTTTTTGGGCTATTCTGCCACCGCCAAAAGCTCAGGGAAAGCTCAGGGAAAGCTCAGGTCTAAAAGCATGTACAGCGAAAAAGCGGCGGCGCTGCGGCGTTGCCAGGGGATGACCAAACGCGACACACCTTGCCAGCAGTGGGCTGTGTGGGGCGATTCCTGCTGCATTCGCCACGGTGGCCACCGCGTGCGCGGCCATGAGAAGACGCGCTATCAGCCTTGCACCTGCATTGCCTACGCATGGCCGCACAGGCCCGGCGGGGGTCTCTGTCGATGGCCGGACCCGCCGCGCTGGCGCTCGACCTTGCCCGCTGGGAGCCACACCGCGCCAAAAGATATTCGCGGCCTCTGCCAACGCTATACGCAGCTGATGTGGCAAGAAAAAGCCGAATCGGCGCGCCATTGGCGCAAGCATCTGGCGGCGGGCTGCGCTGGCGATTGTCATTATTGCCGGGCGATGCGTCAGGAACTGACAACGGGCGAATGATGCGCACGCGCGGCGCCGATGATTTTTAGCGGGCCGCATGCTCTACAGGTCTACAGCCATAAAAAGACGCACGCGAGGGGCCGATGATTGCGGCGCGGGCGCCAGCACAGAGGGCAGCGGGCGCGCGGAGTTGCGACATACTTTTCTCTCAGCATGCCATCGAGCAACCATTTTTGACCTTTTCGGCCCATCCTACGCGGCGCGGGCGATCTCCCGAACGGCCCGGCGCTGCGGTGCCACCGGCGCAAGGAAATAGCGTGCGAGGCCAGGGAGCAAGGCCAGGGAAACCAGCCAACTATGCGTATCGCGGTCATAGCACGCCGTCTGCCTTCCCTGGACGCGCAAGAAGGCCAGAAGCGCCCGCGAGAGGTCCGGTTCACCTGCCCACAGGATACGGACCATGTCAGGGGCATCAGGGGCCGCGTCACACCGCAACAGGGCCAGCCGTGGGGCGATCAATTGCAGCATCGTCATGCCCCCTTCGCCAGCATGTCAGGGTTGCCACAGGCCCGGCACACCCAACGCCCTCGGCTTTCGATCCAATCCCACTTGCGCTGCGGATCGTCGCACTCAGGGCAGCGTTGCCCCCGAATATCATAATGTGGGTCGCTTTGCCAGGCCACATTCGGCGCGGGTGGGCGACGAGGGGCGACGCGGGGGCTATCGGTGGGCGGCGGCGCGGCGTTGGCAGCAAAAGCAGGGATCGGAGATGCTGCGTTAGAGGCGTTAGAATCGTTAGAGACGTTATTTTCTGCTATTGATTCTAACGTCTCTAACGTTTGTTGTGGATCGTTAGAATGGGTTGACGCTTGCACTGGCCTTCTAACTAACGGATCTAACGTCTCTAACGTAGTTACCTGATATCCATATTGACCATGCACCGGATTGACAATAACTCCCGTTTTAATCAAACGTCGCAAAATGTTAGTAACGTTAGGAACGGGTTCGCCAATCTCCTCCGCGATCTGCTTGGGTCCGAATAATGCGCCTGGGCTGCCTTTCAGTAAATCAAGGATCGCCTTGCGCGATTTACTGACGGCGCTATCAACTTTCGTGAGGTCGTCTGCCACCAGCGCCGATGCGCCCAGCCAGCTAACGTAGGGGAGCTTTCTCTCGTTGATTTTGATGCGATACCGCTGTGCTGGCATCTTCCTGCCAATGTTGCATTTAGCAACGGCAAGCACCTTGCATTCATCGTCACCAGGATCGGGCGCAACCATCGCGCCGATGCGTGCGACGGCTCCGAACGCCACCGAGCCGCCGCCCTGACTCATGGCATTCAGCCCCACGCCCTTGCTGTTGTGGCGAATCATCACACAGACAATATGCAGCCGCTCAACCATCTTTTTGAGCGGTTGCAAGGCATGACGCACGCTGGCATCGTCGCCTGTTTTCGTGCCAACATCCAGACAGCCCATGATGGGCGAAATGACGAGGTATTTGATATTCTTCTTTTTAATCAAGCGTTCTAACTTGGGAATGCCGGAGGGCATCGACAATTCTTCTTTTACCCAAACACGCCGCACATCGCCCCCAGCCGCCTCAATGCGCGGGCGGATCGTATCGCATCTGCCATCCTCAGTCGAAACAATCAACACGTTTTGGGGGATGCGTCGCGTGCCACCGCTGGGCATGATGCCACCTGTGGTGATTCTTGCGGCATAGTCTGCCTCAAAAACGACCGACTTCCCTTGTTCGGCGTCGCCATCAATGAGTGTGATTTTGCCATAGGCGAGATGCCCCTCTTCGAGCCAGTCAATCTCTTCGGATTGAACATCACCCAAGTTTACCGCGTCGGGGTCAAGGTCTGCCTCGGCTGCGGCCTTTATCTCGCCCATACGTTCTACAAAATGCTCAGTATCGCTCACATAGAGGGCGCTGATATCCTTGTGGCTCTCTGGCATCGTCAGGATGAAAATATTCCCTGTGAAGTCCATTTGAACGATATGGGCGCTTAGGTGGGTAGCGAACTTCGCTCCGGCATCATCGTTTTCTTGAACGATGTATACGTTGTCGATGCCGTGCAGGTGGGACTTTTGCAACTTTTTATAGTTGCTTGCGCCTGGAATGCCCAGCGCGGGCATGTCGTGATACCAGAGCGTCCAGCAATCCGATTCACCTTCAACAATGATCAGCGACTTTTGCTTGCGTGCCATGCCCAGTAGGTCCAGGCCATAGGGGAATGTTATCGCTCCAGCGGGACGTTTCATAGAGCCGCCAGCAAGTTCCTTGCGTTCGTGTAACTGCGTTGCCTTGCCCTGCTCATCACAGTAGGGAACGATGACGCTACCGTGTTGATTGTATAGCCCTACGGCCTCTAGATACTCAGTGGGGAGATGCTTGTGGGCAGACAGGCGTGCTACCGTTACTTTCGCGGTGGTTGGCTCTGTT